>QFCS01000683.1_pt1 | contig 181041 bp, 171 predicted proteins | sample 3576561 | NCBI WGS metagenome assembly QFCS01 | reverse complement strand
GCAATTTGCGTCCTTCAAACGTCAATCTGGCATTCTTGTGGCTGTTCATCCGACGGGTTTCCTCTGTGAGTGCTGAAGCGTGGTAACTCCAGTCTCCCAGATGCCGTCGGGTGAACAACCTATTGCAACATCACACCTAGCCAGCCGCCAGGGTCCCGGCGGGCGAGGCTCAGCCGCCCCCGTCCGCCAGCGCCTGGCGCAGTTCCCGCTTGAGCACCTTGCCCATGGGGTTGCGCGGCAGCGCCGGCATCACCGCCCAGCGGCGCGGCACCTCGTGGCGGGCCAGGTGGGCGCGGCACCACTCGCCCAGGGTCTGCGTGTCCAGGGTGTGGCCCGGCGCCGGAACGACGCAGGCGGCCACCTCCTCGCCCAGCCGTTCGTCGGGTACCGCCACGACGGCCACGTCCGCGATGCCCGGGAAGCGCAGCAGCGCGGCCTCAACGGCGGCCGAGGACACTTTCAGGCCGCCGCGGTTGATCACGTCCTTCACGCGGTCGATGAAGCGCAGCAGCCCGTCCCCGTCGGCCACCACCAGGTCGCCGGTGTGCAGCCAGCCGTCGCGGAAGGCGAGCGCGGTGGCCTCGGGGTCCTCGAAATAGCCGGCCGCCAGGCTGGGGCCGCGGAACAGCAGCTCGCCCGGGGTGCCGGGGCCGACCGGCCGCCCCGCCCCGTCCACCACGCGCAGCTCGCAGTGCGGCATGGCCTGGCCCATGAGGCCGGCCTTGGCCGGCAGCCAGTGCGGCGGCAGGTAGGCCCCGGCCGGGCCGCTCTCGGTCATGCCCCAGACGTGCACCTGCTCCATCCAGGGCCAGCGGACCGCCGCGCGCCCGATGAGGGGCGCCGGCATGGCCGCGCCGCCGTAGGCCAGGCGCCGCACGCGCCGCAGGCCCTCGGCGCCGCGCTCGGCCTCGGCCAGCATGAGCTGGATCACCGAGGGCACGCCGTGGTAGACGGTGGTGCCTTCGGCGTCGGCCAGGGCCAGGCGCTGCGCGCTGTCCAGGTGGTGTTCCATGACGAAACCCGCGCCGTGCACCCAGGAGGACATGCAGCCCAGGTTCAGGCAGGAACTCGTGAAGAAGGGAAACGCGCCCTGGTAGAGGTCGCCCGCCACCAGCCCCACGGCGGCGCCCATGGCCAGGCCCGCGTGCAGCAGGCTGCGGTGCGTGTGCACCACCGCCTTGGCCTGGGCCGTGGTGCCCGAGGTGAACAGCAGGCAGGCGGGTTCGGTGGGGGACACGGACGGGCCGGCCGCCTCGGCCGGCCCCGGGGCCGGCCCGTCCAGCGTCGCCGGCCAGGCGGGTTGGGGTCCGTCCAGCAGCGCCAGGGGAAGCTCGCTGGCCGCCGCGAGGCGCGGCGCGCTGGCGGCCAGGCCCACCACCAGGCGGGGCCGCACCAGCGCCAGGGCCTGGGCCAGTTGCCCGTCGGACCCGCGGGTGCTGAGCGGCACCACCACCGCACCAATGGCCCAGCAGCCCAGCGCCGTGAGCACCGCCTCGCGGCCGGCGTCGTTGTCCAGGTAGACGGCCACGCGGTCGCCGCGCGCCACGCCCAGGCGGGCCAGGCCCTCGCCCACGCGGCGCTGCCAGCGCGCGAGCTGCGCATAGCTCAGGCGCTCGCGGTGCCCGGCGGCGGCGCGCGCGGACAGGGCGATGGCCGAGGGCCGCTGCAGCGCCCGCCGATCGATGAGCGCGCTCACGCTCAGCCCCTGCAGCTGCGCGGGCGACGGGGGCTCGTGGTCGGGACTGGCCATCGCGGACTCAGCGCCCGGTGAACACCGGTGCGCGCTTCTCGCGGAAGGCGTTCACCGCCTCCTGGTGGTCCTGGCTGCGGTTGGACAGGGCCTCGTAGGCGAGCGAGGCGTCCATGATCGAATGGGCCAGTTGCTTGAGCCCGATGTTCACGGCCATCTTGCTCCAGCGGATGGCCTTGACCGCGCCGCCGGCCAGCCGATCGGCGAACTGCGCCACGCGCGCGTCCAGCTCGGCCGCCGGCACGGCGTGGTTGATGAGCCCCATGCGCGCGGCCTCGGCGGCGCTCATCAGGTCGCCGGTCATCAGGTACTCCTTGGCGCGCGCGTAGCCGATGAGCTGCGGCCAGATCACCGCGCCGCCGTCGCCCGCCACGAAGCCCACGCTGACGTGCGGGTCGCCGATCCTGGCGGTCTCGGCGGCGAACACCACGTCGCAGAACAGCGCGATGGTGGCGCCCAGGCCGGTGGCGTGGCCGTTGAGCTTGGCCACCAGCGGCTTCTCGCAGTCGAGCAGAGAGTAGACGATCTGCTTGCCCTCGCGGGCGGTGGTCTCGAAGGCGCCCGGCTCGTCGATCATCTTCTGCATCCAGTCGATGTCGCCGCCGGCCGAGAAGGCGCGGCCCGCGCCACCGAGCACCACCACGTCGCTGTCCGGGTCGCCCGAGGCCTCGACGAAGACGCGCGCCAGCTCGGCGTGCATGCGCTCGTCGATGGCGTTGAGCTTGTCGGGCCGGTTCATGGTGATCTCCAGCACGCGGCCCCGGCGCGCGAACCGAAGCGACGAATAGCTTGCAAAGTCCATGGTGGGGCTCCCTCAGGCCGCGGCGCGGTAAACGTTGAGTTCCAGCTTCTCGCGCGCCATGGCCGCGGCCACCGGCGCCGATGCGGCCACGCGCTGCGCGTGCGCCCACAGCGCCGGCAGGCCCTGCGGGTCGATGCCCGCGTAGCCGCCCCAGCGCAGCAGGGTGAGCGCGTAGGCGTCGTGAAAGGACGGCCGCTCGCCGAACCAGAACGGCGTGGCCTGCGCCACCCAGCCCTGGATGCGCTCCAGGTGATCGCGGAAACGCTTCGTGTTGAAGCGCTTGAGCTCGGCGTGCGCGGCCCCGTCCTCGGCGAACAGGTGGGGCTTGAAGACGTGGGCAAAGGTGGGGTGCGCGGTGTTGTTCATGAAGGCCAGCTGCGACATCGCCTGCGCGCGCGCCCAGGGGTCGGTGGGCAGCAGGCCCACCTGGGGGAAGCGGCGGTCCAGGTAATCGGCGATGGCCAGCACCTGGGTCAGCGGCCTGCCCTCGGCCACCAGCACGGGCACCTGGCCCAGGGGGTTGAGCGCCAGGTGCGCGGCGCTCAGGTGCTCGCCCTTGTGCAGGCGCACGGCGTGCGCCGCGAAGTCCTGGCCGATCGCCGCCCGGATGGTTTCCAGGCCGGCGTGGACCACGAACGAGCAGGTGCCCGGGCCATAGTGAAGTTCCAGCATGCGATGTGTCCTCTGTGGGGCCCGGGCGGTGCCGGGCGGGGTGGGAAGCGTTCGCCGGCCTCAGACGTCCAGGTCGTCGGGCACGGGGATGTCGAACTCCAGCAGCTGCTGGGCCATGCCCTTGCCCATGGGGTCGGGACGCAGCGAGCTGGGGCCACCGCCGTCCAGCGCGCCGTCCAGCACGAAGTTCAGGGCGTGCAGGCCGGGCACCGCGTGGCGCACCACGGCGCCCTCGACCAGGTGGGCCAGGTAGGCCTTCACCGCCTCGGCGCTCAGCGCCGCCTCGATGAAAGGCAGAAAGGCCGGCCGGCGCGCGATGACGGCGATGTTGGAGGTGTTGCCCTTGTCGCCCGAGCGGCCCCAGGCCAGGCGCACCAGCGGCACGCGGCGCCCGCCGGGTCCGGGCCCGCGCGCGGTCGCGGCGTCGGCGCGCGGGGCCACGGCGGGCGCCGCGGCCTGCGGAGCACCGGCGGGAATGGGCACGCTCACGCACTGCGCGCCCAGCGTCACGCGCGGCGGCGCCAGCCGCGCCTTGTCCACCAGGCAGGTGAACAGCCGGTAACGCGGCTCCACCACGGGCCGGCTGTTGAACATGAGCGCGCTGCCGGTGGTGGTGCCGGGCGCGAAGGACACGCCGGGCACGCGCGCCTCGCGCGAGAACAGCTCCAGGGCCTCGCGGCGCGGGTGCGTCGCCGCCACGCGCGCGATCGCCTCGCGCAGGTCAAAGGCGCGCGCGCGCGGACCGTAGCCGTCCTCCGCGCCCACCACGCCCACGGCCACTTTCTCGAAATCGCCCAGGCCGCGCGCCAGCGCCATGGCGCGGGCCCGGCCAAGCAGCGCCTCGCCGGTGCGGCGCGCCTTGCGCACCGCGTCGATGCCGAACACCGGCAGCTGCGCCACGCAGCGGTAGCCGTCGAGGTAGGCGGCGGACAGCTTGTAGTGCGGGCCGGGTGCCCGACCGCGCGCGCCACGCACCACCACGCGGTCGGGACCGGCTTCGGTGACGGTGACGCCGGTGAAATCGCAGCAGACGTCGGGCAAGCGGTAGCGGGCCGGGTCGCCCACCTCGTACAGGATCTGCTCGCTGACCGTGCCGCGCGTGACCAGGCCGCCGGTGCCGGCGGGCTTGCTCACCACGAAGTGGTCGGCGCCGTGGCATTCGATGACGGGGTAGCCGATGTTTTCCCAATCGGGCACGGTGTGCCAGTCGGTGTGGATGCCGCCCGTGGCCTGCGGCCCGCACTCCAGGATGTGGCCCGCCAGCGAGCCCATGGCCAGGGCGTCGTGGTCGTCGGGTGTCCAGCCGTACTCGTGCATCAGCACGCCCAGCGTGGTCGCGCTGTCGACGATGCGCCCGGTGACCACGATGTCCGCGCCCATCGCCAGGGCCCGCGCGATGGGCAGCGCGCCCAGGTAGGCGTTGGCGCTGACCAGTTCGGCCGGCATGGCCTCGCCGGTGTAGAAGTCCGCCACGCCCGCCGCGCGCAGCCCGGGCATCAGGTCCAGGCAGTCGTCGCCCTCGACGCAGGCCACCTTCAGTTGCGTCCCCAGCTCGCGCTGCAGCCGCTCGATGGCCTGGGCGCAGCCGGCGGGGTTCAGGCCGCCCGCGTTGGCCACCAGGCGGATGCCGCGCTGCTGGCAGGCCGGCAGGATCTCGCGCAGCGTGAGCTCGACGAACTCGCTGGCCCAGCCGGCCGCCGGGTCGCCCTGGCGGGTGTGGGCGAAGCTGGACAGCGTCATCTCGGCCAGGTAATCGAACACCAGGTACTGCATGCCCGGCACCGCCACCAGCTGGCGCGGCCCGAGGATGCTGTCGCCGACGAAGGCACAGGCGCCGCCGATGGTGACGGTCTTGGAAGCGGTGCGGTTCATCAGTCGGCGCTCAATCCCAGGCGGCGCACGATCTGGCCGGCGGTGTCGACCTCCTCGCGCAGGAAGGCACCGAACTCGGCCGGCGTGCCGCCGATGCCCTCGGAACCCTTGCGCGCCAGCCGCTGCTGGAACTCGGGGTTCTTCATCACCTGGGCGATCTCGCGCGACAGCTTGTCCACGATGGCGGGTGGCGTGCCCGCCGGCGCCAGCAGGCCGGCCCAGGCGTAGGTCACCAGCTCCGGGTGGCCCAGCTCGCCGATGGTGGGCACGTTGGGCAGCTGCGGCGAGCGCTGGTGGCTGGTCACCGCCAGGGCGTGCACCGCGCCCTTGGCGATGTGCGGCTCCATGGTGGGAATGGCGTCGAAGCTGAACTGCACGCGGCCGGTCAGCAGGTCGCCACGCGCCTCGTTCGAGCCCTTGTAGGCCACGTCGAAGGCGCCGCGCAGGCCGGTGGCGACGGCGAAGCGCTCGCCCAGGATGTGGTTGGCCCCGCCCTTGCCGCTGGTGGCGTAGCTCAGCGGCGGCTGGCCCTTCTGGCCCAGGGCGACGAAGTCCTTGAAGGCGCCCGGCATCTGCGGCGCGGCCACCAGCACCAGGGCCGTGCGCGTCATCAGCGACACCGGCACCAGCGACTGCGGCGTGTAGGGCAGCTTCTTGTAGAGCGACTGGTTGATGGCGTAGGCGCCGATCACCACGCCCAGGGTGTAGCCGTCGGGCGCCGACTTGGCCACGGACTCGGTGCCGATGATGCTGTTGGCCCCGGGCTTGTTGTCCACCACGATGGTCTGGCCCAGGCGCGCCGACAGCTCCTTCATCACCTCGCGGGTCATGTCGTCGGTGTTGCCGCCGGGCGGGTACGGCACCACCACACGCAGCGGCCGGTTGGGGTAGCCGGCGTCGGCCTGGGCGGCGGCGCCGGTGCTGGCCAGCGCGGCCACCGCCAGCAGCAGGCAGCGGAAGCGCAACGGGATCGAGGCGGGGGGCATGGCGTGTCTCCTGTCGTTGTTCATGGGCACTGTCGCCGGGCCATTGTGGAAGCGCCCTCCCCCGAATGGATCGCGAAGCAGGGGTTTTCTGATAACGTTTTGGAATCGCAGAACAGCGCCGCCCAGGCTTGCCCCATGCAACTCAAGGACCTCCAGGCCTTCGCCCGCATCGCCGAGCACGGCAACCTGCACGCGGCGGCCGACGCCCTGGGCCTGACCCAGCCGGCGCTGTCCAAGTCGGTGCGCCGGCTGGAAACCGAACTGGGCGTGCGCCTGCTGGAGCGCCTGCCGCGCGGCGTGGCCCTCACGGCCGCCGGCCGTCTGCTGCACGAGCGTGGCCGCTCGCTCGCTCGGCTGGTCGACGACACGCGCATGGAGATCGCCGACCTCAAGACCGGCCAGTCGGGGCAGCTGCGCGTGGGCGCGGTGCCCACCATCCTGGACACCAAGCTGGCGCCGGTGCTGGCGCAGCTACTGGGCGGCGACGACCCGCTGCGCTTCTTCGTCAGCGTGCAGCTCAGCGGCGGCCTGCTGCGCGCGCTTCAGGCCGGCGAGCTGGACTTCGCGCTCGCCGCCATCCCCGAGCCGGTGCCGGACGGGCTGTCCTGCCTGCCGCTGTGGCGGCAGGAAACGCACATCGTGGCGCGCAAGGGGCACTGGCTGCTGCGCCGCCCGGGCACCCTGGACGACCTGCGCCAGCAGCCCTGGCTGCTGCCGCCGCGCGGCATCATGACGCGCACCTGGGTCGAGGCCCTGTTCGCGCAGGCCGGCCTGGACAAGCCACGCCTGATGGTGGAGGCCGATGCCTCGCCCGGTCTGTTCGCCACGCTGATCCGCAAGACCGACCTGCTGAGCGCCATGACGGTGGACACGCTGGCCTCGCCCATGGGCGCGGGCCTGGCCACGGTGGCCTCGCCGCAGGGCCCCTGGGTCACGCCCCTGGGCCTGTTCTGGCGCCGCACGGCCTACTTCTCCAAGCCCATGGAGCGCTACCGCGACCACCTGCTGGCCACCCTGGCCGGGCCCGCGACCGCCTGAACGGGCGGCCGCCGGCCGCGGGACAATCAGGCGGCGCCCACCAGGTCCTTGATCTGCTGCAGCGCGCCGGGATCGTCCATGGTGGTCAGGTCGCCCGGGTCGCGGCCTTCGCACACGGCCTGGATCGCGCGGCGCAGCAGCTTGCCGCTGCGCGTCTTGGGCAGCAACGAGACGAAACGCACCCGCGCCGGCCGCGCCACCGCGCCCAGCTGCGCGTCCACCAGCTTCATGATCTCGCCTTCCAGCCGAAGCTGGGCCTGGGCATCGCCCAGCGCCGAGGCGTCCTTGGCCACCACGAAGGCCATGGCCACCTGGCCCTTGAGCGAATCGGCCACGCCCACCACCGCCACTTCGGCCACGTTGGCGTGGCTGGCGATGCTCTCCTCGATTTCGCGCGTGCCCAGGCGGTGGCCGGCGACGTTGATCACGTCGTCCGTGCGGCCCAGGATGTAGTAGTAGCCGTCCTGGTCTCGGATGCCCCAGTCGAAGGTCGAATAGACCAGCTGGCCCGGGATGCTCTTCCAGTAGGTGTTGACGAAACGCGCGTCGTCGCGCCACACCGTCTGCATGAAGCCCGGCGGCGTGGGGCCTTCGATCACCACCACGCCCTTCTGATCGGCGCCGGTCAGCTCCTCGCCGGTGGACTCGTGCAGCAGTTTCACGCGGTAGCCGTACATGGGCACGCCCGGGCTGCCGAACTTGCTGGGCTGCCTCTCCACGCCGTTGGCCACGGTCAGGATCGGCCATCCCGACTCGGTCTGCCAGTAGTTGTCGATGATGGGCACGCCCAGGCCGTCGGCGATCCAGCGCGCCGTGGGCTCGTCCAGCGGCTCGCCGGCCAGAAACAGGGCCTTGAGGCTGGAGAGGTCGTATTGCTTGAGGTAGGCCGGGTCCTGCTTCTTGAGCACGCGCACCGCCGTGGGCGCGCTGAACATCACCGTCACCTTGTACTTCTCGACCAGCTTCCACCAGATGCCACCGTCGGGGCGGATCGGCAGGCCCTCGTACATGATGGTCGCCATGCCCGCGATCAGCGGCCCGTAGACGATGTAGCTGTGGCCCACCACCCAGCCAATGTCGCTGGTGGAGAAATACGTCTCGCCCGGCTGCCCCATGAAGATGTGCTGGATGCTGGCCGCCAGGGCCACCGCGTAGCCGCCCACGTCGCGCTGCACGCCCTTGGGCTTGCCCGTGGTCCCGCTGGTGTAGATGGTGTAGCTGATGTCCGTGGCGTCGAGCCAGGTGCAGGGCACCTGCGCGTTCAGGTGCTGTTCGCGCAGGGCGGCGTAGTCGTGGTCGCGCCCGGCCACCCGCTCCATGGGCGCCAGGCCGCGGTCCACCAGCAGCACCGAGGCGGGTTTGTGCCTGGCCAGGGCGATGGCCTCGTCCAGCAACGGCTTGTAGGGCACCACCTTGCCGCCGCGCGAGCCGGCGTCGGCGCTGACGATGGCCACCGGCGTGGCGTCGTCGATGCGGCTGGCCAGCGAATGGCTGGCGAAGCCGCCGAACACCACCGAGTGAATGGCGCCGATGCGCGCGCAGGCCAGCATGGCGAAGGCGGCCTCGGGAATCATGGGCATGTAGATGAGCACGCGGTCACCCTGCTTCACGCCCTGGGCGAGCAGCACGGCGGCCATGCGCTGCACCTCGGCGTGCAGCGCCTCGAAGCTGTAGATCCGCTCCACGTCGGTCTCGGTGGACACGAAGATCAGCGCGTTCTGCTTCGCGCGCTCCTTCAGGTGCCGGTCCACCGCGTTGTGGCAGAGGTTGGTGCGGCCGCCCTCGAACCAGCGCGTGAACGGCGGCTTGTCGTTGTTGCAGACGCGGGTGAAGGGCGTGTGCCAGTCGATCAGGCGGGCCTGCTCGGCCCAGAAGCCCTCGGGGTCCTCGACCGAGCGGCGGTGGAAATCGGCGTATCCCATGCGTGTCTCCTGGTGCGGCCGGCCCCGGCTGGCGGCCGCTTCTGAATTCTTAATTATGGAGAACTGGCTTGCGTGGGGCTGACGGGACTAACCCGCGCTGCCCGGGCCGGCGCCTAACGTCCGCTTAATCCTGCGCCGTTCTGATGCCGGCCGTGATCACCGCCCCCGCCAGGACGTGCCATGGACGCCATCAACCAGTGGCTGATGCCGCTGTGGAACCTCTCCCCTTCCGCCCCCTCCGCGCTGGTGCTGCTCGCGCGCGTCGCCAGCCAGACCCTTCCCCTGATTGCCTTTCTCTCGGTCGCCGTCCTGCTCAGCCTGGGCGAGCCCTGGCGGCGCACCGCCTGGCAGATGCTGCTGGCCATGGGCGCCGCCTGGCTGATCGCCAGGGGCCTGCACAGCCTGTGGCCGCAGGCGCGGCCGGCGGCGCTGGGCATCGGCACCCAGTGGCTGGAGCATGGCAACTCGCCGGCCTTCCCCAGCCGCCACGCCACCGTCGGCCTGGCCTTCGGGTTCGCCGGCCTGCTGGCCGCGCCCCGGCGCGCGGTCGGCGCGCTCTTCCTGCTCGCCGGCCTGCTCATCGCCTGGAGCCGCGTGGCCCTGGGCGTTCACTTCCCCCTGGATGTGATCGCGGGCGCGGCCATTGCCGCGGCCTGCGCCCTGGCCGTGCGCCGGCTGTGGCCGTGGACGCCCGCCGACAGCGAACCGCCGCTTTCCCCGATCCCCGTTGCCACCGATGCCGCCATGTCCTACCCCCCTGCCCTTGAAGTCTCCGTCCTGATACCGGCCAAGAACGAGGCCGGCAACATCGGTCCCCTGGTGCGGGAAATCGCCGCCGCCCTGGGCGCCGACTACGCGTTCGAGGTGGTGCTGGTCGACGACGGCAGCACCGACCACACCGGCGCCGAATTCCTGGAGCAATGCCGCCAGCGTGGGGTGCGCGGCCAGCTGCTGCGCCACGCCCGCAGCTGCGGCCAGAGCACCGCACTGGCCACGGCGGCGCAGCACGCCCAGGGGCGCTACCTCGTCACCATCGACGGGGACGGCCAGAACGACCCCGCCGACATCCCCGCCCTGATCGCCGAAGCCCGTCGGCTGAGCGCGGCCGGCCCCGACTTCTGCATCGCCGGCTACCGGCGCAACCGCCGGGACACGCGCTGGAAGCGCCTGCAGTCGCGCATCGCCAATGGCGTGCGCCGGCGCATGCTGGACGATGGCGTGCCCGACACCGGCTGCGGCCTCAAGCTGATCCCGCGGCAGACCTGGCAGCGCCTGCCGTACTTCGACCACATGCACCGCTTCCTGCCCGCGCTCGTGCAGCGCATCGACGGGCGGATCGCCGTGGTGCCGGTCAACCACCGCCCGCGGCGCACCGGCGTGTCCAAGTACACCGCCTGGAACCGGGTGTGGGTCGGCATCATCGACATGCTCGGCGTGCGCTGGCTGATGCTGCGCAGCCAGCACCCCACCCTGTCGTCCAAAGAGGTCGTTGGCGAGCCCACGCCGTGAAGACCGAATTCAGCTTTTTCGCCAAGCCGCTGCTGCTCACCGCCGCGCTCAGCCTGGCCTTCGTGGCGCTGCACGAGGGCTGGCTGGGCGCCTTCACGGAGAAGGAGCTGCTGCACGCGCTGTTCCTCTACCACTGGGGCATCGCCTGGCCGGCCTTCGTGGCCATCGGGGTCGTCTACACGGCCCTGGGCGGCCCGCGCCAGGTGCTGGCCTTCAGCAGCGGCTACCTGCTCGGGGGATGGCAGGGCGCGCTGGTCAGCACCCTCATCACCGGACTCGGCGCCCTGCTGACCATGGTCGTGGCGCGCTACGCCGCCGGCGGCTGGCTGCGCCGCCAGTACCCGCGGCGGGTCGAAGCGCTGCGCCAGCTCATGGCCGAGGACACCTGGAAGTGGGTCTGCATCCTGCGCCTGTTGCCGGTGGGCAGCAACCTGGCCACCAACATCGTCGCCGGGCTGTCGGGGCTGGACCTGCGGCCCATCGTCGTGGGCAGCCTGCTGGGCTATCTGCCGCAGATGCTGCTGTTCGCCTACGCGGGCTCGGGCCTGGCCCTGCACAACAGCGCGCACCTGTGGATCAGCCTGGCCACGTTGGCCGCCTCCACGGCGCTGGGCGTGTACCTGTACCGCCACGGCTTCAGGCAGCGCCTGGAGCGCCTGCGGGGCGAGGCCCAGCCGCAATGACCCAGGCCGACCGCCCCACCGACGGCGGATGGGCCTGGCCCGTCGCGTTCATCCTGCTGGCCGCGGTCGTCGTGCTGGCGGCCGGCATCGGCCTGCGCTCGCCCTGGCCGGCCGACGAGCCGCGCTTCGCACAGATCGCGCGCGAGATGGTCGAGTCCGGCCAGTGGCTGTTCCCCATGCGCGGCGGCGAGCCCTACCCCGACAAGCCACCCGTCTTCATGTGGCTGGTGGCCTTGTTCTACCTGGCCACCGGCCAGCTGAAGGTGGCCTTCCTGCTGCCCAGCGCGCTGGCCGGGCTGGGCACCCTCTGGCTGGTGCACGACATCGGCCGCCGCCTCTGGGGACGCGACGTCGCCCGGTACGCGCTGCTCATCCTGCTGTTCACGCCCCAGTTCTTCATGCAGGCCAAATCGGCGCAGCTCGACGCGCTGGTGACGTTCTGGATCACCCTCGGTTGCTACGGCCTGCTGAGGCACTTCCTGCTGGGCCCGTCCTGGGCCTGGTACTGCGGGGCCTTCGCGGCCATGGCACTGGGCATCATGACCAAGGGCGTGGGCTTTCTGCCAGCGCTCATGCTCATCCCCTTCGCGCTCTGGACCCCGCGCAGCGGCCCGGGCACCTCGGGCAAGGTCTGGGGCGCCAGGAGCTGGCTGGGGCTGCTGGTGCTGCTGGGCACGCTGGCCCTGTGGCTGGGGCCCATGCTGTGGACGGTCGCGGCCTCCGGCAGCGACGCCCTGCGCGCCTACCGCGACAACATCCTGTTCCACCAGACCGCTGGCCGCTACGCCAACCCCTGGGGCCACATCAACGCCTGGCATTACCTGTTCACGGTGGCCATCCCTTCCGTCTGGCTGCCCTTGCTGGTGCTGATGCTCACGCAGTGGCGGCGCCTGGGCCGCCTGCTCCGGGAGGACCGCACCGCCCGCGTGCTCTTCGCCTGGGCGCTGATGGTGCTGGTCTTCTTCTCGCTGAGCCGGGGCAAGCGGGTGGTCTACATCCTGCCGGCGCTGCCCATGCTCTGCCTGGTGGCGGGCGCGCTCTGGCAGCGGGCGCTCGACGAAGGCGGCACGCGCGCCTCGGCCCTGGCGCTGCGGGGGGTGGTGGTGCTGCTGGGCCTGGGCCTGGCCGGGCTGGGCGCGGTGGCCTGGCTGCACCCCGCCTTGCTGGGGCCCAAGGTCGACGACTATGGCGACGTGCTGGCCGAGATCGCCCTGCCCGTGCTGGGCATGGGCGTGGGCGTGCTGGCCCTGGCCGCCGCCACCTGGCGCCGCGACGCGCTGGCTTCGCTGGCCGCGGTCTCGCTGCTGTGCTGGTTCGCGCTGTCCTGCTGGGTCTGGCCCGCGATGGACGCCCACCGCACGCCCAAGGCCGTGATGCTCGAGCTCGAGCGCGCCGTGGACGCCCGGCACGAGGTCGGTTTGCTGCAATTCAAGGAGCAATTCCTGCTGTTCTCGCGCCGGCCGCTGACCCATTTCAGCGTCCTGGCCCCGGTGGCCGAGCAAGAGCGCAACGCCTGGCGCTGGATGCAGGAGGACCCCAGCCGCGTCCTGCTGGTGCCCGACTCGCTGGACCTGGCCTGCTTCGACATGCACCGGCTGCGCGTGCTGGGCAAGGCCCATCGGCAGGACTGGGGCCTGCTCGACGCCGGCGCGATGAAGCCGCGCTGCGAGCCCCCGCTCAAGGCCCTGCGCTACACCTGGCGCCCGCAGCGCCTGGACATCCTGGACTGAGCGCGCGGCCACCGGCCTGACCCGCCGGGCCATTCGGCCCGCGCGCCAGCGTCCGGTCGCGCGGGCTTTACTTGATCAGCCCCTGCACCGCCTTGAAGTCGGGGTGCTCGGCCGTGCGCAGCCACTCGAAGGCCACCATCTCGGTGGTCAGCAGCTCGGCGCCGGCGCCGGCCAGGCGGTCGAAGGCGGCGTCGCGGTTGCGCTCGGTGCGCGAGCCGCAGGCGTCCGTCACCACCCAGACCTCGAACTCCTGCTCCAGCAGCTCCAGCGCGGTCTGCATGAGGCAGACGTGGGCCTCGCAACCGGCGATGACGATGCTGGGCCGCTCGGCCTCGCGCGGCGCCTGGGCGCGTTCCTTCTGCAGGTGCTTGGGCAGGCTGCGCACGTTGCCGCCCTGCGGGCGCGCGGGCGGGCGCAGCCAGTCGGCCAGGCCGTCGGCCACGGCGCTGAAGTGCATCTTGGCCAGGGTGCGACGGCACAGGGCGCGCAGTTCGGGCGGGTTGGGGCCCAGCTTGTCGGGGTTCTGCTCGGTGCCCCAGGCGGGCACGTCCAGGGCCTGGGCCATCTGCGCCAGGCGCAGGGCGTTGGCCAGCACCAGCGGGCCTTCGTGGATGGCGGGCATGAGGCGGGACTGGTAGTCCACCAGCACCAGTTGGGAGTCGTCGGCGTCGAGCAGCATGGCGAGCGGGAAAAGGGTCAATCGGCGAACAGATCGCGCTGCGGCAGGGTGCGGCCGGGCGCGGCGGGGTCGAAGCGCTCGACCAGGCGGTCCACGTACTGCGCGAACAGCGCCTCCGCGGCCTGGCCGAACAGCCGGATGCGGCCGGTGTGCTTGAGCAGCAGCAGCCCCATGCCGTGGGCGAACAGGGCGGCATTCTCGCGCGCCGCGGCGTCGGGCGGCAGGCCCAGGTCCTCCAGCGCCTGTTCGCAGGGGCGCAGGGCCTCCAGCAGCCGATCGTTGAGCGCGCGGTCCAGCTCGTGCGTCAGGCCATGCGGGGCCAGGCCATTGACCAGGTAGAAGCCCAGGTCCAGGTCGCGCGGGTGGCTGGCGTAGAAGCCGAACCAGGCCTGGGCCTTGGCCGCCAGGGCCTGGCCCGGCTGGCCCTTGGGCGCGCGCGCGGCCTGCACCTCGGCCAGCAAGCGGTCCAGCGACTCGGCCAGGAGCGCGCCGTAGATCGCCTCTTTGCTGTCGAAGTAGCTGTAGAGCGCCCCGGCGGTGTAGCCCGCCTCGCGCGCGATCTCGCGGATGCTGGCGCCCTCCACGCCCTTGTCGGCGAAGACGCGGCGCGCCGCGTCCAGCACATGGGCCCGCCGCGTGTCCGACATGGCCAGCTGCCGCTGCTGGCGCAGTTCCAGCTGGCGCTGGGCCTCGGCCTGGTCGGCCGCGCTGGGCAGGGGACGAAGCTCATCGAGGTGCACGTTCATGGCGCGCAGTGTAGCGAGGGAGTCGAACTCAGTTTTATTTCATGAACTCTTGTCAAAGAATTGAACACTGTTTAATCTTTTGAGTGCCGCCATCAAAATTCAACGGCAAAGCCGGCCCACACACAGGAGACAAACGCATGAACACCATGGCCCCCCCGCCAGCGCTGATGACCGGCGCCGACTACCGCGAGTCGCTGCGGCGCTACCGTCCCCGGGTGAGCGTGGACGGGCGCTGGGTGGACAGCGTGGCCGACGACCCGGCGCTGCGGCCCGGCATCAACGCCGTGGCCCTGACCTACGACTTCGCCCACCAGCCGAAGTACGCGCCGCTGATGACGGCCACGCAGCACACCAGCGGGCGCACGGTGAACCGCATGACCCATCTGTCCACCAGCGCGGGCGACCTGCTGAACAAGCTGGAGGCGGTGCGGCTGATCTGCCAGGAAACCGGTTGCGCCCAGCGCTATCTCACCCACGACGCGCTGCACGCCATCGCCCAGCTCAGCGCCCGGCTGGACGACGCCAGCGGCGGGCGTGAACGCGGCGATCGCTTCCTGGCCTACCTGCACCGCGTGCAGGACCAGGACCTGACCCTGGGCGTGGCCATGACCGACGCCAAGGGCGACCGCAGCCGCCGTCCGCACCAGCAAGCCAACCCCGACACCTACGTGCACATCGTCGAGCGCAACGCCAGGGGCATCGTCATCAGCGGCACCAAGGCCATCGTCACGGGCGCGCCCTACATGCACGAGCTGCTGGTCATGCCCTGCCGCAACATGGGCGAGGCCGACGCCGACTTCGCCGTCTGCTGCGCCGTGCCGGTGGACGCCGAAGGCCTGACCATCGTGGCCCGGCCCGCGGGCCGCCCCGGCGAACGGCTGGAGCACGGCGACGCCCTCTTCTCGCGCCGCTTCGGCCAGAGCACCGGCGTGTGCCTGTTCGACCGCGTCTTTGTGCCCTGGGAGCGCGTATTCCTGGCCGGCGAGTGGGACCACTCGGGCCACCTCACCTACAGCTACGCCACCCACCACCGACAGACCTGCATCGCCGCCCGCGCGGGCTTCGGCGACCTGCTGATCGGCGCCGGCGCGCTGATGTGCGAGGCCAACGGCTTCGACCCCGGCGCCGAAAGCCACCTGCGCGAACAGATGGTGGAGCTGATCACCATCGTGGAAGGCTTCTACGCCTGCGGCGTGGCGGCCAGCGTCTACGGACGGCGCGACGAACACGCCGAGGTCTTCATGCCCGACCCGGTGTTCGCCAACATCGGCAAGCTGCTGCTGGCCACCAAGATCTACGACATGCACCGCCTCGCGCACACGGTGAGCGGCGGCCTCATCGTCACCCTGCCCGGCCCCGACGAGGACCACAACCCCGAGACGGCGGGCCGGCTGTCCGACGTGCTGCGCGCCAGCCCGGACGTGCCCTACGAGCAGCGCATCCAGGCCGCGCGCTTCATCGAAGACCTCACCGCCGGCTACCAGGGCGGCTGGTACAGCGTCATCAGCCTGCACGGCGGCGGCTCGCCGGCCGCCATGAAGCAGGAAATCTGGCGCCACTACCCGGTGGGCGACAAGGTCGACCTGGTGGAACGCCTGCTCGAGCGCGGCCTGAGCGCCGATCCGGCGCGCGCCATCACGCGCAACCGCCAGCCCGGCCGCTGCTGCGACAGCGGCTGCACCCAGCCCGGCCAGCCCATGATGGTGAGCTTGCCAACGAATACCAAAGCAACAAAATCGTCCTGAATCAAGCAGTTACAAGGCTTTTTTCAGTTGACGGGAGAGGTGGCAGCCACTACCCTCCACGCCCATGCGCCGCTGGCTCCCCCTCCTCCTTCTTGGCTGTTCGGCCGTGGCACAGGCCACGCCGCCCAGCGGGAGCTGGGAAAACATGGAGTCCATGCTCGCCGAAAAGGGCTTCATCAGCCGCCTGGGCGAGCAGGTCCAGCAGGCCGGCGCCACCGCCAGCCAACAGGCCTCCAGCCTGGTGATCAACGCCCTGGCCTTCCTGGGCGTGCCCTACCGCTACGGCGGCAACTCCTTCGACACCGGCTTCGACTGCAGCGGCTTCGTGCGCGCCGTGTACGAGCAGTCCATGGGCAAGCTGCTGCCGCGCCGCTCCGACGAGCAGGCCGCCGCCACCCAGCCCATCGAGCGCAGCGAACTGCAACCCGGCGACCTGGTGTTCTTCAACACCCTGCGCCGCTCCTTCAGCCACGTGGGCATCTACATCGGCGACGGCAAGTTCGTGCACTCGCCGCGCGCCGGCGCCCAGGTGCGGGTGGAGGACATGCGCGTGGCCTACTGGAACAAGCGCTTCAATGGCGCGCGCCGCGTGCCCGAAGGGGCCGCCCCCAGCCAGCCCTGAGGCCGGCGGGGCCACGGTGCACTGAGGCGCGCATCGCCGCCCCGTGGCCTCAGGGGGCGGCGGGGAAGTCCAGCGCCAGGCCAATGCGCTCGCCCCGGCGCACGCGGCCGATGGCGTGCCGCATCCGCACCCGGTAGTGGCCCCGGCTGCCCTGGAACGGGCGCTGGTCCGTGGCGATGATGGCCGCGTCGCCCAAGCGCAGCGGCAGCACCAGCGGGCGCGACTGCATGCGCGGGCGCTGCTCGGTCATCACGAAGTCGCCGCCCTCGAAGTCCTGGCCGGGTTGCGACAGCAGCACGACGAGCCGCAGCGGCAACCCGGCGTCGCCTGCCGGTCCCGGGTGCAGCAGCACCTCGTCGCCGGCCCCGAGCCGGCTGAGACAGCACGGCCACCGCGCCGGCCCCGCCCGCCGCGGGCCCAACAGACGGTCGTCCAGCGCCGCCGGGTAGCGGCCATCGAGGCCCAGGGTCTCGTTCCACCGGTTGGCGATGCCCGCCAGGGGCTGGTAGAGCGCGGCGCGCCAGGCCCCCAGCGGCGCCGGCAGGGGCCCGTCCATGCCCAGCGCCTCGCCGCGCCCCAGGCCGAGGGCGGCCAGCGGCACGCGGGCGGTGGCCGCGGCGGCGAGCCGCTGCGCCAGGGCGCGCGCCGCGTCGGCGCCCAGCCAGCCGGGCAACAGGGCGTGGCCCTCGCTGTCCAGCTGCGCCGCGAGGGCGGCCCAGTCCAGGCGGTCGACGGCCGCGTCGACAGGCGCCGTGGCGCGCGGCCCGGTCACGCCTGGGCCTCGCGGCGCAGCAGCTCGCGTTTGCGGTCCACGCCCCAGCGGTAGCCGGCCAGGTCGCCATCGCGCCGCACCACGCGGTGGCAGGGAATGGCCACGGCCAGGCGGTTCGCGCCGCAGGCCTGCGCCACGGCGCGCACCGCCCGGGGCGAGCCGATGCGCTCGGCGATCTCGGTGTAGCTCGCGGTCGTGCCCGGCGGGATCTCGCGCAGGGCGCGCCAGACGCGCTCCTGAAAGGCCGTGCCCCGCACGTCCAGCGGCAGCCGCAGACCGATCGCGGGCGCTTCGATGAAGCCCACGACCTCGGCGATCCAGCGCTCGAACGCGGCGTCGCCGCCGATGAGCCGGGCCCGGGGGAACTGGTCCTGCAGCTCGCGCACCAGTGCCTCCGGGTCGTCGCCCAGCAGGATGGCGCAGACGCCGCGCTGGCTCTGGGCCACCAGGATGGCGCCCAGCGAGCACTGCCCCACCGCGAAACGGATCTGCGCCCCGGCGCCGCCGGCCCGGTAGTCGCGCGCCCGCATGCCCAGCAACTGGTCGGCGGCCTCGTAGAAGCGGCTGTTGGAGTTGAAGCCCGCGCCGTAGATGGCGTCGGTGATGGACGCCTGGGGCGCGGCCAGTTCCTCGCGCAGCCGGCGGGCGCGGTAGGCCGAGCCATAGGCCTTGGGCGTCAAGCCCGTCTCCGCCTTGAACAGGCGGTGGAAGTGAAAGGGGCTCATGCCGAGCTCGGCCGCCAGGCCGTCCAGCGAGGGCGGCGTCTGCGCGGCCTCGATGAGCCGGCAGGCGCGCGCCACCCGCTCGGCCCGCGCGGCCGCCGCGCGGGTCTGGTCGCCCTGGGCGCGGCGGCTGGGTCGGTAGCCCGCCGCCTCGGCGGCGTCGGCCGAATCGAAGAAGGCCACGTTCTCGCGCCGGGGCCGCCGCGCCGCCGAGCTGGGCGGGCCGTACACGCCGGTGGTGCGCACGGCATAGACGAAGTGCCCATCGGCGGCGGCCTCGCGGGCCTGCACCGCGGCCCAGCGCTCGTCCTCGGTGCGGTAGGCGACGGTGATGCTGGCGTTCATGTTCATCCTGCCCGGCGGAAAGTGAGGTTGATGCGCTGCGGGCCCAGCACGGCGTGGGCCCCATCCTTGAGCGGTGACACGCCGTGGAAGCGCAGCCGATCGGGGCCGCCCCACACCACCACGTCCCCGTGGCGCAGCGGCAGCTTGAGCGTCGGGTCGGTGCGCGCCTGGCCGCCCCACAGAAACGTGGCCGGCAGGCCCAGCGAGACCGACACGATGGGCGCCGAATGGTCGCGCTCATCGCGGTCCTGGTGCAGCGACAGCCGCGCGCCGGGCGCGTAGCGGTTGACCAGGCAGGCGTCGGGCGCGAAGCCCTCGAAGCCCACCGCGGCCGCCGCTTCGTTCGCCAGGCCGGCGAAGGCCGGCGGCATGGCCGGCCAGGGCGTGCCGCGCTCGGGATCGATGGCGCTGTACCGGTAGCCCCGGCGGTCGCTGGTCCAGCCCAGCTCGCCGGCATTCGTCATCGCCACCGACATGGTGAAACCGCCTGGCGTCACCAGGTGACGGAACGGCGACACCGCCTCGATGGCCGCGATGGCGGCCAGCAGCTGCGGCACGCACGGCAGCGCGAAGCCGTGCAGCAGCCAGGCGCCGGGCCCCAGGCGCTGCTGGCGCTCGCCCGGCTCGAACAGATCCATCGTTTCCATGCTCAGGCCGCGTCGTGGAAGATGAGGCCCACCGTGTGCCGCAGGCCCGCGTGGACGCGGCCGACGCCGTGCCGCATGGCCAGCCGGCGCACGCCGCGCCGGCCCGAGGCCGGCCGCTGATGGACGGTGAACACCACCGCGTCGCCCTGGTCCAGCGGGACAACCTCCGCGCGCTGGCCCTCGCCCGATCGCTCGGTCATGACGAATTCGCCGCCCTCGAAGTCCCGACCGGGCCGCGACAGCAGGATGGCCACCTGCAGCGGGAAGACCAGCTCGCCATACAGGTCCTGGTGCAGGCAGTTGTGGTCGCCCTCGCCGTACCGCAGGATCAGCGGCGTCGGCCGCGTCTGGCCGGCCGCGTGGCAGCGCCGCAGAAAGCTGTCCAGCCTGTCCGGGTAGCGCGTGGCCAGGCTCAGTTGGTGGCTCCAGCGGTTGGCGATGGGCGCCAGCCGGGGATACAGGGCGTGGCGCAGCTCCTGCAACAGGGGCGGCAGCGGGTAGGCGAAGTACTTGTACTCGCCGCGCCCGAAGCCGTGCCGCGCCATGACCACCCGCGAGCGGAAGCCCTCCTGGCGCGGGTAAAGCGCCGCGAGGGCCTCGCACTGCGCCGCCGTCAGCAGGCCGGGCAGCACGGCGTGGCCATGGGCGTCGAGCGACGCTTCGATGCCCACCCAGTCGTGGGGCGCGGCGGGGTCCTCAAGGGCGGCGCTTGGCATGGGTCCAGTGTAGGAAGCCCCGCCGGCCAGGACACTCCGCTCCTTGCGCTTGAATTGCCTCCGCCCCAAAAAAAAGCCCCCGGCGGTTCAGCGGCCGGGGGCTTTTTGTTCGCAGCGGGCCGGCTCAGCGCCGCGGCGGGGGCACGTCCGTGCAGCTGCCGTGCGCCACCTCGGCCGCCAGGCCGATGCTCTCGCCCAGCGTGGGGTGTGGATGGATGGTCTTGCCGATGTCCACCGCGTCGGCGCCCATCTCGATGGCCAGTGCGATCTCGCCGATCATGTCGCCCGCGTGCGTGCCCACGATGCCACCGCCCAGGATGCGTCCGTGGCCGTGCGCCTCGGGCGAATCGTCGAACAGCAGCTTGGTGAAACCTTCGTCGCGGCCGTTGGCGATGGCGCGGCCCGAGGCGGTCCAGGGGAACAGGCCCTTCTTCACCTTGATGCCCTGCGCCTTGGCCTGGTCCTCGGTGAGGCCCACCCAGGCCACCTCGGGGTCGGTGTAGGCCACGCTGGGGATGACGCGCGCATTGAAGGCGGCAGCGGCCAGGTCGGCCTTGCCCTGCAGCTCGCCCGCGATCACCTCGGCCGCCACATGGCCCTCGTGCACCGCCTTGTGCGCCAGCATGGGCTGGCCCACGATGTCGCCGATGGCGAAGATGTGCGGCACGTTGGTGCGCATCTGGATGTCGACGTCGATGAAGCCGCGCTCGGTGACGGCCACGCCCGCCGCGTCGGCGCCGATCTTCTTGCCATTGGGGCTGCGGCCCACGGCCTGCAGCACCAGGTCGTAGGTCTGCGGCGCGGGCGCGTTCTCGCCCTCGAAGCTCACCTCGATGCCCGCCGGCGTGGCCTTGGCCGCCACCGTCTTGGTCTTCAACATGATGTTGTCGAAGCGCGGCGCGTTCATCTTCTGCCAGACCTTCACCAGGTCGCGGTCGGCGCCCTGCATCAGGCCGTCGAGCATCTCCACCACGTCCAGGCGCGCACCCAGGGTGCTGTAGACCGTGCCCATCTCCAGGCCGATGATGCCGCCGCCCAGGATCAGCATGCGCTTGGGCACGCCGGCCAGGGCCAGCGCGCCGGTGCTGTCGACCACGCGCGGGTCCTCGGGCATGAAGGGCAGGCGCACGGCCTGGGAGCCGGCCGCGATGATGGCTTTCTGGAAGGCCACCACCTGCTTCTTGCCGGTCTTGTCCTGGCCCGCGCCCTCGGTGAGTTCCACGCCCAGGTGATGGGGGCCGACGAAGCTGCCATAACCGCGCAGCACGGTGACCTTGCGCATCTTGGCCATGGACGACAGACCACCGGTGAGCTTGCCGATCACCTTGTCCTTATGGCCGCGCAGCTTCTCGATGTTGACCACGGGGCGCCCGTACTCGATGCCATAGCCGGCCAGGTGGTTCACCTCGTCCATGACCGCAGCCACGTGCAGCAGCGCCTTGGACGGGATGCAACCCACGTTCAGGCAGACACCGCCCAGCGTGGCGTAGCGCTCCACCAGCACCACCTTCAGGCCGAGGTCGGCCGCGCGGAAGGCGGCCGAGTAGCCACCGGGGCCGCCGCCCAGCACGACGACGTCGCACTCCAGGTCGGCGGCACCGGCGTAGGCCGGGGCGGCGGGCGTGGCCGCGCGCGGGGCCGGCGCGGGGCCGGCCGCGGCGGGCGCCGCGGGTGCGGGCGCGGGTGCCGGCGACACCGAGGGCGCCGGCGCGCTGGCCGCGCCCTCGCCATCGATCACCGCGAGCAGGTCGCCGACGTTGAGCTTGTCGCCGATCTTGACCTTGAGCTCCTTGAGCACGCCGGCCGCCGAGGACGGGATCTCCATCGAGGCCTTGTCGCTCTCCACGGTGATGAGCGATTGCTCGAGCTTGATGGTGTCGCCGGGTTTCACCAGCACCTCGATGACCGCGACGTCCTTGAAGTCGCCGATGTCCGGGACCTTGATGTCCATGAGAGGCATGTCGGTCTCCTTACAGCAGCACGCGGCGGAAGTCCGCCAGCACCTGGCCCAGGTACGCGTTGAAACGCGCGGCGGCCGCGCCGTCGATGACGCGGTGGTCGTACGACAGCGACAGCGGCAGCGTCAGGCGCGGCACGAACTGCTGGCCGTCCCACACCGGCTTCATCTGGCTCTTGGACAGGCCGAGGATGGCCACCTCGGGCGCGTTGATGATGGGCGTGAAGTGCGTGCCGCCAATGCCGCCGAGCGAGCTGATGGAGAAACAGCCCCCGGTCATGTCGGCCGGGCCCATCTTGCCGTCGCGCGCCTTCTTGGCCAGATCGCCCATTTCCTGGCTGATCTGCAGGATGCCCTTCTTGTCGGCGTCCCTCAGCACGGGCACCACCAGGCCATTGGGCGTGTCGGCCGCGAAGCCGATGTGGAAGTACTGCTTGTAGACCAGGGTGTCGCCGTCGAGGCTGGCGTTGAACTCGGGGAATTTCTTCAGTGCCGAGACCACCGCCTTGATCACGAAGGCCAGCATGGTGACCTTCACGCCGGACTTCTCGTTCTCCTTGTTGGTGGCCACGCGGAAGGCCTCCAGCTCGGTGATGTCCGCCTCGTCGTTGTTGGTGACGTGCGGGATCATCACCCAGTTGCGGTGCAGGTTGGCGCCGCTGATCTTCTTGATGCGCGAGAGGTCCTTGCGCTCGACCGGGCCGAACTTCGTGAAGTCGACCTTGGGCCAGGGCAGCAGGTCCATGCCCACGCCGCCGCCACCGGCCGGGGCCTTGGCGGCCTGGGCCTGCGTCTGCGCGCTGCCGGCCATCACGGCCTTGGTGAAGTTCTGCACGTCCTCGAGCGTGATGCGGCCTTTGGGGCCGTTGCCCTTGACCTCGGCCAGCGGCACGCCCAGCTCACGCGCGAACTTGCGCACCGAGGGCGAGGCGTGTGGCAGGCCCACAGGCGGCACGGTGGGGTTGTGCGCGGGCGCCTGGGCCGGCGCGGCCGAGGGCGCCGCCGCGGCGGGCACCGGGCTGGGCGCCTGGGTCGGGGCGGGAGCGGCGGCGGCCGGCGCGGGGGCCGGCGCCTGCGCGGGCGCGCCCGTGGCGGCCGAACCTTCCAGCACCGCGATCAGATCGCCGATGTTGAGCTTGTCGCCCACCTTGACCTTGAGCTCCTTGAGCACGCCGGCCGACGACGATGGAATCTCCATCGAGGCCTTGTCGCTCTCCACGGTGATGAGCGACTGCTCGACCTTGACCGCGTCGCCGGGTTTGACCAGCACCTCGATCACCGCGACGTCCTTGAAGTCGCCGATGTCGGGCACGCGCACCTCGACCGGGCCGGCAGGCGCCGCTGCGGCGGGCGCGGCGGCCGGCGGCTGCGCGGGCGAGGCAGCGGGCGCCGGTGCGGCTGCAACCGGCGCCGGTGCGGCCGCGGCGGGCGCCGGCGCGGCGGCGGCATCGGCCTCCAGCAGCACCACCACCGAGCCCTGCTTCACCTTGTCGCCGAGCTGGACCTTCAGCTCCTTCACCACCCCCGCGTGCGAGGACGGAATCTCCATCGAGGCCTTGTCGCTCTCCACCGTGATGAGCGACTGCTCGGCCTTCACGGCGTCGCCGGGCTTGACCAGCAGCTCGATCACCGCCACTTCGTCGAAATCCCCGATGTCCGGGACCTTCACTTCAATACTTGCCATGTCGGTCTCCGGTGCTCAGGCGTGGAGCGGGTTGATCTTGTCGGCCTTGATGCCGTACTTCTTGATCGCCTCGGCCACCTTGGCCGCCGGCAGCTTGCCCTCGTCGGCCAGCGCCTTCAGCGCGGCCAGCACGATGTAGTGGCGGTTGACCTCGAAGTGCTCGCGCAGCTTGCTGCGGAAGTCGCTGCGGCCGAAGCCGTCGGTGCCCAGCACCTTGTAGGTGCGGTCCTTGGGCACGAAGGGACGGATCTGCTCCGCGTAGTTCTTCATGTAGTCGGTGGAGGCAATCACCGGGCCCGTGGTCTTGGCGAGCTGCTCGGTCACGAAGGCCGTGCGCGGCTTCTCGGTGGGGTGCAGCAGGTTCCAGCGCTCCACGTCCTGGCCGTCGCGCGTCAGCTCGTTGAAGCTCGGGCAGCTCCAGATGCCGGCGGCCACGCCCCAGTCCTTCTCCAGCAGCTCCTGCGCGGCGAACGCCTCGCGCAGGATGGTGCCGCTGCCCAGCAGCTGCACCGTGGGCGCGTCCTCCTTGAGCGCGGGCGCCTGCTTGCACAGGTACATGCCCTTGATGATCTGCTCCTCGGTGCCAGGCTGCAGGCCGGGCATGGGGTAGTTCTCGTTGAGCAGCGTCAGGTAATAGAAGACGTTTTCCTGGCGCTCCACCATGCGCTTGAGACCGTGGTGCATGATCACCGCCACCTCGTGCGCGAAGGTCGGGTCGTAGCTCACGCAGTTGGGAATGGTGCCCGCCATGATGTGGCTGTGGCCATCCTCGTGCTGCAGGCCCTCGCCGTTGAGCGTGGTGCGCCCCGAGGTGCCGCCCAGCAGGAAGCCGCGCGCCTGCATGTCGCCCGCCGCCCAGGCCAGGTCGCCGATGCGCTGGAAACCGAACATCGAGTAGTACACGTAGAACGGCACCATGATGCGGTTGTTCGTCGAGTACGAGGTGGCCGCGGCGATCCAGCTGGCCATGCCGCCGGCTTCGTTGATGCCTTCCTGCAGGATCTGGCCGGCCTTGTCTTCCTTGTAGTACATGACCTGGTCTTTGTCGACCGGGGTGTACAGCTGGCCCTTGGGGTTGTAGATGCCGATCTGGCGGAACAGGCCCTCCATGCCGAAGGTGCGCGCCTCGTCCACGAGGATGGGCACCACGCGCGGGCCCAGGGCCTGGTCGCGCAGCAGCTGCGTCAGAAAACGCACATAGGCCTGGGTGGTGCTGATCTCGCGGCCTTCGGCCGTGGGCTCCAGCACCGCCTTGAATGTCTCCAGCGCCGGCACGGTGAAGCTCTCGCTGCTCTTGGCGCGGCGGTGCGGCAGGTAGCCGCCCAGGGCCTTGCGGCGGTCGTGCAGGTACTTCATCTCCGGCGTGTCATCGGCCGGCTTGTAGAACGGGATCTTGGGCAGCTCGCTGTCCGGGATCGGGATGTTGAAGCGGTCGCGCATGTAGCGGATGTCATCGTCCGACAGCTTCTTGGTCTGGTGGGCGGTGTTCTTGCCCTCGCCGGCCTTGCCCATGCCATAGCCCTTGACCGTCTTGACCAGCAGCACCGTGGGCTGGCCCTCGTGGTGGAAGGCGCGGTGGAAGGCGGCGTACACCTTCTGGGCATCGTGGCCGCCGCGGCGCAGCGCCCAGATGTCGTCGTCGCTCATCTTGGACACCAGCTCCAGCGTGCGCGGGTCGCGGCCGAAGAAGTTCTTGCGCACGAAGGCGCCGTCGTTGGCCTTGAAGGCCTGGTAGTCGCCGTCCAGCGTGTCCATCATGACCTTGCGCAGCGCGCCGTCCTTGTCGCGCGCCAGCAGGGCGTCCCACTCGCTGCCCCACAGCAGCTTGATGACGTTCCAGCCCGAGCCGCGGAACTCGCCTTCCAGCTCCTGGATGATCTTGCCGTTGCCGCGCACCGGGCCGTCCAGGCGCTGCAGGTTGCAGTTGACGACGAAGACCAGGTTGTCGAGCTTTTCGCGCGCCGCCAGGCCGATGGCGCCCAGGCTCTCGGGCTCGTCCATCTCGCCGTCGCCACAGAACACCCAGACCTTGCGCTGGGAGGTGTCGGCGATGCCGCGCGCGTGCAGGTACTTGAGGAAACGCGCCTGGTAGATCGCCATGAGCGGCCCCAGTCCCATGGACACGGTGGGGAACTGCCAGAACCCGGGCATGAGCTTGGGGTGCGGGTAGCTGGACAGGCCCTTGCCGTCCACCTCCTGGCGGAAATTGAGCAGGTGCTCCTCGCTCAGGCGGCCTTCCATGAAGGCGCGGGCGTAGATGCCGGGCGCGCTGTGGCCCTGGATGTAGAGCAGATCGCCGCCGTGCTTGCCGCCGTTGTCGGTGTCGTCGGCGTGCCAGAAGTGGTTGAAGCCGACCGCGAACATGTGCGCGAGCGACTGGAAAGAGCTGATGTGGCCACCCAGGTCGCCACCGTCGGCCGGGTCCAGGCGGTTGGCCTTCACGACCATGGCCATGGCGTTCCAGCGCATGTAGGCGCGCAGCCGGCCTTCAAGCTCCAGGTTGCCCGGGTTGCGGGCCTCTTCACCGGGCTCGATGGTGTTGACGTAGCCCGTGGTGGCCGAGAACGGCATGTTCACACTGTGCTGGCGGGCCTCTTCGAGGAGCTGTTCCAACAGGAAGTGCGCGCGCTCGGGGCCTTCTTTCTCGATGACGGCGGCCAGCGCCTCCATCCATTCCCGCGTCTCCTGGACGTCGTGGTCCACGGCGCCCGCGCCGCTGTTCGTGTCGTTCGCTGACATCGCTGTCTCCTGATGTGTGAAGGCGAGCTTAAGGAGCCCGTTCGGTGAAGTCTCGAATTCTTCCACAGCGGCCCGGGCATTTCAATATGCGCCTATTGATTTCTTTATATGAAATTCAAGACGGGGGCCGGCCATGAAACCATTTCCTCTCACGTAGACTCCTGCGGCCATGTCACATACCCCCCCTGCCACCACCCCGCCGTGGTGGAAACGCTGGTGGCGCCGGCTGCCACCGTCGCGGCAGGACCGCTTCGCCACGCTCGGCCCGCTGCTGGCGGTGCTGCTGTTCCTGGCCGCCATCGTGGTGGCCATCGCCTACCTGCGCTTCGAGGAGATCGACCGCGAGCGCGAGGCCGTCACGCGCGACGTCGAGTACGCCCAGCAGCGCCTGCGGCTGCGGCTGCTGGAACGCCAGGAGCAATTGATGCGCCTGGCCCGCGAGATCGACAACCAGGCGCTGGACACGGAGGAGTTCGCCTTCCAGGCCGAGACCCTGGTGAGCCAGTTTCCCGAGCTGCTGGCCATCACCTGGGTGGACAGCCGCCGCCGCGTCTTGTCGGGCTACACCTCGCCCAGTGCGCCCGTCGCACTCATGCGCAGCGTGGGCAGCTCGCTCTCGCCGTCCGAGACCGACGGCAGCTTCGACCTCGCGCGCGACCTGCGCCAACCGATCTACTCGCGCCCGCTCGCCGACAACGACCCGCGCAGCGCGCGCCTGATGCTGCACGTGCCGCTGTCCGAACAGGGCCGCTTCGCCGGCACGGTGATGGGCGAGTACTCCGTGGACGGCCTGATGCGCTTCGGCATGCCGCCGGAGATCATGGCGCGCTACGCCGTGGCCCTGCTGGACGACAGCGGCACCGTGCTGGCCGGCAGCCTGCAAACGGCCGAGCCGGTGCTGTCCTTCCTGCCCTGGTCCACGCCCTCGCTGGAGCACGAGGTGCCGGTCTCGCCCGTGGGCAACGGCCTGATCCTCAAGGCCCAGGGCTACCGCACCTCGCAGGACATCGTGGGTTCGGGCTTTGTCGGGGTCATCGGCGCGCTGTCGGCGCTCACGGTGTGGATGCTGATCGGCACCTGGCGCCACACGCGCCGGCGCGTGCAGGCCCAGCAGGCCCTGGTGGCCGAGACCAATTTCCGCCGCGCCATGGAGAACTCCATGCTCACCGGCATGCGCGCGCTGGACATGCAGGGCCGCATCACCTACGTCAACCCCGCGTTCTGCTCCATGACGGGCTGGACCGAGGCCGAGCTGGTGGGCCGCACCGCGCCCTTTCCCTATTGGCCCGAGGAGGACCACGAGCTGTTGCACGCGCGACTGGAAGACGAGCTCAACGGCCGCTCCACGCCCGGCGGCTTCGAGGTGCGCGTGCGCCGGCGCAACGGCACGGTGTTCGACGCGCGCATGTACGTCTCGCCGCTGATCGACCCGAAGGGACACCAGACCGGCTGGATGACCTCCATGACCGACATCACCGAGCCCAAGCGCATCCGCGAGGAGCTGTCGGCCTCCTACGAGCGTTTCACCACCGTGCTGGAGTCGCTGGACTCGGCCGTGTCCGTGGCGCCGCTGGGCAGCGAGGAGCTGCTGTTCGCCAACAAGATGTACCGGCTGTGGTTCGGCACGCGCGGCCAGGGCCACCGCCACCTGGTGGACCTGGCGGGCAACCAGCCCCAGCCCAGCATGGACGACGCCGACCCGGTCGATGCCTTCGCCGGCATGCCCACCGGCACGCTCACCGACGCCGGCGTGGAGAACGCCGAGGTCTTCGTGCAGGAACTCGATCGCTGGCTGGAGGTGCGCACGCGCTACCTCACCTGGGTGGACGGGCGCCTGGCGCAGATGGTGATCGCCAGCGACATCACGCCGCGGCGCGCCGCCGAGGAACAGGCCGCGCGCCAGACGGAGCGTGCCCAGACCGCCAGCCGCCTCATCACCATGGGCGAGATGGCCTCCAGCGTGGCGCACGAGCTGAACCAGCCGCTCACCGCCATCAGCAACTATTGCACCGGCATCATTTCGCGCCTGCAGGAGCAGCGCATCTCACCCGAGGAAATGCTGGTGGCGCTGGACAAGACCGCGCGCCAGGCCCAACGCGCGGGCCAGATCATCCAGCGCATCCGCGCCTTCGTGAAACGCAGCGAGCCCAACCCCACGCTGTCGGACGTGGCCCAGATGGTGAACAACGCCATCGAGCTGGCCGACATCGAGCTGCGCCGCCAGCAGGTGCGGCTCACGCCCTACGTGGCCGCGCGCCTGCCGGCGCTGATGGTGGACCCGATCCTGATCGAGCAGGTGCTCATCAACCTGCTCAAGAACGCGGGCGAGTCCATCGTGCAGGCGGGCCGCCCGCTGGGCGAACGCCTGGTCGAACTGCGCGTGGCGCCGCGCCAACTCGACGGCGAGGGTGTGGTCGAGTTCGAGGTGCGCGACTCGGGCAAAGGCGTGCCCGACGAGATGATCGAGCGCATCTACGAGGCCTTCTACAGCACCAAGAGCGAGGGCATGGGCATTGGCCTCAAGCTGTGCCGCAGCATCGTCGAGTCGCACCACGGCCGGATGCGGATGGAGAACCTCTACAATGGCACCGAGGTGACGGGGTGCTGTTTCAGCTTCTGGATCCCCGTCGCGCCGCGACTTCAACCCCAGGGTTCGTCGGACACTGCCGCCAACGAACCACTGACGGACACCGAGAGAGCGAGATGAGCCTGATCCCCAAAAAGGGCACCGTCTATGTCGTCGATGACGACGAGGCCGTGCGCGATTCCCTCCAGTGGCTGCTCGAGGGCAAGGACTTCCGGGTTCGCTGTTTTGAATCGGCGGAGGCCTTCCTCTCCCGGTACGACGCCCGCGAAGTGGCCTGCCTCATCGCCGACATCCGCATGGGCGGCATGACCGGCATGGAACTGCAGGACCGCCTGGTCGAGCGCCAGTCCCCCTTGCCCATCGTCTTCATCACCGGCCACGGCGACGTGCCCATGGCGGTCGAATCCATGAAAAAGGGCGCGCTGGACTTCATCCAGAAGCCCTTCAAGGAAGACCAGCTGGTGGCCCTGGTCGAGCGCATGCTGGAACACGCGCGCGAGGCCTTCACCACCCATCAGCAGGCCGCCAGCCGCGACGCCCTGCTCTCCAAGCTCACCGGCCGCGAATCGCAGGTGCTCGAGCGCATCGTCGCCGGCCGCCTGAACAAGCAGATCGCCGACGACCTGGGCATCAGCATCAAGACGGTGGAGGCGCACCGCGCCAACATCATGGAAAAGCTCGGCGCCAACACGGTGGCCGACCTGCTCAAGATCGCCCTGGGCCAGACGCCCGCGAAAGCCTGACCCCACAGCCTCCCACCAACGCCCGCCACCTTGGCGGGCGTTTCGTTTTCCCAGCCTTCACTCTCTTGCAGCCATGACCGCCCAGCTCATCGACGGCAACGCCCTCTCCCGCCAACTCCGCGCCGACGTGGCGCAACGCGTGCAGGCCCTGCGCAACCGCGGCCTCACGCCCGGCCTGGCCGTCATCCTGGTCGGCGACAACCCGGCCTCGCAGGTCTACGTGCGCAACAAGGTCAAGGCCTGCGAGGACACCGGCATGCACTCGGTGCTGGAAACCTGGCCCGCCACGCTGAGCGAGGCCGAGCTGCTGGCGCGCGTGCAGGCGATGAACAACGACCCCACCATCCACGGCATCCTGGTGCAACTGCCGCTGCCCGCGCACATCGACGCGCAGAAGGTGATCGAGGCCATCTCCCCCGCCAAGGACGTGGACGGTTTTCACGTGGCCAGCGCCGGCGCGCTGATGACCGGCCTGCCCGGTTTCTGGCCCTGCACGCCGCATGGCTGCATGAAGATGCTGGAGCACATCGGCTACGAGCTGCGCGGCAAGCACGCGGTGGTGATCGGGCGCAGCAACATCGTGGGCAAGCCCATGGCGCTGATGCTGCTGCAGGCCAACGCCACCGTCACCGTCTGCCACAGCGGCACGAAGGACCTGGCGGCCTTCACGCGCCAGGCCGACGTGGTGGTGGCCGCCGTGGGCAAGCGCAATGTGCTCACGGCCGACATGGTCAAGCCGGGCGCCGTGGTGATCGACGTGGGCATGAACCGCAACGAGGCCGGCAAGCTCTGCGGCGACGTGGACTTCGACGGGGTCAAGGACGTGGCCGGCTGGATCACGCCCGTGCCCGGTGGCGTCGGGCCCATGACCATCACCATGCTGATGGTGAACACGCTCGACTCGGCCGAGCGCCAGGCCGGCGTTCAGGCCGGCTGATCGCCCCCGACGGGCCGGGGCCGGCCCAGGCACCACAGCAGGGCGCCGCTGCACAGCCACTGGCCCAACACCAGCGCGCTGCCCACGCCGTGCCAGAGCTTGAGGTCGCCGCCGCTGGCGCGCGCGCTCACGATCTTCTGCGCCACCCCGTACTCCTGCAGCACGGCCAAGGCCATGGCCACGCAGACCAGGGCCAGCGCGGTGCGGGCCATCGGCGACGGCCCCCCCTGGCGCACCAGGATCAGCAGCACCAGGCCGATGACCAGGCCCGCCTGGCATTGCAACGAGAACAGCTTCGCCGCCACCGGCCCGGCCACGGCCGGGTTGCCCAACGAAGCGAACAGCGTGGGCACGGCCAGAAAGCTCAAGGCCGTGATGCCGCCCCACCAGAGGGCGGCCAGCATCAGCGCGGGGCGTTGCAGGCGCATGGTCCGCGCGCTCAGGCGTAGCGCACGGCCACGATTTCGTAGCGGCGCAAGCCGCCGGGTGCCTGCACCTCGGCGGTGTCGCCCTCTTCCTTGCCGATCAGCGCGCGCGCGATCGGGCTGCCGATGTTGATCAAGCCTTCCTTCAGGTCGGCCTCGTCCTCGCCCACGATCTGGTAAGTGACGGCCGAGCCGCTGTCCTCGTCTTCGAGTTCCACGGTGGCGCCGAACACCACCTTGCCGCCCGCGTTCAGGGCCGAGGGGTCGATGATCTGCGCCGTCGACAGCTTGCCCTCGATCTCGGCGATGCGGCCTTCGATGAAGCCCTGGCGGTCCTTGGCGGCGTCGTACTCGGCGTTCTCGCTCAGGTCGCCCTGGGCGCGTGCCTCGGCGATGGCGTTGATGACCGCGGGGCGGTCGACGGTCTTGAGGCGGTGCAGCTCTTCCTTGAGCTTTTCGGCGCCGCGCTTGGTGATGGGGATGGTGGCCATATCTTTCTCTCCACAAAAGCAAACCGCCGGGCGTTGCCGCTCGGCGGTGTCGTGAAAAGCATTATGCCGCGACCGGCACGGGGGTCAATCCCGCCCGGCCTGCTCGATCTTTTCGGCCAGCAGGACCGGGTTGGTGAAGCACAGCTCGTGGCTGCCGGGCGTGGACACCAGGCGGTACAGGCCCAGCCGTTCCGACAGGCGCGGGTGCCACGGCAGGCTGTGCGGCATGGCGGTGTCGTCGGTGCACAGCAGGTAGCTCTTGCCCATGGGCAGCGCGGCCAGCTGCGTGCCCAGGCGCGCGGGTTCGGTGAAGGTGCGGTAGGGCTGGGGATTGAGCTGGTCGTAGGTGCTCCGCGCCAGCGCGGCGTCGGCGTCGTTGATGAAGGCCTCGCGCCAAATGGGGAACGGCAGCATCACGGCGTTGTGGTTGGCGGCGGCGATCTGATCGAACAGCGCCTTGTAGTGGGGCGGCACCATGTCGTTCAGGCATTCGCCGTCCAGCGGCACGAAGGCCACCCAGTACACCAGCCGCGCGATGCGCTGCGGCAGCCGCGCCGCGACCTGGCTGATGACCATGCCGCCGTAGCTGTGGCCCACCAGGCGCACGTTGTTCAGGTCGTGCTGCTCAAGGTAGGCGGCGAGCGAGTCGGCGGCTTCGGTGAGGCCGCTGGTGGCGCGGTCGTCGCCGGGGCGATTGCCCGCGAGCGTGGGCGTGTGCACCACGTGCCCGCGCTCGCGCAAGGCCTGGGCCACAGGTTGGAAAAGTTCACCGGTGTGCCAGGCACCGTGAACGAGGACATAGGTATCGGCCATGCAGGTCTCCTGAAGGAAGGCGCCCGATCCGCCGAGCGCTGCGCGCAGCGTAGGCGTGGCGCGCTTGACGCGATGGCCTGTGCGCGCCACGCCGATGGCCTGCGCGTGCCACGCGGCATGCGGACTTCAGTGGGCGAGCCGGTCGCGGCGCCAGCGCGCCGGGGTCTGCGCGTGCCGGCGCTGGAACTCGCGCACAAAGTGGGAGGCATCGGCGTAGCCGCAGCGCCGGCCGATCTCCGCCACGCTCACGCCCGCCAATCGGGGCTGGGCCAGCAGCTCGGCGGCGCGCCGCAGGCGCAGGCCGCGCAGGGTGTCGGCGAACGTGGCGCTGCACGCCGCGAAGGCGCGGTGCAGGGTGCGCAGCGACACGCCCAGCGCCAGCGCCACGTCGCTCGCTTGCAGGCCGGCGGTGTCCAGGCGATCGCGCATCAGCGCCTCGGCGCGCACGGCCAGATCACGGCCCGCATGCGTGGGCGCCACCGCGGGCTCCAGCGCGGCCGACAGCATCGCGCCGAGCTGATCGGCCAGCAGGTGCTCGGGCACCAGCGAGGCCAGCTCGGGCTCGTGCGCGAACTGCAGGCTCCAGGCCGACAGCGCCTGGCCCCAGCCCTGGTCCCGCCAGGCCACGCGCGCCACGGGATGGTCGAGCTGCCGCAGCCATTGCCCCACCCAGGCACGTGGCAACTGGATGGACACCACCTCCACCGCACGGGGGTAGTGCAGCTCGTAGGTGCGCGCCGAATCGACCAGCACCGCATCGCCGGGGCGCAGGCCCACGCGCTGGCCGCCCTGCACCACGTGCCACGGTGTGCGGCGGTGCGTGATCAGGTAGAAGGGCTGCTGCGCGCCGCGCGCGATGGCCGCGCGCGTTCGGTAGACCTCTTGCGTGCTGGCCTCGACCTGGTTGAAGGACAAGGCGCCCGAGGCCACGCTCACCAGTCGGCCGTCGAAGTGCTGCGCCTCGCGCGAGCTGCAGTCCATCTCCAGAAAGGCCTCGCAGATGGCGCCGACCCAGTAGTCGAGCCGCCGCTCGGGCGGCACGGCCTCGGTGCTCCAGCGCCGGGCGCTGGCGCCGGGGGCAACGGGTTCGGCGGCGTGCATGGCCCGCACTGTAGGCCTTTGGCGCGGGCCCGGCCTTGGCGCAAACCCGCAGCGGCGAGCCCCACCAAGGTGAGCAAGAAGACGGCCTGCCTGCACGACCACCTCGCCGAGGACATACGGTCACTGGCTTCATCAGGCCGCAGGTGCCGCCCCCTTGGGGGTCGCGCGAAGCGCGGCGGGGGTGTTACACCAGTTGCGCGTGCATGTCCTGCACGGAAATCACGTCCAGGCTGCTCAGGAACTTCATGCCCTCGACGGCCGCCTCGGCGCCCGCGATGGTGGTGAAGGTCGTCACGCGGGCCAGCAGCGCCGAGGTGCGGATCGCGCGCGAGTCGGCGATGGCGTTGCGGCGCTCTTCCACCGTGTTGATCACCAGCGCGATGTCGCCGTTCTTGATCATGTCCACGATGTGCGGGCGGCCTTCGGTGACCTTGTTGACCGTCTGCACCGCCAGGCCGGCGGCCTCGATGGCCGCCGCCGTGCCGCGCGTGGCGATCAGTTCGAAGCCCAGCTCCACGAGCTGGCGCGCCACATCCACGGCGCGCGGCTTGTCGCTGTTTTTCACCGTCAGGAAGGCCTTGCCCGCCGTGGGCAGCCTGGTGCCCGCGCCGATCTGGCTCTTCACGAAGGCTTCGCCAAAGGTTTTGCCCACGCCCATGACCTCGCCGGTGGACTTCATCTCCGGGCCGAGGATGGTGTCCACGCCCGGGAACTTGACGAAGGGGAACACCGCCTCCTTCACGCTGAAGTACGGCGGCTCCACCTCTTCACCGATGCCCTGCGAGTCGAGCGACTGGCCGGCCATGCAACGCGCGGCCACCTTGGCCAGCTGGATGCCCGTGGCCTTGGAGACGAAGGGCACCGTGCGCGAGGCGCGCGGGTTCACTTCCAGCACGTAGATCACGTCCTTCTTCTGGCCACCCTCTTCGATTTCCTGGATCGCAAACTGCACGTTCATCAGACCCACCACGTTCAGGCCCTGGGCCATGGCCGCGGTCTGGCGCTTGAGCTCGTCCACCGTGGCCTTGCTCAGGTAGTACGGCGGCAGCGAGCAGGCGGAGTCTCCGCTGTGCACGCCGGCCTGTTCGATGTGCTCCATCACGCCGCCGATGAACACGCGGCCGGTGGCGTCGCGCACCGCGTCCACGTCGCATTCGATGGCGTCGTTGAGGAAGCGGTCGAGCAGCACCGGGGAGTCGTTGCTGACCTTCACGGCCTCGCGCATGTAGCGCTCGAGGTCGCGCTGCTCGTGCACGATTTCCATGGCGCGGCCGCCGAGCACATAGCTCGGGCGCACCACCAGCGGGTAACCCAGCGCGGCGGCCTTCTCGAGCGCCTCGGTCTCGGTGCGCGCGGTGGCGTTGGGCGGCTGGCGCAGCTTGAGCTCGTGCAGCAGCTTCTGGAAGCGCTCGCGGTCTTCGGCGGCGTCGATCATGTCGGGCGAGGTGCCGATGATGGGCACGCCCGCGGCCTCCAGGCCCAGCGCGAGCTTGAGCGGCGTCTGGCCGCCGTACTGCACGATCACGCCGGCCGGCTTTTCCTTGTCGACGATCTCCAGCACGTCTTCCAGCGTGAGCGGCTCGAAGTAGAGGCGGTCGCTGGTGTCGTAGTCGGTCGACACGGTCTCGGGGTTGCAGTTGACCATGATGGTCTCGTAGCCGTCCTCGCGCATGGCGAGCGCGGCATGCACGCAGCAGTAGTCGAACTCGATGCCCTGGCCGATGCGGTTCGGACCGCCGCCCAGCACCATGATCTTCTTGTTGCCGGTGGGTTCGGCCTCGCACTCGGCCTGGCCATGGCCTTCGTAGGTGGAGTACAGGTAGGCCGTGGTGGTGGCGAATTCGGCGGCGCAGGTGTCCACGCGCTTGTAGACCGGGCGCACGCCCAGCTCGCGGCGGCGCGCGCGCACGGCGGTGTCGCTGGTCTTGAGCAGCTTGGCCAGGCGGCGATCGGAGAAGCCCTTCTTCTTCAGGCCCCGCAGCGTGGCCACGTCCAGCGAGGCCAGCGCGCCCTCTCCCTTCTGCGCGGTCAGCGCGTCCATGGCGAGTTCGAGCTTGACGATCTCCTCGATCTGCACGAGGAACCACTTGTCGATCTTGGTGAACTGGTGCACCTCGTCGACCGTCCAGCCGGCGGCGAAGGCGTCGCCCACGTACCAGATGCGCTCGGGGCCGGGCTCGCCGAGTTCCTTCTCGAGCGTCTCGCGGTCCTGCGTCTTCTCGTTCATGCCGTCGACACCGACCTCCAGGCCGCGCAGGGCCTTCTGGAAGCTTTCCTGGAAGGTGCGGCCCATGGCCATGACCTCGCCCACCGACTTCATCTGCGTGGTCAGGCGGTCGTCGGCGTCCTTGAATTTCTCGAAGGCGAAACGCGGAATCTTGGTGACCACGTAGTCGATCGAGGGCTCGAAGCTCGCGGGCGTGGCGCCGCCGGTGATCTCGTTGCGCAGCTCGTCGAGCGTGTAGCCCACGGCCAGCTTGGCCGCGACCTTGGCGATGGGAAAGCCCGTGGCCTTGGAAGCCAGCGCGGAGGAACGCGAGACGCGCGGGTTCATCTCGATGACGACCATGCGACCGTCTTTCGGGTTGATCGAGAACTGCACGTTGGAGCCACCGGTGTCCACGCCGATCTCGCGCAGCACCGCCAGCGAGGCGTTGCGCAGGATCTGGTACTCCTTGTCGGTCAGCGTCTGAGCGGGCGCCACGGTGATGGAGTCGCCGGTGTGCACGCCCATCGGGTCCAGGTTCTCGATCGAGCAGACGATGATGCAGTTGTCGGCCTTGTCGCGCACGACCTCCATCTCGTACTCTTTCCAGCCGAGCAGCGACTCTTCGATCAGCAGCTCGTTGGTGGGCGAGGCCTCGATGCCGCGCTTGCAGATGGTCTCGAACTCTTCGGGGTTGTAGGCGATGCCGCCGCCCGTGCCACCCAGCGTGAAGCTGGGGCGGATGACGACCGGGAAGCCCACGGTCTTCTGCACGCCCCAGGCCTCTTCCAGCGTGTGGGCGATGCCCGAGCGCGCCGAGCCCAGGCCGATGCGCGTCATCGCGTCCTTGAACTTCAGGCGGTCCTCGGCCTTGTCGATGGCTTCGGGCGTGGCGCCGATCAGTTCGACGCCGTACTTGGCCAGCACCCCGTGGCGCCAGAGGTCCAGCGCGCAGTTGAGCGCGGTCTGGCCGCCCATGGTGGGCAGGATGGCGAAGCCGCCGGCCGTCTTGGGGCGCTCCTTGGCGATGATCTTCTCGACCGTCTGCCAGGTGATGGGCTCGATGTAGGTGACGTCGGCCGTGGCCGGGTCGGTCATGATGGTGGCGGGGTTGCTGTTGATCAGCACCACGCGGTAGCCCTCTTCACGCAGGGCCTTGCAGGCCTGCACGCCGGAGTAATCGAACTCGCAGGCCTGGCCGATGATGATGGGACCGGCGCCGATGATCAGCACGGTCTGGATGTCTGTTCTCTTGGGCATCTTGTGTCGCTCGCGGGTTATTGGTCCGCGCGTTGGTCTAGTTTGTTCAGCAGCGCCTGCGCGCGCTCGGCGGGGATGGCCTTCTGCATCAGCTGCAACAGGCCGTCACCCTGCACCAGGGGGCGCAGGACCTCGGCCTCGGCCTCGTGGAAGCGCGCGTCCCACGCGGCCATTTCGCTGTTGAAGGTCTCGTCGTCCCAGGTCTTGCATTTGGCCAGCAGCGTCACCAGCGGCACGGCCTTCTGGTCGAGAAAGGCCTTGCGGTAGGGCTTCTGCGCCCAGCGCTGCGCGAACCACTCCTTGTGCGGTGGCGGCAGCGTGAGCTGGCGCTTGGCGATGGCCTTCTCGATGGCAGCCGCGGGAAAGCTGAACAGCTTCATTCGGGCCTTCTCAGGCGGCGACCGCCGCGCGCTCCTTCATGAGCGCGACGAAGCGGTCGAACAGGTAGCCGATGTCGTGCGGACCGGGCGAGGCCTCGGGGTGGCCCTGGAAGCAGAAGGCCGGCTGGTCGGTGCGGGCCAGGCCCTGCAGCGTGCCGTCGAACAGGCTCACGTGCGTGGGGCGCAGGTTGGCGGGCAGGGTCTTCTCGTCGACGGCGAAGCCGTGGTTCTGGCTGGTGATGGACACGCGGCCGTCGTCCAGGTCTTTCACCGGGTGGTTCGCGCCATGGTGGCCGAACTTCATCTTGAAGGTCTTGGCGCCGCTGGCCAGGGCCATGATCTGGTGGCCCAGGCAGATGCCGAAGGTGGGCATACCGGCCTCGATGATCTCGCGCGCGGCGGCGATGGCGTAGTCGCAGGGCTCCGGGTCGCCGGGGCCGTTGGAGAGGAACACGCCGTCGGGCTGGAGCTTGAAGACCTCGGCCGCGGGCGTTTGCGCGGGCACCACGGTCACGCGGCAGCCGCGCGAGGCCAGCATGCGCAGGATGTTGTGCTTGACGCCGAAGTCGTAGGCGACGACGTGGAAGGCGGCTTGGCCGAGTTCGCCGTAGCCCTGGCCCAGCGTCCACTCGGTCTCGGACCAGGCGTAGGGCTTGTCGACGGACACCACCTTGGCCAGGTCCTGCCCCGCCATGTTGGGCGCGGCCTTCGCGGCGGCAATGGCGGCGGCGCGGTGCGCGTCGGTGAGGGCCTCGCCCGCCGCCAGCGCCACGATGCAGCCGTTCTGCGCGCCGTGGGTGCGCAGGCGGCGCGTGAGCGCGCGCGTGTCCAGGTCGGCGATCGCCACGGTGTTCTCGCGGCGCAGGTAGTCGGACAGGGTCTCCTCGCAACGGAAGTTGGAGGCCAGCAGCGGCAGGTCCTTGATGATGAGGCCGGCGGCGTGGACACGCGTGGCTTCCACGTCTTCGCGATTGACGCCGGTGTTGCCGATGTGGGGATAGGTCAGCGTGACGATCTGGCGGCAATAGCTGGGATCGGTGAGGATCTCCTGGTAGCCGGTGATCGCGGTGTTGAACACCACCTCGCCCACCGTCTGGCCGGTGGCGCCGATGGAGATGCCTTCAAAGACCGTTCCATCAGCGAGCGCGAGAAGGGCTTTCGGGTGGACGGGCAGCACAGGGATCTCCAGAAAAGGGGTGGGCTGGCCGTCGCGCGCGGTCGGCGGGTGCCGCGCAGGCTTCGCGTCCACCGGCCGGGGGGCGCTGGGTGGGCGAAATCCTGGGGTGTGGAGCCGCGGCGCGCGGGGCATGGCGCCGATTGCAGTTAAACCGTCGAATTATAGCGCGCCGCCGTGTTGCGGCGCAGCAGCCAGGACACCCGCAGGCCTCAGTCGCAGGCGTCCTTGAAACGCCCGGCCGCGCTCGCGTGCAGGCAGATGGCGGCCGCTGCGGCGACGTTGAGCGACTCCTCGCCACCGGGTTGCGCGATGCGCACGAAGCGGCTGGCGCGCGCCATGAGCGCCTCGCCCACGCCCTGCCCTTCGTGGCCCATGACCCAGGCGCAGGGCCAGGGCAAGGTGGCCTGATGCAACCAATCGCCCTGGTGCGAGCTGGTGACCAGCAGCGGCACCGACAGGGACGACAGCGCCTCGGGCACCAGGCCCTCGACCAGGCGCAGGGCGAAATGCGCGCCCATGCCCGCGCGCAGCACCTTGGGCGACCACAGCGCGGCCGTGCCTTTGAGCGCGGCCACCTGCGTGAAGCCGAAGGCGGCCGCGCTGCGCAGCACCGAGCCCACGTTGCCGGCGTCCTGCAGACGGTCGAGCACCACGGTAGGCGCGTCGGGCAGCAGCCCCGCCACGTCGGGCAGATCGGCCACGAAGCCCATGGCGGGGGGCGACTCCAGGCCACTCACGCTGGCCATGACGGCGTCGGGCAGCCGCACCACGCGTGGCGCGGCGGCCACCAGTTCGGCGTCGGCGCGCGGCCAGCCGGAGGCGCTGAAGACCGCGATGGACGGCCGCTGGCCGCGCGCCAGCAGCGCGCGGCAGAGGTGGTCGCCGTCCAGCCAGACCCGTCCGCGCTGGCGATAGGCGGTGTTGTCCTGCGCCAGCGCGCGCAGCTCTTTCACGAGCGGGTTGTCGCGCGACTGGATGTCCTGCGGCGTCGCGGTCATGGCCTGGCCCGCGCGTCGGGCATGGCGGTGCCCAGGCCGTCGTGCGGCCACGCGGCGCTCCCGCGCGCCGCGTGGGCCTGGGCCACGGGCGCAAAGGAACGCCGGTGTTCGGGCAAGGGGCCGTGTCGGCGCAAGGCCTCGAGGTGCTGCGCGGTGCCGTAGCCCTTGTGCTGGTTGAAGCCGTAGTGCGGATGCCGCAGGTGCAGCTCGTCGAGCAGGCGGTCGCGCGTGACCTTGGCGAGGATGGAAGCGGCCGAGATGGCCTGCACCTTGGCGTCGCCTTGCACGATGGCCTCGGCCAGCACGTCCAGCGGTGGCAGGCGGTTGCCGTCCACCAGCACCTTTGCCGGCTTCAGGCGCAGCCCGGCGACCGCCCGCTGCATGGCCAGCAGGGTGGCCTGCAGGATGTTGAGCGTGTCGATCTCCTCCACCGAGGCCTGGGCCACGCTGCAGCACAGGGCCTTGGCGCGGATCTCGTCGTACAGGCGCTCGCGCCGTGCGGCGCTGAGCTGCTTGGAGTCGGTCAGGCCCGCAATGGGCTGCAGTTCGTCGAGGATGACCGCGGCCGCCACCACCGGACCCGCGAGCGGACCGCGGCCGGCCTCGTCCACGCCGGCGTGCAGGCCGGGCGTGTCCCACACCAGCGTGGCCTGTTCAGCGAGCAAGAAGCGCTTCGATCGCATCGGTGGCCAGCGCCGCGGTGTCGCGGCGCAGCTCGTGGTGCAGTTGGGTGAAACGGGCCTGCAGCGCGCGCACGCGCTCGGGCGCATCGAGCCAGTCGAGCACGGCCTGAGCCAGGCGCTGGGGCGAGGCCTCTTCCTGCAGCAGTTCGGGCACGACGAAGTCCTGGCACAGGATGTTGGGCAGGCCCACCCAAGGCTGCAGGCGCTGGCGACGCATGATCTGCCAGGACAGCCAGTTCATGTTGTACGCAATGACCATGGGCCGCTTGAACAGCGCGGCCTCCAGCGTGGCGGTGCCGCTGGCGATCAGCGTGGCGTCGCAGGCGGCCAGCACGGCATGCGACTGGCCCGGCACCAGCTGTACCAGGTCCGCCACGCCGGCCTCGCGGGCCACGCGCCCGATGCGCTCGCGCTGCGCCGGCACGGCGGGCAGCACGAAGCGCAGCCCCTGGCGCGCCTGTTGCATCAGCCGCGCGGCCTCGAAGAAGCGGTGCGCGAGGTAGTCGACCTCGGAGCCACGGCTGCCCGGCAACAGCGCCACCACCTCAGCGTCCTCGGGCAAGCCGAGCTGGCGGCGCGCGGCCTGGCGATCGGGCTCCAAGGGCACCACATTGGCCACAGGATGCCCCACATAGGTGGCGGCGATGCCGTGCTCGGCCAGCAGCGCGGGCTCGAACGGAAAGATGCACAGCACGTGGTCGGCGCTCGCCTGGATCTTGCGCACGCGCTCGGGCCGCCAGGCCCAGATCGAGGGGCAGACGAAATGCACCGTGCGCACGCCCGCCGCCTTGAGGTTCGCTTCGAGTTCGAGATTGAAGTCGGGCGCGTCCACGCCGATGAACACGTCGGGCCGCTCGCCTTGCAGCAGGCGCTGGCGCAGCTGGTGGCGTATGCCCACGATTTCGCGGTAGTGCCGCAGCACCTCGACATAGCCGCGCACGGCCAGCCGCTCGCTGGGCCACCAGGCGTCGAAACCCTGGGCGACCATCTGCGGACCGCCGATGCCCACGCCCGTGAGCCCCGGCCAGCGCTGGCGCAGGCCACCCAGTAGCAGACCCGCGAGCAGGTCGCCCGAGGCCTCGCCTGCCACCAGGGCGAAACGTGGCGATGCGCTCACGCGAGACCCCTCTTCAGCGAACGATGCCGCGCTGCGGCGAGGTGCCGCGCAGGAAGCCCAGCATCAGATCCACGTCTTCGCCGGCCTCGGGCTTTTCAAGGCGCAGCGCGTCGATGCGCGCCATGGCCTGCTCAAGCGTCCGATCCTCGCGGTAGAGCGCCTTGTGCATGGCCTTGACGGCGGCGATGCGCTCGGCCGAAAAGCCGCGCCGGCGCAAGCCCTCGAAATTCATCGAGCGCGCACTGGCGGGCTGGCCCTGCGTCATCACGAACGGTGGCACGTCGGCGAGCAGCGCGGAGCACATGGCCGTCATGGCGTGCGCGCCGATGCGCACGAACTGGTGAACCACGGTGAAGCCGCCAAGGATCGCCCAATCGCCCACGTGCACGTGCCCCGCGAGTTGCGAGTTGTTGGCGAAGATGGTTTTGTTGCCCACCATGCAGTCGTGCGCGAGGTGCACGTAGGCCATGATCCAGTTGTCGTCACCCAGGCGCGTGAGGCCCTTGTCACCGGGCGAGCCGATGTTGAAGGTGCAGAACTCGCGAATGGTGTTGCGGTCGCCGATCACCAGCTCGCAGGGCTCGCCCGCGTACTTCTTGTCCTGCGGGATCGCGCCAAGCGAGTTGAACTGGAAGATGCGGTTGTCCCGGCCGATGGTGGTGTGGCCCTCGATCACGCAGTGCGGGCCGACCGTGGTGCCGGCGCCGATCTTCACGTGCGGACCGATCACGGTGTACGGACCGACCTCGACCGTGCTGTCGAGCGAGGCCGCGGGATCGACGATCGCCGTGGGGTGGATACGCGTCATTGGCAGACCTCCGCGCCACGCGCTGCGGTGCGAGCCCTTTCGGGCGGCCGTGCGGTGCTCATGCGTTGCGTCCCGCCGTCAGGCAACCGTGCGCATGGTGCACATGAGTTCGGCCTCGCAGGCCACCTCATTGCCCACGCGGGTGACACCCTTGAACTTGTAGATGCCGGCCTTGGCGCGTTCCAGGCTCACGTCCATCACGAGCTGGTCGCCTGGCTCCACGGGGCGCTTGAAGCGCGCGCCGTCGATCCCGGCGAAGTAGTAGACCGTCTTGTCGTCGGGTGCCACGCCCATGGTGTCGAAGGTCAGCAACGCGGCCGTCTGCGCCATCGCTTCGAGCATGAGCACGCCCGGCATCACGGGCCGGTGGGGGAAGTGGCCGGTGAAGAACGGCTCATTGATGGTGACGTTCTTGAGCGCCTGGATGCGCTGGCCCTTGTCGATCGAGATCACGCGATCCACGAGCAGAAAGGGGTAGCGGTGGGGCAGGAGTTTGAGGATCTGGTGGATGTCCATCAGGCGTCGTCCGTTCTGGTCTGGGCCCGCGCGATCGCTTGTTCCACGGCCTTGAGCCGTTCGCGCAGGCGGTTGAGCTGCTTGAGCGAAGCAGCGTTCTTTTCCCAGGCGGCATTGTCGTCGATGGGGAACATGCCGGTGTAGTGGCCGGGCTGCAGGATGGAGCGCGTGACCACCGAGGCCGCCGAGATGTTGACGCCGTCGGCCAGCTTGAGGTGACCCAGCACCACGGCGCCGCCGCCGATGGTGCAACGCGCGCCGATATCGGCACTGCCGGCCACGCCCACGCAACCGGCCATGGCCGTGTGCGCGCCCACGCGCACGTTGTGGCCGATCTGGATCAGGTTGTCGAGCTTGACACCGTCCTCGATCACGGTGTCGTCGAGCGCGCCGCGGTCGATGCAGGTGTTGGCACCGATCTCCACCCCATGGCCGATGCGCACCGCGCCCAGCTGCTCGATCTTGATCCACTGCCCCTGGTGCGGCGCGAAGCCGAAGCCGTCGGCGCCGATCACCACGCCGCTGTGCAGGATGCAGCGATCGCCCACGGAGCAGCGCTCGCCCAGCGTGACGCGAGGGTGCAGCACGCTGCCCTCGCCCACCGCCGCGTCGCGGCCGATCACCGCGTGGGCGCCGATGCGCGCGCCAGCGCCCACCCGGGCGCCTTCGGCGATCACCACGAACGGCCCGACATCGACGCCTGGCCCCAGCACCGCGTCGGGGTGCACACTGGCGAGCGGATCGATCCGCGGCGCACGCGCCGGCTCGTGCCGTTCGCGCCACCACTGGGTCAGGCGCGCGAAATAGAGATAAGGGTCGTCGGTGACGATGCGCGCGGCGCGATCGGCCGTGGTGGCCTCGAGCGCGGGCGGCACGATGAGGGCGCCCGCCTGGGACGCCGCGATCTGGGTGGCGTAGCGCGCGCTGGCCACGAAGGCCAGCTCATCGGGTCGGGCGCTGTTCAGCGGCGCAAGCCGCTGAACGAGAAAGGCGGCGTCACCGACCAGGCTGCCACCGAGGGCATCGACGATGGCGCCCAGCGGTGCTGCCACGGCCGCGGCTTACTTGCCGTCGAGCTGGGACATCACGCGATCGGTGATGTCCACGCGCGGGCTCACGTAATAGGCTTCTTGCACGATCAGGTCGTACTTTTCGGCCTCGGCGATCGTGCGGATCACGCGGTTGAGCTTTTCAACGACCTGCTGCAGGGCCTCGTTGCGGCGCAGGTTGAGCTCTTCCTGGAAGTCGCGCTGGCGGCGCTGCAGGTCGCGCTCCTGCTCGACCAGCTGTCGCTGGCGCGGGGTGCGCTGGCTCTCGGGCAGCGTGGGCGATTCGCGCTCGAACTTCTCGACGGCTTGGCGGAGCTGGTCGGCGGAGGCACGCAGGTCGCGCTCACGCTTGGAGAAATCCTGCTCCAGCTTGGCCGAGACGGCCTTGGCCGTGGAGGAGTCGCGCAGGATGCGCTCGACGTTGACGGCGCCAACCTTGGCACCGGCCTTGGCGTCCTGCGCCGCGGCACCGCCGACCATGGCCAGCGCCAGCGACACCGCCAGGGCGAATTGCCGTGCGAACAGGCGAATTGGGGTGTTCATCAAAAGGACGTTCCGATCTGAAACTGGAATCTCTGGATTCTATCGCCCTCGAACTTGCGAACGGGGTTAGCGAATGCAATACGCAAAGGGCCGATCGGCGACAGCCAACTCACGCCAAGACCGACGGAAGCGCGCAGGTCGCGGGCATTGGGACGGGTGTCGTTGTCGCCAAAAACGTTGCCGACGTCAAAGAAGCCAAACATGCGCAGGGTGCGGTCGTTGCCCGCGCCGGGAAAAGGCATGATGAATTCGGTATTGAGCGCAATGCTGCGATTGCCGCCAATGTTGATGACGGAACCGTTGGGGGAATTGATCACCGGGGAGGTCGGGCCCAGGGTGCCACCCTCGAAGCCGCGCACCGAACCCAGGCCGCCGCCGAAGAAATTCTTGAAGACCGGGTACGGGCGGCCACCGAGGCCCTTGCCGTAGCCCAGCTCGGCGTTGAAGGCCAGGGTGTACTGGCGCGACAGCGGGTAGTACTGCTGGAACTGCAGGTTGGTCTTGGCGTAGCGCGCGTCGCCCGACAGGCTCATCTCGCCGTTGACGCGCATCAGCCGGCCCTTGGTGGGCACCAGCGCGCTGTCGCGGCTGTCGCGCGTCCAGCCCAGGGTCAATGGCAGGGTGTTGCTGGTGCGGCCGAACTGCGCGGCGTAGTCCTCGTAGGCCGTCGGCAGGAAGTTGCCCGGCTCGATGGTGGTCTGCTCCACGCCGGCGCCGAAGAACACGGTGTCGACCTCGGTGAAGGGCACACCGAAGCGCACGCTCAGGCCTTTGGTGACCAGGCGGTAGTCGCCGTCCTGGTTGTCGTAGGGGCGCGTGGTGCGGTAGTAGGCGTCGAAAGCCCGCGAGACGCCGTCCTTGGTGAAGTACGGGTCGACCGTGCTCACCACCAGCTGGCGGTTGAACTTGCTGGTGTTGATGTCCAGGCCCAGGTAGTTGCCGGTGCCGAACACGTTCTCCTGGCGAATGCCCGCGATGATGGAGAGCTTCTCTTCCTGCGAGTAGCCCGCGCCCAGGGTCAGGTTGCCCGTGGGCTTTTCGACCACGGTGACGGTGAGGTCCACCTGGTCGGGCGAGCCGGGCACAGGCTCGGTGTTCAGGTCGACCGAGGTGAAGAAGCCCAGGCGGTCGATGCGGTCGCGCGAGAGGCGGATGCGATCGCTGTCGTACCAGGCGGCTTCGAACTGCCGGAACTCGCGCCGGATGATCTCGTCGCGCGTGCGGTTGTTGCCCTCGACGTGGATGCGGCGCACGTACACACGGCGCTGCGGCGTGGCGCGCAGCGTGAACGCCACGCGCTTGTTGACGCGGTCGATGTCGGGCGTGGCCTCGACCTGGGCGAAGGCGTAACCGAAGGCGCCAAAGTACTCGGTGAACGCCTTGGTGGTGTTGGTGACGTCCTCGACGTTGTAGGCCTCGCCGGGCCTGAGCGTGACGAGCGACTTGAATTCGTCCTCGCGGTCGAGGTAATCGCCTTGCAGCGCCACCGAGGACACCACGTAGCGGTCCCCTTCAGTGATGTTGATGGTGACCGACATGCTCTGCTTGTCGGGCGAGATCGCGACCTGCGTGGAGTCGATGCGGAAGTCGATGAAGCCGCGGCTGAGGTAGTAGGAGCGCAGCGTCTCGATGTCGGCGTTGAGCTTGGCGCGCGAGTAGCGGTCGCTCTTGGTGTACCAGCTCAGCCAGTTGCCCGTGTCGAGATCGAACAGGCCACGCAGGGTCGACTCGGAGAATGCCTGGTTGCCGACGATGCGGATCTCGGTGATCTTGGCGATCTCGCCTTCGGTCACGCTGAAGTTCAGGTTGACGCGGTTGCGTTCGGTCGGTGTGACGGTGGTCACCACCTCGGCGCCGTAGAAGCTGCGGTTGATGTACTGGCGCTTGAGCTCCTGCTCGGCGCGGTCGGCCAGGGCCTTGTCAAAGGGCCGGCCGTCGGTCAGGCCGATGTCGCGCAGCACGCCGCGCAGCACCTCGTCGCTGAATTCCTTGATGCCCGAAAAGCTCAGGCCGGCCACGGTGGGCCGCTCTTCCACGATGACGACCAGCACGTCGTTGCTGATCTGCAGCCGCACGTCACTGAACAGGCCAAGGCCGAAGAGCGAGCGGATAGCCGCACTGCCCTTGTCGTCGTTGTACTGATCGCCGATGCGGAACGGCAGCGACGCGAAGACCGTACCCGGTTCGACCCGCTGCAAGCCCTCGACGCGGATGTCGCGCAGGGTGAAGGGATCGACCGCCCATGCCGGCAAGGCGGCCAGCAGGCCCATCGCGAGCGCAGAAAGACTCAGGCCGCGAAGACCTCGTTTGGTTTGATTCATGCGAAGGAAATGTTCAGCCGGCGAGGCGGACGACATCGTTGAACAGGGCAACGGACATGAGCGCCATGAGCACCACGACACCACCACGCTGCAGGCGCTCCATCCATGCGTCCGACACGCTTCGGCCCGTGAGCGCCTCCCAAAGATAATACATGAGGTGCCCCCCATCGAGGACCGGCAGCGGCAGCAGGTTGAGCACGCCCAGGCTCACGCTGATGAGGGCCAGGAACAGAAGGTAGGAGGTCAGGCCCAGGCTGGCCGACTTGCCGGCATAGTCGGCGATGGTCAGGGGGCCGCTGAGGTTGCTCAGCGAGGCCTCGCCAATCAGCATGCGCCCCATCATCTTGAGGGTGAGCCAGGACATTTCCCAGGTTCTTTGCACGCCGCGCACCAGGCCGTCGACGGGGCCATGGCGCACGGTCAGCATGGCCGGGGCGTCGCCCACGTAGGCCTCCACCCGCGCGATCCACTGGCCGCCCTGCTGCTGCGGGCGTGGCGTCACCGCCAGGCTGAGCGCCTGGCCGCCGCGGTCGATGTCCCAGCGCTGGGGTTTGGGCTGGCCCTGCGGGCCCACCGCCTCGCGGATCAGGCGGCGCAGTTCCTGGCCGTCGCGCACCGGCCGGCCGTCGATGCGGCGCACCAGATCGCCGTCGCGCAGGCCGGCGGCCTGCGCCGCGCCGCCGTCGAAGACCTGTCCCACGCGCGGCGCGGTGTGCGGCGAGGTGATGCCGATGCGGCGGAACAGGGCGGCATCCGCCTCGCGCACGTCCAGGCCAGCGAGTGCCAGCGTCACCGGGCGCGCAGGCGCCTCGGGCGCGGTGGCCACCCACAGGGTGAGGTCCTGGCCATCCAGCGCCGCCTGGGTGATGCGCCAGCGCAGGTCCTCGAAGGAGGCGACGCCCTCGCCCGCCGCCAGGCCATCGGAGCCGTCGTTGGTCTCGCTGGCGCGCAGCACCCATTCGCCACCGCGCAGGCCGGCCCGCTCGGCCACGGTTCCGGCGGCCGGCGCCGACAGCACGGGCTGCGGCTCCTCGATGCCCACCCAATTGATCACCGAATAGATGAAGGTGGCCAGCAGCAGGTTGGCCAGCGGGCCGGCGGCGACGATGGCCGCGCGCGAGCGCAGCGGCTGGGTGTTGAAGGCCAGGTGGCGCTCGGCGGGGTCTACCGGCGCCTCGCGTTCGTCGAGCATGCGCACGTAGCCACCGAGCGGCAATGCCCCAAGGACGAATTCCGTGGGCTTGCCGGGGCGGTGCCAGCGCAGGATAGGCTTGCCGAAGCCCACCGAAAAGCGCAGCACCTTGACGCCGCAGGCCACGGCCACGCGGTAATGGCCGTATTCGTGGATCGCGATCAGCAGACCCAGGGCAACGAGGAAGGCGATGACGGTGAGCATGGGCGACTCGCTGCGCCAGGGGACGGGCCGGGCCGGCGCGAAGGATCAGGTCTGCAAACGGGTGACTTGCTGCCGCGCGCAGGCGCGAGCCTCTTCGTCGAGCGCCAGCAGGTCGGCCAGCGATTGTGGCTTGGAAGGGCTCACGCGCTGCAAAGTTGCATCGTTGACCGCGTGGATGTGGTCGAAGCGCAGCCGCCGGTCGAGAAAGGCCGCCACGGCCTCCTCGTTGGCGGCGTTGAGCACCGCGGTGGTACCGGCCGGCCCGCGCAGCGCGGACCAGGCCAGTGGCAGGCCGGGGAAACGCGCCTCGTCGGCGCTTTCGAAGCTCAGCGTGCCCAGGGTGGCGAAGTCGAGCGCGCTGGCGCCCGAGGCGATGCGCTCGGGCCAGGCCAGGCCATAGGCGATGGGCACCCGCATGTCGGGCGTGCCGAGCTGGGCCACGATGGAGCCGTCGCGGTACTGCACCATGGAGTGGATGACGCTCTGCGGGTGGATCACCACCTCGATGCGCTCAGGCGCCAGGCCGAAAAGGTAGCGCGCCTCGATGACCTCCAGCGCCTTGTTCATCATGGTCGCGGAGTCGACCGAGATCTTTCGGCCCATGACCCAGTTGGGGTGGGCGCAGGCCTGCTCGGGCGTGACCTCGGCCAGTGTGCCGGGCGCGCGGGTGCGAAAAGGCCCCCCGGAGGCCGTGAGCACGATCTTGTCCACGCGCCGGTCCCAGCTCGCCGGGTCCTCGGGCAGCGACTGGAACACCGCCGAGTGCTCGCTGTCGATGGGCAGCAGCGTGGCGCCGCCGGCGCGCACGGTGTCCATGAACAGATCGCCCCCGACCACCAGCGCCTCCTTGTTGGCCAGCAGCAATTTCTTGCCGGCGCGCGCGGCGGCCAGGCTGGGCGCCAGGCCGGCGGCACCGACGATGGCGGCCATCACGGCGTGCACCTCGGGCGCTTCGCTGACCTCGCACAGGGCCTGGGCGCCCTGCCGCACCTCGACAGCCAGGCCGGCCTCGCGCACGCGCTCGCGCAGGCGCGCCGCGGCGGCGGCGTCCACCAGCACCGCGACGCGCGGCTGGAAGGCCCGGCACTGCTCGAACAGGGCTTCGTCCTGGCGCGCGGCGGTGAGGGCGAACACGCGGTAGCGCCCGGGATGGCGCGCGACCACGTCGAGCGTGTTCTGCCCGATCGAGCCCGTGGAGCCGAGGATGGTGATGAACTGCGGGGCGTCGGACATGGATCAGAAGGAGACGAGCATCATGGCCAGCGGCAGCACGGGCAGCAAGGCGTCGATGCGGTCGAGAACGCCGCCATGGCCCGGCAGCAGGCCGCTGGAGTCCTTGACGCCGGCCGCGCGCTTGACCAGGGACTCGACCAGGTCGCCCACCACGCTCATTGTCGTGAGGAACACCAGGGAGACCAGGGCCAGCGCTGGCCCCAGGCTCCAGAGCGTGTCGTACAGGTGGCCCGGCGCCAGCCAGCCCCGCTGAGTGCCCACCAGCCAGACACCGGCGAGCAACAACACGCCGATGAGGCCGCTGATAGCGCCTTCCCAGCTCTTGCCCGGGCTGATGCGGGGCGCGAGCTTGCGGCGCCCGAAGCGCTTGCCGCCGAAATACGCGGCGATGTCCGCCGCCCACACGAGCAGCAGCACGGACAGCAGGAAGCCCAGGCCGATCAGGCGCGCCTGGACCAGCGCCAGCCAGGCGCAGGCGATCAGAAACAGGCCCAGCCAAAGGCGGATCCAGAGCGGGCAGCGGGTGAGCGCTTCGGTGCCGCCCCGCAGCAGCACCAGGGCCAGCAGCACCCAGACCCCGCACAGGCCCAGCCACAGGCTAGGCCAGGGACGCTCCACCCCACCCAGCAGCCAGAAAACGAGGCCCGCGACGCCCAGCGCCAGTCCGGCGCTCACCGCGCGGGTCTGGCCGCAGCCATTGAGCCGCGCCCATTCCCAGCCCGCCGTGCCGATCAACACCAGCGTGAAGGCGGCGAAGGGCTCGATCGACGGGTACAGCAGCGTGGGCAGGAAGACGGCAAGCAGCAGCAGCGCCGTGATGACCCGCTGCTTAAGCATCTCGGGTTCCGGCGTCGGCGGTCACGGCGGCATCGGCGCGCTGCGCGGAGGTCTGGCCGAAGCGGCGTTCGCGGCGCGCGTACTCGGCCAGGGCCAGGTCCAGCTGCGCGGCGTCGAACTCGGGCCAGAGGCAATCGCTGAACACCAGCTCGGCGTAGGCCGCCTGCCACAGCAGGAAGTTGCTGATGCGCTGCTCACCACCGGTGCGGATGATGAGGTCGGGATCGGGCACATGGGCCATTGCCATCGCGGCCGACAGGCTTTCTTCGGTGATGGCTTCGCCACGCTCGGCCAGCCGTTGCGCGGCCTGCGCCATGTCCCAGCGTCCGCCGTAGTTGAAGCACACATTGAGCACCAGGCGCTCATTGCCTTGCGTCGCCGCCTCGGCCGAGGCCAGGCCCTGTGCCAGGCGCGGCGACAGGCGCGAGCGGTCGCCGGGGAAATGCAGGCGCACGCCGCTGTCGGCCAGGCGGGGCACCTCGCGCGACAGCGCCACCGCCAGCAGGTCCATCAGGCTGGCCACCTCGTCCACCGGGCGGCTCCAGTTCTCGGACGAAAACGCGAACACGGTGAGCACCCGGATGCCGCGCTGCACGCTGGCCTCGACGATGCGGCGCAGCGCGTCCACGCCTTGCTTGTGGCCGGCCACCCGCGGCAGCCAGCGCTTCTGGGCCCAGCGGCCATTGCCGTCCATCACGATCGCGACGTGATGCGGCAGGTTCTGGGCGACGGTGTTCTGCATGCCTCGGCCTCGATCGAACGGGACCGGCGGCTCAGACCGCCATGATGTCCTGTTCCTTGCTGGCCACGAGCTTGTCCACCTCGGCGATCATGCGATCGGTCAGCTTCTGGATGTCGTCCTGGGCGCGGCGCTCGTCGTCCTCGGAGACTTCCTTGTCCTTCAGCAGCTTCTTCAGCGCTTCGTTGGCGTCGCGGCGCAGGTTGCGGATGGCGACCTTGGCGGACTCGCCCTCGCCCTTCACCACCTTGGTGAGTTCCCGGCGGCGCTCTTCGGTCATGGGCGGCATGGGCACGCGGATGAGGTCGCCCTGCGAGGCGGGGTTCAGGCCCAGGTCGGACTCGCGGATCGCCTTCTCGATCTTGGCGCCCATGCCCTTTTCCCAGGGCGCAACGCCAATGGTGCGGGAGTCGAGCAGCGACAGGTTGGCCACCTGCGACAGGGGCAGCATGGAGCCGTAGTAGTCCACATGCACGGTGTCGAGCAAGGCCGGGTTCGCGCGGCCGGTGCGGACCTTGGTGAGGCTGTTCTTGAACGCCTCGATGGACTGCTGCATCTTGTGCTCGGCGTTCTTGCGGGTATCGGCAATGGTCATCTTGGGGGTCTCCTGTGGGCGGACGCGCTCAGACGTGAACGAGGGTGCCCTCGTCGGCGCCCATCACCACGTTGCGCAGCGCGCCGGGCTTGAAGATGGAAAACACCTTGACGGGCAGCTTCTGGTCGCGGCACAGCGCGAACGCCGTGGCGTCCATCACCTGCAGGTTCTTGACCATGGCCTCGTCGAAGGAAATGGTGGTGTAGCGCGTGGCGCTTGGGTCCTTGTTCGGGTCGGCGGTGTAGACACCGTCGACCTTGGTGGCCTTGAGCACCATCTCGGCGCCGATCTCGGCGCCGCGCAGTGCGGCCGCGGTGTCGGTGGTGAAGAAGGGGTTGCCGGTGCCGGCGGCGAACACCACCACCTTGCCTTCTTCGAGGTACTGCAGGGCCTTGGGCCGCACATAGGGCTCGACGACCTGCTCGATGCCGATGGCGGACATCACGCGGGCCACCAGGCCGGCCTTGTTCATGGTGTCGGCCAGCGCCAGCGAGTTCATGACCGTGGCAAGCATGCCCATGTAGTCAGCCGTGGCGCGGTCCATGCCCACGGAGCCGCCGGCCACGCCGCGGAAGATGTTGCCCCCACCGATGACGATGGCCACCTGCACCCCCAGGCGGGTGACTTCGGCGATTTCGTCGACGATGCGCACGATGGTGGCGCGGTTGATGCCGAAGGCGTCATCGCCCATGAGGGCTTCACCGGACAGCTTCAGCAGGATCCGTTGGTAGGCGGGCATGAAAGGCTTTCTGGATCGGTTCGCGGCGCGGGCAGCCGCCAAGTGTAGCGGCGGTCCAGGGGGCCACTGGCCGCCCCGCCGCCGAAAAATGGTCAACACATATGACAACGGGCCTTGCGGCCCGTTGTCTGAGGGAGCTGGGCGCTCAGGCGCCCTTGGCCGCCGCGACCTGGGCCGCCACCTCGGCGGCGAAGTCGTCGACCTTCTTCTCGATGCCCTCGCCCACCACAAACAGGGTGAAGGACTTCACCGTGGTGTTGGCGGCCTTGAGCATCTGCTCCACGGTCTGCTTGTCGTTCTTGACGAAAGGCTGGTTGAACAGCGAGACCTCCTTGAGGTACTTCTGCACCGAACCTTCGATCATCTTGGCGGCGATGTCGGCGGGTTTGCCCGACTCGGCGGCCTTGGCGGTGGCCACCGAGCGCTCGCGCTCGATCAGCTCGGCCGGCACGTCGGCGCTGGTCAGCGCCACGGGCTTCATGGCGGCCACGTGCATGGCCACGTCCTTGGCGGCGGCTTCGTCGCCGTCGAACTCGACGACCACGCCGATGCGAGTGCCGTGCAGGTAGCTGGCCAGCTTGGCCGGGCCGCTGTAGCGCTTGAAGCGGCGGAACGACATGTTCTCGCCGATCTTGCCGATCAGGCCCTTGCGCACGTCTTCCAGCGTCGGGCCGAAGCCGTCCTGGCTGTAGGCCAGGGCGCCCAGGGCGTCGACGTCGGCCGGGTTGTGCTCGGCGATGAGCTTGGCCGCGGCGTTGGCCAGGGCCAGGAAGCTGTCGTTCTTGGTCACGAAGTCGGTTTCGCAGTTGACTTCGATGAGCGCGCCGGTGCTGCCCTGCACGGCGGCGGCCACCACGCCTTCGGCGGTCACGCGGCTGGCGGCCTTGCCAGCCTTGGTGCCCAGCTTGACGCGCAGCAGTTCCTCGGCCTTGGCCATGTCGCCGTCGGCCTCGGTGAGGGCTTTCTTGCACTCCATCATGGGGGCGTCGGTCTTGGCGCGCAGCTCAGCGACCATGCTTGCGGTGATTGCCATGTGTGTTCTCCTGGGGTCCGGCGCGTCGGGTGCGCCGGCGGGTCAATGATGGATTCCGGTGACGAAAAAGGGGCTACGCGAGCCCCTCGTTCGCACGCGAAACGGGATCAGGCCGCGTCGTCCTGCACTTCGACGAACTCGTCGCCGCCTTCAGCCGACACGGCCTTGGCCACGTCGGACACGGCGTTGGCGCGGCCTTCCAGCACGGCGTCGGCGATGCCGCGGGCGTACAGGGCCACGGCGCGGGCCGAGTCATCGTTGCCGGGAATCACATAGTCGATGCCGACGGGCGAGTGGTTGGTGTCGACCACGCCCACCAGCGGAATGCCCAGCTTCTGTGCCTCGAGCACGGCGATCTTGTGGAAGCCCACGTCGACCACGAAGATGGCATCGGGCAGCGCGGTCATGTCCTGGATGCCGCCGATGTCCTTCTCGAGCTTTTCCATCTCGCGGTTGAACATGAGCTGTTCCTTCTTGCTCATGCTGTCCAGGCCGGCCTCCTTCTGGGCCTGCATGTCTTTCAGGCGCTTGATGGAGGTCTTGACGGTCTTGAAGTTGGTCAGCATGCCGCCCAGCCAGCGCTGGTCGACGAAGGGCACGCCGGCGCGGCGCGCTTCCTGGGCCACGATGTCGCGCGACTGGCGCTTGGTGCCCACCATCAGCAGGGTGCCGCGGTTGGCCGACAGCTGGCGCACGAACTTCTGCGCGTCGTGGAACATCGGCAACGTCTTCTCGAGGTTGACGATGTGGATCTTGTTGCGGTGCCCGAAGATGAAGGGCGCCATCTTGGGGTTCCAGAAGCGGGTCTGGTGACCAAAATGGACACCGGCTTCCAGCATTTCGCGCATGGAAATGGACATGAATTGTTTCCTGAGGTTAGGTCTAAAATCCGGCCCCGATCGCGGCGGTGGCGGGTGGAGCAATTCCACGCTGGCCGACGCGACACCCGGATGGGCCGGTTTGCGATTGACTCTGCGCCGATGGGCTTCAGGAGAAGCCCCTGGTGCAAAGCCTATCGATTATAGCACCCGGTGTCTGGGCGCCCTCTTCTCTTCCCTCCCTTTGCATGAACATCGCCATCGTGGGCGCAGGTGTCTGCGGCGTGACCACCGCCCATGAGCTGCTGAACGACGGTCACACGGTGACCCTGTACGAAAAGCGCGGCACGCCCGCCGAGGAAGCGAGCTTCGCGCCAGCCGGCCTGGTGTCCACCGCCTGGGCGCTGGCCTGGGCGGGCCCCGAGCACCGGCTGCACGCCCCCTGGGCGCCCCCTGGCCCGGGCGTGCGCTGGCGCGCCGGACTGGACCGCAACGCCTGGCGGTGGTGGCGGCGCTGGCGGCGCGAGGAGCGCCGCCGCGGCAACGACGCCCTGCTGGCACTGCGCGACCTGATCGACCAGGGCCTGCAGCGCCAGATCGAACTGACCGCCGAACTCGACCTGGACCATGACCGCAGCGACGACCTGCTGGTGCTGCTGAGCGACGCCCGCGAGGCGGCCGGCGCGCAGCCCGCCATCGACCGCCTGCGCGGCCTGGGGCTGGAGCTGCGCACGGTCTCGGCCGACGAGGCGCGCGCCATCGAACCCGCCCTCAACCCGACCGCGCCCCTGCATTCGGCCGTGCACCTGCGCGGCCCCGGGGTGGCCAACTGCCGCGAATGGACGATGCTCATGCGTCACCGCATCGCGCGCCTGGGGGGTGCCTTGCGCTTGCGCACGGGCGTCACCGGGCTGCGGCCGGACGGCCTGGGGTGGCGGCTGAGCGCCTCGGACGGCAGCGACGCGCACTTCGACGCCGTGGTGCTGTGCGCCGGCGTCGGCGCGGACGAGCTGCTCGGCAACCTCGGCCTGCCCACACCCTGGACGGTGCTGTGGTCGCACTCCCTGAGCGCGGGTCTGCGCGAGCCCATGGACGCGCCCGTCTCGGCTGTGCTCGACCTCAAGTCGCGCATCGCCATCACCCGGCTGGGCCAGCGGGTGCGTGCCTCGGGCGGGGCCGATCTCGGCGGTTCCGCCGCCGGCACCGACCCGGCCAGCCTGCGCCGGCTGGGCCAGGTGATGTCGCACTGGTTCCCGGCGGCGGCCCGCTTCTCGGGTCCGCAGGCATCGATACAGAGCTGGCGCGGCGCCCTGGTCATGTCGGAGGACGGCCTGCCCTGCATCGGCGCCAGCCGCCTGCCCGGCCTGTGGTTGAACCTGGCCCACGGCGCGGCCGGCTGGGCCATGGCCTGCGGCGCAGCGCGCCATCTCGCCAACGCCATCGCCCACCCCTCGGCCGAGGGCCCCGCCACCGCCTTTGCTCCCTCGCGTGTGGGGCTGTGAAACCCGCCCGCGTGGTGAAATGCCTGCCATGCGAGCCCTTCGTGCCGACCAACTCGAACCCCTGCACGACACGGCGGGCACACGCGCGATCGAGCAGGCCCTGGCGGCCACGCTGCCCCCGCACACCCTGATGGCCCGCGCCGGCGAGGCGGTGGCCCGCCTGGCCCTGGCCTGGCGGCCACATGCACGGCGCCTCTGGGTGGCCTGCGGCCCCGGCAACAACGGCGGCGACGGCCTGGTCGCCGCCCGCCATCTGCTGCAGGCCGCGCCACCCGGCTGGCGCGAGATCGTGGTGACGCACGACGCCCACCTCGAGCGCCTGCCAGCCGACGCCGCCTGGGCCTTGCGCGAAGCCCTGGCCGCCGGCGTCACGGTGCAGTCCGCCCCGCCCGACAGCCCCGATCTGGTCATCGACGCCCTGCTGGGCATCGGCGCCCGCGCCTTGGGCCGGGACCCGCTGGCCGCGCGCGTGCGCGAGGTGCGCGGCCAGCGCGCGCCGGTGCTGTGCGTCGACCTGCCGAGTGGGCTGAATGCCGACAGCGGCGTGGACTGCGCCGGTGCCAGCCCCGACGCCGGCCCGCGCCAGACCCTGAGCCTGCTGACGCTCAAGCCCGGGCTCTTCACAGCCGGCGGGCGTGACGCTGCGGGCGCGGTCTGGCTTCACGACCTCGGCGCCCCCCCCGATGGGGCGCCGCCCGCTGCCTGGTGGGGCGGGCACCTGCCCTCCCAGGCGGCCCCGGCCGTCGGCCCCCACGCTGCCCACAAAGGCAGCCATGGGGACGTGGGCGTGCTCGGTGGCCAGTTGCCCGGCGCCACCGGCGTGGGCATGGCGGGCGCCGCCGTGCTGGCGGCGCGGGCCGCCCTGCACGCGGGCGCGGGGCGCGTGTACCTGGCGTTGGTGGGGAACGGGCCGGCCCCCTCGCACGACCCGCTGTCCCCCGAGCTGATGCACCGCCTGCCCGCCGCGCTGCTGGGCGCCGACGAGCACGCCCTGCCCGTGCTCGTCGCGGGCTGCGGCGGTGGCGAGGCCATCCGCGAATGGATGCCGCAGGCCCTGGTCTGCCCCCGGCTGGTGATCGATGCCGACGGGCTCAACGCCCTCGCCCGCGACCCCACGCTGCAGCGCCTGGCCCAGCGCCGCGCAGCGCGCGGCTGGCTGACGGTGCTCACGCCCCACCCGCTGGAAGCCGCCCGCCTGCTGGGCACCAGCACCGCCGAGGTCATGGCCGACCGGCTGGGCGCCGCGCGCCAGCTCACCGAGCGATTCGGCGCGGTCACGGTGCTCAAGGGGTCGGGGACCGTGGTGACCGAGCCCGGCGGCGCGCCCTGGATCAACGCCACCGGCAACGCCCGCCTGGCCACCGCTGGCACTGGCGACGTGCTGGCCGGGATGATCGGCGCGGCCTTGGCGCGCCCGCACGAACACGGCGCCGACGCCGTGCGCCGCGCCGTCGCCGCACACGGCGCGCTGGCGGACCATTGGCCCGCCGATCACACGCTCACGGCCGGGCGGTTGGTACGCGCGGTGCGGCCGCTCTGACGCGAGCCGCTCGGGGAATCAGCCCAGCAGCATCAGCCCCACCTGCAGGGCGATGATCACCACCAGCACCGACAGGTCGACCCCACCCACCAGCGGAACCACGCGCCGCACGGGCGCCACGATGGGCGAGGACAGGCGGTCGAGCAGGCCCATGAGGGGCGAGCGCGGCTGCACCCAAGACAGGATCGCATACACGATCAGCAGCAGCATCAGGCCCTGCAGCAGGTCGCGCACCAGAAAGCGCAGGCCCAGCACCGGCACCGCCGCCCAGGGCAACTCGCCGCCCGAGGCGATCAGCAGCCACAGCAGCGCGTGCAGCAGGGACAGCAGCACCGCGGCCACCAGGCTCGCGCCATCGATGCGGCCCTTGGCGATGGCCGCTGGCAACAGGCGGCGCAGCGGCTGCACCAGCCAGTCGGTGATGGCCATCACGAAGCGCCCGGGCTGCGCCTGCATGGGCACGCGCAGGTGGTTCATCCAGGCGCGCAGCAGCGCCGCGGCCACGAGGAAGAAAAAGACGGTGTCGAGCAGGAACAGGAGGATGCGCATGCCGGCGAGTTTAGGCCGTCGGGAACCTCAAGCCGACAGGCGCAGACCGGCGCGCGGCGGCCGGGGGTCCAGCTCCAGGCCGGCATCGAAGCGGCGCATGGCCTCGGCGCGCGAGGCCTCCAGAAAGTCCAGCATGATGGGCGAGCTGTCCACCAGGGCGTGGCGGCCGTGGTGGAACTCGGGGTGCCACTGCACGCCGCGCGCGTAGGCCTCGCCGGTCCAGCGGATCGCCTCGACCAGGCCGTCGAGCGAGGACACCGCCTCCACCACGATGCCCTTGCCCAGGTCCGCCACCGCCTGGTGGTGGATGCTGGTGACGCGCAACTGCGTGGACTTGGGGTAGAGCTCGGTGAGCGCCGAGCCCTGGATGAAGGTGACGTCGTGCTCGAACTGGTCGTACAGCTCCACGTCCACGTGCTCGTGCGCGGCCGGGCACTGGGTGGCGATGTCCTGGAACAGCGTGCCGCCAAAGGCCACATTGAGCAACTGCGCGCCGCGGCACACCCCCAGCACGGGCTTCTTCTGCGCCAGGAAGCAGCGCATCAGCGCGAGCTCGTAGCGGTCACGCACCACGTCGCCGCGCCACTCCTCGCGCAGCGGTTCCTGGCCGTAGGTTTCGGGCGCCACGTCCGCCCCGCCCTGCAGCACCAGGGCATCGAGCTCCTGTACCACGTGTTCAACCTTCAGGTGGCGCGCGGCCAGCTGGGTGTCCTGCGTGACGGCCGGCACCATGAAGGCCACGGCACCGTGCGCCATGATCCAGTGCGCCAGCGAGGCCTCGATGTACTGCAGGCTTTTGTTGCGAAAGCCCAGCTCGGGCGGCACGTGGTGCATGAGCCGCGCCGACACGCCGATGCGCAAGGGCCGTTCCTGTTCGACGCGCGGCGATTTTCGGCCCCCGGCGCCACCGAGGCTGCCCTTCGTACTCATCGCCGCGACGCTCATCGCTTGCCCCGCCTCGACTTGGAGGGCCCCGCGCGCGAAGGCTTGGCGACCGACTTCTTGTCGGCCGCGCGGCGCACCGCGGACTTGAGTTCAGCGCCCGGGCGCGGCTTGGCGGCACCGCGCTCCCGCCGCCCCGCGCCGGCCGACGCGGCATCGCCGCCGGTCTTGTCGCGCATGGCCTTGAGCACCACGTCGTCTTCGCCGCTCACGAGGCGGAAATCGATGCGGCGGCCGTCCAGGTCGACCCGGCTGACCTGGACCTGCACGCGCGAACCCAGCGTGTAGCGGATGCCCGTGCGCTCGCCACGCAGTTCCTGGCGCGCTTCGTCGAAGCGGAAGTACTCGCCCCCCAGCTCGGTGATGTGCACCAGGCCCTCGACGTACATCGCGTCCAGGGTGACGAAGAGGCCGAAGCTCGTGACCGCGCTGACCACGCCCGCGAACACCTCGCCCAGGTGCTCGCGCATGTACTTGCACTTGAGCCAGGCCTCCACGTCGCGGCTGGCCTCGTCGGCGCGCCGTTCGTTGGCGCTGCAGTGCAGGCCCGCGGCCTGCCAGCCCAGGGTATCGGCCGAGGGCTTGCGCGCATGGGGTGCCGGTGGCTTCACGCGGCTGGCCAGGCGCTTGCTGAGCTTGGCGTGCGCCTCGCCCGGCGTGGGCAGCGCCGGCAGCTGGTACTTCTGCTTGTGCAGGATGGCCTTGATCACGCGGTGCACCAGCAGGTCGGGGTAGCGACGGATCGGGCTGGTGAAGTGGGTGTAGGCCTCGAACGCCAGGCCGAAGTGGCCGCTGTTGATGGGCGTGTAGATGGCCTGCTGCATGGAACGCAGCAGCATGGTGTGGATCTGCTGCGACTCGGCCCGATCCTTGGTGATCTCCGCGATGTGCTGGAACTCGCCGGGCTTGGGCTCGTCGCTGAGCGAGGCGTTGACGCCCATGGCCTTGAGGTAGTTGCGCAGCACCTCCAGCTTTTCGGGCGTGGGACCTTCGTGCACACGGAACAGGCCCGGATGCTTGCCCTGCTCGATGAACTCGGCCGAGCAGACGTTGGCGGCCAGCATGGCTTCTTCGATCAGCTTGTGCGCGTCGTTGCGCGTGCGCGGCACGATGCGCTCGATGCGGCCCGATTCGTCGCAGACGATTTGCGTCTCCACGGTCTCGAAGTCCACCGCGCCGCGCGCGTTGCGCGCCGCCAGCAACGCGCGGTACACGTCGTGCAGGTTCAGCAGGTAAGGCACCAGCGGCTTGCGGTTCATGGCCTCGGGGCCACGCGTGTTCTGCAGGATCGCCGCCACCTCGGTGTAGGTGAGGCGCGCGTGGCTGAACATGACCGCCGGATAAAACTGATAGGCGTGGATCTCGCCGCGCGCGGTGATGAGCATGTCGCACACCATGCACAGGCGCTCCACCCCCGGGTTGAGCGAGCACAGGCCGTTGGACAGCTTCTCGGGCAGCATGGGGATCACGCGGCGCGGGAAGTAGACCGAGGTTGCGCGGTCGTAAGCGTCCACGTCGATGGGCGAACCGGTCTGCACGTAGTGGCTCACGTCGGCGATGGCCACCAGCAGGCGCCAGCCCTTGGCCTTGCCCACTTTCGCGGGCTCGCAGTACACCGCGTCGTCGAAGTCGCGCGCGTCTTCGCCATCGATGGTCACCAGCGGCACGTCGCGCAGGTCCACCCGGTGGCGCAGGTCGCTCGGCCGCACATGGTCGGGCAAAGCGCGCGCCTGCGCCGTGGCGGTCGGCGAGAACTCGTGCGGCACGCCGTACTTGCGGACCGCGATCTCGATCTCCATGCCCGGGTCGTCGATCTCGCCGAGCACTTCCTTCACACGCCCCACGGGCTGCCCGTACAGCGCAGGCGGCTCGGTGAGTTCCACCACCACCACCTGGCCCGGCTTGGCCGAGCCCGTGGCACCTTTGGGAATCAGCACATCCTGGCCGTAGCGCTTGTCCTCGGGCGCCACGAGCCACACGCCGCCCTCTTGCAGCAGACGGCCGATGATGGGCGCCGTGGAGCGCTCGATGATTTCGGTGACGCGGCCCTCGGGACGGCCCTTGCGGTCGAGCCGCACGATGCGGGCCTTCACACGGTCCTTGTGCAGCACCGCGCGCATTTCGTTGGAGGGGAGGTAGATGTCGGGCTGGCCGTCGTCGCGGACCACGAAACCGTGTCCATCGCGGTGTCCGGAAACGACGCCATCAAATTCTGCGAGGAGGTTGTTTTTATCGCTCACTATTTCTCTGCTATACTGCTGGTTTCCTGAGATGCCCAGGTGGCGGAATTGGTAGACGCACTAGTTTCAGGTACTAGCGCCGAGAGGCGTGGAGGTTCGAGTCCTCTCTTGGGCACCATCATATAAGGGCCTGCAGTCCACAAGACTGCAGGCTTTTTCTTTGGCCAACGGCCGCAGTGGCGTCGGCCAGGGCCGGCGGCCCCGGATCAAACGGGCATGGCCACAAGATCGTGGCCATCGGTATCAACAATACGGGCCCGCGTGAACTCGCCCACCTTCAGCGTCTTGCTGATCTTCTCGGGCGGCAGCAGCCGCACCACGCCATCGATTTCGGGCGCGTCCGCGTAGCTGCGGCCCAAGGCCCCCTTCTTGCCCAGGCCGGGCGCACTGTCCACCAGCACCTGCATGCTGGCGCCGATGCGCGCGCGCAGCTTGTCGGCCGACACCTGCTCGGCCACGGCCATGAAACGCGCGCGGCGCTCCTCGCGCAGCGCCTCGGGCACCGGGTCGGCCAACCCATTGGCGGCGGCACCCTCCACCGGCGAATACGCGAAGCAGCCGGCGCGGTCGATGCGCGCCTCGCGCAGGAAATCGAGCAGGTGCTCGAATTCCGCCTCGGTCTCGCCGGGAAAGCCCGCAATGAAGGTACTGCGCACGACGATCTGCGGACAGATCTCGCGCCAGCGCGCGATGCGCTCCAGGTTGCGCTCGCCGCTCGCGGGCCGTTTCATGCGGCGCAGCACGTCGGGGTGGCTGTGCTGCAGGGGTACGTCCAGGTAAGGAAGCACCAGGCCCTCGGCCATCAACGGGACGATCTCGTCCACGTGCGGGTAAGGATAAACATAGTGCAGGCGCACCCAGGCGCCGAAGGGCTTGGCGAGCTCGCCCAATTCGCGCACCAGGTCGTGCATGCGCGTCTTCACGGGCCGGCCATCCCAGAAGCCGGTGCGGTACTTCAGGTCCACGCCGTAGGCCGAGGTGTCCTGGCTCACCACCAGCAACTCCTTCACCCCGGCCTCGAACAGCTTGCGCGCCTCGGTCAGCACGTCACCGACGGGCCGGCTCACCAGGTCCCCGCGCATCGACGGAATGATGCAGAAGGTGCAGCGGTGATTGCAGCCCTCGCTGATCTTGAGGTACGCGTAGTGGCGCGGCGTGAGCTTGATGCCTTGCGGCGGCACAAGATCCACGAAGGGGTCGTGCGGCTTGGGCAGGTGCTGATGCACCGCCTCCATCACCTCGTGCGTGGCGTGCGGGCCGGTGACGGCCAGCACGCTGGGGTGCATCTGGCGCACCAGATTGCCGCCCTCCTCGCCCGCGCGCGCACCCAGGCAGCCGGTGACGATGACACGGCCGTTTTCGGCCAAGGCCTCGCCGATGGCGTCCAGACTTTCTTTCACGGCGTCGTCGATGAAGCCGCAGGTGTTGACGATGACCAGGTCAGCGCCGTCGTAGGACTTGGAGGTCTGGTAGCCCTCGGCGCTGAGCTGGGTCAGGATCAGCTCGGCGTCGGTGAGCGCCTTGGGGCAGCCCAGGCTGACGAAGCCCACCTTGGGCACGGCGCCCGGGGCGGTTGCGGTGGATTCACTCATAGAGGCGGGATTGTCTCAGACCCCGCCCGAGCGTTCAGGCCATTCAGCGTTTGAGGCCCAGCGCGGCGAGCATCTGCTCGCTGTTTTTCTGCATCTGTTCCTGCATCTGCGTGAAGGCGGTGCGCGACTGCTCCAGGTAAGTGCCCATCATGCCCTGCATCATGGGCGACTGCAGGTTCATGAACTGCTTCCAGGCCTCGGGGTTGAGCCCGCCACCACCCTGCTCCGCCATCTTCTGCTGCAGATCCATGAAGATCTGGATGTTCTTTTCCAGGTAAGACCCCATGAAGTCCTGCATGGCGTGGCCGTAGAAACGGATGATGTTCGCCAGCACCTGTTCGGTGAAGATGGGCGCGCCGGCCGTTTCCTCTTCCAGGATGATCTGCAGCAGGATGCTGCGGGTGAGGTCTTCGTTGGTTTTGGCGTCACGCACCACGAAGGACTCGTTGCCCATCACCAAGGCCTTGACCTCGGCCAGGGTGATGTACGACGAGGTGTCGGTGTCGTACAGCCGGCGGTTGGGGTACTTCTTGATGACGCGCACGCCACGCGCACCCGCTGCTTCGGTCTTGGATTTGGTCGCCATCCCGGCATTCTAGGAACCGGCGGGGGGGCACCGGGCATGGTTTTCCCTGTGCAATCCACTCCGCCTCATGGCCAAGACAAAGGGCCTGTCGCGGTGGCAACAGGCCCTTTGGGAAAGTTGGTAGGCGCGAAGGGACTCGAACCCCTGACCCCCACCATGTCAAGGTGGTGCTCTAACCAGCTGAGCTACGCGCCTTCGAACGAATCGAAGCCTCGCAGTATAGCAGTTCCTGGCCGCACTATTTGCGGCGCACCATGCGCACGCCGTTCACGTCCCCCACCACGGCCATGGCGCGCGCCACCTGACGGGCGTCTGCCACCTCGATGGTGAAGGTCATCCAGGCCACGCCCCGGACGGACTGGGTCTGCACCCCGATCACGTTCATCTTCTCGCGGGCGAAGACGTCGGAGATGTCGCGCAGCAGGCCCTGACGGTCGACGGCCTCGATGGCCACGTCGACCGGATACACCGCCTGCGCGCCGCCGCGCGCATCGTCGCGACCGGTCCAATCGACCTCGATCACGCGGTCCGGGCTCTTGCGCACCAGGTGCGCGAAATCGGTGCAGTCGGCACGGTGAATGCTCACGCCCTTGCCTCGCGTGACGAAGCCGCGAATCTCGTCGGGCGGCGCCGGCCGGCAGCACTTGGCGAGCTGGGTCATCAGCGAGCCCACGCCCACCACCAGCACGTCGCCCTTGGGGCTTTGCTGGCCGCGACGGGGCTTGCGCACCCAGCTGCTGGGCTCGGGCGCGGCCTCGGGTTCGGGCGGGCGCAACTGGGTCTCGATCGAGCGCAGCGACAGCTCGTCCTTGCCGACCAGCTCGAAGAGCTCGTCGGCGGAACCCAGGCCCATTTCAATGGCCAGGTCCTCGAACTTGAGCGCCGTGCGGCCTTCGCGCTGCAGCAGCTTTTCCACCGCCTCGCGCCCGCGCGCGATGGTCTCGGCCAGTGCCTGGGCGTTGAACCAGGCGCGCACCTTGCTCTTGGCGCGGTGGCTCACCAGATAACCCAGCTCGGGATTGAGCCAGTCACGCGAAGGGCCGCCGTCCTTCACGGACACGATCTCCACCGTCTGACCGTTCTGCAGCGCCGTGTTCAGCGGCACCATGGCGCCATCGACCTTCGCACCGCGGCAGTGGTGGCCCAGGTCGGTGTGCACGGTGTAGGCAAAGTCGACCGGCGTGGCGCCTTGCGGCAATTCGACGATGGCGGCATTCGGCGTGAGCACGTAGATGCGGTCGTCGAACAGGCCCTGGGCGGTGCCGCTGAGATCGCGCTCCCAGGCCAGCAGTTGGCGCAGCACGGCGATCTTGGCGTCGTACTCGGAGTTGGCCGTCACGCCCGAGTAGCCTTTGGCACCCGCTTCCTTGTAGGCCCAGTGCGCGGCCACGCCGTGCTCGGCGTGATCGTGCATGGCCTGGGTACGGATCTGGATCTCGAAGGCCCGCCCCTGGGCGTCGCGCACCACCGTGTGCAACGACTGGTAGCCGTTGGGTTTGGGCTTGGCGATGTAGTCGTCGAACTCATCCGCCACCGGCGTGAAGTGCTCGTGCACGAAGGACAGCACGGCGTAGCAATCGGCGGTTTCGAGCACGATCACGCGCAAGGCCCGGATGTCAAACACCTGCTCGAAGTCCAGCGCCTTGCCCCGCATCTTCTTGACGATGCTGTAGATGTGCTTGGGCCGGCCCTGCACCATGGCGGCGATGCCCTGGGCCAGCAGCGCGCGCTGCAGGTCCTCGCGCACCTGCTCGACGTGCGCCTCGCGCTCGGCGCGTTTTTCGTCGAGCAGCTTGGCCACGTTCTTGTAGGTCTGCGGCTCCAGGAAGCGGAAGGCCAGGTCTTCCATCTCCCACTTGATCTGCCAGATGCCCAGACGGTTGGCCAGCGGCGCGAACACATGCAGGGATTCGCTGGCCAGCAGTTCGCCCGGATCGCCCTTGATGGAGGCGAAATAGCGCAGCGTCTGCAAACGCGACGCCAGGCGCAGCATCACCACGCGCAGGTCGCGTGAAAAGGCCAGCAGCATCTTGCGCACGTTCTCGGTCTGGCTGGCCGCGAGCTCGGACACCGGTGCCTTGGACAAACCTGGCGCGGGCTGGCCTGCGTCTTGCGCGGCCATGCGCTCCTCCTGCTTGCGCGCGAGCTTCTCCGCCGCCTTCAGGCGCGCCTGCCGCTGCAGCTGGACGAGCTTGGTGGTCTCCAGCGCCAGCGCGGCGTGCTGCTCGCCGAAGGCCTTGGCGATGACTTCCTGCGGCCGGTTCAGGTGCTGGCAGGCATACACCAGGTACACCACCGACTGCATGGCCTCGGACCCACCGATGTCGGCCAGGATGCGTGCCACCGCCTCGGCGTGTGTCCAGGTGTTCTCACCCGTGTCCAGGCATTCGCCTTCCAACAGGGGCTCGGCAAAGGCGCGGGCGCGCGCCAGCGCATTGGCCTGCTGCGGCAGGCCTGCGGCGGTGGCGGCCACGATCGCGGCCGTGGCTGGCGCCGCGTCGTCCAACGAGGGGTTGGCCCGCTTCATGGCGAGAGCAGAAAATCGAGCACGGCGCGCACCTGGTCGTCGGCCACCAGCGTGGGCGCGTGACCCACGCCAGCGAAGCTCACGCAGCGCGGGCGCGGCCCGCGGGCCTGCATGGCCCGCACGGTGTCCATGCTGAGCAGGTCCGAGTCCTCGCCGCGCAACACCAGGGTGGGCGCAGCGATCGCGTCGTACAGGTCCCACAGCGCGGCCTCGCCGGCGCGCACCGCCTCACGCAGCACCTGCGTTTCCACGCCCTGCGTCATGGCCTTGAACGGCACGGCGATGGCCGGGTCGTAGTGCAGGCGCACGCGCCCGCCGCGCTCGCGCAGCATCGGCAGGGACAGGGCCCGCCATTGTTCGGGCGTGTGGGGGCCGAAGCCCTGGGAAATGCTGGCCAGGTAGTCGCTCGCGGCCTGAGCGGAGTCGAAGTCGGGGTCCAGGCCCAGGTAGGTGCCGATGCGCATGAGCGCTTCCCACTGCACCACGGGCCCCACATCGTTGAGCACCAGGCGGGTGGGCGCCAGCAGCGGCTGCGCCGCCACGCCCATGCCGATGAGTCCTCCCATGCTGGTGCCAACCCAGTCGATTCGTACGCCGGGCCGCTGCGCGCGCAACTGCTGCAGCAGCACGGCAAGGTCGGCCACGTAGGTGGGCACCTGGTAGGCCATGGGGTCGGCCAGCCAATCGCTGTGCCCGCGCCCCGCCACATCCACCGCGACCACGCGGCAGAAGGGTTGCAGCGCGCGCGCCAGGGTGTCGAAGTCGCGCCCCTGGCGCGACAGACCATGCACGCAGACGACCACGTGATCGTCGCGCCCGCCGGTGCTGCGCCAGTCCCACCAGGCCATGCAGCGCGGGCCGCCTTCACGGGCCGCGGCCCCACCGACGACGGTGTGCTGGAGTTGGGGTTCGGTCATGGTGCGGCTCGGGGCTGGCGTCCGCCATCCATAATGCATGGCAGCACGTCGAACCAATCGTAATGGAACTGGAGTAACCCATGCTCACCGGGAAAACCGCACTCGTCACCGGATCCACCAGCGGCATCGGCCTCGGCATCGCCAAGGCCCTCGCGCGCCAGGGCGCCAACGTCGTGCTCAATGGTTTCGGGGACAGCGCCGGTCCGCAGGCCGAGGTGGCGGCGCTGGGCACCCAGGTCGGCTTCCACGGTGCCGACATGAGCAAGCCCGCGGAGATCGAGGACATGATGGCCTATGCGGCCAAGACCTTCGGCCAGGTGGACATCCTCGTGAACAACGCGGGCATCCAGCACGTCGCCAAGGTGCAGGACTTCCCGGTCGAACGCTGGGACGCGGTGATCGCCATCAACTTGTCCAGTGCCTTCCATACCTCGCGCCTGGCCCTGCCGGCCATGCTCAAGGCCAACTGGGGACGCATCATCAACGTGGCTTCGGTGCATGGGCTGGTGGGGTCGGCGGAGAAGTCGGCGTATGTGGCGGCCAAGCACGGCATCGTGGGCCTGACCAAGGTGACGGCCCTGGAGACCGCCACCTCGGGCGTCACCTGCAACGCCATCTGCCCGGGTTGGGTGCTGACGCCGCTGGTGCAGAAGCAGGTGGACGCGAAGGCCGCCGCACTGAAGCTGTCGAATGCGGAAGCCACCAAGCTGCTGCTGGGCGAGAAGGAGCCCTCGATGCAATTCACCACGCCCGAGGAGCTGGGCGAACTGGCGGTGTTCTTCTGCTCGCCCGCCGCCGGCAACGTGCGCGGCGTGGCCTGGAACATGGACGGCGGCTGGGCCGCCCAGTAAGGCCTCAACGCATTTGGATGGCGCCAGACACCGTGATGCTCACGGTACTGGTGCCGGCGGCCACCGGAATGGCGGCGTCGCTCGCGGCCGCCTTGGCCTCCATGGCCATCATGCGCGGCATGGGTCGCTCGGGCATGTCGGCCGAACTCACCGATACATCGCGCAGCGTGTAGCCGCTGAAGCCGAAGCCCTTGGCGATTTCACTGGCGCGCGCGCGAAAACGCTCGATGGCCTGGGCCTGCACCTGGGACTCAAGCGCCTGGCGCGCCTCGCGCGAAAGCGAGAAGCCCATGCTGGAAACGGTGAGGGTCTGCACGCGACCGGCCACCGCGCTCACGTTGGCGATGTCTCGGCCCTCGATCACCACCTCGGCCTGGCCCTGCCAACCGCTGATGCGGCCATTGCTGCCATAACGCGGATAGAGGCGCAGATTGCCAGTGCGCACCTCCAGTTGCTGAGGCTTGGCCTGCGGCTGAGCGATCGCCAGTGCGGCATCCACAGCCACCTTGAGCTGATTCTGCACGGTGGCGGCATCGCTGCCCTCGCGGGTGGTGCTCAACACCACGGTGAGCCAGTCCTGCGGCACTTCCAGGTGGCCACTGGCGGAGAGGCTCACCACATTGGCGGGCACCTCAGGCGCCTGCGCCAACGCGACCGGCGAAGCGGCCACGGCGGCGATGAGGCTGAGAGCGGAAGCGGCGCGGCGAACCGCAGCCGCCGAACGGGCGGGCAGATAGGGCATGGGCATGTGTGCTGGGTTTTGTTCAGGGCTGGCGATGGGACTCGAAGGGCGGTTGCACCCTGAGCTGCTCGCGCAGGCGCTGGCGCTCCTCCACGGACAGCCGGAAAGGCTTGCCGCCGTCGTCCATGTCGTCAAAGGGTTGGCGCAGCGCGTCACGCAGCCGCATGGGCGCACGCGCCTCGCCGCCATCGATTGAGATGGGCACCACCGTCACCGTCGCAGCGTCGGCGCCGATCATGCCGGCGTCGCGCGGACGCTCCGGATTGGCGTACGCCAGACACGCGGTCAAGCAGGCAATGGTTCCCATCCAAACGGACTTCATGGTGTGGAGGAGTATGAACAGAAGTCCGATTGTGCGAGTGAGGCCCGGGTCAAGCGAATGGCATGTGGGGCAACATCTGTAACAGCCTGTCAAAAAACCAAAAAACGAGCGTTGACAAGCACTTGCCGCTGCCAAAATCGGCTTTGTTACATTTATCGGAAGTTGCTCCCATGCCACAGAACCACCCCCGCCCCAACAAGGTTCTCGTCGTCGATGACGACGTGCGCATCCGCGACCTGCTGCGCCGCTACCTGATGCAGGAAGGCTTCGAAGTGATGCTGGCCGAAGACGGCAAGGCCCTGAATCGGGTCTTGCAGCGCGACGCCGTGGACATCATCGTGCTTGATCTGATGATGCCCGGCGAGGACGGGCTGTCGATCTGCCGCCGCCTGCGCGCCAACGGCGACCGCACGCCCATCATCATGCTGACCGCCAAGAGCGAGGACGTGGACCGCATCGTGGGCCTGGAGGTCGGCGCCGACGACTACCTCGGCAAACCGTTCAATCCGCGGGAACTGCTGGCTCGCATCCACGCCGTGCTGCGCCGCCGTCCGCCAGCCGAGGTCCCCGGCGCGCCCTCGCAAGATGCCGAAGTGGTGAAGTTCGGCCCCTACGAATTCGACCTGAGCCTGCGCACGCTGCGCAAGGACGGCAACGACCTGCCGCTGACCACCGGCGAATTCGCCATGCTGAAAGCCCTGGTACGCCATCCGCGCCAACCGCTGTCGCGCGAGAAGCTGGCCCAGCTGGCGCGCGGACGCGAGTTCGAGCCCTTCGACCGCAGCCTGGATGTGCAGGTCTCGCGCCTGCGCAAGCTGATCGAGGACGACGCGTCCTCGCCGCGCTACCTGCAGACGGTATGGGGCGTGGGCTACGTGTTTGTGCCGGACGGCAACACCTGATGGACAGCGAATCACGCGTACCGTTCGAGACCGAACCCACCGCGCTGGAAACCGCCCCAGCCCCGCTGGAGGTGCGGCCCACGCGCGGCGTGAGCCTGTTCTGGCGCACGTTCTTCTTTCTCACCTTGCTGCTCACGGGCTGCATCATCGCGTGGCTGCAAACCTTCCGCGCGCTGGAATACGAGCCGCGCGCCCTGCAAAGCGCGCAGCAGCTCGCTTCGCTGGTGAACCTGAGCCGTGCGGCGCTGATCCACTCGGACTCCATCGCGCGCGTCTCACTCATCAAGACCCTGGCGTCCGAGGAAGGCCTTCGCATCGCACCGCGCGAGCCCAACGACACCTTCCAGCTCTACGACACCGACCTGCTCAGCCGCAACGTGGCCGGGCAGTTGAAGGCCCGCCTGGGGCCTGACACGGTGGTGGCGCGAGAGGTCAATCACCAGGCGGGGCTGTGGATCGGCTTCTCGATCGACGGCGACCCGTACTGGCTGTTGACCGACCCCTCCCGCATCGGCCCGGTGGCGGGCACCACTTGGCTGATCTGGCTGGGCACGGCCGCCCTGCTTTCGCTCGCTGGCGCCGCGCTCATCGCGCGCCTGATCAACCGGCCCTTGAAGAAGCTCTCCTTCGCCGCCAGCCGGGTGCGCGAGGGCGACTTCAACGCCAGCCAGCTCAACGAGACCGTGGCCACCAGCGAGATTCGCGAGGTCAACATCGGCTTCAACCGCATGGCGCAGCGCCTGTCCAAGATCGAGCAGGACCGGGCGCTCATGCTCGCCGGTATCTCACACGACCTGCGCACGCCGCTGGCGCGCCTGCGGCTGGAAACCGAAATGAGCGTGGCCGATCCGATGGCGCGCGAGCACATGTCGGCCGACATCGAGCAGGTCAACGCCATCATCGACAAGTTCCTCGACTACGCGCGGCCCGACCACATGAAGCCGGAGGAGGTCAATCTCAACGAGGTGATCGAGACCGCGCTGTTCGCGCTCGGCGACGACCCCAAGACGGTCATCAAGACCCGCATCGAGCCCGCGCTGTTCGTGCTGGGCGACCCGGTGGAGCTGCAACGCGTGTTCAGCAACCTGCTGGAAAACGCCTCGCGCTACGGCCGCGACCCCGACAGCGGGGTGGTGCAAATCGACATCGCCGCCAAGGCCAAGGACGACTCGGTGCTGGTCAAGCTGCGCGACCACGGCCGCGGCGTGCGGCCCGAAATGCTGGAGCAGTTGACTCAGCCGTTCTTCCGCGGCGACGCCGCGCGCTCCGACGCCACCGGCACGGGCCTGGGTCTGGCCATCGTGGAGCGCGCCATCACGCGCATGGGCGGGCGCTTCGCACTGGCCAACAGCAGCACGGGCGGCCTGGCGGCGCACATGAAGCTGCGCCGCTCGCCGGGCTGAGCGCTGCCGGGCACCTGCCGCTCAGACCTTGAGCAACAAGGCCACGGCGCGGGCCTCGATGGCCTCGCCCTGCCCCACCGGCCCCATCTTCTCGGCCGTCTTGGCCTTCACGTTCACCTGGTTCACCGCCAGGTCGAGCAAGGCGGCGATGCGCTCGACCATGGCCGGGATGTGCGGCGCCAGCTTGGGCGCCTGAGCCACCACCGTGCTGTCGATGTTGCCGATCTCGTAGCCTTCGGCGCGCACGCGCCGCGCGGCCTCGGCCAGCAGCGCGCCCGAGTCGGCACCGCGGAAGCGCTCGTCGGTGTCGGGAAAGTGGCGGCCGATATCGCCCAGCGCGGCGGCGCCGAGCAGCGCGTCGGTGATGGCGTGCAGCAGCGCGTCGGCGTCGGAATGCCCCAGCAGGCCATGCGTGTGCGGCACGGTGATGCCCCCCAACACCAGTGGGCGGCCGGTGACCAGGCGGTGGATATCCCAACCTTCGCCGATGCGGATGGCGTTCATGTGCGGCTCCTCAGGATGGCTTCGGCCAAGGCGAAGTCGTGCGGGTACGTGACCTTGATGTTGCTGGCGCGCCCTTCCACCAGGCGCGGGCGCCGCCCGGTGCGCTCGATGGCGCTGGCCTCGTCGGTGATGCCCTCGAAGCCGGTGGCCCGGGCCTCCGACAGCGCGTCCAGCAACTCGCCCAGGCGGAACATCTGCGGCGTCTGGGCCAGCCACTTGTGGCGGCGCTCGATGGTGCGGGCCACACGGCCGTCCACCTCGTCCTTCAGCGTGTCGGGCAAGGGCAGCGCCAGAAGGCCGCCCACCGGGTCGCCAGCGCAGGCCTCGATCAGCGCCGTCACCTCCTCGGGCGTGACCAGGCAGCGCGCGGCGTCGTGCACCAGCACCCAGTCGGTATCGGGCACGCCGGCTTCGCGCAGGGCCCGCAGGCCGTTGAACACGGTTTCGGCGCGCGTGGCCCCGCCGCGGCGCAGGGCCTGCACGCCGTCGATATCGGCGGGCCAGTGCGCATCGTCGGGCGCCAGCACCACCACGATCCGATCCAGCCGCGGCACGCCGCGCAACGCAGCCAGGGTGTGCTGCACCAGGGGCCGTCCCGCGACGGGCTGGTATTGCTTGGGCAGTGGCGCGCCCGCGCGCGAACCGGTGCCCGCGCAAGGCAGCAACGCATGGCAGCGGGGCAAGGACGGTGGGGCGGGAAAAGGGGAAGCGGCGCTCATGGGCGGCGCCATTCTAGAATTCACCCACACCCCCGGCCCGATCCGACCGGGGGTATTTGCATTGTTGGTACCGACCGCATGTCCCTCACCCTGCCCGCGCTGAGCCCCGGCAAGCGCCACACCCTACCCCACCCCGGCGGCTCGGCCGACGCGCTGTGGCTGGCCCGCCTGGCCGAGCGCGAACAGCGCGACGGCCGGCTCACCGCCATCGTCACGGCCGACGCGAACGACGCCCGGCGCCTGATCGACGAGCTCGCCTTCTTCGCGCCCGATCTGCGCACCACGCTGTTTCCCGATTGGGAAACCCTGCCCTACGACACCTTCTCGCCTCACCAGGATCTCATCAGCGAGCGCCTGGCCACGCTGTGGCGCATCTCCCAGCGCGCGCAGGACGGCGGCGCCGACGTGGTACTGGTGCCGGCCACCACGGCGCTCTACCGGCTCGCGCCACCGTCCTTCCTGGCGGGCTACACCTTTCACTTCAAGGTCAAGCAGTCGCTGGACGAGGCGCGGCTCAAGGGCCAGCTCACGCTCGCGGGTTACCAGCACGTCACGCAGGTGGTGAGCCCCGGCGAGTACGCCGTGCGCGGCGGCCTCATCGACCTTTTCCCCATGGGCAGCCCGGTGCCCTACCGCGTGGACCTGTTCGACGACGAGATCGACAGCATCCGCACCTTCGACCCCGACAGCCAGCGCAGCCTGTACCCGGTGAACGAGGTGCGCCTGCTGCCCGGCCGCGAGTTCCCCATGGACGACGCGGCGCGCGCGCGCTTTCGCAGCCGCTGGCGCGAACTGCTCGAAGGCGACCCGACCAAGAGCCGCCTGTACAAGGACATGGGCAACGGCGTGGCCACCGCCGGCATCGAGTACTACCTGCCGCTGTTCTTCGAGGACACCGCCACGGTGTTCGACTACCTCGGCGAGGCCGCAACCCTGGTGCTGCATGGCGAACTGGAGCCCGCCTTCCAGCGCTTCTGGCAAGACACGCGCGAGCGCCACCGCCTGCTGCAGGGCGATCCCGACCGCCCCATCCTGCCGCCCGACGCCCTCTTCCTCAACGCCGAGCAGTTCTTCACCCGGGCCAAGGCACACGCCCAGGTGGTGATGCGCCCGGGCGCCAGCGACGTGAGCGACAGCGCTTTCGCCCAGGCACTGCCCGATCTGGCCGTGGTGCGCGGCGCCGACGAACCGCTGGCCAAGCTGCAGGCCCACCTGCGCGCCAGCCCGCAACGCGCGCTGATCCTGGCCGAAAGCGACGGCCGGCGCGAAAGCCTGCTCGACTTCCTGCGCGCCAGCGGCCTGAACCCGCCCGCCTTCGACAGCCTGGCCGAATTCCAGGCCAGCGATGAAAAGGCGGGCATCGCCACCGCTGCCCTGGCCACCGGCTTCGCCTGGCTGGAAGCCGGCATCGACTTCGTCACCGAGACCGAGCTGTTCGCCGCCGGCCCCACCACCCGTCGGCGCCGCAAGCAGGAGCAGGTGAGCGACGTCGACGCGCTCATCAAGGACCTGTCCGAGCTCAACGTGGGCGATCCCGTGGTGCACGCGGCGCACGGCATCGGCCGCTACCGCGGGCTCATCAACCTGGACATGGGCGAGAAGAACGCCGACGGCACGCCCGCGCTGCAGGAGTTCCTGCACCTGGAATACGCCGACAAGGCCGTGCTCTACGTGCCCGTGAGCCAGCTCGGCCTCATCGGCCGCTACACCGGCGTGAGCGCCGATGAGGCGCCGCTGCACAAGCTGGGCAGCGGCCAGTGGGAGAAAGCCAAGCGCAAGGCCGCCGAACAGGTGCGCGACGCCGCCGCCGAGCTGCTCAACATCTACGCGCGCCGCGCCGCGCGCCAGGGCCACGCCTTCCGGTATTCACCGCAGGACTACGAGGCCTTCGCCAACGACTTCGGTTTCGAGGAAACCGCCGACCAGCGCGCCGCCATCCACGCCGTGGTGCAGGACATGATCAGCCCGCGGCCCATGGACCGCCTGGTCTGCGGCGACGTGGGCTTCGGCAAAACCGAGGTGGCGCTGCGAGCGGCCTTCGTGGCCGTGACCGGCGGCAAGCAGGTGGCCTTCCTCGCGCCCACCACGCTGCTGGCAGAACAGCACTACCAGACCCTGGTGGACCGCTTCAGCAAGTGGCCAGTGAAGATCGCCGAGATGAGCCGCTTCCGGTCACAGAAGGAAATCACGGCGGCCATGAAGGGCATCGCCGACGGCTCGGTGGACATCGTCGTTGGCACGCACAAGCTGCTGAGCGAGAAAGCCCAGTTCAAGAACCTGGGCCTGCTCATCATCGACGAGGAGCACCGCTTCGGCGTGCGCCACAAAGAGGCCATGAAGCAGCTGCGGGCCGAAGTCGACGTGCTGACGCTCACCGCCACCCCCATTCCACGCACCCTGGGCATGGCGCTCGAGGGCCTGCGCGACCTCAGTGTGATCGCCACCGCCCCGCAGCGCCGCCTGGCCATCAAGACCTTCGTTCGCAACGAAGGCAACGGCGTCATCCGCGAGGCCGTGCTGCGCGAGCTCAAGCGCGGCGGCCAGGTCTACTTCCTGCACAACGAGGTCGAAACCATCGAGAACCGCAAGGCCAAACTGGAAGAGATCCTGCCCGAGGCGCGCATCGCCGTCGCGCACGGCCAGATGCCCGAGCGCGAGCTGGAGCGCGTGATGCGCGACTTCGTCGCGCAGCGCTACAACCTCTTGCTGTGCTCCACCATCATCGAGACCGGCATCGACGTGCCCACAGCCAACACCATCGTCATGAGCCGCGCCGACAAGTTCGGCCTGGCGCAGCTGCACCAGCTGCGCGGCCGCGTGGGCCGCAGCCACCACCAGGCCTACGCCTACCTGCTGGTGCCCGAGATCGAGGGCCTCACCAAGCAGGCCGCGCAGCGGCTGGACGCCATCCAGCAGATGGAGGAGCTGGGCAGCGGTTTCTACCTGGCCATGCACGACCTGGAGATCCGTGGCGCTGGCGAGGTGCTCGGCGAGAACCAGAGCGGCAACATGCTGGAGGTGGGCTTCCAGCTCTACAACGAGATGCTCTCGGAGGCCGTGAAGGCGCTCAAGGCCGGCCGCGAACCCGACCTGCTGGCGCCCTTGTCCGTCACCACCGACATCAACCTGCACGCCCCTGCCCTGCTGCCCAACGACTATTGCGGCGACGTGCACCTGCGCCTGAGCTTCTACAAGAAGCTGGCCACCGCCCGCAGCGCCGAGCAGGTCGATGCCCTGCTAGAGGAAATCGTCGACCGCTTCGGCAAGCCGCCGGCGCAGACGCAGACCCTCATCGACGTGCACCGCCTGCGCGTGCTGAGCGCGCCCTACGGCGTGGCCAAGGTCGACGCGGCGCCGGGCGTGGTCAACATCACCTTCAAACCCAACCCGCCGATCGAGCCGATGCGCATCGTCGAGCTCATCCAGAAGCACAAGCACATCAAACTTGCGGGCAACGAGAAGCTGCGCATCGAGCGCGCGCTGCCCGAGGTGAAAGACCGCGTGCAACTCGTGCGCGACGTGCTGCGCGCCCTGGGCCAACCCCAAAAGACCACCACCGAAACCGCATGACTGCCCCTGCCACTGCCATCTCCCCCGGTCTCACCGTGCGCGGCTTCACGCCGCCGCTCAAGCTCCGCGACTTCAAGCTCATCGCCTTCGACATGGATTCCACGCTCATCAGCATCGAGTGCGTGGACGAGATCGCCGACGTGGTCGGCAAGAAGGCGGAGGTCGCCGCCATCACCGAGGCCGCGATGCGTGGCGAGATCGCCGACTACAAGGACAGCCTGCGCCGCCGCGTGGCCCTGCTCAAGGGCGTGACCGTGGCCGACATGGAGCAGGTGCTGGTCGAGCGCCTGCGCATCAACCCCGGCGCGGCCGAACTCGTGCGCGCCAGCCAGGCCGCCGGGCTCAAGGTGCTGCTGGTCTCCGGCGGCTTCACCTACTTCGCCTACCGTGTGCGCGACACGCTGGGCATCGACTTCGTGCGCGCCAACGTGCTGGAAATCGCCAGCGGCGCGAACTGCGGCGAACTCACGGGCCGCATGGTCGACCAGACCTGGGGCGACATATGCGACGGCGCCGAGAAGCGGCGCACCCTGCTGGAGGTCGCCTCGCTGCTGGGCATCGAGCCCTCGGAATGCATTGCCATGGGCGACGGCGCCAACGACCTGCCCATGATGGGCGTGGCCGGCCTGTCCGTGGCCTACCACGCCAAGCCCGCCGTGCGCGAACAGGCCATGGTGTCCATCGACAGTGGCGGACTGGACCGCCTGCTGGAGGTGCTGCGCTGAAGCGCGGGCACCCGAGGCAAAAGAAAAAGCCCGTCATCTCGCGATGACGGGCTTTTGCATAAATGGTCGGCGTGGCGGGATTCGAACTCGCGACCCCTTGCACCCCATGCAAGTGCGCTACCAGGCTGCGCTACACGCCGACAAGCCTCGCATTATAGCCGGCAAAAAAGCGCGCTCTCAGGCCGATAGCCGAAGCAACTCACGAATCTCGAGCAGTTCGCGGCGCATGTCGCTCAGCAGCGTGGGTTCGGCCGATGCCGCCGGTGCGGCGGGCGACACCACCGCCGACACCACGGTGGTGTCGTCGTCGTGGATCACGGCGTCCAGGTCGATCACGTCGATCGGATCGTCATCGTCCTGGCGGCGCTTCTCGCGCTCGGCCTGGGCCAGCTCCTGCAGCTTGTTGCGCGCGCCGCTGATGGTGAAGCCCTGGTCGTACAGCAGCTCGCGGATGCGGCGGATCATCAGCACCTCATGGTGCTGGTAGTAGCGCCGGTTGCCCCGGCGCTTCATGGGGCGAAGCTGCGTGAACTCCTGCTCCCAGTAGCGCAGCACATGCGGCTTGACGCCACACAGCTCGCCCACCTCACCAATGGTGAAGTAGCGCTTCGCTGGAATGGGGGGCAGCGATTTTTCCATGTAAATCAAGGCGGTAGAAACCGAAGCTTGAATTTACTCTAAGTAAGGAAACCCCGGGGACTACCCCGGGGCTTTTCGTGCGAAATGTTGTAAGCGACCCCTATCGGGCCGCGCGACAGCGCCGTTCAGCCGCCGATGACCGCCGCCTGCACCTGCTCCTTGAGCTTGGGGCTGGCGTGGAAAGTGACAACCCGCCGGGCCTGGATGGCCACCGGTTCGCCGGTGCGGGGGTTGCGGCCCGGGCGGGCCGCCTTGGTGCGGATCTGGAAGTTGCCGAAGCCCGAGATCTTCACGTCCGTGCCATTGACCAGGCTCTCGGTGATGAGATCGAAGAAGGCGTCGATCATGTCCTTGGATTCCCGCTTGTTCAGGCCGATCTGGTCGAACAGCAGCTCGGCGAGCTGCGCCTTGGTGAGGGCGGGGGTTTCCAGGCTTTCGACGGCCAGTTCCATCGGGTACTCCTTCTTGTCGGTGTCGGGGCTCAAGCGCGCAGACGGGCTTTCACGCGCTGCTGCAGGGACGCGAGCGTCTGCTGCACGGCGGCTTCGATTTGTTCGTCGGCCAGTGTAGCGTCCTCACGGTTCATGACGAGGCGCACGGCCAGGCTCTTCTCATGCTCGGCCAGGCCGGGCACCGTGGCGCCCTTCTTCGGTCGGTAGACGTCGAACAGCACGGCGTCCTGCAGCCAGGGATTGCTGGCGGCGCGGATGGCGGCCATCACGGCGTCGTGCGACACGGTTTCGTCGACCACCAGCGCCAGGTCGCGCTGAACCGGCTGGTGGCGGCTGACCGCGCGGAAGGTCGGCACCGGCCAGGCCAGCACGGCGTCGAGTTCCAGTTCGAACAGCACCGGCGCCTGGGGCAATTCGTATGCCTGGCGCCAGCGCGGATGCAATTCGCCCACGTGGCCAATGCAGCGGCCATCCAACCACACGGCCGCGCAGCGGCCCGGGTGCATCGCTGGGTGCTCGGCGGCGCGGAACTCGGCGCGGCGCGGCGCCAGCAAGGCCTCCACATCGCCCTTGGCGTCGAAGAAATCGGCTCCACGATCGCTCTCGCCCCACTGCAAGGCGTTCAGCGGCCCACCCGCCAGGCCGGCCACGCGCATGGGCTGGTCGAAGCCGGCCACGGTGGTGTCGCTGTCGGCCACGCCCGCGTCCTTGCGGAACACGCGACCGATCTCGAACAGGCGCACGCGCTCGGCGCGGCGGTCGAGGTTGAACTTGCACACCGCCACCAGGCTGCCGATCAGCGAGGAGCGCATCACGCTCATCTGGCTGGCGATCGGGTTGAGCAACTGGATGGGGTCGGCGTTGCCCGCGAGCTCGCGCTCCCAGCGCTCTTCCACGAAGCTGAAGTTGATCGTCTCCTGGTAACCCAGTTGCGCGAGCTGGCGGCGTACGGCGAAAGCGCCGCGGCGCGCCTCGGGACGCAGCTTGGCGGTGATCGGCGCCAGCGGAGGCGTGGTGGGCAGCTGCTCGTAGCCCACGAGGCGCACCACTTCTTCGATCAGGTCCTCCTCGATCTGCAGATCGAAGCGGTACGGTGGCGGCGTCACGGTGACCGTGCCCTCGCCCTCGTGCAAGGCCAGACCCAGGCGGCGCAGCGCACCCACGCACTGCGCCTGCGTGAGCGGCATGCCGATGACCTTGGCCGCGCGCGCCACGCGCAGGGTGACGGGCTTGGCCTCGGGCAGGCGCGCCACCCGATCGTCCATGGGACCGGCCTGGCCGCCGCAAATCTCCAGCACAAGCTGCGTGATGCGCTCGATGTGTTCGACCGTGGTGGACGGATCGACGCCCCGCTCGAAGCGGTGGCCGGCGTCCGTGCTGAAGTTGTAGCGGCGCGAACGGCCGGCCACCGCCTTGGGCCACCAGAAGGCGGCCTCGATGTAGATGTTCTCGGTGTCGTCGGACACCGCGGTGGCGTCGCCGCCCATGATGCCCGCCAACGACTCGACCGCCTGGTCGTCGGCGATCACGCCCACGCCGGCGTCCACGGCGATGGTGTTGCCGTTGAGCAGCTTGAGCGTTTCACCCTCGCGACCCCAGCGCACCTGCAGCCCGCCATGGATCTTGTCGAGATCGAAGATGTGCGAGGGGCGGCCGAGCTCGAACATCACGTAGTTGGAGATGTCCACCAGCGCGGTGACGCTGCGCTGTCCGCAGCGCGCCAGGCGATCGACCATCCAGGCCGGCGTCTGCGCCTGGGTGTTCACGCCACGCACCACGCGGCCGCTGAAGCGGCCGCACAGGTCGGGCGCCTCGATGCGCACCGGCAGCCGGTCGTCCAGCGACACCGGCGCGGCCGAGAAGCTGGGCGCCTGCAGCGGCGCGCCGGTGATGGCCGCCACTTCGCGCGCGATGCCGTACACGCTCAGGCAGTGCGCCAGGTTGGGCGTGAGCTTCAGGGTGAACAGCATGTCGTCCAGCGCCAGCTGCTCGCGGATGTCACGCCCCACCACAGCATCGGCGGCGAGTTCGAGCAGGCCTTCGTGGCTATCGGACAGCTGCAGCTCGCGCGCCGAGCACAGCATGCCTTGGCTTTCCACGCCGCGCAGCTTGCCGAGCTTGATGGCGAAGGGCTTGCCGTCCTCGCCGGGGGGCAGCTCGGCGCCCACCAGCGCGCAGGGCACCTTGATGCCCACGCGCGCGTTCGGCGCGCCGCAAACGATGTTGAGCGGCGCGCCCTGCCCCACGTCCACCTCGCACACCCGCAGGCGATCGGCGTTGGGGTGTTGCACGGCGGACTTGATCTCGCCCACCACGACCCGGGTGAACGGCGGCGCCACCGGGCGCAGCTCTTCGACCTCGAGTCCAGCCATGGTGAGGGTGTCGGCAAGTTGCTGGCTCGTCAGCGGCGGGTTGCAGAAGCTGCGCAGCCAGGATTCGGGGAATTGCATGGTGGTCGCTTATCGGAACTGGCTGAGGAAACGCACGTCGCCGTCGAAGAACAGGCGCAGGTCATTGACGCCGTAGCGCAGCATGGTCAGGCGGTCGGGTCCCATGCCGAAGGCAAAGCCGATGTAGCGCTCGGGGTCGAGGCCCATGTTGCGCACGACGTTCGGGTGCACCTGGCCGGAGCCCGCCACCTCGAGCCAGCGCCCGGCCAGCGGGCCGCTCTGGAACTGGATGTCGATCTCCGCGCTCGGCTCGGTGAACGGAAAGAAGCTGGGGCGAAAGCGCAGCACCAGGTCGCCGCTCTCGAAAAAGGTACGGCAGAAGTCGGTGAAGACAACCTTGAGGTCCTTGAAGCTCACGTTCTCACCGATCCACAGGCCCTCGCACTGGTGGAACATGGGCGAGTGGGTGGCGTCGCTGTCCACGCGGTAGGTGCGGCCCGGCGCGATGACGCGGATCTCGGGCATGCCCTGGCCGGCGTCCAGGGCCGCGCGGTGGCGCTTGACGTGCTGCACCGCGTGGCGGATCTGCATGGGGCTGGTGTGCGTGCGCAGCAGATTGGGCGCCTTCGCCGAGCCGCCTTCCACGTAGAACGTGTCGTGCATGGAGCGCGCCGGGTGGTCTTCCGGCGTGTTGAGGGCCGTGAAGTTGAACCAGTCGGATTCGATCTCGGGCCCCTCGGCCACCTCGAAACCCATGGACCCGAAGATGGCCTCGATGCGCTCCAGCGTGAGGCTCACCGGGTGCAGCCCTCCCGCGCCACGCTGGCGGCCCGGCAGGCTCACGTCCAGCGCCTCGGCCTTGAGCTGAGCGTCCAGCTCCGCATCGGCCAGGGCCTGGCGCCGCTGGCTCAGCGCGCTCTCAATGGCTTGCTTGGCCAGGTTGATCGCAGCACCGCGCGTCTTCTTCTCGTCCACCGACAGGGCGGCCATGCCCTTCATCAACTCGGTGATGCGGCCCGACTTGCCCAGGTAGCGCGCCTTGGCGTTCTCCAGGTCGGCCGGCGTGGCGGCCTGCGCGAACTCGGCGCGTGCTGCCTCGGCCAGGTTGTCCAACTCGTTCATTCGATGCGTGTCCGATGCAATGAAAAAAGGGTTGAAGCCGGCGGGTCACCCCTCAAGCCTCAACCCCTTAGAACGGCAGCGGGCGCCTGCGCGCCCGGCCGGGAATCAAGCGGTGGCCAGCTTGGCTTTGACCTGCTCCACGATGCTGCCAAAAGCCGCCGGATCGTTGACGGCCAGGTCGGCGAGGACCTTGCGGTCGATCTCGATCTGGGCCTTCTTCAGACCGTTGGCGAACTGGCTGTACGTCAGGCCGCAAGCGCGAGCACCGGCGTTGATACGCGCGATCCACAGCTGGCGGAACACACGCTTCTTGGTGCGGCGATCGCGGTAGGCGTATTGGCCCGCCTTCATCACCGCCTGTTTGGCGATGCGGAAGACGTTGCCGCGGCGGCCGCGGAAACCTTTGGCCAGAGCCAGGACTTTTTTATGGCGGGCGCGAGCCGTGACACCACGTTTGACGCGAGGCATAGTGCTTCTCCTTGTTCGTCTTGATTACAGGCCAGCGAACGGCAGCATCTGCGCCATGTGACCCATGTTGGTCTCATGGACGTTGACGGCCCCGCGCAGGTGGCGCTTGTTCTTGGTGGACTTCTTGGTCAGGATGTGACGCTTGAAGGCTTGACCGCGCTTGACGGTGCCACCGGGACGAACACGAAAACGCTTCTTCGCGCTGCTCTTGGTCTTCATTTTGGGCATGGAAATGCTCCTTTTGATTTGTGCTCGCGAGGCGCCGCGGCAACCAGCCACGGTCTTGATGGGCCCCGAGCCACTTTTGGTAAGGCCCTTTCGGGCCTTCCTTTCGGCACTGGCCTTGCGGCTGGTGCCTCAAGCCGGCAGGGGACCAACCCTGCCCGCTCAATCCTTCAGAAAACCCCGGCGGCTCAGGCCGCCGTGGGGCTGGCCGCCGGCGCTGCCGCTTCGGCTGTGGGCTTCGCCGCCACCTTCTTGCGGCTCGGCGCGATCATCATGATCATCTGGCGCCCTTCCAGCTTCGGGAACTGCTCCACGATGATCAGGTCGCCCAACTCGTCGCGGATGCGGTTCAGCAGCGCCAGACCGAGTTCCTGGTGCGTGATCTCGCGGCCACGGAAGCGCAGCGTGATCTTGCACTTGTCGCCGTCGTCCAGGAACCGGCGGATGTTGCGCATCTTGATGTTGTAGTCGCCGTCGTCGGTACCCGGGCGGAACTTGACTTCCTTGATTTCGATGACCGTCTGCTTGGCTTTCGCTTCGGCCGCCTTCTTCTGTTCCTGGTACTTGAACTTGCCGTAATCCATCAGGCGGCACACCGGCGGATTCGCGGTGGCGGCGATCTCCACGAGATCGACGTCGAGCTCGCCAGCCATCCGAAGGGCTTCCTGCAAGCTCACGATGCCCAGGGGCTCGTTGTTCGGGCCGTTGAGGCGAACCTCGGGGGCCATGATTTCCCGGTTCAGGCGGTGCGCGCGTTCTTCACGCTGGCGGCGGTCGCGAAAGTTGGTAGCGATGGTGCGTTTCCTTCAAGTGGGCCGATGAATCAAAAACGGCCTGTCGGCCGCGGGGCTGCTCGCACCATGGGCGCCCGGTGATGCGGCGGCTTCACCGGGCCATGCCCGAGGGCGTTCAAGCCTTGGATGAAACCGATGTCGCGACGAGCTGGGAGAAGGCCTCCAGCGACATCACGCCCAGGTCTTTGTTGCCCCGGGCCCGCACCGCCACGGCGCCAGCGGCCTTTTCCTTGTCGCCCACAACGGCAATGAAAGGCAGCTTTTGCAACGCGTGCTCCCGTATTTTATACGTTATTTTCTCGTTGCGCAGGTCCGTTTCGACTCTAAGCCCTTGATTCTGCAGTGATTTCGCGATTTCGCGACAGTAATCGGCCTGCGCGTCGGTGATGTTGAGCACCGCCACCTGCACCGGCGCCAGCCAGGTGGGCAGCGCGCCGGCGTGCTGTTCGATCAGGATGCCGATGAAACGCTCCAGGCTGCCGACGATGGCGCGGTGCAGCATGATGGGGCGCTGCCGGGAGCCATCCTCGGCCACGTATTCGGCGTCCAGGCGCTCGGGCATGTTCGGGTCGACCTGCATCGTGCCGCACTGCCACTGCCGTCCCAGGGCGTCCTTCAGCGTGTACTCGATCTTCGGGCCATAGAAGGCGCCCTCGCCCGGCAGGTACTCGAATTCGCAGCCCGAGGCGCGCAGGCCCTGGGCCAGGGCGGCCTCGGCCTTGTCCCAGCTCTCCTCGCTGCCGATGCGCTTCTCGGGGCGCGTCGACAGCTTGTAGAGGATCTCGGTGAAACCAAAGTCCTTGTAGACCTTCTGCAGCAGCGTCGTGAAGGCGGCGACCTCGGCCTGGATCATGTCTTCGGTACAGAAGATGTGGCCGTCGTCCTGCGTGAACGCGCGCACGCGCATGATGCCGTGCAACCCCCCCGTGGGCTCGTTGCGGTGGCAGTTGCCGAATTCACCGAAGCGCAGCGGCAGGTCGCGGTAGCTCTTGATGCCCTGCTTGTAGATGAGGATGTGGCCGGGGCAGTTCATCGGCTTGAGCGCGTAGTCGCGCTTTTCCGACTCCGTGGTGAACATGTTCTCGCGGTACTTGTCCCAGTGGCCGGTCTTTTCCCACAGCGCCTTGTCCAGGATCTGCGGGCCCTTGACCTCCAGGTAGCCGTTGTCGCGGTAGACGCGGCGCATGTACTGCTCCACCTCCTGCCAGACGACCCAGCCCTTGGGATGCCAAAACACCGTGCCGGGGCTGTGCTCGTCCAGGTGGAACAGGTCCAGCTCGCGGCCCAGCTTGCGGTGATCGCGCTTCTCGGCCTCCTCCAGCATCGTCAGGTATTGCTGCAGCTCTTCCTTGGTGGACCAGGCCGTGCCGTAGATGCGCTGCAGCATCTCGTTGCGGTGGTCCCCGCGCCAGTAGGCACCGGCCACCTTCATGAGCTTGAAGTGCTTGAGCTTGCCCGTGCTGGGGACGTGCGGGCCGCGGCAGAGGTCTTCGAAACCGCCTTCGCGGTAGAGGCTCACGTCCTCGTTGGCCGGGATGCTGGCAATGATCTCGGCCTTGTAGTGCTCGCCCATGGCCTTGAAGTGGGCCACGGCCTCATCGCGCGGCAATACGCGGCGCTCGACCTTCTCGTCCTTGCTGGCGAGTTCGGCCATGCGCTTCTCGATGGCGGCCAGGTCGTCGGGCGTGAAGGGACGCTTGTACGAGAAGTCGTAGTAGAAGCCGTTCTCGATGACCGGGCCGATGGTGACCTGCGCCTCGGGGTACAGCTCTTTCACGGCGTAGGCCAGCAGGTGGGCGGTGGAGTGGCGGATCATCTCCAGGCCGTCGGCGTCTTTGGCCGTGACGATCGCGAGCGAGGCGTCGCGATCGATGGTGTAGCTGGTGTCCACCAGCCGGCCGTCCACCTTGCCGCCCAGCGCGGCCTTGGCCAGGCCGCTGCCGATGGAGGCGGCGACGTCGGCCACCGTCACCGGCGCGGGAAAGCTGCGTTGCGAACCGTCGGGGAGCGTGATCTGGGGCATGGTGGGTATCCGGAAAACAAAAAAGCGCGGCTGGGGCCGCGCTTTCATGGGGGAAGAGGAAAAGGAATCGGGCAGGCGCGAACTGCTGGCCTCAAAGGGCCGCGAAGAAAAACGCCTGAGTTCGCGGTGTCATAACCGACGTGCCTTTCTCGCTCTTGCTGGTGGACAGAAACTACGATTGTCCCACAAAGGCACCTGTCCGTCCCCGGCCGCCGGCGGACAAGGCACGGCGTTTGCCGGCCAGACGTCCCATGAATCCCATCACCCTTCTTCGGGTCCAGGGCACCGACGTGGCGGTCCGCCTGAGCGGCGACCGGGGCCGACCGGCCCTGCTGCTGATCCACGGTTTCCCGAGCTCGTCCGAATCGTTCCGGCACGTGATCGCCCCGCTCGCGCGCGACTGCTTCGTGATCGCCCCCGATCTCCCTGGCTTCGGCCGCTCCCCGCCCATCGAGCCCGCCTCCTTCTCGCGCCTGGCGGACATCGTCGACGAACTGTTGGCTCGGCTCGGCGTCGCCTCCTTCCACCTCTACCTGCACGACCACGGCGCGGCGGTCGGACTTCACCTCGCCACGCGCGCACCGGACCGCATCCGTGGACTCATCGTCCAGAACGCCAACGCCCATGAGAGCGGCCTGGGGCCGCAGTGGTCGGCCACCCGGGCCTATTGGAGGGACCCCTCACCCGAACGGGAAGCCGAGGCGACCGCCCACCTGAGCTTCAAGGGAACGCGCGACCAATACGTGGCGGGCATACCGGACGATCTGGCGGCGCGCATTGACCCGCAACGGTGGGAACGGGACTGGCGAACCATGAACCTGCCCGGCCGGCTGGCGACGCAGCGCCAGCTGGTGCTGGACTACCGCCACCACGTCGCGCGCTTCGCAGACATCGCCGACTGGCTCGCCCGCTGGCAACCGCCGGCGCTGATGCTGTGGGGCCGACACGACGCCTTCTTCGATCTCCAGGAAACCCTCTCGTGGATGAAGGACCTGCCGCGCATGGCGGCGCACATCCTCGATGGCGCTCATTTCCTTCTAGAAACGCACGCGGCCGAATGCGCGGCGCTCATGGGCGCCTTCATCGCACGCGTGGAGACACGGCCGCGGCCGAGCCCCTGACACCAAAGGATCGACCCATGCAGACAGCAAAATCGCCCGCCCCCGACGCACGGCATGCCCCCCAAGAAGTCCACGGACGACCGTACCTGAGGTTCTGGATCAACATGGCCTTGGGACTGGTCGTCATGTACCTCGTCATGTTCTCCATGATCGACACCGGCGCGGACTACCGCAACAACATCAACATGCTCTACATGGCGGTCACGATGTGGGCGCCCATGGGCATTTTCATGCTGGTAACCATGCCCGCCATGTTGTCGAACCGGCCGCTCAACATCGCCCTGCACCTGGTCTTCGCCTTGCTCACAGCCGGCGCCTTCTTCGCCACGCGCTGGCAGGTCGCTGTCGGCGACCACCAGTTCATCGCGTCCATGGTGCCGCACCACTCCGGCGCCATCCTCATGTGCCGGGAAGCGAGGCTGGCGGATCCGGAGTTGCTGGCCCTGTGCGAGTCGATCGCCAAAGCTCAGCGGTCCGAGATCGAACAGATGAACCGCATCGCCGAGCGCCTGCAACATTGAGTGGCCGGCGGATCGAACCGCCACGCGAGCGACCACCCCAAAAAAAAGCCGCCCCGAAGGGCGGCCCTGTCTCCTCGTGTCCGGATGGATTCAGCTCAGTGGAACTGCTCTTCCTCGGTCGAGCCCGTCAGCGCCTTCACGCTCGACGACCCACCCTGGATCACCGTCGTCACGTCGTCGAAGTAGCCCGCGCCCACCTCCTGCTGGTGCGACACGAAGGTGTAGCCCTGCTCACGCGCCTTGAATTCGGGCTCCTGCACCATTTCCGTGTAGTGCTTCATGCCTTCGCCGCGGGCGTAGGCGTGGGCGAACTGGAAGGTGTTGAACCAGTTGATGTGGATGCCGGCCAGGGTGATGAACTGGTACTTGTAGCCCAGCGCCGAGAGCTCGTCCTGGAAGCGGGCGATGGTCTTGTCGTCCAGGTTCTTCTTCCAGTTGAACGAGGGCGAGCAGTTGTAGCTCAGCAGCTTGCCCGGGCTCTTGGCGTGCACGGCCTGCGCGAACTCGCGGGCAAAGCCCAGGTCGGGCGTGCCGGTCTCGCACCACACCAGGTCGGCGTAGGGCGCGTAAGCCACGCCGCGGCTGATGGCCTGCTCCAGGCCATTCTTCACGCGGTAGAAGCCTTCCTGGGTGCGCTCGCCGGTGAGGAAGGGCTTGTCGTTGGCGTCGTGGTCGCTGGTGATGAGGTTGGCCGCCTCGGCGTCTGTGCGGGCCAGCACGATGGTGGACACGCCCATCACGTCGGCCGCGAAGCGTGCGGCGATCAGCTTTTCGATGGCTTCCTGCGTGGGCACCAGCACCTTGCCGCCCATGTGGCCGCACTTCTTCACGGCGGCCAGTTGGTCCTCGAAGTGCACGCCTGCGGCGCCGGCCGCGATCATGTTCTTCATCAGCTCGAAGGCGTTGAGCACGCCGCCGAAGCCGGCTTCCGCGTCGGCCACGATGGGCAGGAAGTAGTCGATGAATTCTTTGCTGCCCGGCTCGATGCCGCGGCCCCACTGGATCTCATCGGCGCGCTTGAAGGTGTTGTTGATGCGGCGGACCATGGTGGGCACCGAGTCGTAGGCGTAGAGCGACTGGTCCGGGTACATGGTTTCGCTGGTGTTGCCGTCGGCCGCCACCTGCCAGCCCGACAGGTAGACCGCCTCCAGTCCGGCCTTGGCCTGCTGCATGGCCTGGCCGGCGGAGATCGCGCCGAAGGCGTTCACGTAGCCCTTCTTGGCGCCACCGTTGATTTTTTCCCAGAGCTTTTCCGCGCCGCGCTTGGCCAGGGTGTGCTCAATGTGCATGCTGCCGCGCAGGCGCACCACGTCGGTGGCGCTGTAGCCGCGCTTGACGCCTTTCCAGCGCGGGTTCGTGGCCCAGTCTTTCTCCAGGGCTTCGATCTGTTGCGAGCGGCTGAGCTGTTCGGTGAGGGACTGGGGCATGGGGACACTCCTTGGGGGTTGATGGGTACCGGGGCGGCGTTCGCGGCAAAGGCGGTGCCGTTGGACATGACTCTAAGTCTTGTAGAAGACCTAAACCGCCTCTTATGTCTTATACAAGACAAAAATTTTCTCCTTTTGAATCAATGGAATTTTTGATAAATTTTTCAATACGGAATTTCATCTCCCATATCGAGAAATTTTTCCGCGACGCAGCATTCGACATTTTCTTGATGTGAAAAACAAATTCCTCATCCCGAAACCCACGCCGGAGGCTGAGGCATGATGCGGGCCACCCGTCCCCACCCGCCGCCAGCCGCGCCCTTCCCGTGACCTCCCTTCACCGTGCCACGGCCTACGCTTGCCTGGCCCTGAGCATGGCGCTCGTGGGCAGCTATGTGGCGCTGTCCAAGCCCCTGGTACTGGTGTTTCCGGTGTTCCTGCTGGCCTGGCTGCGCTTCGGCATCGGCGCCCTGGCCATGTGGCGCTGGCTGCGCAAGCCCGCCGACGAGCCGCCCCTGAGCCCGCGCACGCGCGCCCTGCTCTTTCTCGAGTCCTTCCTGGGCAATTTCCTGTTCTCCATCTGCATGCTCTACGGTGTGAGCCTGACCACCGCGGTGGCTGCGGGCGTGGTGATGTCCTCCATTCCCGCCGTGGTGGCGGTGCTCAGCGCCATCTTCCTGCGCGAGCGCATCGGCGCGCGCAGCGCGGCGGGCATCGCCTGCGCGGCCTTGGGCATCGGCCTGTTCTCGCTCGACAAGGGGGCCGGCCCGGCCGCGGGCGGTGGCCAGGCCCTGCTGGGCAACCTGCTCGTGTTCGCAGCGGTGGTGTGCGAGGCGTCTTACGTCGTCATCGGCAAGCGCCTCACCGAGGGCCTGGGCCCCAAGCGCATCTCGGCCATCATCAACCTGTGGGGCCTGGCGCTGGTCACGCCTCTGGGCGTGTGGGCCGCACTGCGCTTCGACTTCGGCGCCGTGGCCCTGCCCACCTGGGGCCTGCTGGTGTTCTATGCGCTGGCGGCCAGCGTGTGGACGGTGTGGCTGTGGATGACCGGGCTCAAGACCGTGCCCGCCTCGCAGGCCGGCGTGTTCACCGTGATGCTGCCGATCAGCGCGGCGCTCATTGGCGTGGTCTTCATGGGTGAGCGCCTCAGCGCCCTGCAACTGCTGGCTTTCGGTATCGCTGTGTTGGGCCTGGTGCTGGCCACGCTCCCTGGTCGTGCCACGACCTGACGCTCAACGACCGCTGCCCGTGGCTGGCGCGCTCACAGGCACCAAAGCCCCGTGGGTTGGGTGATGCCCATCCACAGAGCCCAGCCCGAGGCCAGCAGCAGCGCCAGCCCCGCCAGACGGATGCCCCAGGCGCCCGAGCGCGCCTCGCGCAGGCGCAGCAGCAGCCAGGGCCCCGCGAACAGCGACACCGACGAGCCGATGGCGAACAGCGCCATCACCGCCGCGCCCTGCACCGCGTCCGCCGAGAGCGAGGCCACCAGCAGCGCCGAATACAGCAGGCCGCAGGGCATGAGCGCCCAGCCGAAGCCCAGCACCCAGGGCGCGCGCGGGCCGAGTCGCGCGATGGCGGGTTTCGCGCGGCGCCAGATGCCTTGGCCCACGCCGTCGATCCACGCCGGCTGGCGCGCCCGCCAGAGCAGCCAGGCGCCCAGCAGCAGGGCCGCGACGTGGAACATGGTCCACAGCGGCCGGATCACCTGCGTATGCGCCCCCAGCCAGGCCAGCCCCTGCACCGAGCCCGCCGCCAGCGCCCCCACGCTGGCGTAGCCAGCGACGCGGCTGAGCTGGAACGCCAGCAGCGCGCGCGTGCCGCGCTCGCCGGCCGCCCGGCCGATGCCCGCGCAGGCCGCGCCGCACATGGCAATGCAGTGCGGCCCCCCCACCAGGCCCATGAGCAGCGCCGTGATCAACAGGGAACCGGACATCGGCGCGCTCAGAGAATCCTTGAAAACCGCGCGCGGTCCTGGTCGGCCTGCAGGTGGCGGTCGAACACCATGGCGATCGCGCGCACCAGGTACCAGCCGGTTTCGGTCACTTGCACGCCCTGCTCGTCCAGGGTGACCAAGCCCTCGTCCACGAAGGGCTCGAGCGCGCGCAGCTCATTGGCGAAGTAACGGCGGCTGTCGATCAGGTGGCCCAGGTCGATGGCCTCGAACTGCAGTTCGCCCTGGCACATCAGGGACATGATCACCGCACGGCGCAGCACATCGTCGCGCGTGAGCGCCAGGCCGCGCACGATGGGCAGGCGGCCCTGGTCGAGCAGGTCCACGTACTCGTCCAGGGTCTTGGCGTTCTGGCTGTAGGTGGCGCCCACCCGGCCGATGGCCGACACACCGAGCGCGATGAGGTCGCAATCGGGCTGGGTGCTGTAGCCCTGGAAGTTGCGGTGCAGCCGGCCCTGGCGCTTGGCCACGGCCAGGGCGTCGTCGGGAAGGGCGAAGTGGTCCATGCCGACGTAAACGTAGCCCGCCGCGCGCAGGATGTCCAGCGACGCCGAGAGCATCGCCAGCTTGTCGGCCGCGCCCGGCAGCTCGGCCGCCACGATGCGCCGCTGCGGCTTGAAGCGCGCCGGCAGGTGCGCGTAGGCGTACAGCGCCACGCGGTCCGGCCGCAGGGCCTGCAGCTGCGCCAGCGTGCGCCGGAAGGACTCGGGCGTCTGCAGCGGCAGGCCGTAGATCAGGTCCACATTGACCGACTCGAAGCCGATCTGCCGCGCCGCGTCGACCAGCGCGAACACCTGCTCGGCCGGCTGCACGCGGTGCACGGCCTTCTGCACGGCGGGATCGAAGTCCTGGACACCGAAGCTCAGGCGGTTGAAACCCAGGCGGTGCAGCGCGCGCAGGCGCTCGGCGCTCACGGTGCGCGGGTCCACCTCGATGGAGTACTCGCCGCCCGGCGCGAGCGCGAAGTGGCGCCGCAGCATGGCCATCAGGTCTTCCAGCTCGGCATCGCTCAGGAAGGTGGGCGTGCCGCCGCCCAGGTGCAACTGGGACACCGACTGGCCCGCGCCCAGGTGCTCGATCTGCAGGTCCAGCTCGCGCGAGAGGTGGCGCAGGTACTCGGCGCCGCGCGAATGGTGCTTTGTAATAACTTTGTTGCAAGCGCAGTAGTAACACACCGATTCGCAGAACGGGATGTGCACATACAGTGACAGGGGCAGTGCCATCGACCCGGCCCGCCGCTGTCCCAGCGCCAGGCGGTAGTCCTGCTCGGTGAAGGCCTCCACGAAGCGGTCGGCCGTGGGGTAAGAGGTATAGCGCGGCCCCGGAACGTCAAAGCGACGCAGCAGTTCATCGGGGATCACATGGCTCACGGCGGGTCCTTCTGGCATGGCCCCACTGTGCCGGCTGGCGTGTCCAGACGCCTTGATCCTGGTCAAGCGGCCCTGTGATCCCGGACCCAAAGGGGTATGCTCGCTCCCTGTCATGCACTCAGGAACGACGCACATGGACGCGCAACGCATCAAAGTGGCTTGCTCAAGCTGCAACCTTCGCGAACTCTGCCTGCCCATGGGCCTGAGCGCGGAGGAAATGGGCCAGCTCGACACACTGATTTCCTCCCGCAAGCGCGTCAAGCGCGGCGAAGCCCTGTTCTCCGTCGGCGATCGCTTCACCTCGCTCTACGCCGTGCGCTCGGGCTTCTTCAAGACCTGCGTGACCACCGCCGACGGGCGCGACCAGGTCACGGGTTTCCAGATGGCGGGCGAGATCATCGGCCTGGACGGCATCGTGAGCGACCACCACGCCTGCGACGCGGTGGCGCTGGAAGACGCCGAGGTCTGCGTCATGCCCTTCAACCAGGTCGAAGAACTGTCGCGCCAGTTCACCCCGCTGCAACACCACGTGCACCGCATCATGAGCCGCGAGATCGTGCGCGACCACAGCGTGATGCTGCTGCTGGGCAGCATGCGCGCCGAGGAGCGGCTGGCGGCCTTCCTGCTCAACCTGGTGCAGCGCCTGCAGGCGCGTGGCTTCTCGCCGTCCGAGTTCAACCTGCGCATGACGCGCGAGGAGATCGGCAGCTACCTGGGCATGAAGCTGGAGACGGTGAGCCGCACCTTCTCCAAGTTCGTCGACGACGGCATCATCGACGTCAAGCAGCGCTACGTGCACATCAAGGACACCGAGGCGCTGCGGCGCATCGTCAATCCGCAGACCTGCTCCTGAGCGCGTCCTGCGGTGGCAGGGCCAGCCACAGGCTCAGGCTGCAAGCGACCGCCGTCACCGCCCAGAACACGAAGAAGGCCACCGTGTAGACGGCGGGGCGCGACCAGTCAAGCGCGACGCCCTGCCAGTGCAATTCGCCCGGGTCCACCACCGCGAACACCAGCATCTCCAGCACGCCGGCCATCAGGAAGGACGGCCAGCCCACCCACATCCAGCGGCGGCCCATGTCAGTGGCCACCCTCGCGGACCACGGGCGAGGCCGCGTGGTTGCGCGCCTGGTGCGCGGGCTGAAGGCCGATCAGGGCCTCGTCGCGCTGCGCGCCCTGCAGGCGGCGCGCCTGCTCCAGCGTGGCCTGGTAGGCGGCCTTGTCGAGCACCGGGTCGGCGCCCTCGATGGCAATGACGGCGGTGCCGATGGCCGCCACCACCACCACCAGCGGCCCGCCCACCACCAGCCACATGGGGCCCACGCGCCACCAGGGCTCGGGCGCGTCGGTGCTCATCGGATCGGGGTTCATGGGGTCTCCTGCGGAAGCGTTATCGGGGAACGAGAAAGGTGCTCTTCTCACGCACCCGCACCCGCTCGTCCTGGGCGGCGCGCACCTCGAACTGGATGGGGTGCGAGCCGCTCGCGGCCGCGCCGGGCGGCACCTGGACCCGCGCGGCGACGGCGCGCACCTCGGCGGGCGCCACCTCCACACGATCGCCGGACGCCAGGGCGATGCCCGGCAGGCCTTCCACGCGCAGCTCGTAGGTCTGCGCCACCTCGGTGGCGTTCATGATCTGCAGCCGGTAGACGTTCTCGACGCGGCCTTGTTCCACCTCGCGCGCCAGCGCGCCGCGGTCGCGGATCACGTCCACCTTGAGCGGCGTGCGCAGCCACAGGCTGCCCAGCACCGCCAGCGACACGGCCAGCAACACGCCGCTGTAGACCAGCACGCGCGGGCGCAGGGCGCGGCGCAGCATCTGCGCGCGGTTCCAGCCCTTGGCGACACCGTTCTGCGTGGCAAAGCGGATCAGGCCGCGCGGGTAGCCGACCTTGTCCATCACCTCATCGCACACGTCCACGCAGGCCGCGCAGCTGATGCACTCGTACTGCAGGCCTTTGCGGATGTCGATGCCGGTGGGGCAGACCTGCACGCACAGAGTGCAATCCACGCAACTGCCCAGGCCGAGGGCCTTGGGGTCGGCCTTGCGGCTGCGCGCGCCACGCGGCTCGCCGCGCCCTTCGTCGTAGGTGACGATCATCGTGTCGCGGTCGAACATGGCGCTCTGGAAGCGCGCGTAGGGGCACATGTACTTGCACACCTGCTCGCGCAGGAAGCCCGCGTTGCCGTAGGTGGCCAGGCCGTAGAACAGGATCCAGAAGGTTTGCCAGGGCCCGAGCGAGAGGCTGGCCACCAATCCCGCGAGCTCGCGGATCGGCGTGAAGTAGCCAACGAAGGTGAAGCCCGTCCACAGCGCCAGCGCGCCCCACAGCCCGTGCTTGAGCGCGCGTTTGCCGAACTTGGCCGCGCTCATGGGCGCGGCGTCCAGGCGCAGCCGGGCGGAGCGATCGCCCTCGACCCGGCGCTCGATCCACATGAAGATTTCGGTGTACACCGTCTGCGGGCAGGTGAAGCCGCACCACAGGCGCCCGGCCACCGCCGTGAACAGGAACAGCGCCAGCGCCGAGATGACCAGCAGCCCGGTGAGGTAGATAAAGTCCTGCGGATACAGGATCAGGTCGAACAGGTAGAAGCGCCGCGCCTCCAGGTCGAACAGCACGGCCTGGCGGCCGTTCCAGGGCAGCCAGGCCAGGCCGTAGAACACCAGCTGCGTGGCCCACACGAAGAACCAGCGCCAGCGCGCGAACACGCCAGTGACCGAGCGCGGCTGAATCTTCTCCTGCGCGGCATAGAGCGAAACGACGATTTCCTCGTCGTCGCCGGGCGGCGCGGGCTGGATCGGAATGGTCTTCATGTCGTCTGGCGGGCCCGGCGCGCGGGCCGCCGCCGGGTCCTCAGGGTTTGGCGGGCCGGTTCGACAGGCCCCACACGTAGGCCGTCAGCACGCGAATCTGGTCGGCGTTGAGCAGCTGGTTCTGCGCCGGCATGCGGTTGTCGATGCCGTTGGTGATGGCGCGCACGATGGCCTCCTCGCCCCAGCCGTGCAGCCACACGCCGTCGGTGAGGTTGGGTGCGCCCAGCGCGGTGTTGCCCTTGCCGTCCATGCCGTGGCAGGCCGCGCAGGCGGCGAACTTGGTGCGGCCCTGCGAGGCGCGCACGCGGTCGTGCGGGCTGTTGGACAGGCTGAGCACGTAATGGGCGACGTTGCGCACGTCATCGGCGTTGCCCACGGCCGCGGCCATGGGCGGCATCACGCCGTGGCGGCCCTGGGTGATGGTGGTCTCGATGGCCGCGGGTTCGCCGCCGTGCAGCCAGTCGCTGTCGGTGAGGTTGGGGAAGCCCTTGGAGCCACGCGCGTCCGAGCCATGGCACTGGGCGCACTGGTTCATGAACAGGCGCTCGCCGATCGCCATGGCCTGCGCGTCGCCGGCCAGGCGCTCGGGCGGCTGGTCGTGGAACTGCGCGTACAGCGGCGCGATGGCTTCCTGGTGGCGCTGCACCTCGACGGTGTGCTGGCCGCTGGAGGTCCAGCCCAGCACGCCCGCGTAGCGGCCGTACATGGGGTACAGAAGGCCATAGGCCAGGGCGAAAACGATGGTGATGACGAACAGCCAGACCCACCAGCGCGGCAGGGGGTTGTTGAGTTCGCGCAGGTCGCCGTCCCACACGTGGCCGGTGGTGTTGTCCTGGCCCGGCTTGACCTTGGTGGTGCCGGCCACCCACAGCAACACGCCGCAGGCCAGGATGCTGACCACGGTGATGGCGCCGACGTATATAGACCAGAAGTCGCTGGTGAAATCGCTCATGATGGTTCCCGTGTGTGGGGGTGGCTCATTCGTCCTGGAACGGCAGGCGGGCGGCCTCGTCGAAGCGCTCGCGGTTGCGGCGCGACCAGGCCCAGACCACGATGCCCAGGAAGACCAGCAGGCTGATGACGGTGACGATGGAACGCAGGGTGTTGATGTCCATGGCAGCCTCTCGCTATTTCAAAGCGGTGCCCAGCACCTGCAGGTAGGCGATGAGCGCGTCCATCTCGGTCTTGCCCTTCGCCGCCTCGCTGGAGGCGGTGATCTCCTCGTCGCTGTAGGGAGCGCCCAGGGTGCGCAGCGCCTTCATGCGCGCAGGCAGGCCAGCGGCATCGACGGGTTTCTTCTCCAGCCAGCTGTAGGCCGGCATGTTGGACTCGGGCACCACGTCGCGCGGGTTGTTCAGGTGGATGCGGTGCCATTCGTCGCTGTAGCGGCCGCCCACGCGTGCCAGGTCGGGGCCGGTGCGCTTGCTGCCCCACTGGAACGGGCGGTCGTAGACGAACTCGCCGGCCACCGAGTAGTGGCCGTAGCGCAGGGTCTCGGCCTGGAAGGGGCGGATCATCTGCGAGTGGCAGTTGTAGCAGCCCTCTTTCACGTAAACGTCGCGGCCCGCGAGCTGCAAGGCGGTGTAGGGCTTGAGCCCTTCCACCGGCTGCGTGGTGGATTTCTGGAAGAACAGCGGCACGATTTCGACCAGGCCGCCGACCGAGACCACCAGGACGATCAGCACGATCATCAGGAAGTTGCTGGTCTCGATGCGCTCGTGCGTGAAGCCGGTGGGTTTGTCTTGTTGCGACATGCGATTCACCTCAGGCGTGGGCGGGTTGGGCGGCCGGAATGCTCACCGGCTCGATGCGGCCGTTGCGCGCCGTCATCACCGTGTTCCAGAGCATCACGCACATGCCGGCCAGGTACAGCACGCCCCCGGCCAGACGGATCACGTAGAACGGGAAGGTGGCCTTGACCGATTCGACGAAGGTGTAGGTCAGGCTGCCATCGGGGTTGACGGCGCGCCACATCAGGCCCTGCATCACGCCAGCGATCCACATGGCGGCGATGTAGAGCACGATGCCGATGGTGGCGATCCAGAAGTGCAGCTCGATCGCGGGCACCGAATACATCTTCTTCTGGCCGTACAGGCGCGGGATCAGGTAGTACATGGAGCCCATGGTCACCAGGCCCACCCAGCCCAGGGCGCCCGAGTGCACGTGACCGATGGTCCAGTCGGTGTAGTGCGACAGCGCGTTCACCGTCTTGATGGACATCATCGGCCCCTCGAAGGTCGACATGCCGTAGAACGAGAGCGAGACGATCAGGAAGCGCAGGATCGGGTCGTCGCGCAGTTTGTGCCAGGCGCCCGACAGCGTCATGATGCCGTTGATCATGCCGCCCCAGCTGGGCGCCAGCAGGATGAGCGAGAACACCATGCCCACGGACTGCGCCCAGTCGGGCAGCGCGGTGTAGTGCAGGTGGTGCGGCCCCGCCCACATGTAGGTGAAGATCAGCGCCCAGAAGTGCACGATGGACAGCCGGTACGAATACACCGGGCGCTCGGCCTGCTTGGGGATGAAGTAGTACATCATCCCGAGGAAGCCGGCCGTGAGGAAGAAGCCCACGGCGTTGTGGCCGTACCACCACTGCACCATGGCGTCCTGCACGCCCGCGTAGGCCGAGTAGCTCTTGGTGAGGCTCACCGGCAGGGCCGCGCTGTTGACGATGTGCAGCAGCGCCACGGCCAGGATGAACCCACCGAAGAACCAGTTGGCGACGTAGATGTGGCGCACCTTGCGCAGGCCGATGGTGCCGAAGAACACCACCGCATAGGCCACCCACACCAGCGCGATCAGGATGTCGATCGGCCACTCGAGCTCGGCGTACTCCTTGCCCTGCGTCATGCCCAGGGGCAGCGTGATGGCCGCCAGCACGATGACCACCTGCCAACCCCAGAAGGTGAAAGCGGCCAGGCCGTCGGAGAACAGCCGGACCTGGCTGGTGCGCTGCACCACGTAGTAGCTGGCGGCGAACAGGCCGCAGCCGCCGAAGGCGAAGATGACCGCGTTGGTGTGCAGCGGTCGCAAGCGGCCGTAGCTGAGCCATTCGATGCCCAGGTTGAGGGCCGGCCAGGTGAGCTGCGCGGCGATGATCACGCCGACGAGCATGCCCACCACGCCCCAGAAAACGGTGGCCAGGGCGAACTGCCTGACCACCTTGTCGTTGTAGACCGTGGGGTCGGCGGATGCCTTGTGGTTGACGGCCATGCAGATACTCCTCTCGATGTTGCACCGGGAGTGTCCCGGTCCGGCGGCCGGACCGGCTTGACCTAGGTCAAGCCGGTGTCATTCCTCGTGGAGGATGCGTTCGCCTTCGCGCTCGACGCCGTCGAACTGGCCCGACTGCAGCGCCCACCAGAACACACCGATGACGCCAAAGACGATGAGGACCGACAGCGGGATCAGCAGGTACAGGACATCCATGGCGGCTCAGCCTTTCGGTTCAGGGTCGGGGCGGCTCAGGCGCCACGCGTTGCCGATGACCAGCAGCGAGCTGGCGGCCATGCCCAGGCCGGCCAGCCAGGGCGGCATCCAGCCGATCAGCGCCAGCGGCACGCAGACCGCGTTGTAGAGCGCCGCCCAGGCCAGGTTCTGGCGCACCACGCGCCGCGTGCGCCGGGCCTGCAGCAGGCTGTCCACCACGTCCATCACGCGCCCGCCCTGCACCACGGCGTCGCTGCGCGCCTGCGCCAGCGGCGCGGCGCGGCCGAGCGCGAAGGAAGCGTCGGCCCAGGCCAGCACCGGGCCGTCGTTCAGGCCGTCGCCCACCATGGCGACGCGCCAGCCTTGGCGCTGCAGGGCCTGAACCTCGGCCAGCTTGCGCTCGGGCGTGGCCTCGGCCAGCACATGGTCCACGCCCACGGCCTGGCCAATGCGGTGGGCCTGGGAGGCGCGGTCGCCCGACAGCAGCCAGGTCTGCATGCCCAGGGCGCGCAGGCGCTGCACCGCCACGCGCGCGTCCTCGCGCAGGCCCTCGCTGAGGGTGATGGTGGCCAGCCAGCCGTGCTCATCGACCAGGTAGGTGCGCGGACCCTCGGCATCGTGCTCGGGCATGGCGCCGGTGAACAGGGGCGAACCGAGCTTGAGCCAGCGCCCGTTGGCCAGGCGCGCGGAAATGCCCTGCCCCGGTTCCTCGTGCCAATCGAACAGGGGCTCGTCGGCCGGCGGGGCCGCCGCCGCGACGGCGCGCGCCACCGGGTGCAGCGAATCGCGCGCCAGCGCGGCCGCGAGCGCCAGCACCTGGGCACGGTCGGCGCCGCTGCGCAGCAGCACCTCGCGCAGCATCAGGTGCTCGCGCGTCAACGTGCCGGTCTTGTCGAACACCACCGCGTTCACCGAGGCCATGGACTCCAGCGCCTGCAGGCGGCGCACCAGCACGCCGCGGCGCGCCAGCACGCCGGCCGAGGCCAGCATGGCCGCCGGCGTGGCCAGCGACAGCGCGCAGGGGCAGGTGACGATGAGCACGGCCACGGCGATGGCCAGGGCGCGCGAGGGATCGACCTGCCACCAGGCGAAGGCGGCGGCCGCGGCGGCCAGCATCACCAGCACCAGGAAAGGCCCGGCGATGCGGTCGGCCAGCACGGCCAGACGCGGCTTGTCGGTGGCGGCGCGCTCCATCAGCCGCACGATCTGGGCGTAGCGCGTGTCCACGCCCACGCGGTCGAGCCGCAGGCGCACCGGCCCGGCGAGGTTGAGGCTGCCGGCCACCAGGGCATCGCCGCAGCGCCGCGTCTGCGGGCGCGCCTCGCCGGTCAGCAGGGCCTCGTCGACCGAGGCGCGCGCATCGAGCAGCACGCCGTCGCCGGGAAAAGCCTCGCCGGCGCGCACCCAGACCACGTCGCCGGCCGCCAGCCGGCGCACCGAGACGGTTTCGCGCGCGCCGTCGGCGCGCTCGCGCTCGCAGGTGGCGGGCAGGCGGTTGATCAACGCGTCCAGCGCGCCGGCCGTGCGCTGGCGCAGGCGCGCCTCGAGGTAGCGCCCGCCGAGCAGGAAGAACACGAACATGGTGAGCGAGTCGAACCAGACCTCGTGCCCCCAGGGGCCGCTGGGGTCGAAGGTGGCGGCCGAGCTGGCGAGAAAGGTGACCAGGATGCCCACGGACACCGGCGTGTCCATGCCGATGCGGTGGGCCTTGAGATCGGCCCAGGCGCGCTCGAAGAAGGGACCGCTGGCGAAGAACACCACCGGCAGGCTGATGACCCAGCTGGCCCAGCGCAGCAGCTGTTCGATGTCGGGCGGGATGTCGCCCGGCGCGGCCACATAGGCGGGCCACGCGTACATCATCACCTGCATCATGCAGAAGCCGGCGACGAACAGGCGCCACAGGGCCTGGCGGGTTTCGCGCAGGCGCTCGTCGATGGACAGGGCCTGCTGCAGCGGCAGCAGCCGGTAGCCTCGGTCGCCCACGCGCCGGGCCAGTTCGGACAGGCGCACCCGGGCGGGGTCCCAGCGCAGCTGCAGGCGGCGCGTGCCGGCGTGCACGCGGACCAGATCCACGCCGGGCACGCCGTCCAGCGCGGATTCGATGGTGTCGGCGCAGGCTGCGCAGGTCATGCCCTGCACCACCAGCACCGACTCGCGCTGCGCGTCCACCCCGTCCACCGGCTGGGTGAACGCGGCCTGCTCGACGGGGTCGTCGAGCACGGCGAAGTCATCGGTGACCGTGAGGGGGCCCCGGTGCTCGCTCGACCAGGTGGCGGAACTCATGGGGGCGTAGGGTACTCGCAAAGGCTGCGCCATCCCCTTGACGCAGGTCAAGCCGGGCCGCGCCGCCCGGGAGTAGCCTGGGGCTCCGTTCCATCATTCCCTGAGGAGAAGAACCATGTACAAGCGAATCCTCGTCGCCACCGATGGCTCCAAGCTGTCCCAGAAGGCCGTGGAGCACGCCCTGTCTCTGGCGGACCTGACCGGCGCCGAAGTGGTGGCCCTGAAGGTGGTGCCGCGCTACCCGCAGACCTACTTCGAAGGCGGCGTGACCCTGGCGGCCTCCGAGGTGGCCCGCATCGAGAAGCAGTGGCAGACCGAAGCCATGGACGCGGTGAACGCGGTCAAGGCGGCCGGGCAGCTGATGGAGGTGAAGGTCAAGCCGGTCACGGCCAAGGGCGACCTGATCGCGGAAGCCATCATCGCCACGGCCAAGAAGCAGAAGTGCGACCTGATCGTGATGGCCTCGCACGGGCGGCGCGGCATCAAGCGGCTGCTGCTCGGCAGCGAGACGCAGCAGGTGCTGACGCATTCGCACACGCCGGTGCTGGTGCTGCGGTAAGCCAGGCGCGAACGCCGCCCGGGCGCCCGCCCCCCTCGCTTTCACGCGAACAGTCCCTTGTACTGTTCGCGCAGCAGGTTTTTCTGCACCTTGCCCATGGTGTTGCGCGGCAGCTCGCTCACCACGAAGCAGCGCTTGGGAATCTTGAAGTTCGCCAGCCGCGCCTTCAGCGCCCCGATCAGCACCTCGGGGTCCGGCGCGCCTTCCGGGCGGGGAATCACGATGGCCACGCCCACCTCGCCGAAGTCGGGGTGCGGCACGCCCACCACCGCACTCTCGGCCACGCCGGGCATCTCGTTCAGCGCACCCTCGATCTCGGCCGGGTAGACGTTGTAGCCGCCCGAGATGATCAGGTCCTTGCTGCGCCCCACGATGGTCACGTAGCCGCGCTCGTCGATGCGGCCCACGTCGCCCGTCTTGAAGTAGCCGTCGGTGGTGAACTCCTCGGCCGTCTTCTCGGGCATGCGCCAGTAGCCCGCGAACACGTTGGGCCCGCGCACCTGGATGCCGCCGATCTCGCCCGTTTCCACCGGACGGCCCGCCTCGTCCACCACGCGCAGGCTCACGCCCGGCAGCGGGAAGCCCACCGTGCCGCCCCGGCGCTCGCGCTCGCCGTTGTGGCGCTCGTCGGGCGCGTAGGGGTTGGAGGTGAGCATGATGGTCTCACTCATGCCGTAGCGCTCCAGGATGGTGTGGCCCGTGCGCTCCCTCCATTCGTTGAAGGTCTCGATCAGCAGCGGCGCCGAGCCCGAGACGAACAGCCGCATGCCCGCCACCCGTTCGCGCGTGAGCGAGGGCTCGGCCAGCATGCGCGTGTACAGCGTGGGCACGCCCATGAACACGGTGGCGCGCGGCAGCAGGCCGATGACGGCCTTGGGATCGAACCTGTTGAGCCACAGCATGGCGCTGCCATTGATGAGCGCGCCGTGGATGGCCACGAACAGGCCATGCACATGGAAGATGGGCAGCGCGTGGATCAGCACGTCGCCCCGCTGCCAGCCCCAGTACGACTGCAGCACGCGCGCGTTGCTCAGCATGTTGCCGTGCGTGAGCATGGCGCCCTTGCTGCGCCCCGTGGTGCCGCTGGTGTAGATGATGACCGCGAGGTCGTCGGGCCCGCTGTGCGCCACGGCGTGGGTGTCGGCGTGGTGCGAGGCGCGCTCCAGCAGCGTGCCGCCGCGGTCTTCGCCGAGCGTGAACACGTGGCGCGTGCCGGCCTTGAACGCGATCTTGCTGACCCAGCCGAAGTTGGCCGGGCTGCACACCACCACGGCGGGCTCGGCATTGCCCACGAAGTACTCGATCTCGCCGGACTGGTAGGCGGTGTTGAGCGGCAGGTACACATGGCCGCTGCGCAGCACCGCCAGGTAGAGGATGAGGTTCTCCACCGACTTCTCCACCTGCACCGCGATGCGCGAGCGCGCCGGCAGCCCCAGGCCGTCGATCAGGTTGGCCAGCATGGCACTGGCGCGGTCGAGGTCGCGCCAGCTGTAGCGCAGGCCGTCGCTGGCGCCACCCACCACCTCCACGGCGGTGGTGTCCAGGTCGGCGGGGAAGGCCGCGCGAAGCGCGGCGTAGAGGTTGTGGTTCTGCGGGTTCATGGAGGGACTCAGAAAGCGGGCGTTCGCTTGTCGAGAAAGGCGGCGATGCCTTCCCGGTGCTCGGCGTGACCGGCGTAATCGTAGGCGCTGTCGAGCAGCGCGTCGGCGCGCGCGCCGCCGGCCAGGGCGCGCAGGGTGCGCTTGTTCAGCCGCGCGGCCGCGGGCGAGAGCGTGGCCATGCGCCGCGCGCGCGCCAGCACCTCCTCGGCCAGCAGGGCGTCGGGCACCACGGCGTGCAGGAAACCGCGCGAGAGCATGGTGGGCGCGTCCAGCACGGCCGCCTGCAACAGCATCTCGCGCGCGCTGGCCAGGCCGGCCTCGCGCGCCACCAGCTCGGCCTCGCGCGGGGCCATGGGAAAGCCCAGGCGCGCGATGGGCGCGCCGAAGCGGGCCGAGGCGCTGGCCACGCGGATGTCGCAACAGCAGGCGATCTCCACGCCCGCGCCCATGCAATGGCCGTCGATCATCGCGATGACCGGCTTGTCGCACGCCAGCAGCGCGGACAGCCCGCCCCAGACCTCGCGCTCGTGGAAGTCGCGCAGGCTGGCCTCGTCGAAGCGAAAGCCAGGGTACTCGGCGATGTCGCCGCCCGCGCAGAAGTGGCCGCCCTCGCCCGCCACGACCAGCGCGCGCACCTCGGCGCGCGCGGCCACGGCGGCCAGGGCCTCGGCGAGCTCGCGCCACATCGCGCGCGACATGGCATTGAACTTCGCCGGGCGGCGCAGGGTCAGGCGCGCGATGGCGCCGTCGATGGCCAGGTGCAGTCCGTCGGCGGGCAATCCATCACTCCAGCTTGGCGCCCGAGGCCTTGACCACCTGGGCCCACTTGCGCACCTCGGTGCTGACGAACTGGCCGAAGGCCGGGCCGGTGATGTCGGGGAACTCCGCGCCCTGGGCGGCCCACACGCCCTTGGCCTCGTCGGTGCTGCAGGCCTTGCGGATCTCCTCGATCGCGCGCGCCTGTGCGTCGGCCGGCGTGCCCTTGGGCGCCCACACGCCGTACCAGGTGGTCACGTTGTACTGGGGCAGGCCCACCTCGGCCGCGCAGGGCACGTCGGGGAAGGCCGGGTTGCGCTTGGCGCCCGACACCATCATGGGTTTGATGCGCCCGCCCTTGATGTGGCCGGCCGAGGAGCCCAGGCCGTCGAACATGAGGTCCACGTTGCCCGCGATCAGGTCGGCCAGCGCCGGGCCGGCGCCCCGGTAGGGAATGTGCGTGATGAAGGTGTTGGTCTGCTGCTTGAACAGCTCGCCCGCCAGGTGGTGCGAGGTGCCGCTGCCGGCCGAGGCGTAGTTGAGCTTGCCCGGATTGGCCTTGACCTGCGCCAGAAAGGCCTTGAAGTCGGGTGCGGTGATGTTCTTCGGGTTCACCACCACCACCTGCGGCACGCTGGCCACCAGGATCAGCGGCACCAGGTCGGTCTCGATGTTGTAGTCCAGCTTGGGGTACATGCTGGGCGCGATGGAGTGGTGCACGGCGCCCATGAACAGGGTGTATCCGTCGGGCGCGGCCTTGGCCGCGATGCTGGCACCCACGGTGCCGCCGGCGCCGCCGCGGTTGTCGATGACCAGCGCCTTGCCCGACAGGCGCGCGAACGAGGCCGCCATCGGGCGCGCGAAGGCGTCGGTGCCGCCGCCGGCCGGGAACGGCACGACCATGGTCACCGGGCGCGAAGGCCAGGTCGATTGCGCGCGCGCGACCTGGCTGCCGATGGGGCCGAGCACGGCGCTCGCGGCGGCGGCGCGCAGCAGCGCGCGCCGTTGGATGGGCTGGTTCATGTGGTCTCCTTGGTGGTTATGAAGCCGACGCGACCTGGCGCCCAGGTCCGCGTCAACGGTACAGGGCCTCGACGGCCCCGCCTATCGGGACTTTTCCCGCTGCCAGCATGGCCCTGTGCTTGTCCAGGCGCCGCAGGTCGTACAGGTAGTTCACCATCAGGCCGAAGGACTGCTTGTTGCCCTTGGCCGAGGGATCGCCACCCCAATGGATGCGCTCGATCCGCGCGCCGTTGCCCAGGTGGAAGCGCGCCACCGGGTCCAGCGGCTCGCCGTCGCGCAGTTCCTGGCCCAGGTAGCGCGCGGCCCAGGCGAGCAGGGCCTGGCGCTCGGGCGCCTTCTCGTCGAGTTCCGTCCAGCGCTCCCAGGCGGCGAGCAGCGCGGACGGGGCCTGCCGGGACAGCCAGGCGCGCAGGCCCGGAATGGGCGACAGGGTGGCGAAGGTGCGCAGGCGCGGGAATTCCTCTTTCAGCGTCTCCACCACGCGCTTGATCAGCGAGTCGCCGAAGCTCACGCCGCGCAGGCCAACCTGGGTGCTGCTGATGGAATAGAAGATGGCGGTGGTGGCGCGCGAGAGGTCGGCCGGCGCGGCCGACTCGTCCAGCAGCGGCGTGATGCTGCCGGCGATGTCGTTCATCAGCGCCACCTCCACGAAGATCAGCGGCTCGCCCGGCAGGCGCGGGTGGAAGAAGCCGTAGCAGCGGCGGTCGCTGTCCAGCCGGTTCTTCATGTCGGCCCAGCCGCGCACGTCGTGCACCGCCTCGTAGCGGATGAGCTTTTCGATCAACGAGGCCGGCGAATCCCAGCTGATGCGGCGCAGCTCCAGGAAGCCGACGTCGAACCAGGTGGAGAACATGTACTCCATCTCCACGTCCAGCGCCTGCAGGCGCGGCTCCTGGCGCAGCGCGGGCTGCAGTTCGGCGCGCAGCGCCACCAGGAAGGGTATGCCCTGGGGGTTGGCGCTGAAGCGCTGCAGGATGCGCCGGCGCGGCGACACCGTGGCGCGCCGGTAGCGCACCTCGGCGGCGGCCTCGTCGGGCGTTCCCACGGCCGCCTGGTACTCCGACTGGGCCCGCTTCACCTTCTGCGGGTCGGCCATGAAGTGCTCGCTCATGAGCAGCCACAGGTCGCGGCGCTGGGCGGGCTCGGCCTTGCCGTACCAGTCGATCAGGGCCTGCGCCCGCCGTCCACCCTCCACCTCGCTGACCATGGGGTCCACCACCGCCTTGATGTCGTTCAGCAGGCGGCGCAAGGCGCGCGGCGCCAGGGCCTCGCCTTCCTGGCGCAGGCGCGCGCCGAGGCGCTCGGCGGTGGAGCGCGGCGCGGGGGCTGGCGCGGCCGAAACGGCCGGGCGAAGGCGCGAGACGCGCTCGGCGATCCACTGCGGGGGGTCGAGGCGGATGCCCCCACGCTGCGCGCGCCGCGCCGCGGACCGAAGGCCTTGCAAGGGCCGGCCCAGGCTCATGCGCTCAACCTCGACTTCTGCTGCCGCGCCAGCTCGCGCAGCGCCACGCGCTGGCGCGTGAGGTGGGTGCGCATGGCCGCCTCGGCGCCCTCGGCGTCGCGCGACTTGAGCGCGGCGAACACGGCCAGGTGCTCCGACAGGCTCTGCTCCAGCCGGCCCGGCGCGCGCAGCTGCTGCTGCCGCGCCAGCTTGAGGATCTTGCGCAGGTCGCCGATGACCTGCGCCAGCCAGCGGTTGTCGGCCAGCGCGATGATGGCTTCGTGGATGGCGTAGTTGACGGCGTAGTACTCGTTGATGCGCTTGGCGCGCGCGGCGCGCTGGAGCTTGTCGTGCAACTGCTCCAGCGCGGCGAGTTCCGCGTCGCTGGCGTTGCCCGCGGCCTCGAACGCGCAGCGGCCCTCCAGCAGAGCGATCACGGGAAAGATCTCGTCGAGGTCGCGTTCGGTGACCTCGGCCACGAAGCAGCCGCGGCGCGGCTCGTGGCGCAGCAGCCCCTCGGCGGTGAGCACCTTGAGCGCCTCGCGCAGCGGCGTGCGCGAAATGCCCAGGGCCGCGCACAGGGCGGGTTCGTCCAGGTAACTGCCAGGCGCAAGCTCACCCGAGAAAATGCGCTCGCGCAGTTGCGAGGCCGCTTCATCGTGCAGGGAGTTGAGCACCACGCGCATGGGTAATCACTGGTAATTACAGCTAATTCTTCCAGTCGGGAACGGCGCCCCGGCACGGGGAAAACCCGTGCCACCGACCGGCGGCGGCTCAGCCACCGGCCTTGGGGTACAGCACCATCTGCGTGCAGCGGAACAGCGCCAGGGTCTTGCCGGTCTCGCGGTGGGTCACGGTGGCGTCCCACACCTGGGTGGTCCGGCCCAGGTGCGCGGCCTTGGCCACGCAGTCCAGCGTGCCTTCCAGTGCCGTGCCCAGGTGGTTGGACTTGAGTTCCACCGTGGTGAAACCGTTGGCGCCGGGCGGCAGGCTGGCCAGACAACCGCAGCCGGCCGAGGTGTCGGCCAACGTGACCAGGCTGCCCGCGTGCAGGAAGCCATTGGGCGCCATCAGGGCCTCGCGCACCGGCAGTTCGGCACGCACCTCGCCCGAGGCGACGTGGGTGACAACGAGACCCAGGTGGCCGGGCAGTTTGCCGGCGCTGCGCTGGTTGAAGCTTTCGGGGGTGATCATGGCTTGCTCTCCTCTCGTGGCGGCAGCGGCTGCGCCAGCGCCGCCCATTCTGCGGCATCGCTTCGATCCGCCCCACCGCCCCACCGCCCCACCGCCCCACCGCCCCACCGCCCCACCACGCAGCCATGACGGCGCCTCGCCAGCGGGAACCCCCAACCCCCGCCCGCGACGAACCCGCGCCCGTGCCGGACGGCACGCCACACGAAGGTTCAGCCCGCCATGCGCCCCGCCTCCGGCCCCCATGCCCTCACCAAGACCCGTGCCCGCAGCCTCTCCACCGGCACACGCCCCGAGGCCCTCCAATCCAGCGCCCTTACCCCACCACAACCGCCCCAGCGCCCGCCTCAGCCCCCCACCGACGTCCCGGTACCGGACCACTGGACGCACCCCGCCCTGGCGCCGCGCGGCCACCCCAAAGACGGCGACAAGCGCCAGGCGATCGAACAGGGGTTCAACCACCGCCTGAACGCGATGGCGTCGTGCGGCGTGCCACAGCGCGTGCGCCACGCCCACCGGGCCGCCACCGCGCTGATGGACCTGTTCGTGCTGTTCGGCTGGCCGCAGGTGCGCCATCGCCTGCTCGACCACACGGTGGCGGCGTTCACCCAGCTGATGCACCGCTGCACGGACCCGCTGGACCCCGACTGGACGGCACTCGCCCGCTGGGTATGGGTGACGAAGGCCGCGCTGGGCCTGCTGTCCCCCGACGAAGACAGCGTGCCTCCCCAGTCCGACAGCGCGGTGCATGCCCCTTGCCTGGCCCTGTTCGCCTCGCACAGCGTGGCCTTGCGGCACACGCTGGCGCTCTTGTGTCCACCCGAATGGCTCCAGCCCGCGCAGGCGTTGCACGATCCGTCGGTGACGGTCCAGGAACTCTTCGCGCGCTGCCCGCCCGCGACCCGCCTCGCCGTGCTGCGCCTGCCTTTGCCCGGCCTCTGGCTGTCGATGCCCCTGCTTTTCGACCTGGACCAGTTCTTCGCGGACAACCCCGAGCTGCCCCTTGAACGGCAAGCCGATCAATTGGTGCACCTCCTGCCGCACCTGGATCACCGCATGGTGTTCGACGAACTCGCTGACACCTTGCACCGCTCGCTGGCGGCAGCCAATGCCAACGCGCTGATCGACCATTTGCGCCGGCGCCCCAATGCCTCTCTTTGGGCGTACTACATGTTCAGGGCCTTTCGCGAGCGCCTTGAAGAGTCGCCGTCCATGCTTCGGCCCCGGGGGCTGCCCGCGCTGCTGTCGTGGTGGGGGCGGGTCACGCTGTTGAGTTTGGCCCAGGACAACCGCGACCCCTGGGCCAACTGGCTGCTGTTCCTCAGTGCCTGCGCGAACCGGGAAAACTCAGACGAACCGCAGGAGCCGCTGTCGCCGGCCGATTGGCTCGTGCTCGGCCACTACCTGCCGCTCTGCCCCGAGCGGGCCATCGCCCGCAACCAACTCGAACAACTGTCGGGCGACCGGCTCAGCGCGCGGGCGCACGCCTACCTGCTGCTGGGCTGGCTGCGCCAGCGCTTCGCCGAAGTGGCCAGCCCCCCGTCCCCCGAACACGCGGTGCCCCTGGTTCCCCCATGGCTGTTCCAAACCGTGGCCGAAGCGGCGAAGGCCCTCACCCGGGGCTGGGCCCAGCCGGAGAGGGCGGCCTTGCGGAACGAGCTCAAGCCCATGGCCACGCAGTACGGGCCGCTGAGGAAGCGGCACCCATGAAATCGCCGTCGGCAAGCGCCAGCGCCCACAGGTGCAAGTCGCCCATGACGCCCTCCATCGCCGGCGTCGACCGGCCGGTGGCCGCACCGTACCCCTAGGCCTGCCGCAGCAACCGATCGAACGCCACGCCGGCCCCTGCCCCGATCAGGCCGTCGCGCCGCGCCGCCCGCTCCACCACCACAAGCCGATGCCGCCGATGATCATGGGCACGCACAGCCACTGGCCCATGCTCAGGCCCAGGGCCAACAGGCCCAGGTAGGCATCGGGTTCGCGGAAGAACTCGGCGATGAAGCGGAACACGCCGTAGCCCAACAGGAACAGGCCGGAGACCTGGCCCGTCTGGCGCGGCCGGCGCGCATAGAGCCACAGCAGCACGAAGAGCAGCACCCCCTCCAGCAGGAACTGGTAGACCTGCGAGGGGTGGCGCGGCAGGCCGCCCGCGCCGCGGAACACCATGCCCCAGGGCAGCGAGGGATCGGCCACGCGGCCCCACAGCTCACCGTTGATGAAGTTGCCCACGCGACCGGCCGCGAGGCCCGTGGGCACGCAGGGCGCGACGAAGTCCATCACCTGAAAGAAGGGCCGGCCGCGGCTGCGCGCGTACCAGACCATGGCCAGCATCACGCCGATGAGCCCGCCGTGAAAGCTCATGCCGCCCTGCCACACGTAGAACACCTCCAATGGGTGCTGCAGGTAGTAGGCCGGCTGGTAGAACAGGCAGTAGCCAAGGCGCCCCCCCGCCACCACGCCCAGCACGCCAAGAAACAGGATGTCCTCCACGTCGCGCGTTTCCCAGGGGCGCGGCTGGGTGATGCTGGCGTACGGCTCGTGGCGAAGGCGCAGGCGGCCGAGCCAGAAGAACAGCGCGAAGGCCGCGAGGTAGGTCAGGCCGTACCAATGGATGGCGAGCGGCCCGATCTGCAGGGCCACGGGGTCGATCTGGGGGTGTTGCAGCATGCGGCTATTGTGAACGCCCGGCATCGATGAAGCGCTGCAGCGCCGGGCTGAGCGCGGCGTCGCGCCAGACCAGGCTGGTCTCGCACTGCGGCACGGCCTGGCCGCGCGGCAGGCCCACGGGGCGGTACACCACACCGGGCCGCTGGAATTGCCGCACGCTTTGCGGCACCCAGGCCAGGCCCAGCCCGGCCGACACCAGGTTCACGATGGTCTGCATCTGGATCGCCTCCTGCGCCACGTTCGGCTCGCGCCCGGCGGTGCGGTACAGGCGCATGAGTTCGTCGAACACCTCGGGCAGGATGCGGCGCGGGAACATCACCAGCGGCTCGTCCGCCACCGCCGCGAGCGACAGGCGCGTTCGCGCCGCCAGCGGGTGCGCCTCGGGCAAGGCCAACACCAGCGGCTCCGTCACCAGGGCCCGGTGCTGCAGGCCCGGTGCGCTGTCGCCTGGCGCATGCAGCACGAAGCCCGCGTCCACGTCGCCGCTGGCGATGAGATCGCGCTGCACGTCGCCCGTGGCCTCGATCAGCTCCAGCGCCACCCCCGGCCAGCGCTCGCGAAACGCCCGCACCCAGGGTGGCAGCAGGCTGAAGCCCACGGTGGAGACAAAGGCAATGCGCAGCCGCCCGCTTTCGCCCTGCGCCGCCGAGCGCGCCAGCGCGGGCAGCGCCTGCGCGCGGCGCAGCAGCTCGCGCACCTCGGGCAGCAGGGCCTCACCCGCCGCGCTTAGGGCCACTTGGCGGCGGCTGCGCTCGAACAGGCGAACCCCCAGCGCCGCCTCCAGCGAGGCGATGGCCTGCGTCAGCGCGGGCTGCGTGAGGTGCAGCCGCGCCGCCGCGCGGCCGAAGTGCAGCTCCTCGGCCAGCACCGCGAACTGGCGCCATTGACGCCATTCGCTGCGCTGTGGATTTTGGCCTTTGTTCATAAGCCCAGCATATCAATGAACCCAGCCGATCCGATTGGATGCCCCTGCGGCGCTGGCGCATACTGCGAAGCTTTCCCCTCCTTCCCACGAGACCCGAGAGAGACGACATGGCCGACAAGACCCCCCGACAGGTTCTGCGCAGCGACAACATCACCCAGGGCAAATCGCGCGCGCCCAACCGCTCCATGTACTACGGCATGGGCTACAAGGAAGGCGACTTCGGCAAGCCCATGGTGGGCGTGGCCAACGGGCACAGCACCATCACCCCCTGCAACAGCGGCCTGCAAAAGCTCGCCGACGCGGCCGTGCAGGGCATCGTGGAAGCCGGAGGCAATCCGCAGATCTTCGGCACGCCCACCATCTCGGACGGCATGGCCATGGGCACCGAAGGCATGAAGTACTCGCTGGTCAGCCGCGAGGTCATCGCCGACTGCATCGAGACCTGCGTGCAGGGCCAGTGGATGGACGGCGTGGTCGTCGTCGGCGGCTGCGACAAGAACATGCCCGGCGGCCTCATGGGCATGCTGCGCGCCAACGTGCCGGCCATCTATGTCTACGGCGGCACCATCCTGCCGGGCAAGTGGAAGGGCCAGGACCTCAACATCGTCAGCGTGTTCGAGGCCGTGGGCCAGAACGCGGCCGGCAAGATCAGCGACCAGGAACTCAAGGACATCGAGCAGCACGCCATCCCCGGCACCGGCTCCTGCGGCGGCATGTACACCGCCAACACCATGAGCTCGGCCTTCGAGGCCCTGGGCATTTCCCTGCCCTATTCGTCCACCATGGCCAACCCCCACGACGAGAAGCAGAACTCGGCCAAGGAATCGGCCAAGGTGCTCATCGAAGCCATCAAGAAGGACATCAAGCCGCGCGACATCGTCACCAAGAAGGCGATCGAGAACGCCGTGGCCGTGATCATGGCCACCGGCGGTTCCACCAACGCGGTGCTGCACTTCCTGGCCATCGCGCACGCGGCCGGTGTGGAGTGGTCCATCGACGACTTCGAACGCATCCGCCAGCGCACGCCGGTGCTGTGCGACCTCAAGCCCAGCGGCAAGTACCTCGCGGTGGACCTGCACAACGCCGGCGGCATCCCGCAGGTGATGAAGGTCCTGCTCAAGGCCGGTCTGCTGCACGGCGACTGCCTGACCATCAGCGGCCAGACCATCGCCGAGGTGCTGAAGGACGTGCCCGACGAGCCGCGCAAGGACCAGGACGTGATCCGGCCGATCAGCAACCCCATGTACGCCCAGGGCCACCTGGCCATCCTCAAGGGCAACCTCTCGCCCGAGGGCGCGGTGGCCAAGATCACCGGCCTGAAGAACCCCGTGATCACCGGCCCGGCGCGCGTGTTCGACGACGAGCAGTCCGCGCTGCAGGCCATCCTGGACGGCAAGATCAAGGCCGGCGATGTGATGGTGTTGCGCTACCTGGGCCCCAAGGGCGGCCCCGGCATGCCCGAGATGCTGGCGCCCACGGGCGCGCTGATCGGTGCCGGCCTGGGCGAAAGCGTGGGCCTGATCACCGACGGTCGCTTCAGCGGCGGCACCTGGGGCATGGTGGTGGGCCACGTGGCGCCCGAGGCCGCCGCGGGCGGCAACATTGCGCTGGTGCACGAGGGCGACTCCATCACCATCGACGCCCACCAGCTGGTGCTGGAACTCAACGTGGCCGAGGCCGAGCTGGCGAAACGCCGCGCCAACTGGAAAGCGCCGGCCCCGCGCTACACGCGCGGCGTGCAGGCCAAGTTTGCGTTCAACGCGGCCAGCGCCAGCAAGGGCGCGGTGCTCGACAACTTCTGAGCCGGCACGGATGGCAGGCGCTGCTTCAGCGGCGCCTGCCCGTCTTGATGCCCAAGGCCTCGCGCTGCTTGTCGAGGCGGTCGCGTTTCTTCTGGTCCATCTTCTCCACGGCCTTGCGCTTGGTGTAGCCCGAGAAGTCGGCCCAGGCCCACCAGGCCGCCGCCAGCGCGAACGGGGCCAGCACGACCCACCACGACCATTCGGCGACCGGGCCGAATTCCAGGTATTTCATCAGCAAGAGCGCGATGCCCAGACCCAGCAAATACATCTCAGCCTCCGGTAAATGACCGGTAAATTCCGGCAAAGAAAATCCGATAACAGGGGCTCGGCCAACCCAGTCGATAGAATTTGCCCCGTTCGCCCCTGACATTCCAAAGGACACCCCATGAAACGTGCGCTTCTGATTATGGCCGCCATGACCACCCTGGCGGCCCCCGCCATGGCCGACGAGGCCCTGGCCAAGGCCAAGAACTGCATGGCCTGCCACTCGGTGGACAAGAAACTGGTCGGCCCTGCGTACAAAGACGTGGCCAAGAAGTACGGCAGCGACGCCAAGGCCGTCGACATGCTGGCCACCAAGATCATGAAAGGCGGCTCGGGCGTTTGGGGCGCGATTCCCATGCCCGCCAACCCCCAGGTGAGCGAGGCCGAGGCCAAGAAGCTTGCGGCCTGGGTGCTGAGCCAGAAGTAATTTCACGCCCCCCACAAAAATGCCGGCATCGCGCCGGCATTTTTTTTGTCCATGGGCCACGTCAGCTCCGCCAGGGCAGCTCCAGCGCCTGACCGTCGGGCAGGCGCACGGGCACCGGCGTCTGCCCGAACACGCCCGTCAGCTCCAGGGGCGTGGCGCCCACGCTGAACAGTTGGTGCAGCTTCTCGCGCGGCAACACCACGCTCTGGCCAGCGCCGAAGCGCTGGACCTCGCCGTCGATGTGCAGCTCGCCCGCGCCCGCGTGACACAGCACCACCTCGTCGCAGGCGTGGCTGTGCGGCGGCGTGGCGGCACCAGGCGCCAGGGTCTGGCGCCACACGGAGAGCTGTGTCAGGCCGTCGCTGGCGCTGGCCCAGGTGGCGTGCGCCACGCCCGCGATGGGGGTGGCTTCGGGGATGGACTGATCGATCACGTACATGCTGGACTCCTTTCGTCCCGGTTTGACGGACCACCACGGCCCGTTCGGCGCGCAGTGTCTGGCGAAGTTATTGACGATGGAATACGCTTCAGAGCCGTTTCATTGCCGAACCAACTTCGTCAATCCACCATGAGCAGCATTGCAGGGGCACAGGCCCTCATCGCGTTCTCCGAGGTGGCGCGCCGCCAGAGCTTCGCCGCCGCCGCGCGCGACATGGGGCAGGCGCCCTCCACGCTGGCCAAGGCCGTGGCGCGGCTGGAAGCCTCGTTGGGGGTACGCCTGCTCCACCGCACCACGCGCAAGGTGAGCCTCACCGACGACGGAGAACGCCTGTTCGCGCGCTGTCAGCGCGTGCTGAGCGAACTGCAGGAACTGCAGGAGGAAGCCGATGGCCGCCGCGCGCGCCCCAGCGGCACGCTGCGGCTGGACCTGCCCATCGCCTTCGGACGGCGCAAGCTGCTGCCAGTGCTGGCGCAACTCGCCGAACGCCACCCGGGCCTGGTGCTCGACATCCAGCTCTCCGACGCCTACGCGGACCTGGTGCAAGGCGGCCTGGACGCCAGCGTGCGCGTGGGCGAGCTTGATGACTCGAGCCTGGTGGCGCGGCGCTTCGCCAAGCAATCGATGATCCTGTGCGCCGCGCCGTCCTACCTGGACCGCGCGGGCCGCCCGCGCCGCTATGAGGACCTCGCCCGTCACCGCTTCATCGTCTACCGCCAGCACTCCAGCGGACGCAACCGGCCCTTGCAGTTCCGGGTGAACGGCGAGACGCGCACGCTGCACCCCGAGCACGCGCTGCGCATCAACGACGGCGAGGCCATGGCCCGCGCGGCCTCGCTGGGCCTGGGCCTCACGCAATTGCCCGACTACATGGTGGAGGACGAGCTGGCCAGCGGCGCGCTGGTGGAATTGCTGCCGCGGCTGCGCCCGCCCGACATGCCCATCCACCTGCTGATGCCCACGCAGCGGCTCATGCCGGCGCGCGTGCGGGTGCTGGCCGATGCGCTGACCGAGGCCTTCGCCGCCGCGCGCTGACTCACAGCGCGTTCACCGGAATCTTCAGGTACGACACCCCGTTGGCCTCGGGCGGCGGCAACTCGCCCGCGCGGATGTTGACCTGCACCGACGGCAGGATCAGTGTCGGCATGTCCAGCGTGGCATCGCGCTTCGTGCGCATCTCGACGAACTGGGCCTCGCTCACGCCGTCGTGCACGTGAATGTTCTTCGCGCGCTGTTCGGCCACCGTGGTTTCGAAGCGCACGTCGCGGCCGTTGGGCGGGTAGTCGTGGCACATGAACAGGCGCGTGTCGCCCGGCAGCGAGAGCAGGCGCCGCACCGAGGCGTACAGCGTTTTGGCGTCGCCACCGGGAAAGTCGCAGCGCGCGGTACCCACGTCGGGCATGAACATCGTGTCGCCCACGAACACCGCGTCGCCCACGTGGTAGGCCGCGCAGGCAGGCGTGTGGCCGGGCACGTAGAGCACCTCGGCCTCCAGTTCACCGATGCGGAAGCGCTCTCCCTCCTGGAAGAGGTGGTCGAACTGCGAGCCGTCGAGGCGGAACTCGGGCTCCAGATGGAACACGGCCTTGAACACTTTCTGCACCTGCGTGATGCGCCCACCGATGCCGATGCGCCCACCCAGGTGCTTCTTCAGGTAGGGCGCGGCCGACAGGTGATCGGCGTGCGCGTGTGTTTCCAGGATCCATTCGACCGTGAGGCGGTTGGCGCGCACATAGTCGATCACCTGGTCGGCCGAGGCCGTGCGCGTTCGGCCTGACTTGGGGTCGTAGTCCAGCACAGAGTCGATGATGGCCGCGGGTGTGCCCGGGCCGTTGTGCACGACGTAGGTGACGGTCCAGGTGGCGGGGTCGAACAGTCCCTGGACCTGGGGCCGGACGGCGGTGGCGACGGACATGGCAGGCTCCTTTCAATAAGTGAACAACAATATATTGACAAACAATCTATCAGTCAATATAGTGTCGACCGTGCCGCCGATGAACGGCACATTGAATGGAGTGTCCCATGCCCGCCACCAAGCTCGACATCGACGACATGCAATCGGCCGCCGCCGAGGCCTGCCGCCTCATGAAAGTGCTGTCCAACCCCGACCGCCTGATGCTCCTGTGCCAGCTGTCCCAGGGCGAACACAACGTGGGCGAACTCGAGGCCGCGCTGGGCATCACGCAGCCCACGCTGTCCCAGCAGCTCACGGTGCTGCGCGACGAGGGGCTGGTGCTCACGCGCCGCGAGGGCAAGCACGTTTTCTACAGCCTCGACAGCCCGCCCGCGCAGGCCGTCATCCGCACCGTGTACCAACAGTTCTGTTCCCGCTGAAGGAGTTTTCCACCATGACGATCGATTGGGTCAATTTCACGCCCTGGGCCTCGCTGGCCGGCGGGCTGCTGCTGGGCCTGGCCTCGGCGCTCTTCATCCTGCTCAATGGCCGCGTGCTGGGCATCAGCGGCATCGTGGGCGGCTTGCTGAACCCCAAGGCCGGGGACATCGGCTGGCGCCTGGCCCTGGTCGCGGGCCTGCTGGTATCGCCGCTGGTGTTCGTCTGGCTGGCGCCCGCGGGCTGGCTGAGCGCGCCGCGCATCGACGCCAGCACCGGCCTGGTGGTGCTGGCCGGCCTGCTGGTGGGCATCGGCACCCGCTACGGCTCGGGCTGCACCAGCGGCCACGGCGTGTGTGGGCTGTCGCGCCTGTCGCCGCGTTCGCTGGTCGCCACGCTGGCCTTCATGGCCACCGGCTTCGCCACCGTGTTCGTCATCCGCCACCTGATCTGAGGACGCCACCATGCAAAAACTCTCCGCTTTTTTCATCGGCCTGTTGTTCGGCCTGGGCCTGATGCTCTCGGGTATGACGGACCCCGGCAAGGTGCAGGGCTTCCTGGACTTGGCCGGTGCCTGGGACCCCTCCCTGGCCTTCGTCATGGGGGGTGCGATCGCCGTGGGGCTGCTGGCCTTCGCGGTGGCCAAGCGGCGCACGCGCAGCTTCCTGGGCTCGGGCATGTACCTGCCCAAGGCCACGGAAATCGACCGCCGGCTGGTGCTGGGCAGCCTCCTCTTCGGCGTGGGCTGGGGCCTGGCGGGCTTTTGCCCCGGACCGGGGCTGGTGTCCATGGCCGCGGGCGAGGTCAAGGGTCTTGTCTTCGTGCTGGCCATGCTCATGGGCATGGTCGTGTTCGAATGGCTGGAGCGCATGAGCGCGAAGACCCGAACGACCTGAAGGATGACCATGGACCTCAAACGCCTCACCCCCACCCTGTCCGTCGCCCCCCAAATCGCGCCGGGCGACCTCCCCGCCGCCGCCGCCGCCGGCTTCACCACGCTGATCTGCAACCGGCCCGATGGGGAGCAGCCCGGCCAGCCCGACCACGAGACCATGGCGCGCGCCGCCCAGGCGGCCGGCCTGCGCTTCGTGTTCCTGCCCGTCGTGTCCGGACAACTGGACGAAGCACAGGGCCGCGCCTTCGGCGAAGCGCTCGCGCAGGCCGAGGGCCCCGTGCTCGCGTACTGCCGCAGCGGCACGCGCAGCACCCAACTCTGGGCGCTGTCGCAGGCCGGCCAGCGCCCCTGGGCCGAGGTGCTGCAGACGGCAGCCGCCGCGGGTTACGACTTGAGCCGAATGCCCCCGCCGCCGGCGCGGGCCTGAACACCGACGCACGACCATGAACCTGTCCACACGCCATTGGTGGCCCGACCTGCCCATGAGGCATTGGGCCCGCGGGTACGGCCGCGACACCCTGCTGCGCGACGCCGTCGCCGCGGTGATCGTCACGCTCATGCTGATCCCGCAGAGCCTGGCCTACGCCCAGCTGGCGGGCCTGCCGCCCGAGGTCGGCCTGTACGCCAGCGTGGCGCCGCTGCTGGCCTACGCCCTGCTGGGCACCAGCCGCGTACTGGCGGTCGGACCGGTGGCCGTGGTCTCGCTGATGACGGCCGCCGCCGTGGGCGAACACGCCGCCGCCGGTAGCGCCCACTACCTGGCGGTGGCGATCACGCTGGCCTTTCTCTCGGGACTGATCCTGCTGGCCATGGGCCTGCTGCGCCTGGGCTTTCTCGCGCACTTCCTGAGCCATCCGGTCATCGCGGGTTTCATCGCGGCGTCGGGTCTGCTGATCGCGGCGAGCCAGCTCAAAACCTTGCTGGGGGTGTCGGCCGGCGGACACAACCTGGTGGAGATGCTGGCGGCGCTGTGGGCGCAACGCGGCCATGTGCATGGACTCACGCTGGGCATCGGCGCGGCCAGCCTGGCGTTTCTGTTCTGGGTGCGGCGCGGCCTGCAGCCGCTGCTGCGCCGCCTGGGCGTGCCACCGCGCGCGGCCGAGCTGGGGGCCAAGGCCGGACCGGTGGCCGCCATCATGGGCGCCACGCTGTTCACCTGGGCCGTCGATGGCGGCGCGCAGGGCGTCAAGCTCGTGGGCGCGGTACCGCAGGGCCTGCCGCCATTCACCCTGCCCTTGTGGGACCAGGCGCTGTGGCAATCGCTGCTGGTGCCCGCGCTGCTGATCAGCGTGGTGGGCTTCGTGGAGTCGGTCTCGGTGGGCCAGACGCTGGCCGCCAAGCGCCGCCAGCGCATCGAGCCCGATCAGGAGCTGGTCGCCCTGGGGGGCAGCAACCTCTCAGCCGCGTTCACGGGCGGCTTTCCCGTCACTGGCGGCTTCGCGCGTTCGGTGGTGAACTTCGACGCAGGCGCGCAGACGCCCGCCGCCGGCGTGTACACCGCCGTCGGCATTCTGCTGGCCTCGTTGCTGCTGACGCCGGCCCTCTTCCACCTGCCGCAGGCCACGCTGGCCGCCACCATCGTGGTGGCCGTGCTGTCGCTGGTGGACGTCGGCATCCTGCGCCGCACCTGGACCTACTCCAAGGCGGACTTCACCGCCGTGCTCGCCACGCTGGTGGCCACGCTCGCGGTGGGCGTGGAAAGCGGCCTGGTGGCCGGCGTGGGCGTGTCGCTGGCCCTGCACCTGTGGCGCACCAGCCAGCCGCACATCGCCGAGGTGGGCCAGGTGCCCGGCACCGAGCACTACCGCAACGTGCTGCGCCACCAGGTCATCACCCACCCGCAGGTCTTGGCCCTGCGCATGGACGAGAGCCTGTACTTCGCCAACGCGCGCGCCCTGGAGGACCGCATCAACGCCGCGGTGGCGCAGCGCCCGGCCTTGCGCCACGTGGTGCTGCAGTGCTCGGCCATCAACGACATCGACGCCAGCGCGCTCGACAGCCTGGAGGCCATCGACCAGCGCCTGCGCGACGCCGGCCTGCAGCTGCACCTCTCGGAAGTGAAAGGCCCGGTGATGGACAAGCTGCAGCGCAGCGACTTCCTGCAGCGCCTGAGCGGGCGCGTATTCCTCACGCACCACCAGGCTGCCGTCTCACTGGCCTCAGCGGGCGACTGAGCGCCCGAGGCTCACTTCGCGGCGTTCGGGAAAAACAACTGCTCGCCGCCGATCTTGTAGGCGGCGATGGCGGCCTGGCCGGCGGGTCCTGTCACCCAGTCCACGAACTTCTGGCCCTCGGCGGTCTTCACCTGCGGGTGCTTGGCCGCGCTCACCAGCATCACGCCGTACTGGTTGAACAGGCGCTGATCGCCCTCCACCAGCACCGTCAGGTCGCCCCGGTTCTTGAAGTTGAGCCAGGTGCCGCGGTCGGTGAGCACATAGGCGTTGGCGCCCGAGCCGATGTTGAGCGCCGGGCCCATGCCGCAGCCGCACTCCTTGTAGCCACTGCCCTTGTCGTCGCCTCCGGTCATCTTCCAGAAGCGCAGCTCGGCCGCGTGCGTGCCGCTCTTGTCGCCGCGTGAAATGAAGGGCGCGTTGGCCGCCGCCACTTTTTTGAGCGCGGCCACGATGTCCTTGCCCGCGGTTTTGGCCGGGTCGGCCTTGGGGCCCACGAGAACGAAGTCGTTGTACATGACCTCCTGGCGCTTGGCGGCGAAGCCCTCGGCCACGAACTTCTCCTCGGCCACCTTGTCGTGCACGAAGAGCACGTCGGCGTCACCGCGGCGCGCCATATCGATCGCCTGGCCGGTGCCCAGGGCCACCACCTTCACGTCGATGCCCGTGGCCTGCTTGAACTGCGGCAGGAGGTGACCGAACAGCCCGGACTGCTCGGTGGACGTGGTGGACGCCACGACGATGCTCTGCGCGAGCGCGGCGCCGCCGATCAGCAGGCCGGCGGCCAGGGTGAGGATGGAACGGATAGGTTTCACCAGCTTTCTCCTTGAACGAACAAATGGGCGTGCGGGCACACGGCGCGCAGCAGGTCGGCGTTGAAAAAATCGTGCACGGGCAGGTCGGCGAGCACTCGGCCCTGCTCCAGGTAGACGACGCGGCTGGCCAGGCGCTTGACCTGGCCGAGGTTGTGGCTCGCGAACACCAGCGTGGTGGGCTGGCCCTGCGCGGGCGTGGCGGTGAACTCGGCGATGAGCTGCTCGACCTCGCGCTTGGCGTGCGGGTCCAGGCTGGCGGTGGGCTCGTCGAGCAGCCAGATGTCGGGTTGCAGGGCCCAGGCGCGCGCCAGCGCCAAGCGCTGCTGCTGCCCGCCCGAGAGCGCACGGCCGTTGCGCTGCGCGAGCTCGACCAGGCCCACGCGCCGCAGGGCGGTGAGCGCCAGCGCGCGCGCCTCGCCCCAGCGCCGCCCCTGCAACCACAGGCCCAGGGCCACGTTGTGCAGCGCGCGGATGCGCAGCATGTGCGGGCGCTGGAACAGCATGGCCACGCGCTGGCCGCCCGGCGCCCGCAGGGTGCCCGCCGTGAGCGGCAACAGCCCGTGCAGGGTGCGCAGCAGCGTGCTCTTGCCGCTGCCATTGGCGCCGATGAAGGCCACGCGCTCACCGGGCAAGATGCGCAGGTTCACGTCGTCCAGCGCGGGCGGGCGCGGCGCCGGCCCCAGGCGCACCTGGGCGCCGCGCAACTCGAAACACGGCTCGGCGATGGCGGGGGGCGGCACCCCGCTCATGCGGCCGCTCCGACGGGCAGCAGCCCATCCTGCCGCTCGCGCCAGCGCCGCACCAGCGACACCAGCGCATTGAGCACCAGCACCACGGCCAGCAGCACCAGGCCCAGGCCCAGCGCCAGCGGCAGGTCACCCTTGCTCGTTTCCAGGGCGATGGCGGTGGTCATGACGCGCGTGAAGCCGTCGATGTTGCCGCCCACGATCATCACGGTGCCGACCTCGGCGATGGCCCGGCCGAACGCCGTGATGAAGACCGTGAGCAGCGCGTAGCGCTCGTCCCAGGCCAGCAGCAGGCTGCGCATCAGCGTGCCCGCGCCCATGGACCGCAGCTGCTCGCCGTGGCTGCGGTCGGCGTCCTCCACGGCCTGGCGCACCAGGGCGGTCACCAGCGGCAGCACCAGCACGGCCTGCGCCACCACCATGGCCTCGAAGTTGAACAGCCAGCCCAGGAAGCCCAGCGGCCCCGAGCGCGACAGCAGCAGGTACACCACCAGCCCCACCACCACCGCCGGCACCGCCAGCGCGGTATTGAGCAGCGTGAGCACCGCGCCGCGCCCGGCGAAACGCGCGGCCGCCAGCCAGGCGCCCAGCCACAGGCCCAGGGCGTAGGCAATGCCAGTGGCGGTGACGCTGACCGCCAGCGACCGCCACACGATGGCCCACAGGCCCGCATCGCCGGAAAGGATCAGCCCGATCGCGGTCGCCACGCTATCGGCAAAGGTGTTCATATGTGGGTGAGCTTAGCGAGCCAGAGACCTGCCCGCGCTACGTACTGACGCGGTATGAACGTTGGTGCATAAGACACCTTGATGCACACTTGACGGCCATGCGACGAATCGAGCTGGCGTACCAACTGAGCACGCGCGAGCGGCCCGCCGGCAATGGATCGGCCCTGCTGCGCAACCCCATGATGGACGTGCTGCACGCCGTGAAGGCCTCAGGCTCCATCTCCGGCGCGGCGCGCGAGCTGGGCCTGTCCTACCGCCACGTGTGGGGGCAGCTCAAGGAATGGGAGGCCGATCTCGGCCAGGGCCTGATCTTCTGGGAGCGCGGCCAGGCCGCGCGCCTCACGCCCTTCGGCGAGAAGCTGCTGGCGGCCGAGCGCCTGGCCCAGGCCCGGCTGGGGCCGCAGATGGAGAACCTGCGCGCCGAACTCGAACGCGCCTTCGCGCTCATGCTCGACGGTGAGGCCACCGAGCACCCCCAGCTCACGCTCTATGCCAGCCACGACCACGCCCTTGCCGAGCTGGTGGACTTCGCGGCGCGCGACGCTGGCGGCAGCGGCCAGGGGGAAGCCCAGCGCCTGCACCTGGACGTGCAGTTCTGCGGCAGCGTGGACGCCATCCGCGCGCTCAACGAGGGGCGCTGCAAGATCGCCGGCTTTCACACCCAGCCCTTCGCCGACGCGCACACGCTCACCGCGCGCACCTACCGCCCGCTGCTCAAACCGGGCCTGCACAAGATCATCGGCTTCGCGCGGCGCACGCAGGGCCTGGTGGTGGCGCCCGGCAACCCGCTGCGCCTGCGCGACGTCGCCGACGTGGCGCGGCTGCAGGCGCGCTTCGTGAACCGCGCCAAGGGGACGGGCACACGCCTGCTGCTGGACGAGCTGCTGGCCCAGGCCGGCCTGCCGTCGGGCGACGTGGACGGCTACGAGCGCGTGGAGCGTTCGCACGCGGCGGTGGCGCACGCCGTGGCCAGCGGCAGCGCCGACGTGGGCCTGGGCACCGAGTACGCCGCGCGCAGCGCCGGCCTGGGCTTCGTGCCCGTCACCGACGAGCGCTACCTGCTGGTCTGCCTGAAGAACACCCTGGACGAGCCGCCCCTGCAGCGCCTGCTGGAGCGGCTGCGCAGCCGCCCCTGGCAGGAACGCCTGGCCGCCCTGCCCGGCTACCGGCCGGACCACTGCGGCGAGGTGGCGGCGATGAAGCGGCTGCTGCCCTGGTGGGGCTGAGCCGCTCGCGCCCTCACAACAGGTTCGCGCTGCGCGCGGCCGCCTCGATGCCCTTGTAGTTGTCGGCCTTGGTGGGCACGAAACGGGTGGCGCGCTGCAGGTCCAGCACCTCTTTGCCTTGCGGCGTGGCGCGGTCCAGCTTGAGCAGCGCGGCGGCGAGCTTCTCGCGCTGCGCGGCGGGCATGTCGGCGTGCACCGACCAGTTGTAGTCGTAGTACGGCGGGGTGGTGAAGATCACGCGCACCTTGGCCGTGTCGACCTTCTTGTCGGCCACGAATTTCTCCCACACCGAGATGTTCAGCGCCCCGCCCTGCACCTTGCCCGAGGCCACGGCGGCGATGGTGGCGTCGTGCGCGCCGCTGTAGGCCACGCGGCCGAAGTCCTTCTCGGGGTTGATGTTGGCCTGCAGCAGGAAGCTGCGCGGCATGAGGTGGCCCGAGGTGCTGCTCTGCGAACCGAAGCTCACGTCCTTGCCCTTGAGGTCGGCCAGCGACTTCACGGCCGGGTCGCTGGAGATGAAGACCGAGCGGAACTTCTCGTCTTCCTCGCGCTGCACCAGCGGGATGATCTTGCCGCCCGAACGCACATTGGCCTGCACGAAAGTGAAGCCGCCGAACCAGGCCATGTCCACCTTCCTGTTCACCAGCGCCTCGACGGCGGCGGCGTAGTCGGTCACCGGCGTGTATTCCACCTTCATGCCCAGGGCGCCCTCCAGGTACTTCACCAGCGGCGCGGCCTTGCGCGCCAGCTCGGTGGGCGATTCGTCGGGGATGGCGGTGACGCGGAACACCTGCTGAGCGTGCGCGGCGGCGGCCACCAGGCCCAGGCCCAGCACAAGGGCGTGGCGACAGCGGTGAAACAGGGAATGGCGGGTCATGGTGGTTTCCTGATGAAGGGAGGAAGCGGCTCAAGAACAAAGGGCGCGGCCTTGCGAGAAAGGAAGGCGGCATGCCCTGGCGGGCGCCGGCGCGCGAGCGCGGACCGCGAATCCTAGTCCACGCGGCCACGGGCCGGTCTGCGCCAAGGACGCGGCTCCTTTCAAGCCATTGAGCGCATGCCCGAAGGCGCCCCGGAAGGAGCGCCTGGAATGGCGCGAGACATTGCGAGCCGCCCTCCGCCCTCACCCCGGCCAGTCGCCCAGCAGCTCGTCCGGCGAAGGCTTGTGAAACTTCGGACGGCCCACGCCCAAGGGCGTGCCCAGCACCATCCAGCCGACCAGGGCTTCGCCGGGCCGGCAGAAGGCCGACATGACGGCCTGGTCGCGCACCTTGCTGCCCGAGAGCATCTTGCCGCCGTAACCCAGGGCGTGAGCGGCCGTCAGGAAGTTGGCGAGCGCGCCGCCCAGGGCGATCCACTGTTCGTGCACCGTGGCCACCGGGTGGCCGGCGTCGATGCGCGCGATCACGGCCACCAGCAGCGGCGGTTCGGTGGCGCGCCCACGGTCGCGCCGCGCCTGTTCGGCCGGTTTCCCCTGCGCCAGGGCCACGGTCTCGAACAGGTCGGCCAGGCGCTGCCGGGCCTCCCCGCGCACGACGGCAAACCGGTAAGGCACCAGGCCCGCGTGGTCGGGCGCGCGCAGCGCGGCGGCGGCCATGCGCCGCAGCTCGTCGGGCGAAGGCGCGGGCTCGCGCAGGTACTTGGTGCCGACCGACAGGCGCGACAGCAGGGACTCGAGTGGGTCGGCGGGCGCGGGGTCGCGGGGGGTGTTCATGGCGGCGGGCGGCGCGGTGGGGGTATTGAGGCACCAGTGTGCGCCACCGCAGGCCGCTGGCGCGGGCCATGACCCTGGGGCCCGGCCCCTCGGGGCCGGCCAGCGCGTTCAGAACGCCTCTTTCTCCGCTTCCAGGTACGCCAGGCTGGTGTACTTGCCGATGTTGCTGTCGAAGCCCTGCATGCTGGCCGCGCGCGCGGCCACGCGCGGATCGGCCAGCACCAGGCCCTTGGCCTTGTCCAGCGGCAGGCCGTCTTTCACCGCCTTCAGGCAGGGCTCGTAAATGCCGCGCAGGAAATCACCGTAGGTCTGGAGCAGGTCGCGGCTCGCGTGGCCGTGGCCCGGCACCCAGAGCTGCTCGCCCAGGTCCTTCATGAGCGTGTCGTAGGTCTTGAAGGTGCCCACGTAGGAGCCGTCGTCGATGTTGGCGATGCGGTTGCCCATGGCGATGTCGCCGACGTAGGTGAGACGGTCCTGCACCACCTCCATGCACAGGTCGGACGGCGTGTGCGCCACGCCGTGGTGGTGCAGGCGCAGCTGCACGTCTCCGTAGTCGAACACCTGGCCGGGCCGCACGTCGGTGTTGGGTGCGACGATCTTCGTGCCCAGCGTGGCCTGGTTGGTCCAGCGCTCCATCATGCCGCGCCAGGCATTGCCCTCGGCCCCCAGGATCTGCTCGCGCGTGTGCGCCAGCGCGTGGATGGGCACGCCCGGGAAGGCCTCGACGAAGGCGTGGTTGCCCAGCCAATGGTCGCCGTGGTAGTGGCTGTTGAACACAGCCACCACAGGCCGGTCGGTCACGCGGCGGATCATGCGGATCGCCATCTGCCCGATCTGCAGCGAGCCGCCCGAATCCAGGACCACCACGCCCTTTTTCGTGACCACGAAAACCACGTTGGCCATCATCCCCTGGTTCTGCGGGGTGGGAAATCCGTCCTCCGCGAACACCATCCACACGTGCGGGGACAGCTGTTGCGCGGGGATGTCGGGCATGGGCGGACCGACCACGAAGTCGCGCACCTGCTGCGCGAACAGCCGCGCCTCGGGCACGGCGGCCAGGCCGGCGGCGCCCAGTGCCAGGCCGGCACCGGCGCGCAGCCAGTGGCGGCGGGTGAGGCGGTCGGTGGGGAGGTGGCGGGTGGGCATCGGCGTCTCCATCAGTTATTGCTTATTTTCAGATCATAGCCAGACCGACGGAGAACGGCACGCCGCCCGGCCCGGGGGCGACCGCTCACCGGGGCGCGGACAGGCCGTCCTGCGGCGTGGCGTGGCGCGCGCGGATGGCTTCGGCCTGCCGCGCGACCTCGGCGCGCAGCGCCGCCGGCTCCACCACCTCGACCTCGGCGCCGTGGCCCAGGATCTGCCGCGCGCCGTGCTCGACCGACTCCAGCGCCCACAGGACGCAGCGCCAGCCGTCGGGCGCCCTGTCCTGCGGCGCCACCGGCACCTCGGCGAAACGGTGGCGCGCGTGCTCCAGCCAGCCCAGCGCCCGGGGCGACACCAGCACCCGGGCCTGCAGCGGCCGCAACCCGGCCTCGAACCGCGCCGACGACTCCTGCCAGTAGCGCGCCAGGTCGAAGCCGCGGGGACGCCGGAAGCCGCTGCCCAGGACCGCCAGGCCCCGCACGCTGGCCAGGCGGTAGGTGCGCACGGCGGTCTGCCGGCTTTCGCGTGCCGCGAGGTACCAGGCGCCGGCCTTGAGCACCAGCCCCAAGGGTTCAAGCTCCCGCCGCGACAGACCGCGCCAGCTCATGTAGTCGACCCGCAGGCGCTTGCCGCTCCAGACGGCCTGCGCCGCGTCCCGCAGGAACGCCGGTGTGTCGGAGGCCCGGTACCAATCCAGGGGGTCGATGTGCAGCCGCTCGGCCACCAAGGCCGCCTGGTCGCGCCAGGGCGCCGGCACGCTGGCCATCAGCTTGAGCCGTGCCGACGCGGCGGCCTCGCCCAGGCCCAGCGCCGTCGCCGGCCCCGGCAGGCCGGCCAGCCACAGGGCGTTCGCCTCGTCGCCCGTCATGCCGGTGAGCTGCGTCGTCCAGCCCGGCTGCAATTGGAAGCCACCCTGGTGGCCCCGTTCGCCCCACAGGGGCACGCCGGCCGCCGAGAGTTGATCGATGTCGCGCAGGACGGTGCGCTCGGACACCTCGAGCGAGCGCGCGATGGCGCCGGCCGTCAAACGACCGTGGGCCTGCAGCAGCATGAGGATGGACAACAGGCGGTGGGCTTTCATGGCCGCCCAATCATGACACCCCTTGTCATATTGGTGGTGCCAGCATCGCCCTTCCTTCATCACCACCAGGCAGACACACCATGAACTCCCCAGACCCCGGCGCAACGAGCGCGAAGCAGGACTTCGATTTCCTGGTCGGCCACTGGACCACCCGCCAGCGGCGCCTGAAACAGCGCCTGCAGGGCAGCGACGAATGGGAAACCTTCACCGCCTCCACCACCAACCAGCACCTGCCGGGCGGCGTGATCAACTTCGATACCCTGGTCGCGCCGACCTGGAAACCGGGCTGGGTGGGCATGTCGCTGCGCCTGTTCAACCCGGCGACCAACCTCTGGAGCATCTACTGGGTCACCAACGAAGGCGGAGGCATCGACCCCGCGACGGGGCAGCTCGGCGCCCCGGTGGTCGGCCGCTTCCAGGGAAGCGAAGGCCTGTTCGAGGGCGAGGACCGGTTCGAGGGACGCACGGTCCGCGTGCGCTTCCATTGGCAGCGCTGGGGCAGCGAGCGGGCGCGCTGGCAGCAGGCCTTCTCCGACGACGGCGGGCGCAGCTGGGAGGTCAACTGGGTCATGGACTTTGAGCGCGAGGCCCCGTCCCCGGCCGAACCGGCGCCGCCACCCGCCCTCGGCCTCGACTGCCAGGTGGTCGAGTTGCGCCGGTACACCCTTCATCCGGGCCAGCGCGACACATTGATCGAGCTGTTCGAGCGGGCCCTGGTCGAACCGCAGGAAGCACTGGCCATGGCCGTGATGGGCCAGTTCCGCGACCTCGATGCGCCCGACCACTTCGTCTGGCTGCGCGGCTTTGCCGACAGGGACAGCCGCACCAGGGGATTGGCGGCGTTCTATGGCGGCCCCGTCTGGCGACAGCACGGCGGCGCGGCCAACGCCACCATGGTCGACTCCGACGACGTGCTGCTGCTGCGCCCGGCTTGGCCGGGCTCGGGCCTCTCGATGCAGGGCCGCCGCCGCCCGCAGTCCACGGGGCAGACGACCGCGCCGGGCCTGCTGCGGGTCAGCGTGCTGCCCCTGCGCGAGACGGCCGGTGCGGCGCTGCTGAGCCTCTGCCGCGACACCCTGTCGCCGTGCCTGCGGAAGGGTGGCGCGCACGTCCTCGGCTGGTACGTCACCGACGAGGCGCCGAACGATTTTCCTCGCCTGCCCGTGCGGGAGGGGAAGCCGGTGTTGGTGGGCTTTGCCCTGTTTCCCGACCTGCCCTCGCTAAACGCCTTCGAGCGCAGCGGCGCCTGGGACCGCGACGCGCAGGCGGCGCTGGCGCCATGGCTCGATCGCCCGGCGCGCCACCACAGGCTGGCGCCCACCGCGCGTTCGGCGATCCAGGCCTGAGCGCCAAGGGCGCGGGAGCCGCTGCTCAGCGGCGTGGCAGCCGGCGGGCGATCTCGGTCACCAGCTGGCGCGCCAGGGCCAGCTTGCCGGCGCGCGGCAGCTCGGTGCTGCCGGCCTCGTCCACCAGCAGCAGCGCGTTGTCGTCGCGGCCGAAGGTGTCGGGCCCGATGTTGCCCACCAGCAGCGGCACGCCCTTGCGGGCGCGCTTGGCCTGGGCGTGGGCCAGCAGATCGTGGCTTTCGGCGGCGAAACCCACGCAATACAGCGCGCCGGCCCGAGCGCGCGGGCTGGCGGCCACACCGGCCAGGATGTCGGGGTTCTCCACGAAGGCCAGGGTGGGCGCTTCGCCGCTGCCGTCCTTCTTGATCTTCTGGTCGGAGGTGCTGGCGGGGCGCCAGTCGGCCACGGCGGCGGCCGCGATGAAGACGTCGGCCGCGTCGGCACTGGCCAGCACGGCGCGCTGCATGTCCTGCGCGGACACCACGTCCACCCGCTGAACCCCGCGCGGCGTGGGCAGGGCCACCGGGCCGGCCACCAGCGTCACCTGGGCACCGGCCTCGTGCGCGGCGCGCGCGAGCGCGAAGCCCATCTTGCCGCTGGAGCGGTTGGTGAGGCCGCGCACCGGGTCGATGGCCTCGAAGGTGGGCCCGGCCGTGATGAGCACATGCCGGCCCGCCAGCGCCTTGGGCTGGAAGTGACGCACCAGCTCATAGAGCAGTTCGTCCGGTTCGAGCATGCGGCCATCGCCGGTTTCGCCGCAGGCCTGCTCGCCCGCGCCCACGCCCAGCACCACGGTGCCGTCGGCGCGCAGCTGCGCCAGGTTGCGCTGCGTGGCGGGGTGGGCGTACATCTCGCGGTTCATGGCCGGGGCCACGATCAGCGGCACGCGCTCCAGGGGCCGGGCCAGGCACAGCAGCGAGAGCAGGTCGTCGGCGCGGCCATGCAGCAGCTTGGCCATGAAGTCGGCGCTGGCCGGCGCGATGACGATGGCATCGGCCTCGCGGCTGAGGTTGATGTGGGGCATGTTGTTGCCCTCGCGCGGGTCCCACTGCGAGCCGTAGACCGTGCGGCCCGACAACGCCTGCAGGGTGACCGGCGTGATGAAGTGCTCGGCCGCCTCGGTCATCACCACCTGCACCGTGGCGCCGGCCTTCACCAGGCCGCGGCAGAATTCGGCGGCCTTGTAACAGGCCACGCCACCGCTGAGGCCCAGCACGATGTGTTTTCCCGCGAGATCGCTCATGGAGGCGCAATGTAGCAGCGCCCCGCGAGAAGCCCCGGTGGACGGGCCGAGCGGGAGGGGCCACCTATAATCGGAATTTCCCACCTGAGCCTGCCCCCGGGCTGGCCCGAGTCATGACCAAATACGTGTTCGTCACCGGCGGTGTGGTGTCCTCCCTGGGCAAGGGCATTGCTTCTGCGTCTCTCGCCGCGCTGCTCGAATCGCGCGGCCTCAAAGTCACCCTCATCAAGCTCGACCCGTACATCAACGTGGACCCGGGCACCATGTCGCCGTTCCAGCACGGCGAGGTGTTCGTCACCGACGACGGCGCCGAGACCGACCTGGACCTGGGCCACTACGAGCGTTTCATCGAAACGCGCATGCGCCAGTCCAACAACTTCACCACCGGCAAGATCTACCAGTCGGTGCTGGAGAAGGAGCGCCGCGGCGACTACCTCGGCAAGACCGTGCAGGTGATCCCGCACGTCACCAACGAGATCCAGGAATTCATCCGCAAGGGCTCGGGCGAAGGCACGCCCGACGCGGTGGACGTGGCCATCGTCGAGATCGGCGGCACCGTGGGCGACATCGAGTCCCTGCCCTTCCTGGAAGCCGTGCGCCAGATGAGCCTGCGCCTGGGCCCCAACAGCTCGGCCTTCCTGCACCTGTCCTACCTGCCCTGGATCGCCGCCGCCGGCGAGCTCAAGACCAAGCCCACGCAGCACACCGCCAAGGAGCTGCGCGCCATCGGCATACAGGCCGACGCCCTGCTCTGCCGCGCCGACCGCCGCATCCCCGACGAGGAACGCGCCAAGATCAGCCTGTTCAGCAACGTGCCCGAATGGGGCGTGATCAGCATGTGGGACGTGGACACCATCTACAAGGTGCCGCGCATGCTGCACGAGCAGGGGCTGGACGGCCTCATCTGCGACAAGCTGCGCCTGAACACGCCGCCGGCCAACCTCAAGCGCTGGGACGACCTCGTGCATGCGGTGGAGAACCCGCAGGGCACGGTGCACATCGCCATGGTCGGCAAGTACGTCGACCTGTCCGACAGCTACAAGTCGCTCAACGAGGCCCTGCGCCACGCCGGCCTGAAGAACCAGGCCAAGGTGGCCATCGAGTACGTCGATTCCGAGACCATCACGCCGGCCAACGTGGCCCAGGTGCTGGGTCGCTTCGACGCCGTGCTGGTCCCCGGCGGCTTCGGCAAGCGCGGCATCGAGGGCAAGATCTGCGCGGCGCGCTTCGCGCGCGAGCAGAAAGTGCCCTACCTGGGCATCTGCCTGGGCATGCAGGTGGCCACCATCGAATACGCGCGCCACGTGGCCGGCCTGAAGGACGCCAACAGCACCGAGTTCGAGCCCGGCACGCCGCACCCGGTCATCGCCCTCATCACCGAGTGGAAGGACGCCGACGGCAGCATCCAGCAGCGCGACGCCCACTCCGACCTCGGCGGCACCATGCGCCTGGGGGCGCAAAGCTCCGACGTGGCCAAGGGCACGCTGGCGCACAGCATCTACGGCGACGTGGTGACCGAACGCCACCGCCACCGCTACGAAGCCAACGTGAACTACCTCGACCAGCTGCGCCAGGCCGGGCTGGTGATCTCCGCGCTGACCCAGCGCGAGCACCTCACCGAGATCGTGGAGCTGCCGCAGTCCGTGCACCCCTGGTTCATGGGCGTGCAATTCCACCCCGAGTTCAAGTCCACGCCCTGGGCCGGCCACCCGCTGTTCAACGCCTACATCAAGGCGGCGCTGACCCACCAGGCGCAGCGCCGGCCCGCCCGGGCCGTGGCCTGAGGCCCCGACGGAGAGCCCCACGATGAAGCTCTGCGGTTTCGACGTCGGCCTGGACAAGCCCTTCTTCCTCATCGCCGGCCCCTGTGTCATCGAGTCCGAGCAGCTGCAGATGGACGTGGCCGGGCGGCTGAAGGAGATCACCGGCTCGCTGGGCATCCCCTTCATCTTCAAGAGCAGCTTCGACAAGGCCAACCGCAGCAGCGGCAAGAGCTTCCGCGGCCCTGGCCGCGAGGCGGGCCTGGCGGTGCTGGCCAAGGTCAAGGCCCAGCTCGGCGTGCCCGTCATCACCGACGTGCACAGCGAGGACGACATCGCCCCCGCCGCCGCCGTGTGCGACGTGCTGCAGACGCCGGCCTTCCTGTGCCGCCAGACCGACTTCATCCGCGCCGTGGCGCAGAGCGGACGGCCGGTGAACATCAAGAAGGGCCAGTTCCTCGCGCCGCACGACATGAAGAACGTGATCGACAAGGCCCGCGACGCGGCCCGCGACGCCGGCCTGCCCGAGGACAGCTTCCTCGCCTGCGAGCGCGGCGCGAGCTTCGGCTACAACAACCTCGTCTCCGACATGCGGGCCCTGGCCATCATGCGCGAGACCGGCGCGCCGGTGGTGTTCGACGCCACCCACAGCGTGCAGCTGCCCGGCGGGCAAGGCACCAGCTCGGGCGGCCAGCGCGAGTTCGTGCCCGTGCTGGCGCGCGCCGCCGTGGCGGTCGGCGTGTCCGGCCTGTTCATGGAAACCCACCCCGACCCGGCCAAGGCCTTGAGCGACGGCCCGAACGCCGTGCCGCTCAAGCACATGCCCGCGCTGCTCGAAACCCTGCTCGCGCTCGACGCCGTGACCAAAAGGAACGGCTACCTCGAGGACCGCTTCAACGCCTGAGCCGCGCCCAGTTTTCTTTGACTTTCCGAACCTGAGGACCCTTGATTCATGAGTGCCATCGTTGACATCGTCGGCCGCGAAGTGCTGGACAGCCGCGGCAACCCCACCGTCGAGTGCGACGTGCTGCTGGAGAGCGGCGTCATGGGCCGCGCGGCCGTGCCCTCGGGCGCGTCCACCGGCTCGCGCGAGGCCATCGAGCTGCGCGACGGCGACAAGAGCCGCTACCTGGGCAAGGGCGTGCTCAAGGCGGTGGAGCACATCAACACCGAGATCAGCGAGGCCGTGCTGGGCCTGGACGCCTCCGAGCAGGCCTTCCTGGACAAGACCCTGATCGACCTCGATGGCACCGAGAACAAGAGCCGCCTGGGCGCCAACGCCATGCTGGCCGTCTCCATGGCCGTGGCCCGCGCCGCCGCCGAGGAAGCCGGCCTGCCGCTGTACCGCTACTTCGGCGGCATGAGCGCGGTGCAGATGCCCGTGCCCATGATGAACGTCATCAACGGCGGCGCCCACGCTAACAACAACCTCGACCTGCAGGAGCTGATGATCATCCCCGTGGGCGCGCCGAACTTCCGCGAGGCCCTGCGCTGGGGCGCCGAGGTGTTCCACGCGCTCAAGAAGATCCTGCACGACAAGGGCATGAGCGTGGCGGTGGGCGACGAAGGCGGCTTCGCGCCGAACGTCGAGAGCCACGAGGCCGCGCTGCAACTGCTGATGGACGCCATTTCGGCCGCCGGCTACACCCCGGGCGACCAGATCGCGCTGGGCCTGGACTGCGCCGCGAGCGAGTTCTACAAGGATGGCCAGTACGCGCTCGACGGCGAGGGCCTGAAGCTCAGCGCCGAGGAGTGGACCCATATGCTGGCCACCTGGTGCGACAAGTACCCCATCGTCAGCATCGAGGACGGCATGGCCGAGGGCGACTGGGACGGCTGGAAGGTCCTCACCGAGCGCCTGGGCCAGCAGGTGCAGCTGGTGGGCGACGACCTCTTCGTCACCAACACCAAGATCTTGAAGGAAGGCATCGACAAGGACATCGCCAACTCGATCCTCATCAAGATCAACCAGATCGGCACGCTGACCGAAACCTTCGCCGCCATCGAGATGGCCAAGCGCGCGGGCTACACCGCCGTGATCAGCCACCGCAGCGGCGAGACCGAGGACAACACCATCGCCGACATCGCCGTGGGCACCAACGCCGGCCAGATCAAGACCGGCTCGCTCTCGCGCTCGGACCGCATGGCCAAGTACAACCAGCTGCTGCGCATCGAGGAAGACCTCGGCGAAGTGGCCGTGTACCCCGGCCGCGCCGCCTTCTACAACCTGCGCTGACCGCCACGCCCCCGATGGCCAACCGCCTGATCCCCGGCCTGCTGGTCGCGCTGCTGCTGGTGCTGCACGCGCAGCTCTGGTTCGGCCGGGGCAGTGTGCCGCAGGTGGCGCAGCTGCGCCGCGACCTGGCCGCCCAGCTGGAGGCGAACGAGCTGGCGCGGCAGCGCAACGCGCAGATCGCCAGCGAGCTGCGCGACCTCCAGGAAGGGCTGGAGATGGTCGAGGAGTTGGCGCGCCAAGACCTCGGCATGGTCAAGCCCAACGAGGTTTTCGTGCAGATCGCGCGCTGATCCGCCGCGGATCGGCGCCCTTCCCTGGCCGTCCCATGCTCACGGTGGCACTGCTCGGCGGGCCGCTCACCGGCAAGCGCACGCTGGCGCGCCAATTGCGCGAGGCCCTGGACGCGCGGGGCATCGCCGGGGTCGTGATCGCCGACGCCACCGCGCTGATGGCGGCGGCCCACAACGAGCTTCGTTTCAATGACCGCGGACTCTGGCCCGAAGCCCTGGCCGCGCAGCGCCGCATCGGCCTGACGCTGCTGATGGGCCTGGATCTGCCCTGGGAACCCGGCGGCCGGTTCAGCGACAGCCCCGCCGTGCGCGAGGCCACCGACACCCTGTTGCGCCGCGAGCTGCAAGGCGCGGGCATCGGCTTCCAGACGGTTTATGGCCACGGCGCGCGGCGCCTGCAGGCCGCGCTGCGCGCCGTGGGGGCCGCCCTGGGCCGCGAGCTGCTGCCCGACGACCCCCTGCTGCGCGACGGTTCGGGCCGCTGGGCCTGCGAGGCCTGCAGCGACCCCGACTGCGAGCACCGGCTGTTCAGCGCCCTGCTCGCGCGCCGCGGCGACGGCTGAGGCTTACTGCGGCCGGTCGGTCCCGGGCGGCTGCGCCAGCGGCTGCAGGAACACCTGCGCCGCATCCACCGGATCGAAGGTGTATTGCGCGCCGCAGAAATCGCAGTTGACCTCCACCTGGCCCTGCTCTTCCAGGATGGACTCGATCTCCTCGCGCCCGAGCGAACGCAGCATGCCGCCCACGCGCTCGCGCGAGCAGGTGCAGGCGAAGCGGGGTCCCGCGCCGGCCAGCAGCGGGTCGAAGCGGCGCAGGTTCTCTTCCCAGAACAGGCGGTGCAGGATGGTGTCGGCATCGAGCCCCAGCAGCTCTTCGCGCTTGAGGCTGCTGGCCAGGATCGCGATGCGCTGGTAGTCCTCGTTGCGGCCGATCTGGTCCTCGTCGCGCTGCTGCGACTGGCCGGCCAGGTTGGCCTCGCCCTGCAGCGGCAGGCGCTGGATCAGCAGGCCGGCGGCCATCTTGTCGTTCGCCGCCAGCACCAGCTTGGTGTCAAGTTGCTCGCTCTGCAGCATGTAGTGCTCGATCACCTCGCTGAGCTTTTCCAGCTTCTCGCGGCGGTCACCGAACAGCGGCACCACCCCCTGGTAGGGCTGCTGGCCGGGCTGGCGGTCCTTCGGGTCGAGCGTGATCGCGCAACGGCCCTGGTTGGTGGCGTTCACCATGTGCGACAGGGGCGCGTCGTCCGCCACCTCGCCGGCCACCGTCGCGGTGGCGCGCAGGCTCAGGTCGGGCTGCACCTCGGCCACGGCCAGCTTCACCGGGCCGTCGCCATGGATCTGCATGACCAGGGCGCCGTTGAATTTGATGTTGGCCTGCATCAGCGTGGCCGCGGCCGTCATCTCGCCGAGCAGCTCGGTCACGGCCGCGGGGTAGCCGCCGGCCTGCGCGCGGCGCTGCAGGATCTCCTGCCAGGCGTCGGTGATGCGCACCAGCATGCCGCGCACCGGCAGGCCTTCAAACACGAATTTGTGGAGCTCGGACACGGGGTTCCTTCGACCAAAGCGGCACAGGTGGCGCTCAGCCGGTCTTTTTCAAGCCCTTGCGGTAGCGCTGGGCGTTCTCGATGTAGTGGGCCGCGCTGCGGCGCAGGCCCTCGATCTGCTCGGGCGTGAGCTGGCGCACCACCTTGGCGGGGCTGCCCAGGATCATGGAGCCGTCGGGGAATTCCTTGCCCTCGGTCACCAGGGCGCGCGCGCCCACCAGGCAGTTCTTGCCGATCCTCGCGCCATTGAGCACGGTGGCGCCGATGCCGATCAGCGACTCGTCGCCGATGGTGCAGCCGTGCAGCATCACCTGGTGGCCGATGGTCACGCGCTCGCCCACCACCAGCGGGAAGCCGTAGTCGGCGTGCATCACCGTGCCGTCCTGCACATTGCTGCCCTGGCCGACGGTGATGGTCTCGGTGTCGCCGCGCAGCACCGCGCCGAACCAGACGCTGCTGTCTTCGTGCAGGTGCACGTTGCCCATGACTTGCGCGCTGTCCGCGACCCAGGCCGAATCGGCCATCGTCGGCGCCACGCCATCGAGTTCGTACAAAGCCATGCGGCGGTCTCCTCGGGTGCTCGGGTGTCGAAACCTAGAATTGTAGGGATGCCCCTCACCGTACCCGCCGAGACGCCCGCCAGCCTGCGCGAGCAGGCCCTGGAGGCCCTGTGCACGGCCGATCCCACGGCCAAGGCGGCGGCGGCGCAGGCGCTGTGGGCGCGCTGGCGCGCCCTGGGCGCGCAGGACGGGGCGGCCTGGGCCGCGCAGGCGCCCATCGCCCCCTTGGCCAGCGCCACCCTGCCCGGCCGCCCGGCGCGCCCCGAACTCGTGCCGCCGCAGGCCGTGGCCCAGCGCTCGCCCTTCACGCGCGACGGCCTGGCGGCCCTGCTGCACGCCATCGCGCACATCGAGTTCAACGCCATCGACCTGGCGCTGGACGCGCTGTGGCGCTTCCCCGGCCTGCCGCTGGACTTCTACCGCCAGTGGCTGCAGGTGGCGCACGAGGAGGCCACGCACTTCGGCCTGCTGCGCGAGTTGCTGCAGGCACTGGGCCACGACTACGGCGACTTCCCCGCCCACAACGGCCTGTGGGAGATGTGCGTGAAGACCCAGCACGACCCGCTGGCGCGCATGGCCCTGGTGCCGCGCACCCTGGAGGCGCGCGGCCTGGACGCCACGCCGCTGATCCAGTCGCGCCTGCGCCAGGTGACGGCGCGCGAGGTCAAGCAGGAAGCGCAGCGCGCGGTCGAGATCCTGGACACCATCCTGCGCGACGAAATCGGCCACGTGGCCGTGGGCAACCGCTGGTACGCCTGGCTGTGCGCGCAGCGCGGGCTGGAGCCGGTGGCGCACTACCGCGTGCTGGCGCGCGAGCACGCCGCGCCGCGGCTGAGGCCGCCGTTCAACGACACCGCCCGACGGGCGGCGGGCTTCACCCAGGCCGAGCTGGATGCCCTGCTCGGACCCTGAACGGGGCGAACCCGGACAATCCGGGGATGACTTCCGCTTCCCCGACCGCGTTCAGCGCCCTCCCCCTGTCCCCCGCCACCCTGGCCAACCTCGAGCAGCTGGGCTACACGGCCATGACGCCGATCCAGGCCGCCGCCCTGCCGCCGGCCCTGCTGGGCAAGGACCTCATCGCCCAGGCCAAGACCGGCAGCGGCAAGACCGCCGCCTTCGCCCTGGCGCTGCTGGCCAACCTGAACCCGCGCCGCTTCGCCGTGCAGGCGCTGGTGCTGTGTCCCACGCGCGAGCTGGCCGACCAAGTGAGCACCGAAGTCCGCCGCCTCGCGCGCGCGGCGGACAACGTGAAGGTGGTGGTGCTCTGCGGCGGCGTGCCGCTGCGCGGGCAGTTGGCCTCGCTGGAGCACGGCGCGCACATCGTGGTGGGCACGCCGGGCCGGGTCATGGACCACCTGGGGCGCGGCAGCCTGCGGCTGGACGCGCTCAACACCCTGGTGCTCGACGAGGCCGACCGCATGCTCGACATGGGCTTTTTCGACGACATCGCCACTGTCGCCAGGCAGTGCCCCGCGGCGCGCCAGACCCTGCTGTTCTCCGCCACCTACCCCGAAGGCATCGCCCAGCTCAGCGCGCGCTTCATGCGCGAGCCCGTCACCGTGAAGGTGGAGGCCCAGCACGCGGGCGCGCAGATCGAGCAGCGCTGGTACGAAGTGAGCGAGACCCAGCGCCTGGACACGGTGGGTCGCCTGCTTGCCCACTTCCGCCCCGCCAGCGCGCTGGCCTTCTGCAACACCAAGGCGCAGTGCCGCGACCTGGTGGCCGTGCTGCGGGCCCAGGGCATCGGTGCGCTGGCGCTGTTCGGGGAGCTGGAGCAGCGCGAACGCGACCAGGTGCTGGTGCGCTTCGCCAACGGCAGCTGCCGGGTGCTGGTGGCCACCGACGTGGCCGCGCGCGGCCTGGACATCGCCAGCCTGGCCGCCGTCATCAACGTGGACGTGACGCCCGATCCCGAGGTGCACATCCACCGCATCGGCCGCACCGGCCGGGCGGGCGAAAGCGGCCTGGCGCTGAACCTGGCCAGCCTGGACGAAATGGGCAGCGTGGGCCGCATCGAGCAGCTGCAAGGCCAGGCATCGAACTGGTCTCCCGTGAGCGAGCTGGTGCCCACCGGCCAGGGCCCGCTGCTGCCGGCCATGGCCACCTTGCATATCCAGGGCGGCCGCAAGGAAAAGATCCGCCCCGGCGACGTGCTGGGCGCGCTCACGGCCGACCTGGGCTACACGCGCGAACAGGTCGGCAAGATCAACGTCAACGACTGGTCCACCTATGTCGCGGTGGAGCGCGGGATCGCGCAGCAGGCGGCCAGCCGGCTGAACGCCGGCCGCATCAAAGGCAAGGGCGTGAAGGTGCGCGTGCTGGAAGACTGAGCCCCACCGGGCCGGCGCCCACACCGGGGCACCGCCCGCTGCGCCACCGATCCAAGGACAAGGGTTAACCCTTTGTGGGACAGCCCGGCGCCGTGACGCCTTGCGCAATGAGCGGGGTCACGACGGGCTCAATCTCTGCCCCGCTTGAGCCGATACGTTTGGTGACATAACATGCACCGAGGAGGAACGTTTGGCATGCCCGGCAACCGAATCGAACTCGACGACTACCTGGGCCAGGCGTTCCACCGCATGCCTGTGGCCATGATCGTGGTGAACCAGCGCGGCCAGATCACACGCCTCAACCAGCTCGCCGAGACCACGTTCGGCTACGAAGCCAGCGAGCTCATCGGCCAACCCGTCGAGGCCCTCATCCCCCAGCGCTTTCGCGCCGCGCACCCGCACTACCGCCAGGGCTTCCTGGCCGAGACCAGTGCGCGCCCCATGGGCCTGGGCCGCGACCTGAGCGGCCTGCGCAAGGACGGCAGCGAGTTCCCGGTGGAAATCGGCATCAACCCGGTGGAAACCGACGAGGGGCCCATGATCCTGTCGGTGATCCTGGACCTGTCGGAACGCAAACAGGCCGAAAAGCGCATCCAGGACGCGCTCACGCAGAAGGACCTGCTGCTGCGCGAGGTGCACCACCGCGTGAAGAACAACCTGCAGGTGATCCACAGCCTGCTCGACCTGCAGGCCCTCAAGCTGGCCGACCACGAGGTGGTGGAGGTGCTGCGCGACAGCCAGAACCGCATCCGCTCGATGTCGCTGATCCACCAGACGCTGTACCAGTCGCGCAACTTCGCGCGCGTCGACTTCCAGCGCTTCCTCGACGAGCTGCTGCCCAGCCTGACCGAGTCCTACCGCTCCGTGGCGGGCCTGGTGTCCATCGCCATCGACGCGCACGAGGTCAAGCTGCCCATCAACGAGGCCATCCCCTGCGGCCTGGTCATCAACGAGCTGGTGAGCAACGCGCTCAAGCACGGCTTCACGCAAGGGCGCGGTGGGCAGATCACGGTGTCCGTGCAGCAGCATGGCGAGCGCACGATCGAGCTGTCCGTCAGCAACGACGGCCACGCCATCCCCGGCACGCTCGACCTCGAACAGACCACCACGCTGGGGCTGCAGCTTGTGCAGCTGCTCACGCGACAGCTCAACGGCAGCTTGGACATCCAGCGCGCGAACCCCACGCGGTTCACGCTGCGCTTCGACCTGGAGGCGGAGGCATGACGGCAGCGGCGAGTGCATCGAAGATCCTGATCGTGGAAGACGAAGGCATCGTCGCCTTCAACCTGCAGCAGCGGCTGCAGCACATGGGCTACCGCATCACCGGCCTGGCCGAATCGGGCGCCGAGGGCCTGGCGCTGGTCTCGCGCGAGCGGCCCGACCTGGTGCTCATGGACATCCACATCAAGGGCGACATGGACGGCATCGAGCTGGCCCGCGCGCTCAACCGCGACTTCGATCTGCCCATCATCTACCTCACCGCGTACTCGGAAGACACCACGCTGGAGCGCGCGCGCCGCACGCGGCCCTACGGCTATCTCATCAAGCCCTTCTCCGAACGCGAGCTGCACGCCACCGTGCAGATGGCCCTGGAGCGCCACGCGATGCAATCGGCGCTGAGCGAGAGCCAGGCGTTGCTGCGCCAGTCGCTGGACGCCGCGGCCATGGGGCTGATCGACTGCCTGCCCGCGGCCGACCGCCTGCGCCTGAGCGGGCCGCCGGCCGAGCGGCTGGGACTGGACCCGGCCGGGGAGCACCCGCTGTCGGCCCTGTTGGAGCGGCTGGACGAGGCCGAGCGCGAGCGCCTGGGGGACGACTGGGCGCAGCCCGGGCCGCGGCGCCACACCCTGCGCGCGCGGGCCATGGACGGCGGCCACCGCTGGCTGCAACTCGACACCGTGGCCGATCCGGACGGCCGGGTTCGCGGCGTGGTGCAGGACGTCACGGAGCGCGAACAGGCCCGCCTGGCGATGCAGCGCGTCAACGAAGAACTCGAAGACCGCGTGCTGGAGCGCACCGCCGAGTTGCGCCAGCACGTGCGCGAGCTGGAAGCCTTCAGCCACACCGCCGCGCACGACCTGCGCTCACCGATCCGCGCCATCTCGGGCCTGGGACAGATCCTGGCCGAAACCCACGGCGCCGCGCTGGGCGAGGACGGCCGCCGCATGCTCGATCGCATGTCGCACGCGGCGCACCGCATGGGCGAACTCATCGATGCGCTGCTGAGCCTGTCCAAGCTGTCGCGCGCGCCCCTGTACCGCGCCGAGGTGGACCTGGGCGCGCAGGCGCGCGAGGTGGAGCGCGCCCTGCGCGAGGCCGAACCCGGGCGCGAGATGCGCGTCGAGGTGGCCGAGGGCCTGCGCGTGCAGGCCGACCACGCCCTGATCCGCAGCGTGATCGACAACCTCATGCGCAACGCCTGGAAGTTCACGCGCGGGCGGGACCAGGGCCTCATCGAGATCGGCCGGCAGGAGGAGGACGGGCGGGTGGTGTACTTCGTGCGCGACAACGGATGCGGCTTCGATATGGTCCACGCCGACAAGCTCTTCGGCGCCTTCTTCCGCCTGCACGACGAGCAGCACTACGGCGGCTCGGGCCTGGGGCTGAGCATCGCGCAGCGCATCGTGCAGCGCCACGGCGGCGAGATCTGGGCCCAGGGCGAGGTGGGCCGGGGCGCCACGGTGTACTTCACGCTGGGCGGCTGAACCCTCGCGGCGGGTGGGCCTCCAACGGCCCATGCAACGCCGAACCCTGCTCCTGTCCCTCCCCTGCCTGCCCGCCGCGCTCGGCGCCACGGCACCGGCCCGCGCGGCGGACGCCGACACAGACCAGGACAAGCCTCCCGGGTACGCCGTCTCCACCGAGCAGATGCAGCAGGCGCTGGCGCAGCGCTTCCCGCTGCGCTACCCGGTGCCCGGCGTGCTGAACCTGGACCTGCAGACGCCCCGCCTGCGCCTGCTGCCCCAACGCAACCGACTGCTCGCCGAGATGGCGGTACAGGCCAGCGGCCCGGCCCTCCACCGCGCGCACCAGGGCGGTTTCGACGTCGACTTCGCCCTGCGCTACGAGGCCAGCGACCGCACGCTGCGCGCGCAGCAGCTGCACCTGAGCCGCCTGCGCTTTCCCACGCTGCGGCCCGAGGTGGTGGACATGCTCAACGCCTACGCTCCCGCGCTGGCCGAGCAGTCGCTGCGCGAAGTGGTGCTGCACCAGCTGCAGCCGCAGGACCTGAAGGCAGTGGAGGCCATGGGCCTGCAGCCAGGCCCCATCACCGTGACCGAGACGGGACTGGTGATCGGCCTGGTCCTCAAGCCGCTCTGACGGCCCTCAGCCGCGCGGGTGGTGCTGCGCCACCACCGTCTTGAGCCGCTCGCGCGCCACATGGGTGTAAATGGTGGTGGTGGAAATGTCCGCGTGGCCCAGCAGCATCTGCACGGCGCGCAGGTCGGCACCGTGGTTGAGCAGGTGGGTGGCGAAGGCGTGGCGCAGGGTGTGCGGCGACAGCGGCGCGGTGATGCCGGCCTCGCGCGCGTAGCGCTTGACCAGCTGCCAGAACATCACGCGCGTCATGGCCGAGCCGGCGCGCGCGCCGCGCGAGGTGACGAACAGGTCCTCGCTCGCCAGGCCGCCCAGGATCGCCGGCCGGCCTTCGGTGAGGTAGCGCTGCAGCCAGTCGCCCGCCACCTGGCCGAAAGGCACCAGCCGCTCCTTGTTGCCCTTGCCGGTGATGCGCAGCACCTGCTCGGCCAGGCCCAGATGCCAGGTCTTGAGGGTGACCAGTTCGCTCACGCGCAGCCCGCTGGCGTACATCAGCTCCAGCATGCTGCGGTCGCGCAGGCCCAGCGGGGTGTCGTCGTCCGGCGCGGCCAGCAGGGCTTCCACCTGGGCTTCGCTCAAGGTTTTGGGCACACGCAGCGGCTGGCGCGCCGGCGCCAGCCGCAGGGTCGGGTCGGCGGTGATGAAACGCTCGCGCAGGGCCCAGCGGTAGTAGCGGCGGAACACCGTGAGGCGGCGGTTCGCGGTGCTGGCCCGCGTCTGCGCGTGGCGCTCGGCGAAGTAGCCGTGGATGTCTGCTTCCAGCGCCTCGGGCAAGGCCTTGCCCTGGCCGCGCAGCCAGGCGTCGAAGAGCGCCAGGTCGCGGCGGTAGGCATCCAGGGTGTTGCGCGACAAGCCCTCTTCGAGCCAGAGGCTGTCGATGAAGGCCGACAGCGTGGGGTGCTCGTCGGCCTTCTTGCTGGGGGCCATCCGCCGAATCAGTCGAGCCGCAGCTTCTGCTTGGCCACCACCTGCTTGTAGACCTCGAACTCGGCCTTGATCTGCGCCGCGAACTCGCTCGGCGAGTTGCCCACCACCAGCGAGCCGGTGTCCTCGATGCGTTTGCGCACCGCCGGGTCCTTCAGCGCCTCGGCGGCGGCTGCGTGGATCTTGTTCACCACGTCGGCCGGCAGGCCCTTGGGACCGATCAGGCCGTAGTAGGCCATGCGGTTCACCGGCTCCAGGCCCATTTCCTTGAAGGTGGGCACGTTGGGCAGGGCCGCCACGCGCTGCGGCGCCGCCACCGCCAGCGCGATCAGGCGCCCGCCCAGGATGTGCGGCAGCGCCGAGGGCAGGTTGTCAAAAATGATCGGCACCTGGCCGCCGATGGTGTCGTTGAGGGCCGGGCCCGCGCCGCGGTAGGGAATGTGCGTGATGAAGGTGCCCGTCAGGCTCTTGAACAGCTCGGTCTGCAGGTGGCCGATGCCGCCCGTGCCCGAGCTGGCGTAGCTGTACTTGCCGGGGTTCTTTTTCACCTCTTCGAGAAAGGCCTTGAAGTCCTTGGCCGGGAAGCTGGGGTGCACCGCGATCACGTTGGGCGTGGCCGCGATGTTCATGATGGGTGTGAAGTCGTTGAGCGTGTCGTACGGGATCTTGGGGTTGATCGCGGGGTTGGCCGCCGTGGTCGACACCGTGGCCACGCCGATGTAGTGGCCGTCGGGCGTGGCGCGCGCCAGTTCCTGCGCCCCCACCACACCACCGCCGCCGGCGCGGTTGAGCACGATCACGTTCTGACCCAGTGCCTTGCCCAGCGGTTCGGACATGACGCGGGCGATGATGTCGGTGGTGCCGCCGGGCGCGAACGGCACCTGCAGCGTGACGGGCTTGCTGGGAAAACCCTGGGACAGCGCCGGGCCGGCGGCAAGAACCAGACCGGCAGCCAAAGACGCCAGGTTGAAGAAACGGCGTTGTGTCATGCGATTCACTCCAGAGGAACGGTAAGGACCGCGGCTCGCAAATCGCGTGCCCACAGTGGGCGCCATTGTGGGCCACGGGCGCGCGCCCCGAATTGGGGGTGGTACGGCCTGGGGAAAACCCGGGGCCGCCTACGCGTTTCCCGCGAAGCGCGGGGGCCGAACCCTGGGTTAAGGTCGCCCATCCCTCACCCACCACAACATCAGGAGACATCACATGCGTCTGATCCGCCACATCGGCCTGGGCATCAGCCTGGCCGCCGCACTCGCCGCCAGTGGCGCCGCCCTGGCGCAACAGCAGTTCGTCAACGTGCTGACCGGTGGCCAGGCCGGCGTGTACTACCCGCTCGGCGTGGCGCTGGCGCAGGTGTACGGGCAGAGCATTCCGAACGCGCGTGCCACCGCGCAGGTGACCAAGGCGTCGGCCGAAAACCTCAACCTGCTGCAGGCCGGCCGCGGTGAACTGGCCTTCTCCCTGGCCGACGCGGTGTCCGACGCCTGGAACGGCAACGCCGAGGCCGGCTTCCCGAAGAAGCTCGACAAGCTGCGTGGCCTCTCGGCCACCTACAACAACTACATCCAGATCGTGGCCAGCGCGGACTCGGGCATCAAGACCCTGGCCGACCTGAAGGGCAAGCGTGTGTCCGTGGGCGCCGCGCGCTCGGGCACCGAACTCAACGCCCGCGCCATCTTCAAGGCCGCGGGCCTGAGCTACCAGGACCTGGGCAAGGTGGAGTACCTGCCGTTCGGCGAATCGGTCGAGCTCATCAAGAACCGCCAGCTCGACGCCACGCTGCAGTCCGCCGGCCTGGGGGTGGCCTCCATCCGCGACCTGGCCACGGCGGTGAAGATCGTGGTGGTGCCGATCCCCGCCGAGGTTGTCGCGAAGGTCGGCGATCCGGCCTATCAGCCGGCCACCATCCCGGCCAACACCTACGGCGGCCAGGCGGCCGATGTGCCCACGGCGGCGATCCCGAACTTCCTCGTCACGCATTCGGGCGTGTCCGATGAACTGGCCTACCAGATGGCCAAACAGCTCTACGCCAACCTGGACAAGCTGCACGCCGCGCACAACGCGGCCAAGGCCATCAACCCCGCCAATGCCATCAAGGGCATGCCGGTTCCCCTGCACCCGGGCGCCGAGCGCTACTACAAGGAAGCGGGCCTCATCAAATAGCCCTTCTGCCTTGAACACACGGCCCCGCACGGGGCCGTTGTGCTTTCTTGCCCGTCCCGAGTCGAGGATTTCATGAGCGACGCGACACCCTCCGCCGACACCCCCACCCACGCGCCCTTGCGCGGCGCCATCTTCTGGGTGGCCATCGCCTTCTCGGCCTACCAGATCTGGATGGCCTCCTTCCACCCCCTGTCGAGCCAGGTGATTCGGGCCATCCACGTGGGCTTCGTCCTGCTGATGATCTTCGCCCTGTACCCGCCCTTCGAACAGCGCGAGGGGGCACTGGGCGCGCTCGGCCGAGCGCTGGGCTGGGTGCTGGGCGGGGTCGGCTTCCTGTTCGGGCTGTACCACTGGGTGTACGAAGCCGACCTGACCGCGCGCGCGGGCGAGCTGATCGCACCGGACTGGGTGGTCGGTGTGGTCACCATCGCACTGGTGTTCGAGGCCGCGCGACGGGTCATGGGCTGGGGCCTGCCGCTGATCTGCGCGATGTTTCTTGCCTATGCCCTCTTCGGCCAATACCTGCCGGGCGTGCTCGCCCACCGGGGCTACGGGCTCGACCAGGTCGTCGGCCAACTCGGCTTCGGCACCGAGGGCATCTACGGCACGCCCACCTACGTGTCGTCCACCTACATCTTTCTGTTCATCCTGTTCGGCGCCTTCCTGGAACAGGCCGGCATGATCCGCCTGTTCAACGACTTCGCCATGGGCACGGTGGGCCACACCCGCGGCGGCCCGGCCAAGGTGTCGGTCATCTCTTCCGGACTGATGGGCACCATCAACGGCTCCGGCGTGGCCAACGTGGTCACCACGGGCCAGTTCACCATTCCGCTGATGAAACGCTTCGGCTACTCGCCGGCCTTCGCCGGCGGCGTGGAGGCCACCGCCAGCATGGGCGGGCAGATCATGCCGCCGGTGATGGGCGCGGTGGCCTTCATCATGGCCGAGACGATCAACGTGCCCTATGTGGACATCGTCAAGGCCGCCCTGATTCCCGCCATCCTCTACTTCGGCACCGCGTTCTGGATGGTGCACCTCGAAGCCGGCCGCAAGGGCCTGCTGGGACTGCCCAAAGACGAATGCCCCAACCCCTGGGCCGCCGTCAAGGACCGCTGGTATCTCCTGCTGCCACTGGCCGGCCTGGTCGGCCTGCTGTTCTCCGGCTACACACCGCTGTTCTCGGGCACGGTGGGGCTGGGGCTCACGGTCATCCTGATCTTTGGCGCCGCCGTCATCAGCGGCGTCAAAGGCAACGCGCTGCGCGTGCTGGCCTGGGTGCTGCTGGGCTTGGCCACGGCGGGCTTCTACCACTTCGGGGTGGGCACCTTCTACGTGATCACGCTGCTGTTGGTCGCCCTGAGCTTTGCGCTTCGCCGCGGCGGCGATGCCCGCCAGCTGGCCGTGCAAAGCCTGGTGGATGGGGCACGCCACGCGCTGCCGGTGGCCATCGCCTGCGCGCTCGTGGGCGTGATCATCGGGGTCATCAACCTCACGGGCGTGGCGGCCGAAATCGGCGGACGCGTGATCGCCATCGGACACGACAACCTGTTTCTGGCCCTGCTGCTGACCATGCTCACCTGCCTCGTGCTGGGCATGGGCATTCCGACCATCCCCAACTACATCATCACCAGCTCGCTCGCCGCGCCGGTGCTGCTTGAGCTCGGCGTGCCGCTGATCGTCTCGCACATGTTCGTTTTCTACTTCGGCATCATGGCCGACCTCACCCCACCGGTGGCCCTGGCCTGCTTCGCAGCCGCCCCCATCGCCCGGGAGACGGGGCTGAAGATCAGCGTTCAGGCGATCCGCGTGGCCATCGCCGGGTTCATCATGCCCTTCATGGCGGTGTACTCCCCCGCGCTGATGATGCAGAGCGACGACTGGGGCGCCGTGGCCTACGTCGTCCTCAAGGCGGTGCTGGCCATCGCGATGTGGGGGGCGGGCGCCATCGGCTTCCTGTTCGCGCCGCTGGCGTGGTGGGAGCGCTTGTGGGCGGTGGTGGCCGCCTGCTTCCTGGTGGCCGCCCTGCCGCTCACCGACGAGATCGGCCTGGCGGCGATAGTGCTCTTCGTCGCCTGGCACTGGTGGCGCACACGCCGCCCGGCGATGGGCCGGGCCGGCGCGCGCTGAGGCGGGCGACAAAGTGGCAGCGGGCCTGCTGGGGCTGTGCCTGGCGCTGGCCGCGGCCCCGCAACACGCGGTCTTCGTGCCGGGCCGGCACTTCACCCTGGCGTGGGTGCACAGCATCGAAAAGGTGCGCTGGGAAGAAGACTACGAGGTGAGCGGACCGCCCGCGCGCCTGTTGGCCACCGCCGCGCGCATCAAGGGCTCCGCGGCGGGCATGGAGCCGCCGCCCGACGCCCGGTTGCGCGACGGCTGGTACCACTACACGCCCACGGAGCGATCGCCCCGGCGGCTGCCGCTCACGCGCTCGGAGTTCACCGCCGACTTCGAGCTGTGCGTGAACGGCCGCTGCCAGCCCATGGGCCACTGGCTGCGCTCCGATGGCAAGGTCACCGAAATGACGGCCTGCGAGCGGGCGGCGTCGCGCTGAGGCCACGTCGCGCCCTTACGATTCGCGCCGTGAACTTCGCCCAACTGCTCTTTCCCGATTTCTCGCTCATCCTGTGCGGCTACCTGGTGTGCCGCTTCACCAAGCTCAACCGCCCGGTGTGGGAACAGGTCGAGAGCCTGGTCTACTACTTCCTGTTCCCGGTGCTGCTGTTTCAGAGCATCGTCAAAAACCCGCTGGACCTGGGGGCCGCCTCCGCCCTGGTCGGCGCGGCCGTGTCGCTCGCGCTGTGCGCCATCGCCCTCACCTACTCGCTGCCGCATTGGCCCTGGCTGGGCCGGTGCATCGACGTGCGGCTGCACGCGGCCAGTGCGCAGGTGGGCTTTCGCTTCAATTCCTTCATCCTGCTCGCGCTGGCCGACCGGATCGCGGGCCCGCAGGCGCTGCTGATGGTGGCGGTGATCATCGGCTGCTGCGTGCCCATCTTCAACGTGGGGGCCGTCTGGCCCATGGCGCGCCACGCCAACAAGGGCTTCGGGCGCGAGTTGCTGCGCAACCCGTTGATCATCGCCACGGCATCGGGCCTGCTCGCCAACCTGCTGGGCTTCTCGCTGCCCGACTGGCTCGCGCCCACGGTCAACCGCATCGGCCAGGCCTCGCTGGCGCTGGGCCTCATGGCGGCCGGCGCGGGCATGCAGTTCGGCAGCATGGCCTCGGCCAAGACGCTGGCGGTGGCGGTGCTGGCCATCAAGCACCTGGCCATGCCGCTGATGGCCTTCGGCCTGGCCCGGCTGTTCCGGCTGGACGCCACGCAGACCGCCGTGCTGCTGACCTTTTCTGCCGTGCCCACGGCGTCGAGCTGCTACGTGCTGGCCGCGCGCATGGGCTACAACGGGCCCTACGTGGCCGGACTGGTGACGCTGTCCACGCTGCTGGGCATGCTGAGCCTGCCCTTCGCGCTGGGGGTGCTGGGCGGCCTTCGCTGAGGTTTCTCCCGGCTCGCGCCAGGGGCGCTGGGACGCCCGGTTGTCGACCGTCGGGCGGCGGCCCACAATGCCCCGCATGAAACGCCGCCTCCTCTGCCTTGCCGCCCCGCTGGCCCTGCTGGGCGCCCCCTTCGCCCGGGCGGGCGCCTGCCCCGCCCTGCTGAACCACCGCTTCCCCCGCCTGCAGGACGGCGCGCCACAGGACCTGTGCCAGTACGCGGGCAAGGTGCTGCTGGTGGTCAACACCGCCAGCTACTGCGGCTTCACCCAGCAATACGAAGGCCTGGAGGCGCTGTTCGCCAAGTACCGCGAGCAGGGGCTGGTGGTCCTCGGATTCCCGTCGAACGATTTCGCCCAGGAAACCGGCGACGCGAAGCAGATCGCCGAGCTGTGCTTCAACACCTACGGCGTGCGCTTCCCGATGTTCGACAAGAGCGTGGTCACGGGCGCGCAGGCCAACCCGCTGTACCTGCAGCTGCGCCAGGCAACGGGCGTGTCGCCGCGCTGGAACTTCCACAAGTACCTGGTCGGCCGCGACGGCCGCGTGATCGATCAGTTCGCCAGCGCCACCGAGCCCATGGGCCGCACCCTGACCCGGGCGGTGGAGGCGGCGCTGGCGGCCAAGGGCTGAACACCGTGCGCCCAAAGAAAAAGCCACCGCAAGCGGTGGCTTTTTGCTTGCCGAGGGCTGAGGGGATCAGCGGATCACGGCGATGGTGGTGCGGTTGCCACCCTTGTAGGTCATGAGCGTCAGGGCACCGTTCTTGATGTCGCCCTTTTCGTCGAACTCGATCTTGCCGGTCACGCCGTTGTAGTTCGTGGCCTTGAGCGCAGGCAGGTAGACCTTCGGATCGGCCGAGCCGGCGGTGACCATGGCGTTGGCCATGACCTTGACGGCGTCGTACACGTACGGGGCGTACACCTGCACGTCGGCGTTGAACTTGGTCTTGAAGTCGGCGCGGAACTTGTCCATGCCGGCCTTCTGCTCGCCTTCAACACCACCGGCCTCGGCGCAGTAAACCTGCTCGTCGCTGATGCCGTCGCCGGCCAGCTTGGGCAGCTCGGACGTGCAGATGCCGTCGCCGCCCATGAACTTGGCCTTGATGCCGAGCTGTTTCATCTGCTTGAGCATGGGGCCGGCCACGGCGTCCATGCCGCCGAAGAACACCACGTCCGGCTTCTTGGCCTTCAGGGTGGTCAGGATGGCGTTGAAGTCGGTCGCCTTGTCGTTGGTGAACTCGCGGCCCACCACGCTGCCGCCAGCGGCCTTCACGCCCTTTTCGAACTCGTCGGCCACGCCCTGGCCATAAGCCGTGCGGTCGTCGATCACGGCCACGTTCTTGGCCTTGAGGGTTTCGATGGCGTATTTGCCGAGCGTGCCGCCCAGGTGCACGTCGTCGGCCACCACGCGGAACGCGCCCGGGAAACCCTGGCGGGTGTACTTGGGGTTGGTCGCCGAGGGCGAGATCTGGGGAATGCCCGCGTCGTTGTAGAGCTGCGAGGCGGGGATGGTGGTGCCGGAGTTCAGGTGGCCGATGACGCCATTGACCTTGGCGTCGACCAGCTTCTGCGCGGCGGCCGTGCCCTGCTTGGGATCGGCGGCGTCGTCTTCGGCCAGCAGCTCGAACTTGGCCTTGGCGCCACCGATGGTGAGGCCAGCCGCGTTCAGTTCCTCGATCGCCATGCGGGCGCCGTTCTCGTTGTCCTTACCCAGGTGAGCGATCGCGCCGCTGGTGGGGCCGACGTGACCAATCTTGACCACGACCTCCTGCGGTGCGGCCGGGGCGGGTGCCGCAGCGGGCGCCGCGGCGGGAGCGGGAGCAGCCTCTTCCTTCTTGCCACAGGCGGCGAGCGCGACGGCGGCGGCAAGCACTGCCAGTTTCATGTTCACTTGCATGGGATTTCCTTGATAAGGATGGATTGATTTGCGGAGGGAACTTTTTTTCTCCACCGCATAAAGATACTCCAAAACGATCCGGCTTTTGGCCGGGACAGCAGCCTAAAGCAGGGTTCGGAGAGCCGTTCGAGGGTTTTCCTGAAGCCCTCGCGCGGCCCGCGGCTCACTCGCCAGCGGCCTTCAGGTCGTGGCGCTGCGGCTCGATGCCGTCGGCCTGGTAGCGGCGCCAGCGCTGACGCGCCGAGGCGCGGTCCTCGTCGTTCAGGCCCACGACCTCGATCACGCGCTCGAAGCGCGCGTAGTCGTCCGGCACGGCCTCGCCCAGGTTGACCAGCACCTGGGTGGGCGCGCGCTCGTCCAGCCGATCGAGCAGGTGGACAGGCGAGTGGCGGCGCGTGGGCTCGGGGTCGGCCTGAACACAGTGGGGCACGAACTCGCCCTGGGCGAGCAGCCACAGCCCGCGGTCCAGGGCGTCGATCTGGTCGCCGGGCGCCAGCACGGTCACGCGCGCGCCCTTCAGGTAGGCCTTGCGCAGCAGGCGGCAGACGTAAGCGGCCTTGTCGGGCGCGTTGAAATGGAAGGCCACCTCGGCCACGGCGCGACCCGGTTTCAGCGGCTGGCGCTGCGCGCCTTGGCACTGGCCTTGGCCTTGGCCTTGGCCTGGCCGGCGGGGCGCGCGGCCTCGTTCAACAGGTACTGCAGCAGCAGCGGCACCGGGCGGCCGGTGGCGCCCTTGGCCGCGCCACCGCGCCAGGCCGTGCCGGCGATGTCCAGGTGCGCCCAGGGCAGTTCGGTGGCGAAGCGCTGCAGGAACTTGGCCGCCGTGATGGCGCCGCCCGCGCGACCGGCCACGTTGGCCACGTCGGCGAAGTTGGACTTCAGGCCCTCGGCGTAGTCGTCGTCCAGCGGCAGGCGCCAGCACAGGTCGCCCGACTGCTCGCCGGCCTCGGCCAGGGCCTGGGCCAGCTCGTCGCGCGCACTGAACAGGCCGCTGCGCACCGCGCCCAGGGCGATCACGCAGGCGCCCGTGAGCGTGGCAATGTCGACCACCGCGCGCGGCTTGAAGCGCGCGGCGTAGGTGAGCGCGTCGCACAGGATCAGCCGGCCCTCGGCGTCGGTGTTGAGGATTTCGATGGTCTGGCCGCTCATGCTCTTGACCACGTCACCGGGCTTGATGGCGCGCCCGTCGGGCATGTTCTCGCAGCTGGGGATGAGGCCCACCACGTTGAGGGCCGGCTTGGCCTCGGCCAGGGCGGCGAAGGTGCCCAGCACGCTGGCCGCGCCGCCCATGTCGAACTTCATTTCGTCCATCTCGGCCGCCGGCTTCAGGCTGATGCCGCCGGTGTCGAAGGTGATGCCCTTGCCGACCAGCACCACGGGGGCGTCGGCCTTGCCGGCGCCCTGGTAGCGCAGCACGATGAAGCGCAGCGGCTCGGCCGAGCCCTGGGCCACCGCCATGAACGAGCCCATGCCCAGGGCCTCCACCTCGCGCGGGCCCAGCACCTCGGTCTTGATACCGGGCAGGCGGCCGAGCTGGCGCGCGGCGTCGGCCAGGCGGCTGGGCGTGGCGTGGTTCGCCGGGCGGTTGGCCCATTCCTTGGCGAACTCCACACCCGCCACCACGGCCTTGCCGGCCTGGAAGCCCGAACGCACGGCGCCGGCGTCGCTCACGCCGAAGGTGACCTTGGCTAGGGCGCGCGGCTTGGCGCTGGGCTTGGTGGTGGTGTACACGTAGGAGGCATCCGCGCAGGCCTGCACGGCGGCGCGCAGCCCATCGGCGTCGACTGCCACGAGAGAGAGCACCACCGCCAGGCGGGTGACGCCCGGCGCCTTGAGCTGGGCCACGCCCGCGCCCACCGCCTTGCGCAGCGCGGCGGCGTCGGCCGTGCCGGCACGCACCAGCAGCACGCGCGGCGCCTTGATGCCTTCGGGCCGGTAGCAGGCCAGGCTCTTGCTCACGCCGCCTTCCAGGTCGTCGTCCTTGAGCGCCCGGGCCACCAGCGCGTGCAGCGGCGACTGACCCTTGGGCAGCGCATCGGGCACCAGCACCAGCAGCGCATCGGCGGGGAATTCGGCGGCCTGGGCCGGGCTCAGGGTCTTGAGGTCGAAGTTCATAATTCGGGTTCGTTCTGTAGCCAATCGATGTTATTCCATTCGTCCATCCGCAAGGAGCTCGCCCGCAGCTTCGGGGCCACCCTGGTGATCCTCTTCACCATCGTGCTCACCATGCTGCTCATCCGCACGCTGGGGGCGGCGTCCAAGGGCAGCGTCGATCCCCAGGAGATCATGCTGGTGCTGGGCTACACCGTCATCGGGCGCATGCCCACGGTGCTCACCCTGGCGCTGTTTATTTCCATCGTGTTCACGCTCTCGCGCATGTACCGCGACAGCGAAATGATCATCTGGTTTACCAGCGGACGCTCGCTCGGGGGCTTTCTGGGGCCGCTGCTGCGCTTCGCCTGGCCGGTGCTGCTGGTGATCATGCTGATGGTGTTCTTCGTCTGGCCCTGGGCGAACCAGCAGGTGAACGACCTGCGCGACCGCTTCGAGCGGCGCGGCGACCTGGAGCGCGTGGAGCCGGGGCAATTCCAGGAGTCCTCCAGCGGCCGACGCGTGTTCTTCATCGACAAGGACACGGCCGACGGCACCGAGGGCCGCAACATCTTCATCTCGAGCACCGAGCCCAACGGCAGCGAAACCATCACCTCGGCGCGCTCGGGCCGCGTCGAATGGCTGGACGAGCGCCAGTTCCTGATGCTCAACAACGGCCAGCGGCTCGAGACGCGGCCCGACGGCGGCCTGCGCGTGAGCGACTTCGGCGAGTACGGCACGCAGATCGGCCAGGCGGGCGGCAACCTCGGGGCGGGCGTGGAGCTCAAGGCCCGCCCGAGCTGGGAACTCATCATGGACCCCAGCCGCGCCAACCTGGCCGAGCTGGGCTGGCGCGTGGGCCTGGCGATCACGGCCTTCAACTTCGTGCTGATCGCCTTGGCCACCACCGTGGGCAACCCGCGCGCGGGCCGCAGCGGCAACCTGTTCTTCACGCTGTTCGCCTTCGTCTTCTATTACAACCTGCTCAACATCGGGCAGAACTGGGTGGCGCGCGGCGTGATCGATCTGCTGCCCTTCATGCTGGGCCTGCACGGCGGCGTGCTGCTGCTCACGCTGGTGTGGTTCTACAAGCGCCACCAGGGCCTGAGCCTGCGCGACCTGCTCACGGGCTGGCGCCGCCGGGAGGCCGACGCATGAAAACCATCCGCCGGCTGATCTATGGCGAGGTGTTCGCTGCCGTGTTCTTCGTGCTGCTGGCCTTCCTGTCGCTGTTCTTCTTCTTCGATTTCGTCGACGAATTGCCCGACATCGGCAAGGCCTCGGTGCTCGACCCGACGCGCGTCTACGGCCTGCCGGACGCGTTGCTGTACGTGGGCCTGCTCACGCCCAGCCGCATCTACGAGCTGCTGCCGATCGCGGTGCTGATCGGTTCGGTGTTCGTGCTCGCGCGCCTGGCCCAGGGCTCGGAGTACACCATCCTGCGCACCAGCGGCCTGGGGCCCTGGCGCGCCCTTCGCACCATGCTGGGGCTGGGCGCGGTGTTCGTGCTGCTCACCTTCGCCATCGGCGACTACCTGGCGCCCTTGGCCGACCGCGGCGCGCAACTGCACAAGGCACGCTTCCAGGGCGCCATCAGCCTGGGCCAGACCGGCGCCTGGCTGAAAGAGAAGCAGCCCTACAGCAACTTCTCGGTCAACGTGGGTTCGATGTCGCCGCAGGGCGAGCTGGGCAATGTGCGCATCTTCGAGTTCAACAACCAGGGCTTCCTGGTGTCCACGCTGCACGCGCAGAGCGGGCGCATCGAGAACGACGAGAGCTGGACGCTGCGCCACGTGCAGCGGCGCGAGTTCGACGCCGCCGGCCAGCAGTCGGCCAAGGTGCAGCGCAGCACCCTGGAGAGTTTTCGCTGGCCCACCAGCCTGAACACCGAAATGGTGTCGGTGGCCCTGCTCAAGCCCGAGCGCATGCGCACGGCCGACCTGTTCGCCTACATCCGCCACCTGGAGGCCAACGGCCAGACCGCGCAGAGCCATGAGATCGAGTTCTGGCGCAAGGTGTTCTACCCGCTGTCCTGTCTCGTGATGGTGGTGCTGGCCCTGCCCTTCGCCTACCTGCACTTCCGCTCGGGCAGCATCACCGGCTACGTGTTCGGCGGGGTGATGATCGGCATCAGCTTTTTCCTGCTCAACAACGTGTTCGGCTACATCGGCAACCTCAACCAGTGGCAGCCCTGGCTGGCGGCGGCCTCGCCGGCGCTCATCTATTCGGTCTTCTCGCTGGGCGCCTTCGGGTGGCTGGTGCTCAAGCGCTGACCATGCTGGGCGTCATCGTCTTCGCCCATGGCTCGCGCGACCCGCAGTGGCGCGCGCCGGTGGAGGCCGTGGCGCGGCGCATCGCCGAACGCGCGCCCGACACGCTGGCCGGCACCGCCTACCTGGAGCTCACCGAGCCCGATCTGCCCACGGCCGCGCGCGGCCTGGTGCGCGCCGGCGCCACGCGACTGCGCGTGCTGCCACTGTTTTTCGGCATGGGCCGGCACGCGCGCGAGGACCTGCCCCGGCTGGTGGAGGGCGTGCGGCGCGAGCACCCGGGCGTGCCCATCGAGCTCATGCCCACCGCCGGCGAAGACCCACGTTTGATCGACTTGCTGGCCACACAGGCCTTGAAGGAGGGTGCATGAACCTGCACCAGTTCAAGTTCGTGCAGGAGGCGGTGCGCCGCAACCTCAACCTCACCGAGGCCGCCAAGGCGCTGCACACCTCGCAGCCCGGCGTGTCCAAGGCCATCATCGAGCTGGAGGACGAGCTCGGCATCGAGATCTTCGCCCGCCACGGCAAGCGCATCAAACGCGTCACCGAGCCGGGCCAGCAGGTGCTCAAGAGCATCGACATCATCCTGCGCGAGGTGAACAACCTCAAGCGCATCGGCGAGCAGTACTCGGCACAGGACAGCGGCACCTTGTCCATCGCCACCACCCACACCCAGGCGCGCTACGTGCTGCCGGGGCCGGTGGCCGCGCTGCGCCAGGCCTACCCCAAGGTCGGCATCAGCCTGCACCAGGGCTCGCCCGACCAGGTGGCGCGCATGCTGATCGAGGAGGTGGCCGAGATCGGCATGGCCACCGAATCGCTGGTGAACTACCCCGAGCTCGTCACCCTGCCCGCCTACGAATGGCAGCACGTGCTGGTGTTCCCCTTCGACCACCCGATGCTCGCGCGCGAGCGCATCGGACTGGAGGAGCTGGCGCAGTTGCCGCTCATCACCTACCACCCCAGCTTCACCGGGCGCACGCGCATCGACCAGGCCTTCGCGCTGCGCCACCTGCAGCCCAACATCGTGCTCGAGGCCATCGACTCGGACGTGATCAAGACCTACGTGAAGCTGGGCATGGGCGTGGGCATCGTGGCCGAGATGGCGGTCAAGGGCGAGAACCAGACGCCCGACCTGGTCTCGCGGCCCGCGGGCGCGCTGTTCGGCCACAACCTCGCCCGCGTGGCCTTCAAGCGCGGCACCTACCTGCGCCAGTTCGTTCTGCGCTTTGCCGAGCTGCTGTCCGAGCGCCTGTCGCGCGAGCTGATCCAGCGCGCCATGGCCGGCGAACCCGACGAATACGACATCTGAACCCCACACCATGGACACCGTGACCCAGCCCCGCACCCCCGCCCTCGCCTCGCGCCTGCCCCAGGTGGGCACCACCATCTTCACCGTCATGTCCACGCTGGCGGCCGAGCACGGCGCGGTCAACCTCGGCCAGGGCTTTCCCGACTTCGGCTGCGACCCGGCCCTGCTGGACGCGGTCGACGGGGCCATGCGCGCCGGCCACAACCAGTACCCGCCCATGACCGGCGTGCCCGCGCTGCGCCAGGCCATGGCCGACAAGGTGCAGGCGCTGTACGGCCGCCGCTACCACCCGGACACCGAGATCACCGTCACCGCCGGCGCCACCCAGGCCATCCTCACCGCCATCCTGGCCGTGGTGCACCCGGGCGACGAGGTCATCGTGCTGGAACCCTGCTACGACAGCTACGTGCCCAACATCGAGCTGGCCGGCGGGCGCGTGGTGCGCGTGCCGCTGGTGCCGGGCAGCTTCCGCCCCGACTTCGACGCCATCGCCGCGGCCATCACGCCGCGCTCGCGCGCCCTGATCGTCAACACCCCGCACAACCCCAGCGGCATGTGCTGGACGGACGCCGAGATGCGCCGCCTGGACGAACTGCTCGCGCCCACCGACATCGTGCTCATCAGCGACGAGGTCTACGAGCACATGGTGTTCGACGGCCTGCCGCACCACAGCGCCGCGCGCTACCCCGGCCTGGCGGCGCGCGCCTTCATCGTCAGCAGCTTCGGCAAGACCTACCACGTGACCGGCTGGAAGGTGGGCACCGTGCTGGCGCCCGCCCCGCTCACGGCCGAGTTCCGCAAGGTGCACCAGTTCAACGTGTTCACGGTGAACACGCCCATGCAGCACGCCCTGGCGGCCTACATGGCCGACCCCGCGCCCTACCGCGATCTGCCGGCCTTCTACCAGCGCAAGCGCGACCTGTTCCGCCAGGGCCTGGCGAAGACCCGTTTCCGACTGCTGCCGGGCGAAGGCACCTACTTCCAGTGCGTGGACATCTCCGCCCTGGCCGTGCCCGAGCGCGAACTGCCGGAGGCCGATTTCTGCCGCTGGCTCACGGCCGAGATCGGCGTGGCGGCGATCCCGCTGTCGGCCTTCTATGGCGACGGCTTCGACCAGAAGGTGGTCCGCTTCTGCTTCGCCAAGAAGGACGAGACCCTGGTCGCCGCTCTGGAGCGCCTGCAGCGGCTGTGATCGATCCGGCGCCGGGCCGCCCCCGGCCGGATCGGCCCCCTCGGGGGCAGCCGTGGCGCGCGGGGACCGTGTTCAGCAACGGATGGGGTTGCGGCAGAAGCGCTCCAGCTCGCGCACCGTGCTGCGCCCCGCCGCCGCCTGGCGCACGCCGGGGCCCATCTCCAGGCTCAGCTTCATTTCGTACTTCTTGAAAAACGCCTCGAACAGCTCGCCGCCGAGCGTGCCGGTGGCGGTGAGCTGGTCGCTCCGGGCATCGTGCTCCAGCAGCACCGCGCACAGCGGCTGCTCGGCCGGGCCGCGCAGCACCTGGGCGCCGCGCGCGGGGTCGTACTGGCTGTGGTCGGCGCAGCAGTGGATCAGGTCGTTGCCCTGACTGGGCGTCTGCGGGTTGGCCGCCGGGCCTTTGCGGAAGCTGATGAAGCTCAGCTCCTTCGTGGGGTAGACCAACTGGTGCGCGCAAATGGCCGAAAAGGCCACCACGCTGCGCCTCGCTCCCACGCCCCCGGGCCATTCGTAGGTCTGTTTGTCCTGGGTCGCCAGCGTCGTGGGCGGCGCGGCCTTGCCCAGATCGAGCAGGAAGACCGGTGTGGCCTCGAAGGGGTAATGAAAAACGTAGTTGACCTGGGCGCGCAAGCGGCTGGCCTTGACCGGCTGGCCCTGCTCGTCCACCAGCAGGGTGCGCGCGTAGGCGCGCGGCCGGGCGTCGGCGGCCCAGGCGGTGCGGGCCAGGACACCGCTCAGGGCGGCGGCGCCGACGGCGCACGATTCGACGAAATCACGGCGGTCCATGGGCGGTCTCCTCATGACCGTGCCAGTGAAGCGCAGCAGGCCCCGCCCGTCAATTCGCGGCGGCCATGCCCGAGCGCCGCGTGGGTGAAACGCCGGAACCGGCGGACCTCAGGCCTGGAGCTGGGCCCAGGCCTTGTCGAGCCGCTTCAGGCTCACCGGCTGCGGCGTGCGCAGCTCCTGGGCGAAGAAGCTCACGCGCAGCTCCTCCAGCAGCCAGCGCAGCTCCTGCAGGCGCGGGTCCTGCACGCCCTTGCGCTCGGCCACCAGGCGCCAGTAGCGCTGGTCCTGGGGTTTGAGCTCGGCCAGGCGGGCGGCGTCGCGCGCGGGGTCGCCGCGCTGCTTGTCCAGCCGCAGCTGCACGGCCTTCAGGTAGCGCGGCAAATGCTGCAGCTGCGCGTGCGGCGTCTCGACCAGAAAACGCCGCCCCACCAGGCGCTGCAGCTGCTGGGCGACGTCGGCGGCCACGTCGGCGGGCGGCTTGGCGTCTTTGAGCTTGCGCTGGGCGGCGGCGAATTCGGTGAGGATGGCGCCGGCTGAGCGCGCGATCTCAGCGGCGATGAGGTTGAGCCGCCCACGCCCGTCGGCCACGCGCTGCTCGAAGGCCTTGGCGTCGGCCGGCAGCGGCTCCTGCAGGAAGGCGCGGTCGAGCGCCAGCTCCAGCAGTTGCTGGCGCAGCTCCTCCAGGGTGCCGCCGCCGCGCTCCTTGTCCACGCCCATGAACGCCGCGCCCATGGCCTGCAGGCCGGGGATGTTTTTCTCCAGGTACTTCAGCGCGTCCTTGATCTGCAGCGCCACCAGGCGGCGCAGGCCTTCCCGGTGGCGCGCCTGGGCCAGCTCGGGTTCGTCGAAGACCTCGATGCGCACCGCGTCGCCATCGTCCACCAGCGCCGGAAAGCCGATCAGGGTTTGGCCGCCGCGGCGGATCTCCAGCAGCTCGGGCAGCTCGCCGAAGTCCCAGCGGGTGTGGCGCTGGCTGGCGTCCACCGAAGGCGCGGCCGGCGGCGCGGCCTTGGCCACCCGCGTGGCCTGGCCCGCCGGGGCCGGCGATGCCGCGCCCGGCGAGACACCCGCCGGCACCGGCGCGGCCGCCGGCGCCTTGAGCGCCGCCAGGGCCTGGAAGGCGCCGCGCGCCTGCGACCCCAGCTCGGCCTTGAGCGCGGCCAGGCTGCGCCCCTGGCCCAGCTGGCGGCCGTGCTCGTCCACCACGCGCAGGTGCATGAAGAGGTGAGCCGGCAGCTGGTCGGCCTTGAGGTCGTTGCGCACGATGTCGAGCTGGGTCGCCGCGCGCACCAGCTTGAGCACGGCGTCGAGGAAGTTGCCCTGGGCGAAGGCCTCGGGCGCGCACAAGGCCTCGGTGAAGCGCTCGGCCGTGGCCGGCAGCGGCACCAGGCGCGAGCGCGGGCGCTGGTGCAGGGTCTTGAGCAGGGCCAGCACCTTGTCCTTGAGCATGCCGGGCACCAGCCAGTCGATGCGCTCCTCGCTCACCTGGTTGAGCGCGTAGATCGGCACCGTGACCGAGAGGCCGTCGCGCGGATCGCCGGGCTTGTGCAGGTAGGCCGCCGCGCAGTCCACGCCGCCCAGGCGCACGGTGCGCGGGAAGGCCTGGGCCGTGATGCCGGCGGCCTCGTGGCGCATGAGGTCCTCGCGTGTGAGGAACAGCAGCTTGGGGTTCTCTCGCGCCGCCTGGGTGTACCAGCGTTCGAAAGCGGCGCCGTTGCACAGCTCGGCCGGGACCTGTTCGTCGTACCAGGCGTAGATGACCTCGTCGTCCACCAGCACGTCCTGGCGGCGCGACTTGTGTTCCAGCTCCATCACCTGGCGCACCAGTTTCTGGTTGGCGGCCAGGAAGGGCAGCTTCGTGTCCCACTCGCCCTGCACCAGGGCCTCGCGGATGAAAATCTCGCGCGCGCCGGCCGGATCGATGCGGCCATAGTCGGCGCGGCGGTTGTGGTAGATCACCAGGCCATAGAGCGTGGCGCGCTCCAGCGCCGACACGCGCGCGGCCTTCTTCTCCCAGTGCGGGTCCAGCAACTGCTTCTTGAGCAGGTGCGCGCCCACGCGCTCCACCCAGGCGGGCTCGATGGCCGCGATGCCGCGCCCGAACAGGCGCGTGGTCTCCACCAGTTCGGCACAGACGATCCAGCGGCCCGGCCTTTTGCTGAGATGGGCGCCGGGGTGGCGGTGGAATTTGATGCCGCGCGCGCCCAGGTACCAGTCCTCGGTTTCGCTCTTGACGCCCAGGTTGCCCAGCAGGCCGCTGAGCATGGCGCTGTGCAGCTGCTCGTAGCTGGCCGGCGTGGTGTTGGGCTTCCAGCCCTGCTCGCCCACCACGGTGTGCAGCTGGCTGTGGGTGTCGCGCCACTCGCGCACGCGGCGCACGTTGATGAAGTTCTCGCGCAGCAGGTTTTCGTACTGGCGGTGGCTGAGCTTGTGCGCCTGGCCGTGGCCGCCGCGGCTGTCCTCCAGCCACTTCCAGAGCTTGAGCGTGCCGGTGAATTCGCTCTTCTCGTCGTCGAACTTGGCGTGCGCCTGGTCGGCCTGGGCCTGCTTGTCGATGGGCCGGTCGCGCACATCCTGCACGCTCAGGGCGGCGGCGATGACCAGCACCTCGTCCAGCGCCTGGTGCTCGCGCGCGGCCAGGATCATGCGGCCCACGCGCGGGTCCAGCGGCAGCCGCGCGAGCGACTGGCCGGTGGGCGTGAGTTGATTGTCATCGTCCACCGCGCCGAGTTCGGCCAGCAGCTGGTAGCCGTCGGCGATGGCGCGGCGCTGCGGGGCGTCGACGAAGGCGAAGTCTTCCACCGCCCCCAGGTGCAGGGACTTCATGCGCAGGATCACGCCGGCGAGCGAGCTGCGCAGGATCTCGGGGTCGGTGAAGCGGGGGCGGCTGTTGAAGTCGGCCTCGTCATAGAGGCGGATGCAGATGCCGTCGGCCACGCGTCCGCAGCGGCCCGCGCGCTGGTTGGCCGCTGCCTGGCTGATGGGCTCGATCTGCAGCTGCTCGACCTTCTGGCGGAAGCTGTAGCGCTTGACGCGCGCGGTGCCGGCGTCGATGACGTAGCGGATGCCCGGCACGGTGAGCGAGGTCTCCGCGACGTTGGTGGCCAGCACGATGCGGCGCTGGCCGTGCGGCTGGAAGATGCGGTCCTGCTCGGCCTGGCTCAGGCGCGCGAACAGCGGCAGCACCTCGGCATGGCGGTTCAGCGGCTGGTGGGCCAGGTGCTTGCGCAGGTGGTCGGCGGCCTCGCGGATCTCGCGCTCGCCCGGCAGGAAGACCAGGATGTCGCCGCCCTGGCCGCCGCGCCACAGCTCGTCCACGCCGTCGGTGATGGCGTCGTTCAGGTCGAACTCGCGGCTTTCTTCGAAAGGCCGCCAGCGCACTTCGACGGGGTAGGTGCGGCCCGAGACCATGAGCACCGGCGCCTTGATCAATGGCCCCCCCGCTGCGCGCTGCGCGTCGTCGCTGCCCCCCGAGGGGGCTCGCCCCGCCTCGGGGCGGCCCGGCGGCGGGGCCGGCCGCGCGAAGTACTCGGCGAAGCGGTCGGCGTCGATGGTGGCCGAGGTGACGATCACCTTCAGGTCGGGCCGGCGCGGCAGCAGCTGGCGCAGGTAGCCGAGCAGGAAGTCGATGTTGAGGCTGCGCTCGTGCGCCTCGTCGATGATGATCGTGTCGTAGGCGTTCAGGTCCGGGTCGGTCTGCGTCTCGGCGAGCAGGATGCCATCGGTCATGAGCTTGACCGAGGCCTCGCGCGAGAGCCGGTCCTGGAACCGCACCTTGTAGCCCACCACCTCGCCCAGCGGGGTCTTCAGTTCCTCGGCGATGCGCTTGGCCACCGAGCTGGCGGCGATGCGCCGCGGCTGGGTGTGACCGATCAGGCGCCCGCGCTGGCCCGGGGGGGCGTTGAGGCGCCCGCGCCCCATGGCCAGCGCGATCTTGGGCAATTGCGTGGTCTTGCCCGAGCCCGTCTCGCCGCAGACGATGACCACCTGGTGCTCGCGCACCGCCGCCTCGATCTCGTGGCGGCGCGCCGACACGGGCAAGGCCTCGGGGAACTCCAGGTGCAGGGCGGGCGTGGGCAAAACGGGACTTCGGTGAAAATCGGCGAACCCGCGATTATCCGGTGCCCCCACGCCCCCTGCAGCCACCCCCGCCCTGATGTCCAACGTCTTCAACTTCACCTTCGTCCCGTGGTTCCGCTCGGTCGCGCCATACATCCACAAGCACCGAGGCAATACCCTGGTGGTGGGCATCGCGGGTGAGGCGATCGCGGCGGGCAAGCTGCAGAACCTGGCGCAGGACCTGGCACTGATCCAGAGCATGGGCGTGAAGATCGTGCTGGTGCACGGTTTCCGGCCACAGGTGAACGAGCAGCTGCGCCTCAAGGGCCACGAGGCGAGGTACTCGCACGGCGTGCGCATCACCGACGAGGTGGCGCTGGACTGCGCGCAGGAAGCCGCCGGCCAGCTGCGCTACGAAATCGAGGCTGCCTTCAGCCAGGGCCTGCCCAACACGCCCATGGCCGGCGCCACCGTGCGCATGATCTCGGGCAATTTCGTCACCGCGCGGCCCGTGGGCCTGATCGACGGCGTGGACTTCCTGCATTCGGGCCTGGTGCGCAAGATCGACACCGACGGCATCCAGCGCTCGCTGGACATGGGCGCCATGGTGCTGCTCTCGCCCTTCGGCTTCTCGCCCACCGGCGAGGCCTTCAACCTGACCATGGAGGATGTGGCCACCTCCGTGGCGATGTCGCTGCAGGCGGACAAGCTGATCTTCCTCACCGAGATTCCCGGCATCCGCGTGGACGCAGCCAATCCCGACAGCGAGATCGACACCGAGTTGCCCCTGGCCGACGCCAAGCGCCTGCTCGCCAGCCTGCCCAAGCCCGAGCGGCCGACCGACACCGCCTTCTACCTGCAGCACTGCATCCGCGCCTGCGAAGGCGGCGTCGAGCGCAGCCACATCGTGCCCTTCGCGGTGGACGGCTCGCTGCTGCTGGAGATCTACACGCACGACGGCATCGGCACCATGGTGGTGGACGAGAAGCTGGAGAGCGTGCGCGAGGCCTCGATCGACGACGTGGCCGGCATCGTCGCGCTGATCGAGCCGTACGAGAAGGACGGCACCCTGGTCAAGCGCGACCGCCACGAGATCGAGCGCGACGCCGGGCTCTACACCATCATCGAGCACGACGGCGTGATCTTCGGCTGCGCCGCGCTCTATCCCTACCCCGAGGAACGCACCGGCGAGATGGCCGCGCTCACGGTATCGGGGCAGTCACAGAGCCAGGGCGACGGCGAGCGCCTGCTCAAGCGCATCGAGGCGCGTGCGCGCGCCCAGGGTCTGCAGAGCATCTTCGTGCTCACCACGCGCACCATGCATTGGTTCATCAAGCGCGGCTTCGTGCAGGTCGGCGCCGACTGGCTGCCCGAAGCGCGCAAGCGCAAGTACAACTGGGACCGGCGCAGCCAGGTGCTGGTGAAAAAGCTGGCCTGAGCGCCGCTCAGGCCGACGCGCGGCGGCGCGCCAGCAGCATCCCAACGGCCAGTCCCCCGAAGGCCACGAACCACAGGAACGACCAGTTCGCGATCGTCAGGCCGAGGAAGGTCCAGTCGACCTTGGCGCAGTCGCCGCTGCCGCGAAAGATCATGGGAATGGCGCGGCCCAGCGGAAAGGCCTCGATCATCCCGAAGAAGTCGCGCCCGCAGGCCATGATCTCGGGCGGGTTCCACTGCAGCCAGCTCTGGCGCGCGGCGGTGAAGGCGCCGAAGGCCGCGAACAGGCCCATCAGCGACACGCCGGTGGCGCGCGCCGCGGGCGAGCGCAGGCAGGCCGCCACGCCCGCCAGCACCGCCACCAGGATCAGGGCGTAACGCTGCACGATGCACATGGGGCAAGGCTCCAGCCCCACCACGTGCTGCAAATACATGCCGAAGGCCAACAGGGCCACGCTGACCGCGGCGATGAGGGCAAGCACCAGCCGGGGACGCTGGCCGGGCAGCGCGAGCAAGCGGGTCATGCCCACCTCAGCTCACGAAGGCGCGTTCGATGACGAACTCGCCCGGCGTGGTGGTGTTGCCTTCCTTGAAGCCCAGCTTCTCGCACAGGGCCTTGAGGTCGCGCAGCATTTCGGGGCTGCCGCAGATCATCACACGGTCCTCGGCGGGGTTCAGCGGGGGCAGGCCCAGGTCCTTGGCGACCACGCCGTCGGCCAGCAGTTGCGGGATGCGGCCCTGGTGCATGAAGGGTTCGCGCGTGACCGTGGGGTAGTAGAGCAGCTTCTGTTTGACCATGTCGCCGAGGAATTCGTCCTGCTTGAGCTGCTCTGTGATGAGCTCGCGGTAGGCGAGTTCCTTGACCTGGCGCACGCCGTGGATCAGCACCACCTGCTCATAGCGCTCGTAGGTGTCGGGGTCGCGGATGATGCTCATGAACGGCGCCAGACCGGTGCCCGTGCCCAGCAGGTACAGGCGCTTGGCCGGCAGCAGGTAGTCGGTGAGCAGGGTGCCCGTGGGCTTGCGGCCCACGATGACGGTGTCCCCGGGCTGGATGTGCTGCAGACGCGAGGTGAGCGGGCCGTCCTGCACCTTGATGCTGAGGAACTCCAGATGCTCCGCCCAGTTGGGGCTGACGATGCTGTAGGCGCGCAGCAGCGGCTTGCCGTCCACCCGCAGACCGATCATCGTGAAGTGGCCGTTGGAAAAGCGCAGCGAGGTGTCGCGGGTGGTGGTGAAGCTGAAGAGCCGGTCCGTCCAGTGGTGAACGCTCAGCACGCGCTCTTCGTTGAATGCACTCATGATGAAAGATGATCCCGGGAGAAAGACGGGTCGTTATTGTAGAAAGTCGCGTTGTCGCGGCGCCGTGGCCCGACCCTGACGGGATTGAGGCCGATCAAAGATTGCTACAGTGCGGGCCTCGCGATGGCCCGTGTCCGCTGGGCGTGCATATTGCCGCAGCGGCGCGCGAAACCGAACGAATCGTTTATTCCATCCGATATAACTCCCTCGCATAAAGAGGGGCCCACGACAAGGATTCACCGATGGCACGAATGGTTCAATGCATCAAGCTCGGCAAGGAAGCCGAAGGCCTGGATTTCCCGCCCTACCCCGGCGAACTGGGCAAGAAGATCTTCGAGAACGTGAGCAAGGAGGCCTGGGCCGCCTGGCTCAAGCAGCAGACCATGCTGCTCAACGAGAACCGGCTCAACATGGCCGACGCCCGCGCCCGCCAGTACCTGGTGCGCCAGATGGAAAAGCACTTCTTCGGCGAAGGCGCCGACCAGGCCGCCGGCTACGTGCCGCCCAGCGCGTCCTGATGCCCGGTACCCCGGCACCCGCAGGCCCGCCACGCGCGGGCCTCTTGCTTTGCGCATGCCCCCTCCCGCCCCAAGCCCTGACGAGACGCGCCGCGCGCTGGTGATCGGCGCCGGCCTGGCGGGCGCGGCGGTCACGGCCGCGCTGTGCCGGCGCGGTTGGCGCGTCACGCTGCTCGACGCCGCAGAGGGCCCGGCCCGCGCGGCCTCGGCCCTGCCCGTGGGCGTGCTGAGCCCGCACCTCACGCGCCAGCCCACGCCGATGTCGCGCCTCACGGCCCTGGGCGTGCCCCTCGCGCGGGCCGAGCTGGAGCGCCTGGTGACCCCGGGCGCCGGCTGGCAGGCCGCGACGATCGACAACCGCGGCGCCCACGCCCCCGGCCGGCAGTCCGCCGCGCTGGTGCGCCCGGGCGCCTTGGTGCGGGCCTGGTTGGCCGAGGCCGGCGAGCGGCTGGACGCCCGCTGGAATACGCCCGTGGCGGGCCTGTCGCGCGGGACCGGTCAGTGGCAGGCGCTGGACCCCGCGGGCCGGGCCATCGCCGCCGCGCCGCACGCCGTGATCGCCGCCGCACTGGGCAGCCGCGGTCTGGCACCCGAGGCGGGTGGCGCCTGGCCGCTGGGCCCGGTGCTGGGCCAGATGAGCCTGGGCCCGCTGGACGGCGCGCCGCTGAGCGAGCGCCCGCAGCGCGACGACGGCGTCTTCGTGCCCGAGTACCGCGACAGCGGGCTGGCCCCGCGCTGGCCGGCGGCGATCTGGGCCATGGGCTCGACCTACGCGCGCGGCCACACCGACACCACCCCGAGCGACGCGGCCCACCGCGACAACGCCGCCCGGCTGCGCGCCCTGGCGCCCGCCGCCGCCGACCGGCTGGAGGACGAGCTCGCGCAAGGCCGCCTGCTGGGCTGGGCCGGCGTGCGCTGCGCCTCCATGGACCGCCTGCCCCTGGTGGGCGCCGCGCCCGACCCGGCGGCCTGGGCCGCGCGCGACAGCGCGGGCGACGCGGCATCGGCCGTGCCGCGGCTGCCAGGGCTCTGGCTGCTCACGGCCCTGGGTTCGCGCGGGCTGTCGCTCGCCGCAGCCTGCGGTCAGTGGCTGGCGGCCGAGATGGACGGCGAAGCGCCGGGCCTCGACGCCGAACTGCGCGCCGCCATCGACCCCGCGCGCTTTGCCTGGCGGCGCGCGCGGCGCACCCGCGGCTGAGCCGCCGGCCGGCGCTCAGCCCCGGCTCAGAGCATTTCCAGGTAACGCGACACCACCGGCGGCTGCAGCGGCAGCGCCAGCAGGCCCGAAACGCCCAGGCGGCGTGTGTGCGCGCGCACGCGCCGCCGGTGCCACCAGCCCGTCAGCGGACCGGCGAAGCGCTGCGCGTGCTCGCTGGTCGCCAGGGTCATGGCCTCGGGGTAGCGCTGGCGGAACAGCTGCATCAAGCCCCAGGCGTCGATGTGGTGGTCATCGAGATTGAACACGCCGCACAAATAGTGATGCTGCGCCATGCACTCGGCGGCGCGCTCGGTGCTGGGTGCCTCGTCGATATAGGGCACGGCCGCCTGCGTCAGGCGCTCGCGCAGGTAGCCCGACTCGTTCGCCGCGATGCCCACCACCAGGGCCCGGCGCACCTCGGCCGAAGGAAATTCACCAAGCTCGATGTCCAGCGGGGCGGGCTGGGACACATCCAAGTCCAGGAAGCCGGAGTCGCTCTGCGTGGCGGCGAAGGTGGTGTCCAGGTCGTGCAGCAGGTGCGCCCAGGCGATGGGCCGCGCCACGACCCGCCAGGCGTGCTCGGGCGCCTGCTCGCCCACCCAGATCAGCCGCTGGCCGGGACGCGGCGCGCGCGCGTGCACCAGCACGGCTTCGGCGCAGTCGCCGTCCACCAGCAGCACGGGAGGCATTTCTTCCAGCAGACCCGAGGCCGCCCGCCAGGGTCCGTAGGACACCTCGCGCTCACGCGACAGCCGGAAAACGGTGTTCAACGCGTGGCGTTCCACGTCTGAAAAACCGATCACCTGAACCCGAACCACGCTCGTCATGTTGGGGGATGTTACTTCAGACAAATTGTGATAGCCAATTTTTGCTCCATGGGCCATCGGGCTTTGCTTATTCCAAACCGATATACGGGCATGAAAAAAAAGTAGTTCGTCGAATAAGCCCGGCTTTCTACAGTGCCGGGCATCCCCACGAATTGCCGACCACCCCGGTGGTCCCATCGCCCGATCCATGTACCGCCACGACGCCTTCGACCGCCAGTTCGTGCAACAGCGCGCCGCCCAGTACCGCGACCAGCTGGAGCGCTGGCAGGCCGGCACCCTCTCCGACGACGCCTTCAAGCCGCTGCGCCTGCAGAACGGCTGGTACATCCAGCGCTTCGCGCCCATGCTGCGCGTGGCCGTGCCCTACGGGGAGATCAACAGCGAGCAGTTGCGCGTGCTGGCGCGCGTGGCGCGCGAGTTCGACCACAAGGAAGACAACGACATCTCCAAGGCCAACGCCGGCCTGTCCGACGTGCCGAGCCTGCCCGACCGCACGGCGCACTTCACCACGCGCTCCAACGTGCAGTTCAACTGGATTCCGCTGGCGCGCTCGGCCGACGTGATGGAGCTGCTCGCCAGCGTGGGCCTGCACGGTATCCAGACCAGCGGCAACTGCATCCGCAACACCACCTCAGACGCCCTGGCCGGCATCGCCGTGGACGAGGTCGCCGACCCCCGTCCCTTCGCCGAGATCCTGCGCCAGTGGAGCACCCTGCACCACGAGTTCGCCTTCCTGCCGCGCAAGTTCAAGGTGGCCATCACCGGCGCCCGCGAAGACCGCGCCGCCACGCCCTGGCACGACGTGGGCCTGCGCCTGCTGCACAACGTCGATGGCGAGCTGGGTTTCCAGGTGCGCGTGGGCGGCGGCATGGGCCGCACGCCCATCATCGGCACCGTGCTGCGCGAGTTCCTGCCCTGGGACCAGATGCTCAATTACCTGGAAGCCGTGGTGCGCGCCTACAACCGCTTCGGCCGGCGCGACAACATGTACAAGGCGCGCATCAAGATCATCGTGAAGGCCGAGGGCCAGGCCTTCGCCGATCAGGTCGAGGCCGAGTACCGCGACATCCTCGAGCTGGACGGCGCGCCGCACACCATCACCGCCGCCGAGCTGGCCCGCGTGAGCGCTTTCTTCACGCCGCCCGCGCTGGCCTGCGACCGCAAGAGCGCCGATGCCAAGATCGCCCACATCCTCAAGGCCGCGGCCGAGGACGACCTGGAATTCAGCCGCTGGCTCACCCGCAACGTGGTGGCGCACAAGAACCCCGACCTGCGCGCGGTCACGCTCTCCTTCAAGCGCTTGGGCCAGTCGCCCGGCGACGCCACGGCCGAGCAGCTGGAGCGCGCGGCCGAGCTGGCCGACCGCTTCTCCGGCGGCGAGGCGCGCGTGACGCACACCCAGAACCTGCTGCTGCCCTGGGTGCGCTGCGACCAGTTGCCCGAGCTGTGGCGCGAGGCGCGCCGCCTGGGCCTGGCCAAACCCAACATCGGCCTGCTCACCGACATGATCGCCTGCCCCGGCGGCGATTTCTGCGACCTCGCCAACGCGCGCTCGCTGCCCATCGCCCAGGCCGTGCTCGCGCGCTACGCCGACCTCGACGAGCTGCACGACATCGGCGAGATCGATCTGCACATGAGCGGCTGCATCAACAGCTGCGGTCACCACCACAGCGGCCACATCGGCGTGCTCGGCGTCGACAAGGACGGCCAGGAGTGGTACCAGGTGACGCTGGGCGGCTCCGACGGCAAGCGCCTGTCGGGCGAGGCCACGCCGGGCAAGGTCATCGGCCCGTCCTTCGCGGCCAACGAGGTGCCCGAGGTCATCGAGGCCCTGCTCGATACCTACCGCGCCCAGCGCGAGGACGGCGAGCCCTTCATCGCCACCCTGCGGCGGATCGGCCTCGAGCCGTTCAAGCAGGCCGCCAACGCCGTGCGCAGCACCACCGCGCGCCCGAACACCGAGGCGGACACCGCCACCGCCTGAGCCAGGAACCGACGATGAGCATCCAGCTGTTGCGCGCCGACACCTTCAGCGCACCCGAAGCCGAGGCCGAGCGCCGCGTCTTGGCCAATACCGACGACCCGCGCGAGACCGACCTGAGCGGTGTGCGCGTGGTCGAACTGCAGTTCCCCAAATTCAGCGACGGCCGTGCCTTCAGCCAGGCCTTCCTGCTGCGCCGCCGCCTGGGCTTCACGGGCGAGATCCGCGCCACCGGCGAGGTGCTGATCGACCAGCTGCTGCAGATGCAGCGCAGCGGCTTCAGCCAGGCCGTACTCAAGGCCGACCAGGACCTGGCGCACGCCGAGCGCCTGCTGCGGCACTACGGCGGCTTCTACCAGGGCGACGCGGTGCAGCCGCAGCCGCGCTTCGCGAACGCCTGAGGCCCCCAAATGAGCGCCATCGATCTCTACAACCGCCCCTCGGCCGACTTCGCGGTCAAGGTGGAACGCGCCATCGCGCTGCTGCGCGAGCAGGCCGCCGCGCACCCGCGGCTCACGCAGGCGTCCAGCCTGGGCGCCGAGGACATGGTGGTCACCCACCTGGTCCACCTCGCCGGCATCGAGGCCAGCGTCTTCGTCCTGGAGACCGGCAAGCTGCACGCCGAAACCCTGGCCATGATCCCCAAGATCGAACGCCGCTACGCCACCAGCGTGCGCGTGTTCCGGCCCAGGCACGAATCGGTGGTGCACTTCGTGCGCCGCCACGGCGAGGACGCCATGTACCGCAGCATCGAGTTGCGCAAGGCCTGCTGCGACGTGCGCAAGATGGAACCGCTGTCGCGCGCCCTGGCCGGGCACGACGGCTGGATCACCGGCCTGAGGCGCGAGCAGTCGAACGCGCGCGCCGACGTCGGCGAAGTGATCCAGGAAGCCGAGCGCGTGAAGATCAGCCCGCTGGTGGACTGGACCTGGGGCGACGTGTGGCATTTCATCGCCTTGCACGGCCTGGACACCAACGAACTTCACGACCGCTTCTTCCCCAGCATCGGCTGCGAGCCCTGCACCCGCGCCATCAGCGTGGGCGAGGACTTCCGCGCCGGCCGCTGGTGGTGGGAGCAGGAAAGCGCCAAGGAATGCGGGCTGCACGCGCCGCCCGCCGCCTCCTCTCTCGATCGGACCCCCGCATGAACGCCCGCCCAGACCCCGCCGTGATCGAAGCCGCCCTGTTGCACGACAGCGGCCACCAGCTCAGCAACGCCCACCTGGACGCGCTGGAAGAGGAAACCATCTTCATCCTGCGCGAGGTGGCCGGCGCCTTCGAGCGCCCCGCCCTGCTCTTCTCGGGCGGCAAGGATTCGCTGGTCATGCTCAAGTGCGCCGAGAAGGCCTTCGGCGCTGGCCGCATCCCCTACCCGCTGCTGATGATCGACACCGGCCACAACTTCCCCGAAGTCACCGACTTTCGCGACCAGCGCGCGAAAGAACTCGGCGCCGAGCTGATCGTTCGCCGCGTGGAAGACTCCATGGCGCGCGGCACCGTGCGCCTGGCCCACCCGGGCGAGAGCCGCAACGTGCACCAATCGGTCACGCTGCTGGAGGCGATCGAGGAATTCCGCTTCGACGCGCTGATCGGCGGCGCGCGGCGCGACGAAGAAAAGGCGCGCGCCAAGGAGCGCATCTTTTCGCACCGCGACGGCTTCGGCCAGTGGCAGCCCAAGGCCCAGCGCCCCGAGCTCTGGACCCTGTTCAACACCCGCCTGCAGCCCGGCGAGCACTTCCGCGTGTTCCCCATCAGCAACTGGACCGAGCTCGACGTCTGGCAGTACATCGCGCGCGAGGACATCGGCCTGCCCTCCCTCTACTACACCCACCCGCGCGAGGTGGTGGACCGCCGCGGCCTGCTGGTGCCGGTGACCGAACTCACCCCGCCGCGCGACGGCGAGCGGGTGGAACGGCGCGACGTGCGCTTTCGCACCGTGGGCGACATCACCTGCACCTGCCCCGTGGAAAGCACCGCCGCCACGCCGCAGGACATCGTGATCGAGACCCTGGCCGCCGAGGTCAGCGAGCGCGGCGCCACCCGCATGGACGACAAGACCAGCGACGCTTCCATGGAGCGCCGCAAGAAAGAGGGCTACTTCTGATGAGCACCGCCACCTCGCAAGACACCCGCGCCGCGCTGCGCCTGATCACCTGCGGCAGCGTCGACGACGGCAAGAGCACGCTCATCGGCCGCCTGCTGGTCGACAGCAAGGCCGTGCTGCAGGACCACCTGGCCGGCGTGCAGCGCCAGGGCCAGACCGACCTGGCCCTGCTCACCGACGGCCTGTCGGCCGAGCGCGAGCAAGGCATCACCATCGATGTGGCCTACCGCTACTTCAGCACCGAGCAGCGCAAGTTCATCATCGGCGACGCCCCGGGCCACGAGCAGTACACGCGCAACATGGTCACCGCCGCCAGCAGCGCCGACGCCGCCGTGGTGCTGGTCGACGCCACCAAGCTCGACTGGCGCGACCCCGCCCTGGCGCTGCTGCCGCAGACGCGCCGCCACAGCCTGCTGGTCAAGCTGCTGCGCGTCCCCTCGGTGGTGTTCGCGGTGAACAAGCTCGACGCGGTGGACGACGGCGCCACCGCCTACACCCACATCAAGGCCGCGCTGTACGCCTTTGCCCAGCAGGCCGGGCTCGACGTGACGGCCGTGGTGCCGGTGTCCGCCCTGAACGGCTGGAACGTGGTGGACGAGGCCGCGCTGGCCGGCTGGTGCGGGTATCACGGACCCACGCTGCTGGAAATCCTGGAGCACCTGCCGGTGACGGAACCCGATGCCGAGCTGCCGCTGGCCTTCCCGGTGCAGTGGGTGGAGAAGTTCTCGTCCTCGTCCGACACCTCCCAGGGTCGGCGCGTGTTCTGGGGCCGCGTGGCGGCCGGGCAATTGCGCCCGGGCCAGGCCGTGCGCGTGGCGCCCCGGGGCCAGACCGCCGTGGTGGCGCAGGTGCTCGACCACGTGCGCCGGCCCGGCGAGGTGGTCGCCGGCCACAGCGCGGGCATCGTGCTCGACCGCGAGCTCGATGTCTCACGCGGCGACTGGTTGCTCGGGGTGGACGATGGGGACGCCTCGCTCGACGCACACCGCGAGATCGCCGCCACCGTCGCCTGGCTGGACGACGAGCCCCTGGTGCCGGGCCGCGTCTACTGGGCCCTGCACGGCCACCGCTGGGTCAAGGCCAAGGTCAAGCGCATCGCGCACCAGCTCGACATCCACACCCTCGCCGAACACGACGCCCGCGAGCTGCCGCCCAACGCCATCGGCCACATCGAACTGGCGCTGCAGGAGCCACTGGCCACGCGGCCGTTCGCCGAATCGCGTGCCCTGGGCTCGCTGGTGCTGGTGGACACCGCCAGCCACCGCACGGCCGGCGCCGTGCTCGTGCGCTGAATAACCCCACAGACACCGACCGGGAAGCCACCAAGGGCAAGCCCGGCCGGTCGGGTGCGGCACCGTAAAATCGCTGCTTTCCGTCTGCCCGATCCGCCACCATGACCCACGTCGTCACCGAAGCCTGCATCCGCTGCAAGTACACCGATTGCGTCGATGTCTGCCCCGTGGACTGCTTCCGCGAAGGCCCCAACTTCCTCACCATCGACCCCGACGAGTGCATCGACTGCGCGGTCTGCATCCCCGAATGCCCGGTGAGCGCCATTTACGCCGAGGAAGACCTGCCCAAGGACCAGTTGCACATGACGGCGCTCAACGCCGAGCTGGCCCGCCTGCCCACCTGGAAGAGCATCACCAAGCGCAAGGCCGCGCTGCCCGACGCCGAAGAGTGGAAGGACAAGACCGGCAAGCTCGACCAGCTGATCCGCTGAGTCCATGAGCGCCGTCCGGCCGCCCGAAGGCGATCGCACCGCGGCGCGCCGCACGAAGGTTGTCCAGTGATCCCTGCCGCGCCGATCGAGACCGACGCGCTCGTCATCGGCGCCGGCCCCGTGGGGCTGTGGCAGGTCTTCCAGCTCGGCCTGCAGGACATCCGGGCGCAGGTGATCGACGCCCTGCCCCACGCCGGCGGCCAGCCCGCCGAGCTCTACCCCGACAAGCCCATTTACGACATCCCCGGCCTGCCCGTGTGCAGCGGCCGGGAGCTGGTTGATCGGCTCCTGCTGCAGGTCAAACCCTTCCAGCCTCGGCTCCACCTCGACCAATCGGTGAGCGCGCTTGCGCGCGAGGCCGACGGCCGCTGGGCCGTTCGCACCGGCGCGGGCCAGGGTTTCCTCGCGCGCCTGGTGTTCATCGCCGCGGGCGTGGGCGCCTTCCAGCCCAAGCGCCTGAAGCTCGACGGCATCGATGCCCTGGAAGGCCTGCAGGTGCACCACCGCTTCGACGCCACCCGCGACTGGCGCGGCCAGCACGTGGTGGTGCATGGCGGCGACGCGCTGGCGATCGACTGGGCGCTGCGCCTGCTCGACAGCGCCCAGCCCCCCGCGGGCCTGAGCCTGCTGCACCGGCGCGAGGTGCTGCAATCCGACGACGAGGCCGCGCTCGCGCGCATGCGGGACGCCATCGCCTCGGGCCGCGTGAGGCTGGTGGTCGGCCAACCCCTGGGGCTGGACCTTCAGGGCGCGCACCTGCGGGGCCTGCAGTTGCTCGACCCTCAAGGCCAGAACCAGGCCCTCGCGCTGGATCAATTGATCGTCGCCCTGGGCCTGTCGCCGCGGCTGGGTCCCATCGCCGACTGGGGCCTGGCCATGGAGCGCAAGCAACTCGTGGTGAACCCCGAAAGCTTCGAGACCAGCGAAGCTGGCCTGTACGCGGTGGGCGACATCAACACCTACCCGGGCAAGAAAAAGCTCATCCTCTGCGGTTTCCATGAAGCAACGCTGGCCGCCTTCGCCGCCGCCGCGCGCCTGCGTCCCGAGGAGCGTGTGCCGCTGCAATACACCACCACCAGCCCCCGCCTGCACCACCTGCTCGGCGTGGCCCCCAAGGCCGAACGCTGACTTTCTTCGGGCCCGCCCGGAAACGCTTCAAAACAACGCTATAATTTGAGGCTGTTCCCTGATAGCTCAGTCGGTAGAGCGACGGACTGTTAATCCGCAGGTCCCTGGTTCGAGTCCAGGTCGGGGAGCCACCCAACACCCGCACAACGGCCTTCTCACGAAGGCCGTTGTCGTTTTTGCGCCTTCGTCTTCACGCACGCCATGCAACGCCTGATCGCGATGGGTTTCTGGTGCAGCCTGCTCGGCCTCACCATCGCCTCGCTGGTGCCGATCGAATTGCTGCCACCCCAGGCCATGTCCATCTGGGACAAGGCCCAGCACGCCGTGGGCTTCGCCTGGCTGGCGCTGCTGGGGCTGCTCGCCTACCCGCGCCAGGCCGGCGCGGTGGTGGCCGGGCTGATCCTGTGGGGTGGGCTGATCGAACTCATGCAGTTGGCCGCCGGCTGGCGCTCTGGTGATTGGATCGACTGGCTGGCCGACGCCATCGGCGTGCTGGCCGTGTGGCTGCCCTGGCGCCTGTTGCCGGGACGCTTGACCGGTCGCGTTTTGCCCGCGCGCACTTGATGCCGCGGGGGCGCCGCGCACAATAGCGGCAATACCTCTCGCGCCATGACCCAGACGCCACCGACCCGACCGCTGCCCTGGCTGGAGCCGGGGGAGCCCTTCCCGCCGGTGGAGCAGGCCTGGGGCCCGCACGACCCCGCCCCCGGCCTGTTGGCCGCCGGCGGCGTGCTGGACGTGCCCACGCTCGTGGCCGCCTATTCGCGTGGCATCTTTCCTTGGTACAGCTCGGGCCAGCCCATCCTGTGGTGGAGCACCGATCCCCGCATGGTGCTGCCGCCGACCGAGTTCCGGCTGCACCGCTCGCTGCGCAAGACCATCCAGAAGCTGCTGAATACGCAGCGGCTGGAGCTGCGCATCGACCATGACTTCGAGCGCGTGATCCTGGCCTGCGCCCAAACCCCCCGCGACGGCCAAAGCGGCACCTGGATTCTGCCGGCCATGGTGCAGGCCTATACGCGCCTGCACCGCGCCGGCATGGCCCATTCGGTGGAAACCTGGATCGACGGCGAGCTGGCCGGCGGCCTCTACGTGGTCAATCTCGGCGCCATGGTGTTTGGCGAATCCATGTTCAGCCGGCGCAGCGACGCCTCCAAGATCGCCCTGGCGGGCCTGATGGCACTGTGCCGCCGGCACGGCATCACGCTGGTGGATTGCCAGCAGAACACCGCCCACCTGGCCTCCATGGGCGGGCGGCTGATGCCACGCGCCCCCTTCGTGCAGCACGTGCGCCTGGCGCTGCTGCAGCCCGCGCCCCGCTGGGAATTCCGGCCCGTATACTGGCGCGAGCACCTTTCCATCGGCGACGAACGCGTGTGACGCACCTCAAGGACCTTCCGCTCCAGGCGCTGCAGTTCTACGCCACCGCGCCCTATCCCTGCAGCTACCTGGCGGGACGGCAGGCGCGCTCCCAGGTGGCCACACCCAGCCACCTCATCCACAACGACGCCTATTCCGATCTGGTCACGCACGGCTTTCGTCGCAGCGGCATGTTCACCTACCGCCCCTATTGCGACGGCTGCAACGCCTGCGTGCCGCTGCGCGTACCGGTGGAGCGCTTCCAACCCAACCGCAGCCAACGGCGCAGCCAGCGCCAGCACGGTGGGCTCATCACCCGCGTGCTCAAGCTGTGCTTCATGCCCGAGCACTACCAGCTCTACCTGCGTTACCAGAACAGCCGCCACGCGGGCGGCGGCATGGACCACGACAGCGTGGACCAGTACACCCAGTTCCTGCTGCAAAGCCGCGTCAACTCGCGCCTGGTGGAGTTCCATGAGCCCGACGCCCAGGACCGGCCGGCGCGGCTCAAGATGGTCTCGATCATCGACGTGCTCAACGACGGCCTCTCGGCGGTCTACACCTTCTACGAGCCCGACGAGCGCTGCAGCTACGGCACCTACAGCGTGCTCTGGCAGATCGAGCAGGCGCGGGCTCTCGAGCTGCCCCACGTCTACCTGGGCTACTGGATCGCGCAGAGCCCCAAGATGAACTACAAGGCGGGCTTTCGCCCGCACGAGGTTCTGGTGGACGGTCGCTGGACCGCGGCCAACGCCTGATTCGACTCCCCCGCAGGGTTTTTCACCGATGCTGCGGTGCGGCGATTTCATCTTGTAAGATGGGGTTTGCACATCCGACCATGAGCAAACGATCCGACTCCCCCCCCACCGCCCCCACCGTTCAGGTGTTGGAGCGCATGTTCAACCTGCTGGAGGTGCTGGCCTCGCGCGAGGAGGCGGTCTCGCTGAAGGAAATCAGCGAGAAGACCGGCCTGCATCCCTCCACGGCGCACCGCATCCTCAATGACCTGACCATCGGCCGCTTCGTCGACCGACCCGAGGCGGGCAGCTACCGGCTGGGCATGCGGTTGCTGGAGTTGGGCAACCTGGTCAAGGCCCGGCTGAGCGTGCGCGACGCCGCCCTCGGGCCCATGCGCGAGCTGCACAAACAGATTCAGCAGCCGGTGAACCTCAGCGTGCGCCAGGGCGACGAGATCGTCTATGTGGAGCGCGCCTACAGCGAGCGCTCGGGCATGCAGGTGGTGCGCGCCATCGGCGGCCGTGCGCCGCTGCACCTCACCTCGGTGGGCAAGCTTTTCCTGGCCGACGACGACCCCACGCGCGTGCGCGCCTACGCCACCCGCACCGGCCTGGCCGGCAATACACGCAACAGCTTCACGCAGTTGCCGGCACTGGAGCGTGAACTCGCGCAATGCCGCCAGGCGGGCGTGGCGCGCGACAACGAGGAGTTGGAGATGGGCGTGCGCTGCATGGCCGCCGGCATCTACGACGACCAGCGCAAGCTGGTGGCGGGTCTGTCGATCTCGGCGCCGGCCGATCGCATCGACGAAGGCTGGCTGCCCCGCCTCAAGGCCACGGCGGCCGAGATCTCGGCCGCGCTGGGCTTTCCGGCCGGCCGCTGACGCGCCGGCCTTGCCTGGGCATCAGCCCTGGGGGCGCACCTTGCTGGCGAGCAATTCGCCCTGGTGCTCCACCCAGCGGCGCACGCGCTCGGCGTCCTGCACGCGGCCCAGCTTGCCGCTCGCGTCAAGGAACACCATGATCAGTTGGCGTCCGGCCACGCGGGCCTGCATCACCAGGCAGCGACCCGCTTCCGAGATGTAGCCCGTCTTCTGCAGGCCGATGTCCCACTCGGGGTTCTTCACCAGGCGGTTGGAGTTGTTGTATTGCAGGGTGCGGCGGCCCACGTCCACTTCATAGCCGGGCGACGTGGACAGGTCGCGCAGCATGGGACGCTCATAGGCGGTCGACACCAGCGTGGCCAGATCACGGGCGCTCGAGCGGTTGTCACTGGACAGCCCCGTGGGCTCCACGTAGCGCGTGTCGTGCATGCCCAGCTCGGCGGCCTTGGCGTTCATGCGGCGCACGAACACATCGAGGCCGCCGGGATAGGTGCGGCCCAGAGCGTGCGCCGCGCGGTTCTCGCTCGACATCAGCGCCAGGTGCATCAGCTCGCCGCGCGTCAGCTGGGTGCCCACGGCCAGGCGCGAACGGCTTCCCTTGAGGGTGTCCACGTCCTCGCTGGTGATGGTGATCATTTCGTTCATGTTCAGGCCCGCCTCCACGACGACCAGGCCGGTCATGAGCTTGGTGAGCGAGGCGATGGGCAGCACGGCCGAATCGTTCTTGGAGAACAGAACCTCATTGGTCTGCTGGTCCACGACCAGGGCCACGCTGGAGTTCAGGTCCAGCGCGTCGTCCATGCCATGCAGGCCCAGGCGCTGACCCACCGACACCACCGGTGGCGCGGCCACACGGACCACACTGGGTTTGACATTGACGGTACGGGACTTGGATGCCGGCGCGGCCTTGACGAGCGTGAGCTTGCGCGAATCGACGCTCTGCTTGCGCTTGGCGGTGGTGACCCTGGTGGTCTTGGTGACCTTCTTGGTCACCTTCTTGGTGGAGCGGCTGGCCACCTTGGGTTTGCTGGCCTTCTTGACCGGGGCTTTGGCGGCCTTGCTGGTCTTGGCCGAGGAACCGGAGGCCGCTTGCGCCACACCCGCCGGCCCGAGCACCCCGATCAACGCAACCGCCATGGCAGCAATCAGCGATTTCAGGGCGATCGGACGGAACAACATGACTCAACTCCAGCAAGACGGGACCAGCGCTGGGGCGGAGTATAGGGATTCAAAAAAAAATCAGCAATATCAAAAGCTTGGACGGTGGTCTTAAGTGATCGGTGGAATAGACGGCCGTTTGGAGGTCAATTTCCGCAGATCAATAAGGAAGTGCTACAAGTCCTTGAAACGTTTGAACTTTATCCCTGCGCCGCCACCCTGTCGGCCTTGCTGTGCAGCTTGTTGAGCGCGCTCAGGTAGGCCTTGGCCGACGCGACCACGATGTCCGGGTCCGCGCCCACGCCGTTCACCACGCGGCCACCGTGCTGCAGCCGCACGGTGACCTCGCCCTGGCTTTCGGTGGAGCCGCTGGTGATGGCGTTCACCGAATACAGCAGCAACTCGGCGCCACTCTTGACGTGCTGCTCGATCGCCTTCAGCGAGGCATCGACCGGGCCGTTGCCGTCGCTGTCGCCGCGCAATTCTTTGCCATCGACCGTGAACACCACGCTGGCGTGCGGACGCTCACCGGTCTCACTGCGCTGGGCCAACGAGACGAAGCCGTACTGCTCCTTCTCGGCGGTGACGCTCTCGTCGCTCGCCAAGGCCAGGATGTCCTCATCGAAGATCTCTGCCTTGCGGTCGGCGAGTTCCTTGAACTTGGCGAAGGCCGTGTTGATCTCGGCCTCGGACGCCATCTCGATGCCCAGTTCCTGCAGGCGCTGCTTGAAGGCGTTGCGGCCCGAGAGTTTGCCCAGCACGATCTTGTTGGCGCTCCAGCCCACGTCCTCGGCGCGCATGATCTCGTAGGTGTCGCGCGCCTTGAGCACGCCGTCCTGGTGGATGCCGCTGGCGTGCGCGAAGGCGTTGGCGCCCACCACGGCCTTGTTGGGCTGCACCACGAAGCCGGTGGTTTGGCTCACCATGCGGCTGGCGGGCACGATCTGCGTCGTGTCGATGGCCACGTCGAGGCCGAAGTAATCGCGGCGCGTGCGCACCGCCATCACGATCTCCTCCAGCGAGCAGTTGCCCGCGCGCTCGCCCAGGCCGTTGATGGTGCATTCCACCTGGCGCGCCCCCCCGATCTTCACGCCCGCGAGCGAGTTGGCCACGGCCATGCCCAGGTCGTTGTGGCAGTGCACGCTCCAGATCGCCTTGTCCGAGTTGGGGATCCTCTCTCGCAGGGTGCGGATGAAGTGGCCATAGAGCTCGGGCACCGCGTAACCCACGGTATCGGGGATGTTGAGCGTGGTCGCGCCTTCCTTGATCACGGTCTCGAGCACGCGGCAGAGAAAGTCCACGTCGCTGCGGTAGCCATCCTCGGGGCTGAACTCGATGTCCTGCACCAGGTTGCGCGCGAAACGCACCGACTGCTTCGCCTGTTCCAGCACCTGCTCGGGCGTCATGCGCAGCTTCTTCTCCATGTGCAGCGCGCTGGTGGCGATAAAGGTGTGGATGCGCGCGCGGTTGGCGCCCTTGAGCGCCTCGGCCGCGCGCGCAATGTCGCGGTCGTTCGCCCGCGCCAGCGAGCACACCGTGGAGTCCTTGATATGGTCGGCGATGGCCTTCACCGACTCGAAGTCCCCGTTGGAGCTGGCCGCGAAGCCGGCCTCGATCACGTCGACTTTCAGGCGCTCGAGCTGGCGCGCGATGCGCAGCTTCTCGTCCTTGGTCATGGACGCGCCGGGCGATTGCTCGCCATCGCGCAAAGTGGTGTCGAAAATGATCAGCTGTTCGCTCATGGGGACTCCTTGTTGTGTTCGCGCGCCTCAGGGCGCCACGCGTTCCATCGTTTCCTGTGTCTGCTCGGGCGCCACGCGCCGCAGGCCCGAGACGATGGCCTTGAACGAGGCGGACACGATGTTCGTGTCGCGCCCCACGCCGAAAACCGTGTGGCGCTCGTCCACGCGCAGTTCCATGTAGGCCATGGCCTGCGCCTGGGCACCGGCGCCGATGGCGTGCTCATGGTAGTCGAGCACACGCACCGACCGGCCGGTGGCCGCGTTGAGGGCATTGACGAAGGCGTCGATGGGGCCATTGCCCTGCCCTTGCACGGGCACGACAGCGCCCGCCCAGTCCACGTCGGCTGTGACGCGCACGCTGCCGCCGGCCTGCTCGGTGGTGGTCGCGTTGGCGGGCGCAGGCGCCGACAGCGCGTACTCGCGCTCGAACAGCTGCCACAAATCCTTCGCCGTGAGCTCTTTGCCATCCAGGTCCATCACGGCCTGCACCACCTGACTGAACTCGATCTGCAGGCGGCGCGGCAGCTCCACGCCGTACTCGGACTCCAGCAGGTAAGCGATGCCGCCCTTGCCCGATTGGCTGTTCACGCGGATCACGGCCTCGTAGCTGCGACCCAGGTCCTTGGGATCGATGGGCAGATAAGGCACGTTCCAGATGTCGTCCGCCCGGCGCGCCGCGAAGGCCTTCTTGATCGCGTCCTGGTGCGAGCCCGAGAACGAGGTGTAAACCAGGTCGCCCACGTAGGGGTGGCGCGGGTGCACGGGCAACTGGTTGCAGTGCTCCACGGTCCGGCGGATTTCGTCGATATCGGAAAAATCCAGCCCGGGCGACACGCCCTGCGTATAGAGGTTGAGCGCAACGTTGACGAGGTCGAGGTTGCCCGTGCGCTCACCATTGCCGAACAAGCACCCCTCCAGCCGGTCGGCCCCGGCCATGAGCGCGAATTCGCCCGCCGCCGTGCCGGTGCCGCGGTCGTTGTGCGGGTGCACCGACAGGACGATGGACTCGCGCCGCGCCAGATGACGGTGCATCCACTCGATCATGTCGGCAAAGATGTTGGGCGTGCTGTGCTCCACCGTCGACGGCAGGTTGACGATGCACTTGTGCTCGGGCGTGGGCGCCCAGACCGCGGTGACCGCATCGACCACCCGCTTGGAGAAAGCGAGTTCGGTGCCCGAGAACATCTCGGGCGAGTACTGGAAAGTCCAGCGCGTGTCCGGCTGCTCGGCCGCCAGGCGGGCGAACAGGCGCGCGTTGTCCACGGCCAGTTCCACGATGGCGTCCTCGTCCATGCCCAGCACCACGCGCCGCATGATGGGCGCGGTGGCGTTGTAGAGGTGGACGATGGCACCGCGCACACCCCGCAACGCCTCGAAGGTGCGGCGGATCAAGGGCTCGCGGGCCTGGGTGAGCACCTGGATCGTCACATCATCGGGGATCAGGTTCTCTTCGATCAGGCGGCGCACGAAGTCGAACTCGACCTGCGAGGCCGAGGGGAAGCCCACCTCGATTTCCTTGAAGCCGATCTTCACGAGCTGCTGGAACATGCGCAGCTTGCGCTCCAGGTCCATGGGCTCGATCAGCGCCTGGTTCCCATCGCGCAAATCGGTGCTCAGCCAGGCGGGGGCCTTCTGGATCACGGCGTCTGGCCAGGTGCGGTCCTTGAGGCCGACGGGCCGGAAGGCGGCGTACTTGCTTGCAGGTTGCTTCAGCATGGTGTGGACTCTCTCGTGTCGACAGAACCCGCAACCCCAAAATACAAACGGCCCGTTGCGGGTGCAAACGGGCCGTTGGTGTGAGTCGCTCGCGCGCTACCGCATCTGCCCGTGAAGGACAGCCAGTAGTAGCAGCGAGGCGGCTTGGGAAAACATGCGATGCAATGTATCACAAAGCCCGCGAGGGCCGATAGGGCATGCCGATGGGCTCAATGGCCGATCAGTCGTGCAGACCGCGCTCGTCGGGCTCGTCGGTGGAGGTGCTGATCACGCTGGTGGGCCGCCCCTTGGACTTGCGCCACAGGTACACCCCGTAGCCCGAGAGGCCGTACAGCACGAACAGCAGGAACAGCACGGTGGGCGGGTGGATGTTGATCACCGCGATGCCCAGGGCCACCAACACCAGCGCGGCGAAAGGCACGCTCTTCTTCAGGCTGAGGTCCTTGAAGCTGTAGAAGGGCACGTTGGTCACCATGGTGAGGCCGGTGTAAAGCGTCAGCACGAACATCACCCAGCTCACGTCCTGCGGCGGTACCCCCGCCTCCTGCATGAGCCAGATGAAGCCTGCCACCAGCGCGGCCGCCGCGGGTGACGGCAGGCCCTGGAAGTAGCGCTTGTCCACCACCCCCGTGTTGACATTGAAGCGTGCGAGGCGCAGCGCGGCGCAGGCGCAATAGACGAAGGCGGCGATCCAGCCCCAGCGCCCCAGGTCGCGCAGGCTCCATTCGTAGGCGATGAGCGCGGGCGCCGCGCCGAAGGACACCATGTCAGAGAGCGAATCCATCTGCTCGCCGAAGGCGCTCTGCGTGTGGGTCAGCCGGGCCACACGGCCGTCCAGGCTGTCGAGCACCATGGCCACGAAGATGCCCACGGTGGCAAGGTCGTAGCGGCCGTTCATGGCCATGACCACCGCGTAAAAGCCGCCGAACAGCGCGGCCAGGGTGATCATGTTGGGCAGGAAGTAGATGCCCTTGGGGCGCCGACGCGCCTCGCTCAGGGGCTCCACTTCGGTGTCGTTTCCGTCGTGCATGTCGTGTGTTGGAATGAAATTCGTCGGCCGGAAAGCTATGCAGTGTACGTGGGGGCGAACAAACAAAAAAGGGCCAGGGCCGCGCACGGCCCTGGCCCGGGAACGGCGTTTGCCGATCAGTTGCGGCTCTGGTCGACCAGCTTGTTCTTGGCGATCCAGGGCATCATGGCGCGCAGCTGGGCACCCACCACCTCGATGCTGTGCTCGGCCGTGTTGCGCCGGCGCGCCGTCATGCTGGGGTAGCCCGTGCGCCCTTCCAGGATGAACATCTTGGCGTAGTCGCCGTTCTGGATGCGCTTGAGCGCGTTGCGCATGGCCGCGCGCGACTGCTCGTTGATCACCTCCGGGCCCGTCACGTACTCACCGTACTCCGCGTTGTTGGAG
>QFCS01000167.1_pt1 | contig 181611 bp, 170 predicted proteins | sample 3576561 | NCBI WGS metagenome assembly QFCS01 | reverse complement strand
TGATCAGGTCCTCGGTGGCGAGGTCTTGCGCGTTGTGTTCGATCTCGCTGCGGCGCGCGCCCAGCTTGGTCTGGCCGAACTCCTGGCGCACCGCAATCAGCTCCTCGCTGATGATGGTCGAGACGCGCTCGGGCCGGGCCAGGATGTCGAGCAGGTCGTCGATCTCGGCCATCACCTCTTTGTACTCGGCGACGATCTTGTCCTGCTCCAGGCCAGTGAGGCGCTGCAGGCGCATCTGCAGGATCTCCTGGGCCTGCGTCTCCGAGAGGCGGTACAGGCCGTCGCCCTGCATGCCGTAGTGGCGGTCCAGCCCGTCGGGACGGTAGTCGTCGGCGTTCACCGTGCCGCCATCGGCCTTGGCGCGCGTGAGCATCTCGCGCACGAGTTGGCTGTCCCAGCTGCGGCTCATTAGCTCCGACTTGGCCACCGGCGGCGTGGGCGACTCGCGGATGATGCGGATGAACTCGTCGATGTTGGCCAGGGCCACGGCGAGGCCTTCGAGCACATGGCCGCGCTCGCGCGCCTTGCGCAGGTTGAACACCGTGCGGCGGGTCACGACCTCGCGGCGGTGCTCCAGGAAGACCTGGACCAGGTCCTTCAGGTTGCACAGGCGTGGCTGGCCATCGACCAGGGCCACCATGTTGATGCCGAAGGTGTCCTGCAGTTGCGTCTGCTTGTACAGGTTGTTGAGCACCACTTCCGGCACTTCGCCGCGCTTGAGTTCGATCACCAGGCGCATGCCCGATTTGTCCGACTCGTCCTGGATGTGGCTGATCCCCTCGATCTTCTTTTCGTGCACCAGTTCGGCAATGCGCTCCTGCAGCGTCTTCTTGTTGACCTGGTAGGGCAGCTCGTCCACGATGATGGCCTGGCGCTGGCCACGGTCGATGTCCTCGAAATGGCACTTGGCGCGCATCACCACGCGGCCCCGGCCCGTGCGATAGCCGTCCTTGACCCCGTTGATGCCGTAAATGATGCCGGCCGTGGGGAAATCGGGCGCGGGAATGATCTCCATCAATTCGTCGATGGAGGCCTCGGGGCTCTTGAGCAGGTGCAGGCAGGCGTCCACCACCTCGTTGAGGTTGTGCGGCGGGATGTTGGTGGCCATGCCGACCGCGATGCCGGCCGAGCCGTTGACGAGCAGGTTGGGCAGGCGCGACGGGAGCACCAGCGGCTCTTTTTCCGAACCGTCGTAGTTGGGACCGAAATTGACGGTCTCCTTGTCGATGTCCGCCAGCATTTCATGGGCGATTTTCGACAGGCGGATTTCCGTGTAGCGCATGGCGGCGGCGTTGTCGCCGTCGACGGAGCCGAAGTTGCCCTGGCCGTCCACGAGCATGTGCCGCAGCGAGAAGTCCTGCGCCATGCGCACGATGGTGTCGTACACCGCGCTGTCGCCGTGCGGGTGGTACTTACCGATCACGTCGCCCACGATACGGGCCGATTTCTTGTAAGGGCGGTTCCAGTCGTTGTTGAGCTCGTGCATCGCGAAAAGCACGCGCCGGTGCACCGGCTTGAGACCATCCCGCGCGTCGGGCAGGGCGCGCCCCACGATCACGCTCATGGCGTAATCGAGGTAGCTGCGCCTCATTTCCTCTTCAAGACTGATGGGCAGGGTCTCTTTGGCGAACTGTGTCATGAGCGAGGGAATAGGTGCGTAGATGGACCGGAGGGCAACCTGTGATTTTAGACGGCGCGTTCTCCTACAACTTCTTGGGTCGTTTGTTGTACATCCACAACGAATGACGTGACCTGCTGTATCCGGCGACAACGCCGCATTGGCCGGCGGGCCGGGCATTCCGTGCTTGTGGCACAATAAATTCCAGCGTTTTTAGTGGTGGTCACTTGAAGCGTCGTTCTTGTCACGCAGTCTGTCTGCGGCTTATATAGAGGAAAACCATGAAAAAACTTAACAAAGTGGCAATGCTGTTGGCAACCGCCGCCATGGCAACGGCCGCCGGCGCCCAAACCATCGACAACTGGCGCAATGGCACCAGCGAACTGGTTTGGAAAAACGGCACCAATGAACTCTGCTGGCGCGATGCCAACTGGACGCCCGCCACCGCCGCACAAGGTTGCGACGGCGCGATCGTTCCTGCCGCTGCTCCGGCTCCCGCACCGGCTCCCGCTCCGGCTCCTGCCGCAGCCCCTGCACCCGCACCGGCTCCCGCACCCGCACCGGCTCCCGTGGCGTCCAAGGTGACCTACGCTGCTGACGCCTTCTTCGACTTCGACAAGGCTGTGCTCAAGCCCGAAGGCAAGGCCAAGCTGGACGATCTGGCTGGCAAGGTGTCCGGCATTGCTCTGGAAGTCGTGATCGCTGTGGGTCACACCGACTCCACCGGCGCTGCTGGCTACAACCAGAAGCTGTCCAACCGCCGCGCTGAAGCCGTCAAGGCCTATCTGGTGAGCAAGGGCATCGAAAGCAATCGCATCTACACCGAAGGCAAGGGCCTGACCCAGCCGGTGGCCGACAACGCCACCCGCGAAGGCCGCGCCAAGAACCGCCGCGTGGAAGTCGAAGTGGTCGGCACCCGCAAGAACTGATTCCCTTCAGTTCCGGTCCAAAAACCGCGCTTCGGCGCGGTTTTTTTATTGTGCTGGCGATAATCAACGCATGAATCCGAACGTCAATGCCGATCCGGCCGAGCTGGCCAAATTCTCCGATCTCGCCCATCGCTGGTGGGATCCCGACAGCGAGTTCCGTCCCCTGCATCAGATCAATCCGCTTCGCCTGGGGTGGATCGATGGATTGGCGGGATTGGCGGGCAAACGGGTGCTGGACATTGGCTGCGGCGGAGGCATCCTGTCCGATTCCATGGCGCGCAAAGGTGCCGACGTGACGGGCATCGACCTGTCCGTCAAGGCGCTGCGGGTGGCGCAGTTGCACGCGCTGGAGGCGGGCACCGCCAACGTCAGCTACAAGGAGATCAGCGCGGAGGCCATGGCGCTGGAGCAACCTGGCGAGTTCGATGTGGTGACCTGCATGGAGATGCTGGAGCACGTGCCCGACCCCGCGTCGGTGGTGCGCGCCTGCTCCACCCTGGTGAAACCCGGAGGCTGGGTGTTTTTCTCGACCCTCAACCGCAACGCCAAGGCCTTCCTGTTCGCGGTGCTCGGGGCGGAGTACCTGCTGCAGCTGTTGCCCAAGGGAACGCACGAGTACGCGAAATTCATCCGCCCCAGCGAGCTGGCGAGCTATTGCCGGGCCGTGGGTCTGGAACTCGATCAGACCCGGGGCATGGAATACAACCCCTTGACGCAACGCTATTGGCTCAGCGCCGACACCAGCGTCAACTACCTGTTCGCCACACGCAAACCATGACTGTTTTTCGAGGGGTGCACGCCGTCCTGTTCGACCTGGACGGCACGTTGATCGACAGCGCATCGGATCTTGGGTCGTCTGCCGATGGCATGCGGGTGAGCCGGGGCATGGCCTCGCTGCCGCTGGAGCAATACCGGCCTCATGCGGGCTCCGGGGCACGGGGCATGCTGCATGTGGCGTTCGGCATCACGCCCGAGCACGCGGACTACCCTGCGTTGAAGGAAGAGTTCTTTGGTGCGTACGAAGTCTGCATGACCCAACGCACGGCGCCGTTCGACGGCGTGGCCGATCTGCTGGCCCGCCTCGTGGACGGTGGGCTTCGTTGGGGCGTGGTCACCAACAAGTCGCAGCGGTTCACGAATCCTCTTTCGCGGGCCATGGCGCTCTTCGAGACCGCTTCTGTCGTGATCAGCGGCGATACCACGCCCCATGCCAAACCGCATCCCGAGCCCTTGCTGGAGGCGGCGCGCCGGTTGCAGCTGCTGCCGAGCCAGTGCATCTACGTGGGCGATGACGAGCGCGACATCCGGGCGGGCAAGGCGGCGGGCATGCCGACGGTGGCTGCTCGGTACGGTTACCTCGGCTATGGTGCCGACGTGGCCAGCTGGGGTGCGGACGCGGAGGTTTCTTCGCCCCTGCAGCTCTTGAAATTGCTGGAACTGCCTTAAACTCTGTCTTCCTGGGGCTGCACTGGTTTCGACGTGGGTTCGGACGCGCAGCAGGGCATGTCGAGGTTCTGTCACCTCGTTAATCCGCAGAAAAAAACCAACTGCAAACGACGAACGTTTCGCACTCGCCGCTTAAACACCGGTGAGCCTCGCAACAGCAGGCCGATGGGCTGGGCAAGGGGGTCGCAAGACCTCCCGGCTGCGAGGTAATTCACATTGGCTGGCTCTGCGTCGGGCACCTTGGCGCAGGGTGAGATTCAAGGATGCTGGCTTCCCGTTTAGCGTGCCACTGCGCGACTCGGGCGGCGAGACCCAAAACAGACGGCTACACATGTAGAACTGCTCGAAGAAGGCTTGCGGACGGGGGTTCGAATCCCCCCAGCTCCACCATCTATTGAAAAGCCCACCCGGTGCCGGGTGGGTTTTTTTTCGGCCCTGCGAAGCTAGCGGCCTTCAGGTGTCCGGCGAAGAGCGCTCGCGCAGCCGTCGCTTGCGTTCCCAGCGTGTCTTGAGAATCCATAGCCCGCTGATGAGGACGTAGACGGTGAGCCCGCTCAAGGTGGCAATGATGGCCAGACCCACGGCCAGCGGCTTGCCGGCTGTCCTCAGGTGCTCGACACCTCGGGCGAGGCGCTGCGACCAGGTTGGCCGCGCTCCCTCGGCCTTCTCCTCTTCAGCCCGCACCCTCTCAAGCGCGGCCATCGCCTCGCTCTCCGTCACGCGAGGTTCGCCCAACACCACCTTGCCGAGGCGGTAGGCGCCGTAGTAGACCGGCCCGAAGGTCACCGGATTCGTCACGAAGGTGCTGGCCACCGCCATCGGCAGGTTCGCCCTGAGGAGCACGGCCGCGGCGGCCGACAGGGGCATTTGCGCGATCGGGACGAGCAGGCCGAAGAAGATGCCCACGGCCACGCCCATGGCGATGCCTTTGCGACTGAAGTGCCACAACCTGGGCTGGTGCAACACCGGCCCCATCCAGCGCAGCCAGCGGTGGTGGCGCAGTCCGTCCTGTGTGCTGAGCCAGGTCTTGATCCGTTGCTTCATGGGCAAAAGTGAGGGTGCCCACGGAGGGCGGCCTGCCATTCTGGTGTGTCGTGGTCTGAGTCGGGCGAGCGGCGACAATTCCCGCACCATGATGCAATTGCAGGACATTCTTTTTTCCCAGGGCTTCGGCACCCGCCGCATCTGCAGCGGCCTGGTGCAGCAAGGGCTGGTGTCGGTGGGTGAAGACAGCTCTCCGTGTACCGATCCCTCAGCTCTCTTCGAGGAGGAGGGGCTGGTGTTTCGCGTGCAGGGTGAGGTCTGGCACTACCACGCACGCGCCTACCTGCTGCTGCACAAGCCCGCGGGCTACGAGTGTTCGCAGAAGCCCAGCACCTACCCCAGCGTCTACACCCTGTTGCCTGGGCCCTTGCGCCAGCGCGGGGGCGGGGCTGCCGCGGGCGTGCAGGCGGTCGGTCGGCTGGACCAGGACACCACGGGCTTGCTGCTGCTGTCCGACGATGGCAAGTTCATCCACCGGCTGACGTCGCCGCGCCACCACGTGCCCAAGGTGTACGAGGCCCAGGTCAAGCATCCACTGGATGCGCGGCAGATCGGCCGCTTGCTGGCAGGGGTGGTGCTGGACGACGATCCCCAGCCGGTGAAGGCCGAGGCGTGTGAAGCCGTCAGCGAGCTTCACCTGCGGCTGACCTTGACGGAGGGCAAATACCACCAGGTCAAGCGCATGGTGGCGGCCGTCGGCAACCGGGTGGAAGGCCTGCACCGGTCATCCATCGGCGCTCTGGTGCTGTCGCCCGAGCTCAAGGCGGGTCAGTGGCGGTGGCTCACCGCGGCGGAGGTGCTGGCGCTCACGCAGAAGGCCCCCGGTGCGGCGAGCGCCTAGCAGGCGGCGCGCCAGGCTTAGAGCAGATCGCCCTTGCGGCTGTCCAGCGGCATGAGGAAGGAGTTTTCCTGCCACTGCGAGTTGAAGTCGCTGCGCGGGTCGCCGGTGGTGCTGTTGGGCCAGTTCGACAGCGGGCTGAAATCGCTGTTGCGGTTGCTTCGCTGGCGCGTGAGCGCGGTGCGCAGGTTGGCCTGCGCGGCGATGATGGCGCGCTCTTCCATTTCGCGCTCGCGCATGGAGTGGTTGAGCGAGGACTCGCCCAGGAACTCGGCCCGGATTTCGGCAACCGTGGGCAGGCTGTTGGAGCGCACGACCCAATAAGGCAGGCCGCACTGAGTCAGCAGGGAGTGTTTGAGCGTGCGGGTGCTGCGCGGCAAGCCAGCGCTGCCCGGTACGTCCAGGCAACCCAGCACGCGCCCATCCGAGCGGCAGACGGTGAAGGTGCAATACACGCCGCCGAGCAGCTTGTACCAGTCCATGCCTTGCTCCTTGTCGCGCGGCAAGGTGAAGCGCGTGACCGGCAGCTTGATCATGACGTGGTGGTCGTAGAAGGCGCGCGCCAGCCAGTGCCAGACGCGGGCTTCTTCACTGTTGGCCAGCGCGCGGGTGCTCAGCGGCCAATGCTTGGGAATGCGCCGCCGTTCCCGCGCCTGCTTGTCGACCCAGACGCGGTGCAGGAATGCCCCCAGGGCCAGCAGAGCGGGCGCGAGCACGGCAAGCAGCCATGGGTTGTTCCAAGTATTCATGTGTGGCGGAGGGGTGGCGTCTATTTGTATCAAAGTGTAGAGGTTTGCCGGACCTTCGGCGGGGCTTTGTGGCCTTGTGTGTACGCGTTTCGTGTGAATTTCTTGGGGTTTTGAGGTCGTTTGATGCAAATGGCGGTATGGCGCGCCAGGCCGGCGGCGCCCGCGTCCGGCCAACGTTTCATTGTGCCCAACTGCGCGTCGGGCGTGCATCCCCCAGGCGGGGAAATCAGCCCAAGCGGGCCAGAAAATCCGCCACGGCGCGGGTCAAGGCCTCAGGCTGATCGCGGTGGGGGCTGTGGCCGCAATCGGGCAGCTCGATGCGTTGCGCATGCGGCGCCGCCAGCGCGATCTCGTCCAGCTGGGCCAGGGTGCCGTACTCATCGCCCAGGCCTTGCGCCAGCAGCAAGGGGGCGGTGATGGCCTGGCATTCGGCGCGGATGTCGAACTGGCGGAAGGCCGGACTGAGCCAGACGTCGTTCCACTGCCAGAAGGCGTTGTCCACGTCGGCGTGGTAGCGCGAGAGGCGCTGGCGAAGCCCGTCGGGATCGCCTTCGTACAAGGTCTTGGCTTGGGCGATGGCGTTCAGCGCGATGTCTTCGATAAACACGTGGGGCGCCATGGCCACGCAGGCCGCGACCGGGTGCCGGCTGGCGTGCAGCAGGGCGATGGTGGCGCCATCCGAATGGCCTACGAGCACGGGCTCGGGCACGCCCAGGGCTTGCAGCAGCGCAGGCAGAACCTGCCAGGCTTCGTGGTGCATGTAGTCGGGCTCGTGGCGGCCGATGTGCCAGGACCCCTGCCACCGGGGTTGGCCGCGCACGTCGGCCACGGGGTCGGACTGGCCATAGCCTCGGCGCGAGTACAGCCAGCCCGCGCGGCCTGTGGCGGCGCAAAGCTCGGCGGGCCAGTGCCGGCCGCGCTGCTGCCACATGGCCACGCTGCCCAGGCCTTCATGCAGGAAGACCAGGGGGGCACGTTCCGCCGGCCCCGGAATGTGAGCCACTTCCAGGCCAATGCCCGCGATGTCGATGTGTTTCATGGGGCTCGATCCTAGCGTCGCAGTGATCGGCGCGAGGGCCGCCCGCGGGGTGGCCTGACATGGATTGGATGTATTCTTGCCGGCATGTCCTTGCTGTTCGATTCCTTCTGGCGCGCCATCGCCTATTGCATGCATCCGCGGGTGATCGCACTGTCGTTTCTCCCGCTGATCCTGATGGTGGTGCTGTCGTTCGGCCTGGGTTACTTCTTCTGGGAAAACGCCGTGGCCTCGGTGGCGGCGTGGCTGGAGGCGTTTGACCTCATCCAGATGTTCCTCGGTTGGCTGGAGCGCCTGGGCCTGGGCTCGCTGCGCACCGTGTTCGCGCCGCTGCTGGTGCTGGTGCTGGCCACCCCCGTCATCGTGCTGTTGTGCCTGTTGCTGGTGGCGATGTTCATGACGCCCGCCATGGTGGAGCTGGTTGGCCAGCGCCGCTTTCCCAGCCTGGAGCGCAAGCACGGTGGGTCTCTGCTGGTGAGCGTGTTGTGGTCGCTCGGCTCCACGCTGCTCGCGGTGCTGGCCTTGATCGTGTCCATGCCGCTGTGGCTGGTGCCACCCCTGGTGCTCATTCTTCCGCCGCTGATCTGGGGCTGGCTCACCTACCGGGTGTTCGCGTTCGACGCGCTGGCCACGCACGCCAGCGGCGACGAGCGCAAGGCCATCCTGCGCGAGCACCGCGGCAGCCTGCTCGTCATGGGCGTGCTCAGCGGCTACCTGGGCGCCGCGCCCAGCCTGCTGTGGGCTTCGGGTGCGATGTTCATTGCACTGGCCCCCTTGCTGGTGCCTGTGGCGATCTGGATCTACACCCTGGTGTTCGCATTCGCCTCGCTCTGGTTCGCCCATTTCTGCCTGACCGTGCTGCAGCGCCAGCGCGCGCAGGCCACGGTGGAGGTGCGGGACGCCGAACCCAGCCCACCGGCCCCATTGACCTTGCCTGCCCAGGAACCAGGGTCCTCATTCAACCAGCCACCCACCCTTTCATGACACCCACCTTCGGCCTGATCATCGTTGGTGACGAGATCCTTTCCGGCAAGCGCAGCGACAAACACCTTCCCAAGATCATCGAGTTGCTGGCGCAGCGCGGCCTGACCCTGTCCTGGGCCAAGCTGGTCGGCGACGATCGCGACCGCATCACCGCCACGCTGAGCGACGCGTTCGCGGGCAGCGACGCCGTGTTCTGCTGCGGCGGCATTGGCGCCACGCCCGACGACCACACGCGCCAGTGCGCCGCCGCCGCGCTGGGCGTGGACCTGGCCCTGCACCCGCAGGCCAAGGAACTGATCGAGTCCCGCATGCGAGACACGGCCGCCGAGCGTGGCGAGGTCTTCGATCCCGAGCGGCCGGACAACGTGCACCGCTACAACATGGGCGTGTTTCCCGTGGGCGCTCGCCTCATCCTCAACCCGTACAACAAGATCCCCGGTTTCAGCTGCGACGGGGCGGGGGGCGGCAGCGTGCATTTCGTGCCCGGCTTCCCCGTCATGGCCTGGCCCATGATCGAAGGCGTGCTCGATACCGAGTACGCGCAATGGCATCGCCAGGGCGCCTGGCAGGAGCGTTCGGTGATCGTGTTCGGCGCCATGGAGGCCACCCTGACCCCGCTCATGGAGCAGATCGAGCAGGCCCATGCCGTGAAGGTCTTCAGCCTGCCCAGCGTGGACCACCCTGAGTACGGCCGGCACATCGAACTGGGGGTGAAGGGCGCCACCGAGGCGGTGGCGCCGGCCTACGCCCAGCTGCTCGCGGGCCTGCATCGGCACGACGCGAAGCTGGGCCCTGAAATGGTGCGAAATTGAGTTGCACCAAATCGGTGCAATTGACGGTTGCACCCAATGGGTGCGACCGGGGGCGATAACGCCCGACAAGGTGCAACGCACGGTCTTCCCAGGGCTTCGATGCCTGCCGGCCGACCCTTTGTGGCGCATGGCTGGGCCATAATTCCCGCTGTCCCGTGAAGCCGGGGGAGCCAGCGCCCGCGCATGACCCACTTTGTGGCACACATTCTGCTTATCAGCAGCGTCGTTTTCAATTTTTCCACTCACCCAGCTACAGGAGTATTTGATGGCCAAGACCGTCGCAGACGTGATGCAAATGGTGAAAGACAACGAAGTGAAGTTCGTTGACTTCCGCTTCACCGACACCCGGGGCAAAGAACAGCACGTCACCGTGCCCGTGTCTCACTTCGACGAAGACAAGTTCAGCTCGGGCCACGCGTTCGACGGTTCTTCGGTGGCTGGCTGGAAGGGCATCGAAGCCTCGGACATGCAGCTCATGCCCGACCCCAATACCGCCAACATCGACCCCTTCTTCGAAGAAACCACGCTGTTCCTGCAATGCGACGTGATCGAGCCGGGCGACGGCAAGGCCTACGACCGCGATCCGCGTTCCATCGCCAAGCGCGCCGAGGCCTACCTCAAGGCCTCCGGCCTGGGCGACACCGCCTTCTTCGGACCGGAACCTGAATTCTTCATCTTCGACGGCGTGCGCTGGAGCAACGAACCCGGCCGCGTGATGTGCGAGATCGAGGAGTACGAAGCTCCCTGGAACAGCGGCGCCAAGCTCGAAGGCGGCAACCGCGGCCACCGTCCCACCGTCAAAGGCGGCTACTTCCCCGTGCCCCCGGTCGACAGCACGCAGGACATGCGCGCCGAGATGTCCCTGATCCTCGAATCGCTGGGCATCCCGGTTGAAGTGTTCCACCACGAAGTGGCGGGCGCTGGCCAGAACGAAATCGGCACCAAGTTCAGCACGCTGGTCGAGCGCGCCGACTGGACGCAGGTGCTCAAGTACGTGGTGTGGAACGTCGCCAACGCCTACGGCAAGACCGCGACCTTCATGCCCAAGCCCTACGCCGGCGACAACGGCTCGGGCATGCACGTGCACCAGTCGATCTGGAAGGACGGCAAGAACCTGTTCGCCGGTGACGGCTACGCCGGCCTGAGCGATTTCGCCCTGTACTACGTGGGCGGCATCATCAAGCACGCCCGTGCGCTCAACGCCATCACCAACCCTGGCACCAACTCCTACAAGCGCCTGGTGCCTGGCTTCGAAGCCCCCGTGAAGCTGGCCTATTCGGCCCGCAACCGTTCTGCCTCGATCCGCATCCCGTACGTGGCGAACCCCAAGGGCCGCCGCATCGAAGCGCGTTTCCCCGATCCTTCGGCCAACCCCTACCTGGCCTTCTCGGCCCTGATGATGGCGGGTCTGGACGGCGTGGAAAACAAGATCCACCCGGGCGAAGCGGCCACCAAGGACCTGTACCACCTGCCGCCCGAAGAGGACAAGCTGGTGCCGACCGTGTGCCACAGCCTCGACCAGGCGCTGGAGTACCTCGACAAGGACCGCAGCTTCCTGACCAAGGGCGGTGTGTTCACCGACTCCATGCTCGACGCCTACATCGAACTCAAGATGGGCGAAGTCACGCGTTTCCGCATGGCGCCGCACCCGGTCGAGTTCGACATGTACTACAGCCTGTGATGGCTTGCCCGGCTCTGCCGGGCTGCCAGGGCCATCCCGAAAGGGGCCATGCAAGTGGCCCCTTTTTTGTTGCTCGGGCGGTCAATCGCCACCGTTCACACGCTGGCACGGCACTTTTGAAACAGTTTTCGGTCATACTGAAAAACGCATATCGGTGCGCCCGCCCATACCCCAAACCGCTTCCTGGAGTTGATGTCACCTTGAATCCGATGCCTTCACTCACGATCCGGTCGCTGGCCGTGGCCACGCTCGCGCTGTGCGTCCTGGAAGCCCATGCCCAGGCGCGCATCTACCGTTGCGGCAACGAATACACGAACGACGCGCAGGTGGCCAAGTCCAAGGGTTGCAGCCCCATGGAGGGCGGCAACATCACCATCATCGAAGGCACCCGGCCCACGCCGCCGCGCGCCACGCCCGCAGCGGCCGCCCCACGCAACGGCAGCGTCAACGAACGCGTCGACTCGGCCGCGCAGCGCGCGCGCGACAGCGATGCGCGCGCCATCCTCGAGGCCGAACTGCGCAAGGCGCAAGAGCGCCTGGCGCTCGCGCGCAAGGAGTACGCCAACGGCGAGCCCGAGAAGCAGGGCATCGAGTCGCGCAACTACCAGCGCTACCTCGACCGCGTGGCCGAACTCAAGGCCGCCGTGGCGCGCGCCGAGAGCGACGTCGCCGGCCTGCAGCGCGAATTGAATCGACTGCCGGGGTCCGCCAACGCCGTCGGTTCTGCCGCAAAATGACCGGCTTGAAAAAGCCCAACTTCCCCTCCCTTCTTCCCACTTTCCCGCGCCGGGCCCCGGCCGACCCGGACGGGTCGGCTGCCGGACGCAAGTCCCCCTCGGTGTCTTCCCGTTTCCAGTCCCTCGACCTGCTGGCCACCCTGGTGGCCGTGGTGGATCAGCACGGTGGCGTGCTCTACGCCAACGCGGCGCTGGAGGATGCGCTGGGGATGTCCCGACGCAGCATCACGGGCGCGCTGCTGCAGGACTGCTTCACCGAACCCCCGCTGCTGGAAAACGCCTTGCAGGGCGCGAGCGGCAACCAGTTCGCCGCGCTGCGCTACGACGCCTGGCTCAAGCGCCTCAACCACGAAGCCCTGCCGGTGCACGTGGTGGTGGCGCAGACCGACAACCCGGGTGAGGTGATCGTCGAGCTGCTGCCGCTGGAGCAGCAGGCGCGCCAGGAGCGCGAAGAGCGGCTGATCGATCAGGCGCAGGCGAACAAGGAACTCATCCGCAACCTCGCGCACGAGATCAAGAACCCGCTCGGCGGCATTCGCGGTGCGGCCCAGTTGCTGCAGATGGAGCTGGAGTCCCGCGAGTTGATCGAGTACACCCAGGTCATCATCCACGAGGCGGATCGGCTGCAGTCGCTGGTGGACCGCCTGCTCGCGCCGCACCGCCGGCCTCACGTGGTGGGCGACGTGAACATCCACGAGGTGTGCGAGCGCGTGCGCTCGCTCATCCTGGCCGAGTTTCCCAAGGGCTTGAAGGTCGTGCGCGACTACGACACCTCCATCCCCGAGTTCCGCGGCGATCGCGAGCAGCTCATCCAGGCCGTGCTCAACATCGCGCACAACGCCGCGCAGGCGCTGAGCGAACGCATCGCGGCGGGCGATGCGCGCATCGTGTTCCGCACGCGCGTGGGCCGACAGGTGACGTTTGGTAAACAGCGCTATCGGCTGGCACTGGAATTGCATGTGATCGACAACGGGCCTGGCGTTCCAGACTCGATCAAGGACCGCATCTTTTTCCCGCTCGTGTCGGGGCGGGATGGCGGCTCCGGCCTGGGGCTCACGCTGGCGCAGACCTTTGTCCAGCAGCACCATGGATTGATCGAGTGTGAGAGCGTGCCGAACGAGACGGATTTCAAGATTCTGATTCCGTTGCCCTAGCCGTCACCGACCGTCGAACGCCGCGCCACAAGAAGGGAAGACAACTCAATGAAGCCGATCTGGATAGTGGACGACGACCAATCGATTCGCTTCGTGCTCGAAAAGGCGCTGCTGCGCGAGAACCTGCCCACGCGCAGTTTCACCAACCCGCAGGACGTGCTCAAGGCCCTGATCGACACGCCCGAACACGAGGGCCCCCAGATCCTGGTGAGCGACATCCGCATGCCCGGCGGTTCGGGGCTGGAGCTGCTGGAGAAGGTCAAGGAAAAGCTGCCCGGCCTGCCGGTCATCATCATGACCGCGTTCTCCGACCTGGACAGTGCGGTCTCGGCCTTCCAGGGCGGTGCCTTCGAATACCTGCCCAAGCCCTTCGATCTGCCCAAGGCGGTCGAGCTGATCCGCCGCGCGGTGGACGAAAGCCTGCGCGAGGAAGTGGCCGAGGAGCGCATGAGCGCCGCGCCCGAAATGCTCGGCCAGGCGCCCGCGATGCAGGACGTGTTCCGCGCCATCGGGCGCCTGAGCCAGAGCCAGGTCACGGTGCTGATCACCGGCGAGTCGGGTTCGGGCAAGGAGCTGGTGGCGCGCGCGCTGCACAAGCATTCGCCGCGCGCGGCCGGGCCCTTCGTGGCCATCAACACCGCAGCCATCCCCAAGGACCTGCTGGAGTCGGAACTGTTCGGCCACGAGCGTGGGGCCTTCACCGGCGCGCAGACCATGCGCCGGGGCCGCTTCGAGCAGGCCGATGGCGGTACGCTGTTCCTCGACGAGATCGGCGACATGCCGTTCGACCTGCAGACGCGCCTGCTGCGCGTGCTGTCCGATGGCCACTTCTACCGCGTGGGCGGCCACAGCGCCGTGCGCGCCAACGTGCGCGTGATCGCCGCCACCCACCAGAACCTGGAGCAGCGCGTCAAGGAAGGCGTGTTCCGCGAAGACTTGTTCCACCGCCTCAACGTGATCCGCCTGCGCCTGCCCGCGCTGCGTGAGCGGCGCGAAGACGTGCCCATGCTCACGCGCTTCTTCCTGCAGCAAAGCGCCAAACAGCTGGGCGTGGAGCCCAAGCGCATTTCCGAGGCGGCCTTGAAGCTGCTCGGCGCCTTCGACTTCCCCGGCAATGTGCGCCAGCTGGAAAACGTCTGCCACTGGCTCACGGTGATGGCCCCGGCCCAGGTGATCGAACTCAAGGACCTGCCGCCCGAGGTGTTGTCCATGAGCGGTACCGCTCCCGCGGTGGCCCACCCGGCCGCCTCGGAGGCCCCGGTGGTGTCTTCCCTGCCGACCGGCCTCATGGCGCCTGCCGTGCCCGAGCCCGTCTACGCCAGCAGTTCGGCGGCCATCGCCCACGCCGAATCGGCCGTCGCCTCACCCGAGGCGGAGACCGCGCGGGCGGCGCCTCTGGCCTGGGAGAGTGGCCTGCAGGCCGAGGCCCAGGCCTTGCTCGAAGACGGCCGCACCGATGTGTGGGACGTGCTCACGCGCCGCTTCGAAACGCGCCTGATCCAGACCGCGCTGGCCAACACGCGTGGGCGCCGCATCGAGGCCGCGCACAAGCTCGGCATCGGCCGTAACACCATCACCCGCAAGATCCAGGAACTGAACCTCGAGTGAACGGGCTCAGCCCAGCGTGACCACCACCGGTGCGTGGTCGCTGGGCTGCGGGTTCTTGCGTGGCAGGCGGTCGATGTGGCAGGCCGTCACGCGGCCGCGCAGCGCCTCGCTCACCAGAATGTGGTCGATGCGCAGCCCCCGGTTCTTCTGGAAGCCCAGCATGCGGTAGTCCCACCACGAGTAGCTTTTCTCCGGTTGCTCGAACAGGCGGTAGGCGTCCGTCAATCCCAGGTCGAGCAAGGCCTGGAAATGCGCGCGCTCTTCGACCGTGTGGTGGATGGTGTCTTTCAGGCCGACGGGGTCGAACGAGTCGCGGTCTTCCGGCGCCACGTTGAAATCACCCAGCAGCACGAGGCGCTGGTGCACCTTCAGTTCTTCCTGCAGCCAGCGGTGCAGCGCCTCCAGCCAGAGCATCTTGTAGGCGAACTTGTCGGTGCCCGGTGCCTGGCCGTTGACGAAATAGCAGTTGACCAGGCGCAGCGGGCCTTCGGGCGTGTCCAGCGTCGCGGCGATCACACGCGACTGGTCGTCGGTGTGCCGGGGGATGTTGCGCACGATGTCGGTGACGGGGTTGCGGCTCAGGATGGCCACGCCGTTGTAGGTCTTCTGGCCGAAGACAGCGGCGTGGTAGCCGGCTTCCTTGAGCGCGTCGTGCGGGAACTTCTCGTCCACGAGTTTGAGTTCCTGCAGGCCCAGCGCGTCGACGGGATTGGCGGCCAGCCAGTCGAGCACCTGAGGCAGGCGCACGGAGAGGGAGTTGATGTTCCAGGTGGCGAGTTTCATGGTGGACCCATCGTGGTGGTTGATCAGCGTGTTGGTGCATGCCAGCCATGCGGCCGGAAGTGCCAAGTATGCGATGAACCGCGGCCCGACCGGGCGAGCCCGTCACCCCGGTGTGGGCCGCCGCAGGCGCTTGAGGAAGACCGTCATTTCCTTGACCGACTGGTGGTCGCCTTGCTGTTCGGCCACCACCAGGCCCTGGGTCCAGGCCGCTTCGGCCGCGTCCAGGCGGTCGAGCCGGCGGAGCGCCACACCGAGCAGTTTCCAGGCGGCCGAGTGGCGCGGGTTCTGCGCCGTCGCCTGCGTCAGATGCAGCGCCGCGGCTTCGGCGTCCTCGTCCTTGAGGCAGGCCTGGCCCAGGCCGAAGCGCAGCAGGGCGTTGTCACGGCCCTCGGCCAGCATTTTCTCGAGCCGTTCGCGCATGGCGTCTCCTCATGGGTGGCTGCCCGGTGCGCGCGTGATGCGGCGGGCCAGCAGCGTCGCCAGGGCCGGCGCCAGGGCGAAGCTCGCGAACAGCCAGACCGCGGCGGCGCGCGCACCGGCCGGGCCGCCCGGGTCGCTGAGGCCCGCGGCGTTCGCCACCAGACCGGCCACCGCCGCGCCCACGGCCATGCCGTAGAGCTGGATGGTGGTGATGGCGGCCGACGCCATGCCGCCTTCCCCGGGGGGCGCGAGGTTCAGCACGCGGTTCAGCAGATGGGGCCAGCCGATGCCCACGCCGGCCCCGGCACCGGCCAGGGGCAGGCCGCAAAGCAGCAGGCGCGCGCCGGGGCTCAGGTCCGCGCCGACCGGTATCACCACCGCCAGGGCCAGCAGGCTGAGGGTGGTCAACAGCGGACCGACGCGCAGCAGCCAGGCGGCGGCGGCACCGCCGCGCCCCGACGACAGCAAGGAGCCCGCGCTCCAGCCGGCCGCCATGGCCGCGGTGAGGTAACCCGCCGCCAGCGGCGTGTAGCCGTGCAGCACCTGCAGGAAGTAGGGCACGTAGATCTCGGTCGTCATGCCCACCAGCAGCAGCGCCACGATGGCGTACACCGAGCCCAGCGGCGAGCCCAGTGCCGTCGCCCCCGAAGGCAGCAGGCGCACCGCCGCCCGGCGGTCCACCGCGACGGCGGCGGCGCCCAGGGCCAGGCCACCGGCCACACCCAGGCCTTGCCACAGCAACTGCGGCGACAGGCTTCCCGCCGCGATCAGCAGCACCGAGCCGGCGAGAAGCCCCACCTGCACCAACGGCACCTCTGGTTTTTGCCCACGGCTCGGTGCGGCGCCGGGCGCGGGGCGCAGCTGCACCATCACCACCAGCGCCTGCAGCAGCGAGATCGGCAGCAGGATCCAGAAAGCCCAGCGCCAGTGGCCGGCCTCGGCGAACAGCCCGCCCGCCGCCGGGCCGCACAGCGTGGCGATGCCCCACATGCCGGAGACCAGGGCTACCGCGCGCAACCACAAGGCCGGCTCGAACACCACGCGGATGAGGGCGTAGCTCAGGGCCGCCAGGGTGCCGCCGCCCAGGCCCTGCACGCTGCGGCCGATCAGCATCTCGCCCATGGAGCCGGCGCTGGCGCACACGGCCGAGCCGAGGGCGAACAGGCCCAGCGCCGCGAGGCAGGCGCCGCGGGGTCCGAGCGAGGACAGCACGCGCACCGAGAGTGCGGCGCCGATGATGGAGGCCACCACGAACAAGGTGGTGTTCCAGGCGTACCAGTCCAGTCCGCCGATGTCCTGCACCACGGAAGGCAGCACCGTGGTGACGATGTGCACGTTGATGGCGTGCAGGGCCACGCCACCGGTCAGGGCCAGTGCGAGCCAGCCGTTCTTGCCCTTGAGCAGATCGCCCCAGGAAGCCGTTGCGGGTAAAGGGGCGGTCAGGGAAGACATGCGTGATTCTCGACAGTGCGCGGTGGCGCGGTTATTATCCAAGTGATTGTTTGCATATTAGGATTGCGCCATGGTTTATGCAAGTAAAGACCTGGATATTCCGGGTGCATCGCCGACGGCGGATCGCCTCCTGTTCCTCATCAAGTCCAGGGGGCCGACCTCCACCGCCCGGCTGGCGCAGGCGTTGGACCTGACGCCCGAAGCGGCGCGCCAGCAGGTGCAGAAACTGGTCGCGGCGGGCGTGCTCGAGGGCGTGCAGGAAGCTGCGGTCGGCGTGGGTCGGCCCCGGCAGAACTGGGCGCTGACCGAGGCCGGTCACCGCCGTTTTCCCGACACCCATGCGCAGCTGACGGTGCAGTTGATCGGCTCGGTGCGGCAGCTGTTTGGCGAGCAGGGCCTGGAGCGGCTGATCTCGCAACGCGAAGCCGATGCCCGCACGCTGTACCGGCAGCGCTGCAACGGCAAGACCATGGCGAAGCGCCTGGAGCAGCTCGCGGTGGTGCGCAGCGAAGAGGGCTACATGGCGCGCGTCGAGCGCGATGGCAAGGACTGGCTGCTGATCGAGGACCACTGCCCGATCTGCGCCGCGGCGCGCAGTTGCCAGGGCTTCTGCCGCTCGGAGCTGCTGCTGTTCCAGGACATCATCGGCGGCGACGGCCGCGTCACGCGCGAGCAGCACGTGCTCGCGGGGGCATCGCGCTGCGTCTACCGCGTCGTGGCCCGGGTGTAGCTGACGAACGCGAAGGGCAGGCCGTTGGCGGCCGTGTGGGTTTCGCGCGCGGTTTCCTGCCATTCGGGGCCGAACACGGGTGCGTGCGCATCGCCCTCGAAATCGCGTGCGATCTCGGTGACCACGGCGGTGTCGGCCAGCGGCAGGGCGGCGGCGTAGATCTGCGCGCCGCCGATCACCCAGGCGTCCGAGCCCGCGGGGCACAGCGACACGGCTTCGGGCAGCGAGTTCGCCCGGGCAGCGCCTTCGGCCTGCCAGGCGGTGTCGCGCGTGACGACGATGTTGAGCCGGCCCGGCAGCGGGCGGAATTTGGGTGGCAGCGAATCCCAGGTCTTGCGGCCCATGATCACGGGGTGGCCGAGCGTGGTGCGCTTGAAGTGCGCCATGTCCTCCGGCAGGTGCCAGGGCAGGGCGTTGTCCTTGCCGATCACGCCATTGGCGGCGCGCGCGAAGATGAGGTGCAATCGGGTGGTGGGCTGGGGCATGCGCCTATTGTGCCGCCGGCAGAGCAGGCCGGGCTGGCCAGAGCACACTGGCAATGGCCATCATCACGAAGCCGATGGCGACCCAGTCCTGCCAGTGCGGCACCTCGCCCACGATGAAGGTCGCGCTCAGCGTGCCCACCAGCGGGATCGCCATCACGCTCATGGCGCTGGTGGCCGGCGGCAGGTTGCGCGCCATGCCGAACCAGATCAACTGCGCCACACCGTAGTTGATGCACACGCCATACAGCAGGCTGATCCACATCGGCACCGAAAAGCCCGCCAGCCGGGGCATTGGCTCCAGCGCGAGGGCCAGCGCCCCCACCACACCGCTGCCCAGCAGCAGCATCCAGACCGTGACCACCATGGGCGAGAGGGTGAGGTGGGCGCGGCGGAACTGCAGCGTGCCCACGCCCCAGCAGAAGGCGGCGCCCAGCATCCACGCGATGCCGGTGGGCCGACCGCTCAGGCTTTGCAGCTCGTGCCACAGCAGCAGCGCGATGGCGATGCCCGCGCACACCACGGCCGTGCGCACGCGCGGCGTGATGCGCTCGCCGAAGAAGGCCGCGCCGATCAGCACCGTGAAGATCGGCATGGTGAAGCCCAGGATGGCCGCGCGGCCGGAGGCGAGTTCCTGCACGCCGAAGATCGAGAGCGTGTGCCAGCCCAGCACGTTGGGCAGGCCGAGCCAGGCGATGGCGGCCCATTCGGCGCGCGTGGGGCGCATGCGCTCGCCCCGGCGGGCGACGTAGATGAACAGGCCGAGCGCGCCCAGCATCATGGTGCTGGCGCGGAAATACAGCGGCGTGAGCTCCTGCAGCGAGAGCTTCATCATGGGCCAGTTCACGCCCCACATGAGCGTGAGGGCGAGCAGCGCCCAGAGCTGGCGGCGGGTGATCACGTGGTCCGCGGCGGGCGCGGGCTCAGACCGCCACCGGCGCCTTGATGGCGGGGTGGTGCTGGTAGTCGAGGATCTCGAAGTCGTCGAGCTCGTAGTCGAAGATCGATGCGGGGCGGCGCTTGATGCGCAGCGTGGGGTAGGGGTGCGGGGCGCGCGCGAGCTGCGTCTGCACCTGCTCGTGGTGGTTGCTGTAGATGTGGCAGTCGCCGCCGGTCCAGATGAATTCGCCCACTTCCAGGTCGCACTGCTGCGCCAGCATGTGGGTGAGCAGCGCGTAGCTGGCGATGTTGAACGGCACGCCCAGGAAAATGTCGGCGCTGCGCTGGTAGAGCTGGCAGCTCAGCTTGCCGTCGGCCACGTAGAACTGGAAGAACGCGTGGCAGGGCATCAGGGCCATCTTGTCGAGGTCGGCCACGTTCCAGGCGCTCACGATGATGCGGCGCGAGTCGGGGTTGGTCTTGAGCTGTTTGACCACCTCGCTGATCTGGTCGATGTGGCGCCCGTCGGGCGCGGGCCAGTTGCGCCACTGCACGCCGTACACCGGTCCGAGGTCGCCGTCTTCGCGCGCCCACTCGTCCCAGATCGTGCAGCCGCGCTCCTGCAGCCACTTCACGTTGCTGTCCTCGCGCAGGAACCACAGCAACTCGACGATGATGGGCTTGGTGAACACCTTCTTGGCGGTCACGAGGGGAAAACTTTCGTTGAGATCGAAGCGCATCTGGTGGCCGAACACGCTGGTGGTGCCGGTGCCGGTGCGATCGGTTTTCTGCACGCCCGTGGTGAACACGTGGCGCATGAAATCTTCGTACTGTGAGCGGATGGGGCGGTCGGTCATGGACGGAATTGTGCCTGTTTCGGCCCGGCCCCGAGGCGGCGGCGCGCCGAACCCCTGCGCCATAATGGCCCATCACCCCGACGCCCGATGACGCCCAAGACCCTGTCTGAATCCATCGCCGAGCCCGAAATGATTTTCGAGCTCGCGCCGGTCGGTCTGATGGTGACCCGCCAGCGCATCATCGAGCGCTGCAACCGGGCCATGTCGGAGATGTTCGGTTACCCGGTGAGCGCCCTGGTCGGGCAATCCACCGAGATGCTGTATCCCTCGCACGAGGAGTTCGAGCACATCGGCGAGACCTGGGTGGTCAGCATGCGGCAGAACGGCAACCACCGGGATCAGCGCATCATGCGGCACGCCAACGGGCGCATGTTCTGGTGCGCGGTGTCGGGGCGGTCCTTCACGCCGGAATCGCCCTTCGCGTCGGTGATCTGGGTGTTCGACGACATCAGCGAAGCCCGCCCGGTGAACGCGCCGCTCACCGCGCGCGAACGCGAGATCGCGGCCCGGGTCATCACCGGCCTGACCAGCAAGCAGATCGCCAAGGACCTCAACGTCAGCCACCGCACGGTGGAGGCGCACCGCATGCGGCTGATGCGCAAGCTGGACGTGAACTCCACCGGCGAGCTGATCGCGCGCATCCTGGGCATGCCGCCCTCGCCCTGAGCGGGCGGGAGGCGGGCGCTGCTCAGGCGTGCGGCGTGGCGCCGATCAGGATGGCCGCCACGATGCAGGGCTCGGTGCCGCGCACGCTCCACGAATGCATGGTCCCGCGCTGGACCAGGATGTCCCCGGCCTTGAGCAGCGTTTCGCCCGTGTCCAGGATGGCGTAGATCTCGCCCTTGAGCACCACGATGTAGTCGATGGTGCTGGTCTTGTGGCGCATCGGGTCGTCCGAATGGGCATCGGGCGCGTGCCCCGCACCGATGGACTCGAAGGCCTTGGCCGCGTCGGCGCCCTGCCACATGGTGTCGGGCGGGAATTCCACGATGCGCAGGATGCTGCCCACCTGCGGCGGCTCCAGCTTGACCGGGCGCGCAGCGGCGTCCGCCGTGCCGGTGTTGTCGGCCGGAGCGGTGGTGGTCTCCCACAGGTCGGTCAAGGCCACGCCCGGCATGGACGCCATTTCCTTGATGTTGGGCGCGAGGCCATCCATGATGAAGGTCGAGCGACCCTGGGCGTCGTGCCCGGTCACGACGCGGCGGATTCTCCAGGCCATGTGTGTGTCTCCTTGAGGTGGTCTGAGGGGTGTTCAGTGGTTGGCGTGGTTGCAGTTGGGACCGCAGCCGATCACGTTGCCGTGCAGCTTGCGCTGGCGCTCTTCGTAGTGCGCCATCAGGCCGAACAGCTTCACGGTGTCCGGCGGCGAGGTGTCGCCGCTGAACTCCTGGTACAGGTTGTTGACGGTGACGTAGATGCGTTCGGCGTCGGTCCACGAGTTGAACTCGCGCAGCGAGATGTCGTCCACCGCCTGCTCGAGCGTCATGCCCTGGTCGTAGCGCTTGCGCGCCTCGGCCTTGACGTACTCCAGGTAGTGCTTGAGCGCGCGCACGCCCGTCTTGTCGGTGATCGGGCCATGGCCGGGCACCACCACGTCCACGTCCCAGCCGAGCATGAGGTCGCAGGCGCGGATCCAGTTGTCCACCGGGCCCGCCCAGACGATGGGGTGGCCGCCGTTGAACAGGATGTCGCCGGTGTAGACGATCTTGTCTTCGGGGATGTAGGCGAGCACGTCGCCCTTGGTGTGGGCCGGTCCGACTTCGACCAGCTTCACGGTCTTGTTGCCCACCTTGAGGTCGATCTCGCCGCTGAAGGTCTTGGTGGGCGGGGTGTAGACGATGCCGCGGAAATCGAACACGCGGCCCATGGCTTTCATGAGGAATTCGCCGCCGTCGCCCAGTTCCTTGTAGTTGCGGAAGCGGTCGATCAGGGCCTGGGGCGGGTGCGCGAGCATCTCGTCGGCGCAGGCCTGCGAGACGATGATCTCCGAGTCGGCCACCAGCTGGTTGCCGAAGTAGTGGTCGCCGTTGGCGTGGGTGTTGACCACCTGCGCGATCTCCTTGGCCTCGGGCACCGCGTTGCGCATGGCGTGCAGCATCTCGCGCGTGAGCTTGAGGTCGAACAGGGTGTCCACCAGCAGCGACTCGCCGCTGTCGGTCACCAGGCCGGCGTTGCTCCAGCCCCAGGTGCCGTCGGGCAGCAGCCACGCGTAGTTGCCATTGCCGATGTCGTGCAGTCCCTTGGTGTATTGCCATTTCATGGGTTGTCTCCTGTGGTTGAGGTGGGGGATGCCGGGTTCAGGGCGTGCGCCAGCGCAGCAGGTGCTGTTCGGCGCGTTGAAGCAGGATGTTGGACACGTAGCCGACCGCGCCGAGCACGATGATCCCGGCGTACAGGTCGGCGCTGCGGAAGGAGCGCGCGGCCAGCGTGATGTTCTGGCCCAGGCCGATGGTGCCGGCCAGCATCTCGGCCACCACCGCGAGGATGAGCGAGACCGTCAGCGCCAGCCGCAGGCCGGCGAAGATGTCGGGCAGCGCGTTGGGCAGGGCGATCTTCCAGACCATCTCCAACCGCGAGAGGTGCAGGATGCGCGCCACCTCCAGCAGCCGGGGCTCGATGGTCTTGAAGCCGTGCACCGTGTTGAGCAGCACCGGCCAGAGCGAGGAGAACGCGATCGCCGTCACGATCATGCGGTCGTTCAGGCCGATCAGCAGCACGAAGACCGGGATCATGGCCGAGGCGGGCAGCGGGCGGATCAGCTCCAGCGTGGGCTCCACATAGGCGCGCAGCCGGGGCGAGAGGCCGATCGCCGCGCCCAGCGCGACGCCCGCGACCGAGGCGGTCACGAAGCCCAGCACCATGCGCCGCAGGGTTTCGCGAAACGCGAGCCAGAAGTCCGCCGTGCCCATCTGGTCCCAGAGCGACTCGAAGCTGCGCAGCGGGGCCGGGAAGAACACCGGCGACACCAGTTCCAGGTGCGCGGCGAGCTGCCACAGGCCGACCAGCGCGGCGAGCACGCCCAGGCTGGCGAACCACATCAGGACACCGTGTTGTTTTTTCATGCCGATTGCTCCGCCCAGTTGCCCATGCGCCCGAACCAGCGCTGCTGCGCGCGCAACAGCGAAGCGTTGAGCGCCCAGCCGATCAGGCCGATCCAGCCGATGAAGGCGAACACGCGATCGGGCCGCATGCTCTCCTGCGCGACGATGAGCGCATAGCCCAGGCCCATCGGGTTGGCCGTGATCTCCACCGTGACCGCCACCACCAGCGACACCGCGGCCGCCAGCCGCAGGCCGACGAAGATGCGCGGCAGCGCCGCCGGCAGCACGATCTTGGTCACGCGCTCGCGCAGGCTGAAGTTGAGCATGTACGCCACCTCCAGCAGGCGCGGCTCGATGCCGCGCACCGCGCTTTCGGTGATGATCAGCAACGGCCAGAAACACGAGAAGGCCACGATGCTGCTCTCCATCTGGAAGCCGTAGCCGTGGATCAGCAGCGCCAGGGGAATCAGCGCCACCGAGGGAATGGGCCGCAGCGCCTCGGTGGACACCCGCATCAGCTGCGACAGGTGGCGCGAGAGGCCGAAGGCGACGCCGACCAGAATGCCCGCCGTGGCCCCCACGACCAGCCCGCCGACCGCGCCGCCGAAGGTCTCCAGCGCGGCCTTGAACAGGCTGCCGTCGGCGACCACGCCCACCGCCGCGCGGAAGATCGCGATCGGGGACGACAGGCTCTCGGCCTTGAGCAGCCCGGAGCGGGCCGCGAACTCCCAGAAGATCAGGACCGCCGCCGGGAACAGCACCCCCTTGAACACGCGCGCCATGGATGCATTCATCTCAGTGCCCCGGTGGCAGGAGGTTGAACAGGCGGTGGCGGTAGGCCAGGAAGCGCGCGTCCTCCCGCGTCGTGAGCTGGTTGCGCGGCCGCTCCAGCTCGATCGTCAGCGTCTCCGACAGCCGCCCCGGGTGCTTGTCCATGGAGATCACCCGGTCGCCCAGGTAGATCGCCTCCTCCAGGTCGTGGGTGATGAACACCACCGTCACGCCGGCGTCGGCGCACAGGCGGGCCACCTCGTCTTGCAGGGTCTGGCGCGTCATCGCGTCGAGCGCGCCGAAGGGCTCGTCCATCAGCAGCACCTGCGGCGCCTGCGCCATGCAGCGCGCGATCTGCAGGCGCTGCTGCATGCCGCCGGAGAGCTGGATCGGGTAGGCGTCGGCCCGCTCGGCCAGGCCCACCCGTTCCAGCATGTCGCGGATGATGGGCGCGCGCTCGTCCTTGGGCACGCGGCGCGCCTCCAGCGCCAGCTCCACGTTGCCGGCCACGGTGCGCCAGGGCAGCAGGGCGCGCCCGTAGTCCTGGAACACCACCGCGAGCTCGGGGTCGGGCCCGTCGATCGCGCGGCCCCGGTACAGCACGCGGCCCCGGGTGGGGCTCAGCAGGCCGCCCATCAGGCGCAGCAGCGTGGTCTTGCCGCAGCCCGAGGCACCGACGATGCAGACGAACTCCTTCTCATGCACCGTGAGCGAGATGTCGTTCAGGATGTTGAGGGAACCCACGGTGAAGTCCAGCCCGGTGATGGACAGGACGGGATCGTTGGCTTGGCTCATGCGGCTCACTTGTAGATCAGCTTCGCCGGGTCGATCGGCTTCTTGAGCATGTCCTGGTCCATCATGATCTTGTTCCAGTTCTGCACCACCTCGGGCGTGATGACCGGGCGGAACTTGGGGTCGGGGAACTTGGCCTGCACTTCGGGCGGGAAGGGGATGTAGACCAGGTTGGCCTTGCGCACCACGCCCGGGTCTTTCAAGGCCATGGCCGAGGCTTCCTCGATGGCGGCACGGAAGGCGGCGACCTGCTTGGGGTTGGCATCGGCCCACTTGCGGCTGGCGACGTGCCAGCCCGACTGCACCTCGCCATCCAGCGCGGCGATGTAGTAGGCGACCACGCGGCCGGCCTTGGTTTCCTCGGCGCGCGAGAGGAAGGGCTGCACCGCGAGGATGCCGTCGACCTGGCCGTTGCGCAGCACGTCCACCGATTGCGCGAACGCGTTCTCGGTGAAGGTCACCTTCTTGTAGTCACCGCCGTTCTCGGCCATCCATTTGCGGAACAGCACGTGCAGGAAGGCGTTGAGGCCCGGGGTGGACACGCGCTTGCCCTCGAAGTCCTTGGCGGTCTTGATGGGGCTGTCGGGGCGGACCATGATGGCCACGTCTTCCATGCCCTTGGTGTAGTAGCCGCCGCCGGCCAGCACCACCAGGTCCAGGCCTTGCTCGACCGCCTGCATGGTGTTGGGCGCGGTCGGCGTGGCGATCTGCAGGCTGCCGGCCATCAGGGCCGCCGGCGTGGTGGCCGAGTTGGGCACCAGCTTCATCTCCACGTCCAGGCCATGTTTCTTGAAGAGGCCTTCGTTGGCCGCGACAAAGGCGTTGGCGAACGCGGTGGACGCCGAGAAACCGAACACGATCTTCTGGGCCCAGACGGGGGCCGCCGCCGCACTCAGCAGCGTGGCCACCGCCAGGGGGCGCACAAGGGAACGCAGGGTCGCGATAAAGGTGTGCATGGCTTGTCTCCAGATGGTTTTAGGGAAGAACGCGGTCACTGGTTTGCGTGACGGAACACCACACGGTTCTTCAGCACGCCGAGCTTTTGAATCTCCAGCTCGACGACGTCGCCGTGTTTCAGGAACCGGCCCAGTTCCAGTCCGCATCCGCTGCCGACCGTTCCCGAGCCGAAGAACTCGCCTGCGTGCAGCGTCTCGTCGCGCGAGGCGTGGACCAGCACGTCCTCGAAACGGTGGTGCATCTCGCCGCTGTTGCCACGCGACCATTCCTCGCCGTTGACGCGAGCGACCATGGTCAGGTCGTAGGGGTTGCCGACCTCGTCGGCCGTGACCAGCCAGGGGCCGAGCACGTTGCCGGTGTCGAAGTCCTTGCCCTTGGTGGGCCCGAGCGTGCCGCCCATCTCGCGCATCTGCTGGTCGCGCGCGCTCACGTCGTTGAAGATCAGGTAGCCGAAGATGTGCGAGCGCGCATCTTCCTTGCGGATGTTCTTGCCGCCCTTGCCCAGGATGGCGGCGAACTCGAGTTCGTAGTCCAGCATCTGGCAGTACGCGGGGTTGACGATGTCCGCGCCCGTGCCCACCACCGAGAAGCGGTTGCACTTGTAGTAGATCGGTTCCTCGTACCAGATGGACGGAATCTCCACCTTGGCCGGGTCGCGCTCGCCGTCGGTGGCGCCGAACAGGTGGCGGTTCGCGCGCGCCTGGCGGAAGTGTTTCTCGAAGCACAGGAAGTCGCGCATCTGGCGCGGCTCGGGCAGTGGCGCGGCCAGCCTCACATCGGACAGCGCGTGGGTGACGGCGGCTTTGTCCAGCAGTTGCCGGGCTTCCTTGAGCGCGGCCTCGCCGCCGTCGATCAGCGCGAGCATGTCGCGCATGGCGGGCGAGGTGGACGACGCGGTGAAGTCCACCAGGCGCTGCTCGCCCGCGAGCATGGCGCCGATGTGGCGTTGGCCGCCGGGCAGATCGAATGTGACCAGTTTCATGGGATGTGTCTCCTGTCGTTGGGGGAATCGCCCAGGTCCCGCAGAGCGGTCTTGAGCACCTTGCCGTAGCTGTTCTTGGGCAATTCGTCGAGCAGCAGGTACTGGCGCGGGCGCTTGAAGCGCGCGATGCTGGCGAGGCAGAGCGCATCGAGCTCGCCGGTGTCCAGCGTGTGGCCGGGGCGTGGAACCACGTAGGCCAGCACCTCCTCGCCCCACTCGCCATGCGGGCGGCCGACCACGGCCACCTCGCGGATGCCGGGATGGCGCAGCAGCACCTCCTCGACCTCGCGCGGGTAGATGTTGGAGCCGCCGCTGATGATCAGGTCCTTGGATCGGTCCTTGAGCGAGAGGAAGCCATCGGCATCGAGTTCGCCGATGTCGCCGGTGTGCAGCCAGCCGTCGCGCAAGGTCTGGGCCGTGGCTGCCGTGTTGCCCCAGTAGCCTGGCATCACCGGGTCGCCGCGCACCAGGATCTCCCCGGTCTCGCCGCAGGGCAGCGCGGTGCCGTCCGGTTGCGCGATGCGGATCTCCACGCTGCTCTGCGCCACGCCCACCGAAGCCATGCGCTGCGCATGGCGCGGATGGCCGAGATTGGCCAGGTGTTCGCGCGACAGCGCGGTGATCGCCATCGGGCACTCACCCTGGCCGTAGATCTGCACGAAGCGCGGCCCCATCACGGCGATGGCCTGCTGGATGTCGGCCGCGTACATGGGCCCGCCGCCATAGACGATGGTCTTGATGCCGTCGCCGTCCAGGCCGCGCGCGAGCGCGCTGTCGACCAGGCGCTTGACCATGGTGGGCGCCGCGAACATCGACACATCGCGCAGCTCGCGGGCCAGCGCGAGGATCTCGTCGGGGTCGAAACCGCCGGACTCGGGGATCACATGGCGCGCGCCGGCCAGCACGTGCGGGATGTTGTAAAGGCCGGCACCGTGCGACATGGGCGCCGCATAGAGGCTCGCGTCGCCCGGCCGCACGGTGTCCACGTCGGCGAAATAGCAGAGCGTCATCGAGAGCAGGTTGCGGTGCGTCTGCATCACACCCTTGGGGCGCCCGGTCGTGCCCGAGGTGTAGAACAGCCAGGCGATGTCGTCGGGCGCGCGGTGCACCGGCGCCATCGCATCGCTGGCGAGCAGGGACAGGTACTCGTCGCCGTTCACGTCGATGGCGGCGGCCGGGGCGGGCTGCAGGTCCGCGCGCAGATCGGCCGAGGTGAACAGGGCCCGCGCGCCGCTGTCGGCCAGGATGTACTCGACCTCGCGCGCATGCAGCTTGTGGTTGATCGGCACCACCACCAGCCCGGCGGACCAGGCACCGTACAGCACCTCCAGGTACTGCGGGCAGTTGTGCAGCAGCAGGGCGACGCGCTCGCCGGGCCGCAGGCCCAGGCGCTGCGACAGGCCGGTGCCGAGCGCCCCGGCCCGGCGGGCCAGTTCGCGGTAGTCGCAGCACACGCGCGCACCCAGCAGCACGGCATCCCGGTCGGGGAAGGTTCGGGCCGAACGCACGAGCAGCTGCGCGATGTTCATGAAACTTCGTCTCCTGTGACCATGCCCGGGTGCCGTGGCGCATGGCTTGTGATTCGAAAATTCTAGGAACGCGCCTCTGCGCCTGATAGTCGTAGGACTACCTCATGGGGTTACTACTGATTCGAGCGCGCGCCGCGCGCGCGTGGCCTGCCGGGCCGCCGCTCAGGGGCGCACGGAGGCGATGCCGGGCAAGGCCGGCGACGGCGCCGTGATGCGCTCGTCGAAGGGATGCTGCTGCAGGGCGAAGATCTGCTGGATGCGCTTGATGTAGCCCTGCGTTTCGGGGAACGGCGGCACGCCGCGGTAGCGCTCCACCGTGCCTTCGCCCGCGTTGTAGGCGGCCAGCACCAGGGGCACGTTGCCCTTGAAGTAGGCCAGCAGCCACTGCAGGTAGGACAGGCCGCCGCGGATGTTCTGCTCGGCGTCGAAAGGCTTGTTCACGCGGAAGCGTGCGGCGGTCTCGGGAATGAGTTGCATCAGGCCCTGGGCGTTCTTGTCCGACAGGGCGTGCACGTTGAAATTGGACTCGGCCTTGATCACGGCGAAGGCCAGGCCGGGCTCGATGCCGAACTGCGGCGCGAGCTTGTAGACGATCTTCATGATGCGCTGCTGCTCGGGCGTGTTGACCCAGTCGCGGTAGCGCGTGACCACCGCATCGGCCTCGGCGGTCAGCCGCTCCTGCTCGGCGCGCTGCTGTTCGGCCCGTTCGGCCTGCAGCACGCACTCGGGTTTGTCCGCCGGTGTGTCCAGTCGCTTGAACATCGCCTCGGCCTGGGCATCGCCCAGCAGGGCCGCGCGCGCGAACCAGTGCGCGGCGTAGCCGTCGTGGCGCGGCGTGCCCCGGCCGTTGGCGTAGAGCCAGCCCAGGTTGTAGGCCGAGACCGCGTCCCCCGCGAGTGCGGCGCGGCAGTAGAGCGCGATCGCCGCATTGGTGTCGCGCGCCACGCCTTCCCCGTGTTCGTACGCCAGCGCCTGCTCGCGCCAGGCCTGGCGCTGGTTCGCCTCGACCGCGTGCGCCCAACCCGTGGCGGCGAGCGCGCACACGAGCAAGAGGCGGGCGGGACGGCGGAGATTCATGGGTGGGTGAGCACGCGGCCAGGGTTCATGAGGTGGTGAGGATCGAGCGCCTGCTTGATGGCGCGCATCAGGCCCAGGGCAACCGGGTCCTTGTAGTGGGGCAGGTGGGCGGCCTTGAGGCTGCCCACGCCGTGTTCGGCGCTGATCGATCCATCGTAGCGCGCCACCGCATCGAAAACCAGGGTGTTCACGCGCGTTTCCTGCTCATTCAGGAACTTTTTGGCATCTCCGTCGGCCGGCGCCTGCACGTTGTAGTGCAGGTTGCCGTCGCCCAGATGGCCAAAATTCACCAGCCGCACGCCGGGGATCTCGCGCTGCAGCAAGGCGTCGGTCTCGGCGCAGAAGGCGGGGATGCGCGAGACCGGGATGCTGATGTCGTGTTTGATGTTCAGGCCCTCTTCGGCCTGGGCCAGTGGAATGCTCTCGCGGATGTGCCACAGGCCACGCGCCTGCGAGAGGCTTTCGGCCACCACCGCGTCGCTCACCAGGCCTTGCTCGAAGGCGGTTTCGAGCAGGCGCTCGAACTGCCCGCGCGCATGCTCTTCCGATTCGCTGTCGCTGTTCTCCAGCAGCACGCAGTAGGGGCTGTCCGCCCACAGCGGCACCCGCAGGGCGGGAAAGTGCTTGTCCACCAGGCCCAGGGCGAACTGGCCCATCACCTCGAAGCCGGTCAGGCCTGCGCCCAGGTGCTGGTGCGCCAGGCCCAGCAGCGCCACGGCGGCGTCCAGCGTGGGCACGGCGGCCCAGGCGGTGAGCTGCGCGGCGGGCAGCGGGTAGAGCTTGAGCGTGGCGGCGGTGATCACGCCCAGCGTGCCCTCGCTGCCGATGAAGAGGTCGCGCAGGTCGTAGCCGGTGTTGTCCTTGCGCAGGCCGGTGAGGCCGTGCCACACCTCGCCCTGCGCCGTCACCACCTCCAGGCCCAGGCAGAGTTCGCGCGCGTTGCCGTAGCGCACCACCTGTGTGCCGCCCGCGTTGGTGGCCAGGTTGCCGCCGATCGTGCAACTGCCCTCGGCCGCCAGGCTCAGGGGGAACAGGAAGCCGGCGTTCTCGGCCGCGTCCTGCAGCGACTGCAGCACGCAGCCGGCTTCCACCGTCATCGTGAGGTTGGCGCCGTCGATCGCGCGCACGGCGTTCATGCGCGTGAGGCTCAGCACCACCTGGGTGCCGGAATCGTCGGGCACCGAGCCCACCACCAGGCCGGTGTTGCCGCCCTGGGGCACGATGGCCGCCCCGGCCTGGGCGCAGGCGCGCACCACGGCGGCCACCTCGGCGGTGCTTCCCGGGCGCACCACGGCCAGCGCGCGGCCCTGCGCGCGCTTGCGCCAGTCGTTTTCCCAGGCGGAGAGGTCGGCGGCGGGGTCTTCGTGGGTCAGCACCTGGGCCGGCCCCACGGCCGCGCGCAGCGCTTGCAGCAGATCGGCGCTCATGGTTTGGCCACGCGGGATTCGGCCGCGGCGGTGGAGCTGGCCACGTCGGCGGCCACGGCTTCCTTGCCGGCGGCGCGAAGGCGCATGCGCACGTGCAGCGCGCAGGCCGCGAAGAGGGCGATGCACAGCAGCACCTGGAGCCAGGCCAGCCACATCGAGGTGCCCGACTCGCTGGTGGCGCGCACCGCGCCTTCGGTGAAATACAGCCACACCAGCAGGCTGACCCAGCGGTAGGTGTACATGCGGTTTTTCAGCAGACCGGCCAGCGGCACGGTCAGCGGCAGCACCTTGATGGCCCACCAGGAGCCGCCTTCGCGCAGCGGCGCGAGCCACAGTTCCCAGGCCAGGCCGAGCACGATCAGGCCCAGCAGGCTGCCCACGGCGAGCCAGCGGGTGCCGCGCACGGCGGAAGGGGTGTCCAGGGCGCTGGAGGGCGAGGGGGATGAGGGCATGGGGGAGGGTGGGAAAGCGGGGGCGGGAGGGCAGGTGGCATGATACCGGGATGACCCTGAAAGAGCGCCTGCGGGCCCTTGAAACCCTGGCGCGCGCGCTGTGGCGCGACGCCCTGAATTTTCCGTGGCGCACCACGGCGCTGACGCTGCGCGAGCGCTTCCGGGAAGACCGGCTGGGCATCACCGCCAGTTCGCTGACCTTCACCACCACCATCTCGCTGGTGCCGCTGTTCACCGTCGCGCTGGCGATCTTCAGCGCCTTCCCGATGTTCGACCGCCTGCAGGTCACCCTGCAGCGCTGGCTGGTGCAAAGCCTGGTGCCGCCCGACATCGCCAAGCAGGTGTTCAGCTACCTCAACCAGTTCGCCAACAAGGCCGGGCAGATGGGCTGGGCCGGCGCACTGGTGCTGCTGGTGACCGCGCTGGCCCTGATCCTGACCATCGACCGCAAGCTCAACGACATCTGGCGTGTGCGCCAGCCGCGTTCGCTGACCCAGCGCGTGCTGGTGTACTGGGCCGTGCTCACCCTGGGCCCGCTGCTGCTGGCGGGCAGCCTGGCGGCCACCTCCTACGCCGTCACGGCCTCGCGCGGCGTGGTCTCGGGCCTGCCTGGCGGCGTGCGTTTCCTGCTGGATGCCGTGCAGTTCGCGCTGCTCACCGGCGGCCTGGCCGCGCTCTACCGCTACGTGCCCAACACCCGGGTGCGCTGGAGCCACGCGCTTTCGGGCGCCCTGTTCGTGGGCGTGGGGCTGGAGCTGGCCAAGAAGGTGCTGGCCTGGTACCTGGCCCAGGTGCCCACCTACTCGGTGGTCTACGGCACCTTCGCCACCGTGCCCATCCTGCTGGTGTGGTTCTACGTCGCCTGGGTGATCGTGCTGCTGGGGGCGGTGGTCGCGGCCTACCTGCCCAGCCTGCTCTCGGGCATCGCGCGGCGCAGCGACACGCCGGGCTGGAGCTTCCAGCTCGCGCTGGAATTGCTGGAACAGCTGCACACGGCGCGCGACAGCGCGCCCAAGGGCCTGAGCCTGGAGGCCCTGGCCCAGGTGCTGCGGGTGGACGCGCTGCAACTCGAAGAGCCGGTGGCCGTGATGGTCAAGCTGGACTGGCTGGGCCGGCTCGACGAGGACGGCGAGCGCTACGTGCTGCTGATCGACCCAGCCATGACGCCGGTGGCCCCGCTGGTGGAGCGGCTGCTGCTCGCGCACCAGCCGCACACCGCGCGCTTCTGGTCCGAGAGCCGCTGGATGGACCTCTCGGTGGCGCAGGCCGTCTCGACCACACCGGCCCTGGCCGGCGGCTCGAGCGAGGCCTTGGGGGAGGCTTCGGTCGCGTCGGGGTGACGCCCGCGCTCAATCGACGGCGAACGGCGCGCGCAGAAAGCCGCGAAAGCGTGCTCGGCCGCCGCGCGTGGGCTCCTCGATGAGACGGTAGCCCGGGAAGCGCCGCAGGAAGCGGCCGATGGCGATGCGTCCCTCCAGCCGCGCCAGGCTCAGGCCGGCGCACTGGTGGATGCCGAAGCCGAAGGCCAGGTGCTTGTTGCCTTCGCGCGCCAGGTTCAGCACCTCGGGGTCGGCGAACTGCGCCGGGTCGCGGTTGGCCGCGCCGATGCACAGCGTCACCAGCGTGCCGGCCGGCAGGCCCACGCCGCCGACCTGGGTGTCCTGGATCGCGCGCCGGTTGCCGAGCTGGTTGGACGACTCGAAGCGCAGGAATTCATCGACCGCGCGGCCGAGCACGGCTTCCTCGGCGGCGGCGTCGCCCGCCGTGGCCTGCAAATCGCGCAGCAGGCCGGCACGGGCCTCGGGAAACTCCTGCAGCGAGATCAGGCCGTTGCCGATCAGGTTGGTGGTGGTTTCATGGCCCGCGTTGAGCAGGAAGATGCAGTTCTGCAGCAGCTCCACCTCGCTGAGCTGCTCGCCGCTGGCCTCGCCCTGGATCAGGCGGGTGAGCACGTCGCGCTCCGGGTCGCCCTGGCGCTGGCGGCGCGCGGCCACCAGGCTGCGCAGGTAGGCGGTCATCTCGGTCACGGCCTGGTTGCCGCTGGCCTGCTGCTGGGGCGTGAGCGTGGGTTCCAGCGCGCCCAGGATGGCGAGCGACCAGGCGCGCAGCGGGCCCCGGTCTTCGTGCGGCACGTCCAGCAGGTTGCCGATGATCTCCACCGGGATGGCCGAGGCGAAGTCCTCGATCAGGTCACCCCCGCGGCGCGCGTCCAGCTCGTCGAGCAACTGGTCCACCAGCGCGATGAGGCCCGGCTCCATCTCGGCGATGGCGCGGCGCGTGAGCGCGCCCATGATGAGCCGGCGCACGCGCGTGTGCAGCGGCGGGTCGTTGAACACCAGGCTGGTGGTGTGGTGCTCGAACAGGGCCGAATTCGCGCCGTACTTGGGCGCGAACTCCACGTGCTTGTCGGAGCTGAAGGCCTGCGCATCGCGGTACACCGCCATCAGGTCGGCGCAGCGGGTGAGGAACACCGAGCCGTCGGGCATGCGGCGCACCGGCTGGCTCTCGCGCAGCGCGGCATAGACCGGGTAGGGGTTGGCCAGAAAGTCGGCGGGCAGGGCGCGCAGGTCGAAGTGGGCGGCGATCTCCTGCGCGCGCGCAGCGGTCATGGGCGGTGTGATCGGAGGCGTCATGGTTCGCGCATTGTGGCAGCGCGAAAGCATGGACGAAATGGGCTTGCAATCGCGAGGCGGCGGCGTAGCATGGGTCGCGCCCTTGTCCACCTGAGGAGTTGCCATGTTCCAGCGTCCCCTGCGCGGCGTGCTGATCGCTGCGATCCTGCTCTTCGTGCTGGTCGTTGCCCTGCTCGCGGCGCTGCCGCTGCGGCCGGCCTCGGCCCAGTCCAAAAACATCATGGAGGCGCCGGCCTGCCAGTGTTCGGCACCGACGTCCGTGGTGGCGGGCGGCACCCGCCTCGTGCACTGCGTCTGCGGCGGCATGTCCTGCGTGATGAGCGTGCCGCCCAGCAGCGGCAAGGACACCGGCCAACTGCAGTGCGTCAAGTAGCCGGCGCGTCCTTTCCCGTGGCCTCCTGCAGCAGCCAGTCGCGGAAGGTGGCCAGAGGTGGCAGGTGGTTCTTGCCCTCGGGGTAGGTGAGGTAGTAGCCGGCCTCGCCCACCATGTCCTTGGAAAAGGGGGCCGCCACGAGCCCTGCGTCGATGTCGTCCTGAACCACGCAACGGGGCACCAGGCCCAGGCCCATGCCCGCCATCACCGCGCGCACGATGGAGGTCACCTGATCGAGCTTGGGGCCTTGCATGAGCGCCGGGTGAGGGACGCCGTGCAGCTCACACCACCGCGGCCAGGCACCCGGTTCGGCGGGATGCTGAAGCAGGGCGTGCAGGGCGATGTCGCGCGGCCTGCGCAGGCGCGACGAGGCCGGCAGGCGCGGCGGGGCGATGACCACGTACTCATGGCCGGCGATGTAGTGGGAGCTTGCTCCAGGCCAGGTGCCGTTGCCATAGAGAAGCGCGCAGTCCAGATCGGGGTCGGGGGATGCGCCTCGGTTGAAGGGCACGAAATTCAGGAATACCTCAGGATGCTGTGCCAGGAACCGGGGCAGGCGGGGGATCAGCCATTTCGCCCCGAATGTCGGGGTGCTCATCACGTTCAGAACACCCCCGCGCCCTCGCAGCGTCATGACGCCCAGCGTCGCCTGCTCCAGTTGTCCGAGTGCCGCATCCACCCCCGGCAGGTAGCGATGCCCCGCAGGAGAAAGGTGAAGGCGCCCTCGAATCCGGTCGAACAGGGCCACCCCCAGCGAGGCCTCCAGCTCCAGGAGCTTCTTGCTCACGGCACCTTGCGTGAGGTGGAGTTCCCTCGCGGCGGCCGAGATGGATCCGTGGCGGGCGGTGGCGGAAAACGCTTGCAGCAAGTGAAGGGCTGGCAGCCTCATGGTATTTCCATAGGGAATGGGTGCATGCGGATTATTCGATTTACCGCCATGGGCCGCAAGAACAGAATTCTTCCAGCACAACGATGGAGACACGACCATGAAGACCCTTCACCGATGGACTCTGGCCATCGCGGCCCTGTTGGGGGCAACCGTCACCGCCATGGCCGATCCGGCCTATCCCAGCCGACCCGTCACCCTGGTGGTGGCGTATCCGGCCGGTGGTTCCACCGACACGGTGGCCCGGAAGTGGGGCGAAGAGCTTGCCAAACAGCTTGGGCAACCGGTGGTGGTCGAGAACATGGGGGGCGCGGGCGGCATGATCGGCGCGAAGCGGGTGGCGCAGGCCGCGCCCGATGGCTACACGCTCTTGCTGGGGGCGGTGAACGAGGTGGTGCTGAGCCCGTTGACCAACCGAAATCCGCCCTACAAGACCGCCAGCTTCAGGACCGTGGGCATCCTGGGCGCCTCTCCGGTCGTGCTGTTGACCGGCAAATCCAAACCGCACCGATCGCTGAAGGACATCGCCCAGGCCAGCGCACCCGGCAAGGCCAGCCTGACGTATGGCACGCCGGGTCGAGGCACCTTTCAGCACATCGTGATGCACTCGCTGGCGTCTCGGCTGAAGTCGGACTTGCTGCACGTTCCCTACAAGGGGGGCGCGCCCTTCATCGCGGACCTCATCGGTGGCCAGATCGACCTGATCCTGCTGCCCACGGTCACGGCGGTGCCGCAGTTGTCGAGCGGCCAGATGCAGGCGGTGGCGGTGTCTTCGTCTTCGAGGATGGACCTGGCTCCGACGGTCCCCACTTTTGCCGAGAGCATGCCCGAGCTTCGTGATGTCGATTTCTCGATCTGGGTGGGCCTTTTTGCGCCGCAGGGCACGCCACAGGCGGTGGCCGAGCGCCTCAACCAGGCGCTGCGCGAGGCGCATCGCTCGGAGTCGATCCAGTCGTTCGTTCGCGCCAGCGGCATGGCGGTTCCCGCCGCTGGCCTGGATTTCGCCGGGGCGCAGCGCTTTCTCGATGCCGAGGAGCGCAAGTACCGGGCGATCGTGCCAGGCATGAAGCTGGAAGACTGAGGGGGTCCGTTGCCATGAGCTTCGTCCAGGCCCAGGGTTGCCGCATCTACCATGAGCGCCACGGTCAGGGACCGGCGCTGGTCTTCTGCCATGGCGCGGGGTCCAATGCCGCGACCTGGTGGCAGCAGATTCCTTTTTTCTCGAGCCGTTTCACCTGCCTGACCCTGGACTGCCGCGGTTTCGGCCGGTCGCTGGCACGCCCCGACTCCCTGACATGGGACGCGCTCACCAGGGATCTTCTGGCGGTGCTCGACGCCGAGCGCATCGATCGCGCGGCCCTGGTCTGCCAGTCGTTGAGCGGGGGCGTGGGGCTGCGCCTTGCGCTGGCGCACCCCGATCGCGTGTGGGCCCTGGTCTCGAGCGGTTCGCCGCTGGGCATCGATGCGCCCGAGGTGCTGGCGTGCGTCGAACGTTACCTGGGCACGTCGGACAGCCGGCAGGTCGAGCAACGCGCATTGGCGCCCGCATTCCGCGCATCGGAGGCGGCCCTGGCCTTCCTGTACCAGCAGATCAACGCCTTCAACCCACTGGTGTCCGGCGACATGACGGCCGAGCTCAAGCGCCGGCTGCAGGCCTTGAACCACCCGGATGCCCTGATCGGATGCGAGCGCCTCGCAGAAGTCGCCTGCCCCGTGCTCCTGGTCTCGGGGGTGCACGATCCCTTGGTGCCCCCGGAACTCGCCCGGTCGATCGCGGCGCTTTTCCCGAACGCGCGGGCCATCGAGATGAACGCCTGTGGGCATTCGCCGTACTTCGAACGCCCTGCGGAGTTCAACGCACAGGTGGGCCGCTTTCTGCGGTCGTGCCTGGGTGGGGCGCCTGCCGACCCGGTGGCCGAAACGGGCGCCTGTTCTTAAACCCGGAGGAAATCGCGGATCGCGAACAGCGTGGCGTCGGGCGTCTCGGTCATCTGGTGGTGGCCCACTGGCAGCGTGGCAATGCTCACCGCCTTGCCGGCCGCGCGCGCGGCCTGCACCAGCACCTGCGCGGCCTTGGGGTTGGTCATCTGGTCCAGCCCGCCGAGCACGAACAGCACCGGGCAACTGATCTGCGCGATGGCCGCTTCGCCGCCGGCATAGCGGTCGCAGGCCACGAAGCCACGGTGGAACACGTTGACCTGAGGGTTGCTGCGCAGCACGCGCCGACCCAGCGCCATGCTGGAGCCGTAGACCCAGGTGCCCGGGCCGAGCGCCGAGGGCGGCGCGGCCAGGGTGCTGCGGCTGAACACGTTCACCATGGTGAGCGCCTTCTCCGGCTCGTTGAGCGAGGCTTCGATCAGCGCGGGCGAAACCTTCATGGGGTAGGCCGTGCCCACCAGCACCAGGTGGCTCACGCGCTCCTTCAGGCGCCCGGCCGATTCGAGCGCGATCAGCGAGCCCCAGCTGTGGCCCACCAGCGCGGCCTTCTGCACGCCGGCGGCGTCGAGCAGGGCGGCCACGAAGCCGGCCGCGTCTTCCACCGAGGCGGGCGCTTCGCCCTCGCTCTTGCAGTGGCCGGGCAGGTCCACCGCGAGCACGTTCCAGCCGTGGTGGGCCAGGTAGCGGCTCTGCAGGATCCAGACGCTGTGGTCGTTGATCACGCCGTGGAGGAACACCACGGTGGGCTTGGCGGCATCGAAAGGCTTGCCGCCGGTGTAGCAGTAGGTGCTGGCGCCGTTGACTTGCAGGTACATGGTCAGGCCCCCGCCTTTTCTGCGGCCTTGAGCGCGCGCTTCAAATCGTCGATCAGGTCGTCCGGGTCTTCCAGGCCGATGGACAGGCGGATCGTGCCCGGGCCGATGCCACCGGCCGCCAGCGCTTCGTCGCTCATGCGGAAATGCGTGGTGCTCGCCGGGTGGATCACCAGCGAGCGGCAGTCGCCCACATTGGCCAGGTGGCTGAAGATCTTGAGCGCTTCGATGAAGGCCTTGCCCTGCGCGCGGCTGCCCTTGATGTCGAAGCTGAACACCGAGCCCGCACCCTTGGCACCGAAGCGCAGCAGCTTCTCGGCCAGCGCGTGGCTGGGGTGGCTCTCCAGCAGCGGGTGGCCCACGCGACCCACCAGTGGGTGGCTGGCGAGGAATTGCACCACCTTCTCGGTGTTGCCCATGTGGCGGTCCATGCGCAGCGACAGCGTCTCGATGCCCTGCAGGATCAGCCAGGCGCTGTGCGGGCTCATGCAGGCGCCGAAGTCGCGCAGGCCCTCGCGGCGCGCGCGCAGCAGGAAGGCACCGACCGTGCTTTCTTCGCTGAACACCATGTTGTGAAAGCCTTCGTAGGCCTCGGTGAGCTCGGGGAATTTGCCCGACTTCTCCCAGTCGAAACTGCCCGCGTCGACCACCACGCCCCCGATCACCGTGCCGTGGCCGCTGAGGAATTTGGTGGCCGAGTGGTAGACGATGTCGGCGCCCAGCTCGAAGGGTTTGACGAGGTAAGGCGTTGTAAGGGTCGAGTCCACCAGCAAGGGCGCGCCGGCCTCGTGCGCGATCTGCGAGACGGTGGGGATGTCCAGCACGTCCAGGCCCGGGTTGCCCACGGTCTCGCCGAAGAAGAGCTTGGTGTTGGGCCGCACGGCGGCGCGCCAGCCGTCGATGTCGCCCGGTTTCACGAAGGTGGTCTCGATGCCGAAGCGGCGCATCGTGTAGTGCAGCAGGTTCTGGCTGCCGCCGTACAGGGCGGTGCTGGCCACGATGTGCGAGCCCGCGCCCATCAGCGTGGCCACGGCCAGGTGCAGCGCGGCCTGGCCGCTGGCGGTGGCGATGGCGCCGATGCCACCCTCCAGCGCGGCCATGCGCTGCTCGAAGACGGCGTTGGTCGGGTTGCTGATGCGGCTGTACACATGGCCCGCGCGCTCCAGGTTGAACAGCGCGGCGGCGTGGTCGCTGGACTCGAAGACGAACGAGGTCGTGAGGTGGATGGGCACGGCGCGCGCGCCGGTGGTGGGGTCGGGGGCGGCGCCCGCGTGCAGCGCGAGCGTGTCGAAGCCGGGGTCAGCGTAGCCGGACATAAGGTCTCCAGTGGTTGCCTGTCGTTGCGGCGGGCGAGGCGCGCGCAGTGGTTTTGATTTGTATTGTGGGCTATATTGTCAGCACCCCAGCCCCATGGGGGACACACCAGAATTGAGGAGCACAGCCATGAAAGTCAGCGATATCCTGCGCGTCAAGGGAGGCACGCTGTACACCGTCCAGCCTCAGGAGACGCTGGAACGCGCGATCGAAACCATGTCGCAGTTCGACATCGGTTCGCTGGCCGTGATCGAGCACGGCGACCTGGTCGGCATGTTGACCTTCCGCGAAGTCATCCACACCCTGGCCAAGAATGGCGGCTCACTGGGCGGGCGCACCGTGCGCACCGTGATGGACGACCACCCCATGACCTGCACGCCCCAGACCGAACTGGAGCAGGTGCGGCCCATGATGCTGGAGCGCCACACGCGCTACATGCCGGTGATGGACAACAAGATGCTCATGGGCGTGATCAGCTTCTACGACGTGGCCAAGGCCGTGGTCGACAGCCAGAACTTCGAGAACAAGATGCTCAAGGCCTACATCCGCGACTGGCCCGAGGAAGAGTCGAGCAAGAACGAGCCGAATTTCCCCTAAAGCGCCGAGCGAGCTTCAAATGAAAACGCCCCGCATGCCGGGGCGTTTTTCATGGTGCGAACGAACGTTCAGTCCGAGCTGGCGTGGATCATGTCGCGCACGCGGGGATAGATCTGCTGGTTCCAGCGCCGCCCGCTGAACACGCCGTAGTGGCCCACGCCGGTCTGCACGTGGTGGGTCTTCATGTAGGGGCGCACGCTGCGGCACAGGTCCTGCGCGGCCACCGTCTGGCCCACCGAGCAGATGTCGTCGCGTTCGCCTTCCACCGTCATCAGCGCGGTGCGGCGGATGGCGGCGGGGTTCACGGTGCGGCCGTTCCAGGTCAGCACGCCGCGCGGCAGGTCGTAGGTCTGGAACACCTTCTCCACCGTCTCCAGGTAGAACTCGGCCGGCAGGTCGTTGACCGCGAGGTACTCCTCGTAGAACGCCTGGATCACGCCGGCCTCTTCGGTGCGGCCGGCCGCCAGGTGGTCGTAGATGTGGCGGAAGGACTGCTTGTGGCGGTCCGGGTTCATGCTCATGAAGGCGGTGAGCTGCACGAAGCCGGGGTAGACGCGGCGCATCATGCCGGCGTGCGGGAACGGCACGTGGCTGATCAGGTTTTTCTCGAACCACTCGATGGGCTTGCTGGTGGCGAGCTTGTTCACCTCGGTGGGGTTGACGCGGCAATCCACCGGGCCGGCCATCAGCGTGAGGCTGCGCGGCTGGGCGGGGTTGTCGTCCTCGGCCATGAGGGCCGTGGCGGCGAGCGCGGCCACGCAGGGCTGGCACACCGCCACCATGTGGCTGCCCGGGCCCACGGCCTCGGTGAAGCGGATCATGTAGCTGATGTAGTCGTCCAGCGAGAAGGCGCCGTGGCGCAGGGAGACGTCGCGCGCGTTGTGCCAGTCGGTGATGTAGACGTCGTGGTCCTGCAGCAGGGTGCGCGCGGTCTCGCGCAGCAGGGTGGCGAAGTGGCCGGAGAGCGGGGCCACGAGCAGCACCTTGGGCTGGGGCTCGGCGCCTTCCTTGCGAAAGCGCAGCAGGGTGCCGAAGGGCAGGGTGAGCACGGTTTCCTCGGTGACGGGGAATTCGCGTTCACCCACCGTCACGCTGTGGATCTGGTAGGGCGGGCGTGTGTGGGTCAGGCGCAGGCGCGAGATCACGTCGCAGGCGGCGGCCAGCTTGCGCATGACGCTGCCCTCGGTTTCGCGCAGCCAGAGCGCGGCGCTCAGGTGCTGCGCGGTCAGGCGCAGGGGCGAGATCAGGTCGGACTGGAGTTGGTAGGCCTGATACAGCATGGTTTCTTTCCTGGGACAACGTGTCGCATTGCAGGCAAGTTGCGGGCCAGCGGGGTGTTGCACCGGCGCGGTGCGTGGTGGGTGCACAGCGATGGCACAGGCCTTGCTCGGTGGATGCCCTCTGAAGGAGCATGTTCATGGCCAAAGCGGTACTCACGATCAGCAGCAAGAACTACGGTGCCTGGGCCTTGCGGGGCTGGCTGATGGCGCGCATGGCGAAGCTGGAGTTCACGGAGAACGTGATTTCGCCGGACGATCCGGCGATGAAGGCCGAGATGTTGTTGCTGTCGGCCTCGATGCGGGTGCCGGCGCTGGAGCACGATGGCATTCATGTGTGGGACACGCTGGCGATTGGCGAGTACCTGAACGAGGTGAAGCCGAAGGCGGGTCTGTTGCCGGCGGACCGGGCGGCGCGGGCGCATTGCCGGGCGATCTGTGGCGAGATGCATTCGGGGTTTTCGGCGATGCGCTCGTCGTTGCCGATGAACATCAAGGCCTCGTTTCCGAATTTCAAGCTGTGGTCGCGCGCGCAGACGGACATCGATCGCATCGAGGCGATCTGGAGCGAGTGTCTGGAGACGTATGGGGGGCCTTATCTGTTCGGCGGCAAGCCCTGCATGGCGGATGCGATGTTCGCGCCGGTGGTGACGCGTTTCATCACCTACGAGGTGGCGATCAGCCCTGCGTGTGTGGCGTATTGCGACACCATCATGGACTTGCCGGCCATGAAGGAATGGGTGGCGGCTGCGGAGGCCGAACCCGACGACATCGACGAGTTGGATGCCGAGTTTTAAGTTTCTTTCCTGTACCTCGCGGGCTCGGACACCCGGGCGCTCTGCTCCGCGGGTGTCCCCCGAACCGGCTTCGCCGGTTCTCCTCCTTTACCCCGCTGCGCAGAGCGCCCGGGTGTCCGAGCCGAAGCCATGTTGGCGCGTCAACGCTCGAGTGCCTGGATGGTGGCAAGCCCCAGGGGTGGGTGATGGGCGGAGCGAAGTAAAGGAGGAGGCGGCACCAGCCGCCGGGGGACATTCGCGGAGCCCATCACCCGCCCCTGGGGCCTCGAAGACCGGCAGGAGTGAAATCAGCCCCAAGGAGTGGGCTTGGGAATCTCACAAACCGGTTCCACATCGATCGACTTGAAGTCCGCAGGAGACACGATCTCCAGGTACTCCATATCGGGCGAGTAGTCAAACAGGTAATGCCGGATCCCAGGCCGCTGATGCACACAATCGCCGGCCTCCACCAGCGTCTCCTGATCCTCGTACATGAACCGCGCCCAACCCTTGAGCATGATCACGATCTGGAAATCCGCCTCGTGCCGGTGCCAGCCCGTGCCTTCCTCCGGCGGCAGATTCGCCTTCACCAGATGCGCAATCACCTTGCCGTGCGTCGCCTGGGCGATCCCCAGGTCGCGGTACAGGAAAAAATCGCGCAGGCCACCACTCACATAGTCGCCTTCGCCGCCCTTCACGTGAGAAAACAAAGTGGAGGTTCGATCAAGCATGGGACGCTCCTTTCTGGGGATGGACAGCAACCAGCTGCTGCGCCGCAGCACAAAGCACAAAATGTTCCCGTCCCCCAGGCCCGATCGCATGCACCAGACTGGCCCACCAACGCACCAGCGTGCCTCAGGGATAATCACCCCTCTATGAGCGGCAACACCTTCGGCACCCTGTTTTGCGTCACCAACTTCGGTGAATCCCACGGCCCGGCCATTGGCTGCGTGATCGACGGCTGCCCGCCGGGCATGGCACTCAGCGAGGCCGACATCCAGGCCGAGCTCGACCGCCGCCGCCCCGGCACCAGCAAATTCGTCACCCAGCGCAACGAACCCGACACCGTCGAAATCCTCAGCGGCGTGTACGAAGGCAAGACCACCGGCACCCCCATCGCCCTGCTGATCCGCAACACCGACCAGCGCAGCAAGGACTACGGCAACATCCTGCAGACCTTCCGCCCCGGCCACGCCGACTACACCTACTGGCAGAAATACGGCATCCGCGATCCGCGCGGCGGCGGCCGCAGCTCGGCCCGCCTCACGGCGCCCACCGTGGCCGCCGGCGCGGTCGCCAAAAAATGGCTCAAGGAACGCTACGGCACCACCTTCCGCGGCCACATGACGCAGGTCGGCGAGCTGGCCATCCCTTTCGAGAGCTGGGACCACGTGCCCCACAACCCCTTCTTCGCCCCGGTGGCCGATGTGTCGGCCATCGAGGCCTACATGAACGAGCTGCGCAAGAGCGGCGACTCCTGCGGCGCGCGCCTGCGCGTCACCGCGCAGGGCATGCCGGTCGGCCTGGGCCAGCCGCTGTACGACCGGCTCGACGCCGACATCGCCTACGCCATGCTCGGCCTCAACGCCGTCAAGGGCGTGGAGATCGGCGCCGGCTTCGCCAGCGTGGCGCACCGGGGCAGCACGCACGGCGACAGCCTCACCCCCGAAGGCTTCAAAGGCAACAACGCCGGCGGCGTGCTCGGCGGCATCAGCACCGGGCAAGACCTGGAAGTGCAGATCGCGATCAAGCCCACCAGCTCCATCCTGATCCCGCGCGAGACCATCGACACGGCCGGTCAGCCCACCGAAATCATCACCAAGGGCCGCCACGACCCCTGCGTGGGCATCCGCGCCACCCCCATCGCCGAGGCCCTGCTGGCCCTGGTGGTGATGGACCACGCGCTGCTGCACCGCGCCCAGTGCGGCGACGTGCAGCTGCCCACGCCCGACATCGCCGCCCAGGCGCGCGGCTGAACCCACGGCCGCCTGGCCTGCCGTGGTCGAGCGCCGTCAACTCTTCCCTTTCGCGGCTTTGTCCGCGAGCTACTTCGCGCACATCGGGTTCTTCAATCCGTACCTGCCGCTTTGGCTGAAAGAGCTGGGCTTCGGCCTGATCGCCATCAGCGTGCTCACCTCGGTGCAGTCGGCCACGCGCCTGTTCGCGCCCTACCTCTGGGGTTCGCTGAGCGACCGCACCGGTGAGCGCGTGCGCCTGCTGCGCTTTGGCGCCACCACCGCGCTGCTGCTCTCGCTGGGCCTGTGGTTCGACGGCGGCGGCGTGGTGCTGTTCGTGGTGCTGCTGCTCATGTTCAGCCACACCAGCGGCATGATGCCCATGAGCGAGGCCGCGCTCGCCCACCTGGTGAGCCAGAGCGGCGCCTTCGACGCGAAGCGCTACGGCCGCGTGCGCCTGTGGGGCTCGCTGGGCTTCCTGGTCACGGTGGTGGCCGCGGGCCTTTGGTTCGAGCGCTTCGGCCTGGTGCACTTTCCGGCCTGGACGCTGGGCACGCTCGCCGCCGTGGCCGCCAGCGCCTGGCTGCTGCCCGACTTCCGCGAACCCGCCCACGCCACGCAGGCGCCCCAGCCCGGCGTGTGGCCGGTGCTGCGCCAGCCGCCGGTGCGCTGGTTCTTCGCGGCGGTGTTCTTCCACGTGCTCGCGCACATCTTCATCTACGTCTTCTTCTCGCTTTACCTGGATTCGCTGGGCTACAGCAAGACCGTGATCGGCCTGATGTGGGCGCTGTCGGTGGTGATCGAGATCGGTTGGTTCTTCACCCAGGGCCGCTGGCTGCCGTTGCTGTCGCTCTCGGGCTGGCTGGTGCTGGCCGCCGCGCTCATGTCGCTGCGCATGGGCCTCACGGCCGGCTTCGCGCTGGTGTGGCCCGTGCTGCTGCTGGCGCAGGCCCTGCACGCCATCACCTTCGCCGCGCACCACACGGTGTGCATCGCCATGCTGTCCCACCATTTCCCCGGCCGCCTGCGCGGGCGCGGCCAGGCGCTCTACACCGTGGTGGGCTATGGCCTGCCCGGCGTGGTGGGGGGCATCAGCGGCGGCCTGCTCAGCTCGGCCTTCGGGCTGGCCAGCGTGTTCTGGCTGTCGGCCCTGCTGGCGCTGGTGGCCACGGGCTGCGCGCTGCGGGCCCGGGCGCTGAACACGGCGGTGTCGCCGGGGTGAACCAGAAACCCTCGCATGGATCGTTTATCGAACGAAAGCGTGCGAATATCGAACATACAGTGCGCGCAAACCCTGGTCATGCCGGAGGTTGACACCTAAAGTGCGGGGTGGCCCTGGCCGCTGGCCTGTTCCGTTTTCTTGATCCCCGGAGTTGTCGACATGAGTGATTTCCTGCTCAACCCACAGGAAGGCCGCGAGCCCCTGCAAGCCTCTTTCAGCGACGCGGCCAACCCGCTGGGCCTGGACGGCATCGAGTTCATCGAGTACGCCACCAGCAAGCCGCAGGCGCTGGGCCAGGTGCTGGAGATGATGGGTTTCCGCCCGGTGGCGCGCCACCGTTCGCGCGAGGTGCTGCTGTACCGCCAGGGCGGGCTCAATGTGGTGGTCAACGCCAACCCGGTGGACGCCAAGGGCGCCGGCCACGGCAGCGACGTGCCTTCGATCTCGGCCATGGCGCTGCGCGTGCGCGACGCGCGCGCGGCCTACCACTACGTGCTCGAGCGCGGCGCCTGGTCGGTGCCCACGCACGCCGAGGTGATGGAGCTCAACATCCCGGCCATCCACGGCGCGGGCGGCAGCCGCATCTATTTCGTGGACCGCTACAAGGACTTCTCGATCTACGACGTGGACTTCGTGCCCATTCCCTCGGTGGACCAGCACCCGCCGGCCACCGCCGGCATCCATTTCTTCGGCGTCGTGCAGTACATCGGCCCCGAGCGCAGCAACGACTGGATCGCGTTCTACGAAGAGCTCTTCGGCACCGAGCTGATCCCCGACGAACAGCGCTTCGGCATCATGCCCAAGGGCACGCTGCTGCGCACCCCGGCGCTCGACCCGTCGCAGCGCTTCATGCTGCAGCTCATCGAGCCCGAGCTGCACGTGGTGGACGCCGACGAGCGCCTGCAGCGCATTGGCCTGGGCGTGCCCGACGTGCTCGAAGCCGTGAAGGCGCTGCGCGCGCTCGGCGTGGAGTTCGTCGAGACCCAGGCCGCGCACACCGAGCAGCGCGGCGCCATCAGCAAGACCTACCTGGGCTCGGTCGTGTTCGAGCTGGTGCACAGTGAGAAGGAGTGAGGCCATGAGCCCGAACCGCGCTTCCATCGAGGCCATCAGCGGCTTCGGCATGGACACCATCACGCTGGCCGGTCCGCTCGAAGCCAAGCTGGCGGCCATGAAGGCCGCCGGCTTCTCGCAGGTGATGCTCAAAGCCAACGACCTGGTCGGCCACCCCGGCGGCCTGGGCGCGGCCGTGCAGGCCGTGAAGGACAGCGGCCTGCGCGGCACCGGCTTCCAGGTGCTGCGCGACTTCGAGGGCCTCTCGGGCCACCTGCATCACTACAAGGTGGACATCGCCAAGGGCATGCTCGAGATGTGCGCCGCGCTGGGCTGCAAGGTGCTGCTGGCCTGCTCGTCCACCTCGGCGCACGCCTCGCAGGACCTCGACCACATCGCGCGCGACCTGCGCAAGCTCGCCATGCTGGCCATTCCCTTTGGCATCCGCATCGCCTACGAAGGCCTGTCCTGGGGCCGCACGGTCAACGAGTTCACCACCGCGTGGGACGTGGTCTGCCGCGCCGACTGCCCCAACCTCGGCCTGGGCATCGACTCGTTCCACATCTTCGCGGCCAAGACCTCGCTGGAAGAGATCGACTACCTCGACCCGGCCAAGATCTTTCTGGTGCAGCTGGCCGACTTCATGTGGCAGGAGACCAAGACCTTCGAGGAGCGCATGGCCACCGCGCGCACCTTCCGCGTGTTCCCCGGCGAAGGCGTGCACAGCGAGCAGCTGGCCGAACTCGTGCTCAAGCTCGACAAGCTGGGCTACGAGGGCGACTACAGCTTCGAGGTGTTCAACGACGACTACCAGCAGATGCCGCTGCCGGTGGTGGCCGAGCGCGCGCGCCGCTCGGCGCTGTGGCTGGCCGAGGACGTGATGCGCCGCTCGATGCCGCTGCCCAACCAGATGCGCCTGAAAACCCTGCAGGCGTGATCAGCCTCGCCGCAGGCGCACGCCGAGCCAGCCGCACAGCGCGATGAGCGCGATGCCGACCACGGTCCAGACATCGGGCGCGTAGCCGAACACCACCCAGCCCGCCAGCGTGGCGAAGGCGATCTGCGCGTACAGGTAGGGCGTGAGGCGCGAGGCCGGCGCGTGGTGGTAGGCCTGGATCAGCAGGTAGTGGCCCACCGAGCCGAACACCCCGAGCAGGCCGGCAAGCGCCCACAGCGTCCAGTCGGCCATCGGCGCCCAGCCCCAGGGCAGCAGCAGCGAGCAGCAGGCCAGGCCGAGCAGGCCGGTGTAGAAGTGCATGGTGCCCGGGTCTTCGGTGCGCACCATGCGGCTGGTGAGGATCTGGTAGGCCGCGTTCACGAGCACCAGCAGCAGGGGCAGCAGCATGGCGCCGTGAAAATCGCTGCCCTTGGGGCGGATCACGATCATCGCGCCGGCCAGGCCCCCGATCACCAGCGCCCAGGTGAGCGCGGACACCGGTTCGCGCAGCATCAGCGCGGCCAGCAGCGTGACCGCCAGCGGCACCAGCATCATGATGGCGGTGAACTCGCCCACGGGCACGTGGCGCAGGGCCAGGTAGGCCACCACGCTGGAGCCCAGCATCAGCGCGCCGCGGCCGAACTGCCAGCCCGGCGCGCGGGTGTGCAGCAGCGTGCGCCCGCGCTGCGGCCAGAGCAGGGCGGTGGTCATCAGGGTCTGGGTGAGGTAACGCAGCCAGACCGCCATCACCACCGGCACGGCGGGGCCCACGTACTGGGAGGTGGTGTCCAGCAGCGCGAAGCACAGCGTGGCGCAGACCAGCAGCGCGATGCCCAGCGCGGTGCGTTTCGGGGATTGGGTGTCGGGGTTCGTCACGCCGGCTCAGTAGCTCAGCCGGGCCACGGAGCGCAACACCTCGGCCGTGGTGGTGGGCAGGCCGAAGAATTCCAGGTAGGCCGGGATCTGCTCGAACAGCATGTCCGAGCCCACCTGCACCGGGCAGCCGCGCGCCCGCGCGGCCGAGAGGAAGGCCGTCATCTCGGTGCGCATCACCACCTCGCCCACGAAGGTGCGCGCCTCCAGGCGCGACACGTCCATCGGCAGCGGGTCGCCCTCGTTCATGCCCATGGGCGTGGCGTTGACCACCAGGTCCATGCCCGCCGGGTCGTTGCTGCCGGTGCTCACCTCGATGCCCGGGTAGCTGGCCTTCAGGCGCAGGCCCAGGGCGCTGGCCGAGGTGGCGTTCACGTCGTGCAGCGCGATCGCGCCGATGCCCGCGCCGGCCAGCGAGGCCGCGATGGCGCTGCCCACGCCGCCGCTGCCCACCACCAGCACGCGCGCGCCCTGCAGGTTCAGGCCCTTGCGCTGCACGCCGCGCACGAAGCCCGCGCCGTCGAACATGTCGCCCACCAGGCGGCCGTCCTCGGTGCGTTTGACGGCGTTGCACGCACCGGCCACCTTCACCGTGGGCGTGACCTCGTCCATCAGGCCCACCGTGACCACCTTGTGCGGCATGGTGATGAGCGCGCCCCGGATGTTGGTGAGCGTGAAGACCGACTTCAGGAAGGCCGGGTAATCGGGCGTCTGGCAGCCCATGGGCACCACCACCGCGTTCACCCCCACGTGCTCGAAGTAGGGGTTGTAGATCATCGGCGACTTGAAGGTGTGCGTCGGGTAGCCGATGTGGGCGATCAGCCCGGTGGTGCCGTTGATCATGGTCGTCGCGGGGGTCCGTCAGGCCTTCTTGGCGCGCGCGTGGTTCACGGCGGAGCGCAGGCCCATCAGGTAGCTTTCCACGCCGAAACCGGCGATCTGGCCTTGCGCGATCTCGGCCAGCACCGAGTGGTGGCGGAACGTCTCGCGCGCGTGGATGTTGGACATGTGCACTTCGATGATCGGGCAGGGCAGGATGGCCAGCGCGTCGCGGATGCCGTAGCTGTAGTGCGTCCAGGCACCGGCGTTGATCATCACCGCGTCCACCTGGTCGAAGTAGGCCTGGTGGATGCGCTCGCACATCGCGCCCTCGAAGTTGGTCTGGAAGGCCTCCACCTCCACGCCCAGTTCCTTGCCCAGCTCGCTCACCTGCTCGTTGATCTGGTCGAGCGTGATGGTGCCGTACTGCTTGGGGTCGCGCTTGCCGAACATGTTGAGGTTGATGCCGTGCAGCATGAGAACTTTCATCGTCGCTCCAGAAGATGGGATGGTTGAAAAAAGAAAAGGGGTCAGGCCAGTTCGACGACGCGGCCCGTGGTGGCCGCTTCGCCGATGGCTTCGGTGACGCGCAGATTGTCCAGGCCGTCGCGAGCGCTCACCAGTGGTGAGGTTTCGCCGCGCACCACGGCACCGAAATGGTCCATCTGGTGTTGCAGCGGATCGTCGCGCACCAGGCCCACTGTACCCACCTCGAAAGGCTTCCACCACGAGCGGTCTTCGGCGCGCGGGTAGGTCTTGAGCCGCATGGTGGGCACCGAGAGGCTGCCGTCGGTGCCGGCGATCACGTAGCAGTCCTCGTCGGCGTAGCTCGGGTAGGCCTTGTTCTCCTGCGAGGTCTGCTCCCAGCTGCGCGGGCAGGCGGCGGTGTCCGAGAGCATGAAGCTGCCGAGCGCGCCGTTGGTGAAGCGCAGGTTGATGGCCACCGTGTCCTCCACCGCGAAGCCGCGCGTGGCGTGCGACTTGAACGCCTGCACCGCGCCGATGTCGCCGCAGAGCATGCGCAGGTTGTGCACCTCGTGGATCATGTTGAGCAGGATCGGCCCGCCGCCGGGCTCGCGGCGCCAGGGGCTGTCGGCGAAATAGCCCGCGGGTTTGTAGAAGAGGGCGCTGCCCATCACGCTCACCAGCCGGCCCAGCTGGCCCGAGGCCACCACCTGGCGCGCCTTGGCCATGATGGGGCTGTGGGCCCGGTGGTGGCCGATCAACACGGCCGCGCCGCTGTTCTCCACTGCGTCCACCAGCCGCCGGCCTTCGGCGACCGTGGTGGCGATGGGTTTTTCCACCAGCACCGGCATACCTTCGGCCAAGCATTGCAAGGCCTGGGGCACGTGCAGCGCGTTGGGCGTGGCCAGCACCAGGCCGTCGGGCCGGTGCTCGCTGGCCAGCAAGGCCTCGATGGACGGGTAGAGCGGCACGCCCGCTTGCCGCGCCACGGCCTGCGCGGCCGGCGAAGGATCGACCACCGCGCTCAGGGTGCAGCCCGCGCTGGCCCGCGCCACGCCCATGTGGGCCTGGCCGATGTAGCCGGCGCCGGCCACGGCGATGCGGGTCTTGCTCATGACGGAGCGGCGTGCGTTGCGTTTATTTGCCGCGCACCTTGGCCAGCTCGGCCTGCAGGCTCTGAACGGTGTCCTGGCCCACGGTCACGGCGAACTTGGCGATCACCGGGCGCAGCTTGTCGCGCAGCTTGTCGGTCTCGGCGGCCGACAGCTCGGTCACCTGCATGCCGCTTTTCTTCATGTTGTCCAGCGCCACCGCCACCTGGCCGCGCGCCTGCTCGCGCTGGTACTTGGCCGATTCCTGCGCCGCGTCGGCCACGATCTTCTTCTGCGCCGCGTCCAGGTTGTCCCAGAACTTCTTGCTGATGATCACCGACTGCGGGTTGTACTGGTGGTTGCTCAGCACCACGTGCTTCTGCACCTCGTAGAACTTGTTGGCGTTGATCACCGTGAGCGGGTTCTCCTGGCCGTCGATCGCCTTCTGTTCCAGCGCCGCGTACACCTCGGGGAAGGGCAGGGGCGTGGGGTTGGCGCCCAGGGCCTTGACCCAGTCCACGTTGATCGGGTTGGGGATCACGCGCAGCTTCAGACCCTCCAGATCTTCCAGCTTGGTGATGGGGCGCTTGCTGTTGGTGATGTTGCGAAAACCCAGCTCGTAGTACGCCAGGCCGATCAGGCCTTTTTCCTGCAGCTTGTCGTGCAGCTTCTTGCCGAAGGGGCCGTCGACCACGGCGTCGGCCTCCTTCGAGTTGGCGAACATGAAGGGGAAGTCGTAGATCGCGAATTCCTTGACCTGGCTGGCGAAGATGCCCGAGTTCATCGAGGCCATCTCCAGCGTGCCGCCCTGGATGGCCGACACATTGGCCTGGTCGCTGCCGAGCGTGCCGCCGGGGAAGAGGTTGACCTTCATCTTGCCGCCGGACTTGGCCGCCACCAGCTCGGCGAATTTCTCCATGCCCATCACGATCGGGTGGCCCTTGGGGTTCTGGGTCGCGAACTTGATGGTCTTGTCCTGCGCGTGCACGGCGCCGAAGGCGGTCATCGCGAGGGCGGCGACCAGGGTCTTGAGCATCAGGCGTTTCATGTTGTCTCCAAAGAAATGAGGGCAGTGCGCTGGCATCCGGGGAACCTCGGCCCGCGGCGCACCGCGCACAGGCCGGGTGTGGAAAGGGAAGCTCAGTTGCCGATCAGCCAGCGCGCCGGCACCATGACCAGCGAGGGGAACAGCACCAGCAGGAACATCACCGCGAACTGCATCAGCATGAAGGGCATCACGCCGCGCGTCACGTCGTCCATGCGCATGCGGCCCACGCCGGCCACGGTGTTGAGCACGGTGCCCACCGGGGGCGTCACCAGGCCGATGGAGTTGTTGATGATGAACAGCACGCCGAAATACACCGGGTCGATGCCGGCGGCCTTCACGATGGGCATCAGCACCGGCGTGAGGATCAGGATGGTGGGCGTCATGTCCATCGCCGTGCCCACGGCGATCACCAGCAGCATGATGGCGAACATCAGCAGCGTGGGGTTGTCCAGCAGCGGCTGCAGCAGCGTGACGATCTGGTCCGGCAGCTGCGCCACCGTGATCAGCCAGGCCGAGACCATGGCCGCGGCCACCAGGAACATGATCACCGCCGTGGTCTTGGCCGCGTTCAGAAACACCTCGTAGAGCTGCTTGAGCGTGAGTTCGCGGTAGATCACGCCGGCCACGAAGAGGGCGTACACGGCGGCCACCACGGCCGCTTCGGTCGGCGTGAACACGCCCATGCGCAGGCCCACCAGAATGATCAGCGGCAGCATCAGCGCCCAGCCCGCGCTGCGCATGGCGCTGAGCACCTCGCCGGCCGACTTGCGCGGCGGCGGCTCCAGCTTTTCGCGCCGCGTGCTCCACCACCAGGTGGCCCACAGGCCGGCGGCCAGCAGGATGCCGGGGAAGATGCCGGCCAGGAACAGCTTGGAGATCGACACGTTGGCCGCCACGCCGAAGATCACGAAACCGATCGAGGGCGGGATGATGGGGCCGATCACGCCGCAGGCCGCGATCAGGCCGCCGCTGCGCGCCTTGTCGTGGCCGGCCTTCACCATCATTGGCAGCAGCAGGGCCGTCAACGCGGCCGCGTCGGCCACGGCCGAGCCCGAGAGCGCCGACAGCAGGCAGGCCGCGACGATGGTCACGTAGCCCAGGCCACCGCGCACATGGCCCACCAGCGCCATCGCGAAGTTCACGATGCGCTTGGACAGGCCGCCGGTGTTCATGATCTCGCCGGCCAGCATGAAGAAAGGCACGGCCAGCAGGGGGAAGCTGTTGGAACCCTCGATCAGGTTCTGCGCGAGGATCTGCGCATCGAACATGCCCAGGTGCCACATCAGGGCCACGCCGCTGAGCAGCAGCGCGAAGGAAATGGGAATGCCGATGGCCATGGCGGCCAGCAGAGCACCGAGGAAGATGGCGATGGTCATGGCGGTCTTCCGGTGCGTTCAGGCTTGGGGGTTGCCGGGAGGCGGCACGTCTTCGGATTCGCGGATGCCGATCAGCTCGTCCTCGCTCATCCGGCCCGCCAGCAGGCGCCACAGGTTCAGCAGCAGGATGGGCGCGGCCAGCAGGGCGAACACCATGCCGCTGGCGTAGAAATACGCCATCGAGGTCTCCATCACCGCGCTGGTGGAGTCCCAGTTGATCTTCACCTGTTCCCACGCGCCCTGGTAGATCAGCCAGCACACGTACAGCATCAGCGCCAAGCTCGCGGCCAGGCACAGCTTGCGGCCCAGCACCGGCAGGCGCGAGATCAGCGAGTCGGTGCCGAGGTGGGCGCGCTCGTTGAGCGCCACCACGGCGCCCAGGAAGGTCATCCACACGAACAGCCAGCGCGACAGCTCTTCGGAGAGGGTGATGCCCGAGTTGAAGCCATAGCGCATCAGCACGTTGCCGAACACCATGACCACCATGAGGGCGAGGAACAGCACCATCAGCCAGGCCAGCAGCCGGCAGTAGGTGTTGATGAGGTTCTGGATCACGCAGGTCTCCTGGGTTTGTTCCGTTCGAATTGGTAATGTACGAACTGGTTAGTTTTCCACGAATCGGGGATTACCCTAGGTCGGCGCACCGGCCGTCGGGTCGTGAAAAACAAGGCCCCGGGAGGGTGGTGCGTCAGGCGCGCACGTAGCGCAACACCATCTCGGCGATGGCGTCGCGGCGCGCGGCCGCGATCTTCGGGTCGCTCAGGTCGCGCTTGAAGATCAGGCCGAAGGTGTGGCGGTTGGACACATTGAAGAAGGTGAGCGCCGAGATCGAGGCGTGGATGTCGATTGCATCGAGCCCGGGGCGGAACACGCCCGAGGCCACGCCGCGTTCGTAGAGCCGGCGGATCGCCGAGATCGCCGGCACATTGAGCTGCTGGATGCTCTGGCTCTGCGCCAGGAACTGGCCCCGGTTCATGTTTTCCGAGATCACCAGCCGGATGTAGTTCTCGTGGCTGAAGTGGTGGTCGAAGGTGAACTCCACCAGCTTGCGCAGCGCGGCCTCGGGCTCGAGGTCTTCCAGGTGCTGCTGGCTCTCGATCTCCCGCATGCGCCGGTACGACTCCTCCAGCACGGCCAGGTACAGGCCCTCCTTGCTCTGGAAGTAGTAATAGATCATGCGCTTGCTGGTCTGCGTGGCGGCCGCGATCTCGTCGATGCGCGCCCCCGCCAGGCCCTTTTCGGCAAACTCCGCCATGGCCACCTCGAGGATGTTGGCCATGGTCCGCTCCGGGTCGTTGGTGCGGGTGGTTTCCTTGGCAGGCGCCACGCTTCGCGCGGCCCGCCGCTTGGAATGTACCGTTTCGTTCATTTGCGCAGTATAGGCCGGAGGGCCCCTGCTGCGGGCGTTTCAGGGCACCGGCGGGTTGCGCCGCAGCGGGTTGAAACCCGTCACCAGCGCCGAAGCCAGCAGCACCAGCGCGCCGCCCACGAAGATGCCCGACGACAGCTCTTCGCCCAGGAACAGGTGGCCCCAGGTCACGCCGAACACCGGGATCAGGAACACCGGGCTCATCGCCGCCACCGGCGTCACGTGGCGGATGATGCGCAGGTGCGCCCAGTAGGCCAGGCCCGAGGTGACCACGCCCATCACCAGCACCGCCGCCATGCCCGTGGGCGTGAACGTGGCTTGCGGCCAGGCCCAGAGCGCGCCCGGCAACACCAGCACCATCGCGCCCGCGTGGATGCCCGCCGCGATCGCCAGCGGCTGCATGCGCGTGGTGGCGCGCTTCATGAGCGGCGTGGAGCAGCCGTAACACGCGGCCGCCAGCACGCAGGCCAGGGCCGCCGCGATCGTGGCCGCGTCAGGCCGCACCGGGCCGAGCCGCACGATCAGGCCCACGCCGATGAAGCCGCACACGCAACCCAGCAGCTTGCGCGCCGTGAGCGTGTCTTCCTTGAACCAGCTCGAGGCGAGGGTGCCGAACAGCACCGCCGTGGTGTTGAGCAGCGCGCTGTAACCCGCCGGCAACCGCAGCCCGGCCCAGGCGTACAGCAGAAAGGGCACGGCCACCGACAGCCCACCCATCAACAGCAGCTCGCGCCAGTAGCGCCACGGCCATTGCTGCTTCAGGCCCCGCATGATCAGCGCCAGCGTGAGCCCGGCCAGCGCCACGCGGCAACCTGCCAGCACCAGCGGCCCCATCTCGGGCACCGCCACGCGGATGAACAGGAACGACGCGCCCCAGAGCGCCGATAGGCCGACCAGTTGCAGGAAGTGGCGGGATTTCAAACCAGCGGCACGGTGAGCTGCCGCACCACGGGCTGGGTGTCGGGGCGCACGCCGCGCCACCACAGAAACGCTTCGGCCGCCTGCTCCACCAGCATGCCCACGCCGTCGGCCACGCGCTCCACGCCCGCGGCCTTGGCCTGCCGCAGGAAGGGCGTGAGGCCCTTGCCGTAGACCATGTCGTAGGCCAGCGCGCCCGGGGCGAACAGGCCGTCCGGCAGCGGCAGCGCCTCCTGCGAAAGCCCGGTGGACGTGGCGTTGATCACAACGTCGAAACTCTGGCCCAGCAGCGTGTCGTAGCCGCCGGTCTGCAGCGGCACATGGGCCGCGAAATCGTGCCGCAGCGCGTGCGCCTTCTCGGGCGTGCGGTTCGCCACCGACAGCAGCGCCGGCTGCTCCGCCGCGATCGGCAGCAGCGCGCCCCGCGTGGCGCCGCCCGCGCCCAGCAGCAGCACGCGCTTGCCCTGGAGCGGCACGCCCAGGTTGCGCTGCAGGTCGTTCACCAGGCCGACGCCGTCGAAGTTGTCCGCCAGGATGCGATCGCCCTCGAACTTCAGGCAGTTCGCCGCGCCGGCCAGCCGCGCGCGCTCGCTCGGCTCCGTGGCGATCTCGAACGCCTGCAGCTTGAACGGCAGGCTCACGTTCAGCCCACGCCCGCCGCTCGCCCGAAAACCCAGCACCGTGTCCGCGAAACCGTCCAGCGGCGTCTCGATGGCGGTGTAGCCCAGGTCCTGCCCCGTGCTCTGGGCGAACTGGGTGTGGATCAGCGGCGATTTGCTGTGGCCAATGGGGTGGCCGAGAACGGCGTAGCGGTCGGTCATAAAGCGGGGAGTGGGGCAGGCCGGGGTTGAGAAAGCAACATTGTGGCGCAAGCCCCTGGGCCGGCCACGGGCATGGCCCCCGGCCTACCATGGCGGCCATGAACACCACCCCCCTCAAGATCGATTTCGTGTCCGACGTCTCGTGCCCCTGGTGCGCCGTGGGCCTGGGCGCGCTCGAAGAAGCGCTGCAGAAACTGCAGGGCGACGTGTCGGCCGAACTGCACTTCCAGCCCTTCGAGCTCAACCCCAAGATGGGCCCCGAAGGCCAGGACATCGGCGAACACCTCGCCGAGAAATACGGCTCCACGCCCGAGCAGCAGGCGCAGATCCGCAACACCATCCGCGCGCGTGGCGCCGAAGTGGGCTTCGCCTTCAACCCCGAAGGCCGGGGCCGCATCTGGAACACCTTCGACGCCCACCGCCTGCTGCACTGGGCCGGCGAAGAAGGCGCGCCCGGCCAGCAACACGCGCTCAAGAAAGCGCTCATGGCCGCCTGCCACACCCGCAGCGAAGCCATGGGCCACCACGACGTGCTGCTCGGCTGCGTGCGCGAAGCCGGGCTGGACGAAGCGCGGGCCAAAGCCATCCTCGCCAGCGACGAATTCGCGCAAGACGTGCGCGAGCGCGAAGCCTTCTACACCAGCCACGGCATCCACTCCGTGCCCGCCGTCATCATCAACGACAAGCACCTCATCTCCGGCGGCCAGCCGGCGGCGGTGTTCGAACAGGCGCTGCGGCAGATCGCGGCCGAGTGAGCCGGGGCTTCAGTACAGCCTGATCGCCACGTCGAAATGCCAGGTGCGGCGGATCTCCACCACGTCGTACTGCCGCGACAGCGCGGGTGAAAACGCCGGGTAGTTCGCCAGGCTCTGGATGATGCGCGGGATCGCCTCGTCGATCGCCGCCACACCGCTGGTGCGCACGAAGGTGACCGACTCCACCGAGCCATCGGCGCGGATCGCCACCGTCACCACCGGGTTGGTGTGCGGCTGCTTCACCGCCTCGCGCACCAGCTCGAAGGTGTTGCTGTTCAGCTGGATCTTGCGCGCCCAGGCCTCGGCGTAGCGCACCAGCTCCTCGTTGTTGTCCACCAGCCCGAACAGGCGGCCCCGGCGCAGCGGGCTCCCCTGCGGGTCGCGCAGCGCCGCCGCATCGGCCGCGTCGCGCCGGGCGCGTTCCTCGTCCAGCTGCCGGCCGATCACGCGCAACCGCTCTTCGCGCTTGGCCTCGTGCTCCGCGCGCTCGGCCGCCAGGCGCGCGGCCTCGGTGCGGGCGCCGTCCTGAGCGGCCGCCTGCTGCGCCGCTGCCTGCTGGGCAGCGGCGGCTTGTTGTTGCGCGGCGGCCTGCGCCGCAGCCGCCTGGCGTTCGCCTTCCTGCCGCGCAGCCTCGGCCGCCCGGGCTGCGCCTTCCTGCCGAGCGGCTTCCTGGGCCGCCGCCTGTTGCGCGGCAGCCGCTTGCGCCGCAGTAGCAGCTGCTGCTGCTGCCTGCTGCGCTGCCGCTTGTTGAGCTGCGGCCTGCTGTGCCGCTGCTTGTTGCGCGGCCGCTTGCTGGGCAGCCGCCTGTGCCGCCGCCGCTTGCCGTTCGGCATCGAGCCGCGCGGCCTCGGCCCGGGCGGCTTCCTGGCGGGCGGCTTCTTGCGCGGCCAATTGCTGCGCGGCAGCGCGCTGCGCCGCCGCTTGCCGCTCCGCCTCCAGCCGGGCGGCTTCGAGGCGGGCCGCCTCCTGCCGAGCGGCCTCTTGCTGGGCCGCCGCTGCTGCCGCCTGCTGCGCCGCCAACTGGCGTTCGGCTTCCAGTCGCGCTGCCTCCACACGGGCCGCTTCCACCCGAGCGGCTTCCTGCCGAGCCGCCTCCTGCTGGGCTTGGGCTGCAGCAGCCGCCGCCTGCTGCGCTGCCGCGCGTTGGGCTGCGGCCTGCCGCTCGGTCTCCAGGCGCGCGGCCTCGGCCCGCGCTGCTTCCTGGCGGGCGATCTCTTCGCGCCGCTGGGCCTCTTGCTGAGCCGCAACCTGTTGTTGTTGTTGTTGTTGCTGCGCGGCTTCCCGCTGCGCTGCGGCTTGGCGCTCGGCCGCCTGCCGCGCCGCCTCAGCCCGGGCGCTCTCCTGGCGAGCGGCTTCCTGCCGTGCGGCCTCTTGCTGGGCCGCTGCCGCCGCCCGCGCAGCCGCCGCCTGCCGCTCGGCGGCCTCGCGCCTGGCGGCTTCGGCCTGTTGTGCTGCGGCTTCGCGGCGCGCGGCCTCTTCGCGGGCCGTGGCCTGGCGCTCGGCCTCCTGGCGTTCCACCTCCAGCCGCGCGATTTCCACGCGCGCCGCTTCGCGCTCGGCTTCCTGCCGGGTCGCTTCCTCCTGGCGCGCAACGGCTTCCGCGCGCTCGGCCTCCAGGCGCGCCATCTCGAAGCGCTTCGCTTCCTGGCGCTCAGCTTCCTGCCGTTGCTGCTGCTGCAGTTGCTGGGCTTCCTGCTCGGCGCGCTCGCGCAAGGCCCGCTCGGCGGCGGCAGCCTGTTCCCGCTGCGCCCGTTGCTCGCGGTCGATCTCCGCCGCGTCGCGCGGCGGTGGCATCGCGGCCTCCATGCTCGGGGGCGTGGGCGCGGCCGCTGCCACCACGGCGGGCGCCGGCACCGGGGCCGGGGGTGGTGATGCCGGAGCCACCGGCGCAGGGGCTGGCGGAGGCGCAGCCGCCACCGGTGCCGCCGCAGCGGGGGTGGGCGCGGGTTGCGTGGGTGCGGCGGCGGCCAGGATTTCAGGGGCGGGCACGGCCGGTGGCGGTGCCTCGGCCTCGGCCGCCGGGGCGGCCGGTTGCGCCACGGCGGGCGCGGGCGTGCTGCTGCGCGCCGGGGCACCGCCCGCCATGGGCTGCCCGCTGGGGGCTTGCGCCTGCGGGGGCGCCACGGGCGCGGGTGTGGCCGGCGTGGGCGCGCCGCCCGGCTGCGCCGGCCCCAGCACCACATGCAGCACCGGCACCTCGGCCCGCCGCTCCTGCCAGGGGAAGCCGAAACCCGGCAAGCCCATGCCCTGGCCGCCAAAGGTCAGGCTCAGCAGCAGGGCGTGAAAGATCAGGGAGAACGTCAGCGCCAGCGTCATGCGCCGGCGTTCGGGGTCCATGCCCGCCCACGGGCCACGGGCGGTGGTTTCCGTGGCCAGCGACGGTCCCGCCGGCATCGGGCGGGAAGAGGGGGGTGGCGCGGACATGAGGCCGATTGTCGTATCCAAACCGGTCGCCCCGGGGCGACGTATCTCACGCTTCCCCCGCCAGCGACACCAGCGAGCCTCTGCGAACCCGCCCGCCTAGTGGCTGCGAGGCGCCTTCGCCGGCCAGTAATGCCGAACACGATGGAGCTCGGCGGCGCAGGCGTAGATCGCGTTGATGGAGTCGCCCAGCGTCTTGGCCTGCCGCCGCATCTCGGCCTTGAGCGAGCGCCGCATTGCGTCGATCTGCTCGGGCGGGGCAAAGGTTTTCACCGTGTCTTCGGCGCTTTCGGGCGCCACGGCGGTGTCCAGCGAGATGCTCGCCTCCAGCGTCGTGGACAACTGCGTGAGCTGCTCCAGGCCTTGCTCGGCCAGCATGAGGATGTGAGGGGTGAGGGACGCGACGCGTTCGGACTTGAGCGGGCGGGCAGTTTTGGGTGGCCTGCCTGATTTGGATTTGACGGCTTGCTTGGGCGATTTCATGTTCCTCCGGGGTCGGGTGGGCCACGCTTTCAAGGTTGTTCAGAGACACATTTGACGTGTGGCACTGAAGGACGAAAGGCAGAGCGAGGATGGCAAATCGCCATTTCTTTATCTACGGAGTTTGCTTCTCACATACATGACGTATGCGAGAGACTGGCCGAAAGAAGCGGCGCTTGCTTGGCATTGGTGGCGTGCGTGCGAAGGCTAAACTTCTGCTATCGGCAAGGAGCAGCCTTTCAAATTGTCTGGATTTCACGTTCTATGAACGCACGTCGTATACACGCTCAAATGAGGGAGAAGTTTCCAAACATCGACCTCGCCCAACTGAATTGGACGAACGTCGTAGATGAGATGGGCCGCCTCCGTCAGGACGACGCTTTGCCCGTAGTCGTGCATCGGTTCGAAAGCCGAGGCATCCAGGAAGTCTTGGTCGAAGTGCACCGCAAGTTGGGCAGCATGGTGGCAACCGCCGACCTCGTCGGGTACCTTTCTGAACATCATGGCAAGGGCGAGATTCGAATGGCCGACCGCACGTTTTCGGTGTTCGCGCTTCTCGCCGTCAATGGCGTGGCAACCAGTTGGGTGACTGCCTCTGCGTAGGTCTGCTATGGGCAATGGCGAACTTCCGCTGTGGGCCCGAAGCGGAAGTTCGGCTGCAGTTCTCCAGCGACTTCTACCAGCCCTTTTCCGACCACGTATCGGGTAACGGAAGCGGCGTATATAGCCCACGAGCTGCCCGTGCGCGCGCGGGTTCCAGTAGCGCTGGAAGGCGGCGACTCGCCTCCTCACTGAGTGCGGCCACCGATGCAACCATGTTCGCCAGTTCCACCGCAGTGAGCTCAAATTGGTGGGGCGCGTCTGGAACAATGCTGCGGATTCGGGCATCCGCGTCGTACTTTATGCCGCGAGCAGATGCCGAATTTGCAACGCCTTTGAAGCACACGGCGAGATTTATGTAGAACACCCAGGGTTCTTCACCGGAGTTCCAAGTGCTGCCCTGTATCTGGAGCATCTCCACGTAGTCATTCCGTTCGATGCTGAACGTATTCCCGGATTTTCTGAAACCGCGTTCTTTCAGTGCAGCTCGATGAAGCTCCGATGCAAACGCTTTTCCCAACTCGCGGACCGACATGCATTGCTCCACTGAGTGGCCGCTTCTGGCCGATGCACGTCATCGTAGCCGAGGCGCGAATGGGCCCACTGCAGACACCGCGAAGGCCAATCTACGCGGTGTGCAGGTCACTCTTGGCGGGGCGCCAATACCAGAACAAGGCAACTTCATTGATGGATGGGTTCAGGCCGCTGTAGAGCAAAGCATCGTGGCCGCCAAGCTCGAAGCCACCCTGTTCATAAAGCCGGCACGCCGGCAGGTTCGTGTTCTGCGTCTCCAGCATGACGCCTGCAAGACCCAGTTCGAGGGCACGGGCTTGGGCATGGTGGACCAAGCGCTGACCGATGCCCTGACGGCGGAACGCTGCGCCGACGACAAGATCGTGGATGTACAGGTATCCATTCCAGTGCGGCCCGCATTGCAGTTCGCCGGCGACTTCGCTTCCTAGTAGAGCGACGTGATGCTCTGCATCTGCAGATGATTCAGACGCCGGGTAGGTCTTGGTGAAGGGCTGGACCGGGATGGCTTCGAGCACGGTGCTGGACGCCGACAAGCTGACTCTGGCCACGCGCTCCACCAAGAAGCTTCGATCCGCCGCACGCCAGCGAGGCGCGTCCGCAGGGGCGATTCGGAGGATTTCCAACACGAGGTGTTCTTTGGTGACGGATCAGCCGGCGCGCGACTGCACCTCTTTGCGCAGCCGCTCTTCCTGCTCACGCAGTTCGGGTGTCAGCGCATCGCCAAAATCCTCGGCCGAGAAGATTTGCCGGATCTCGATTTCGGAATCCGTGCGCATGGGGTTGGGGCACTTCTTCACCCATTCGATCGCGTCCTGCAGCGAACTGCACCTCCAGATCCAGAAGCCGGCGACCAGCTCCTTGGTTTCCGGGAACGGCCCGTCGATCACCCGCCGGTCCTTGCCCGAGAACGCGACCCGGGCGCCTCGAGAACTTGGGTGGAGGCCTTCGCCGGCCTCCATGACGCCGGCCTTGACCAGCTCCTCGTTGAACGCGCCCATCTCGGCGAACTCCTCTTGTGTGGGCATCACACCGGCTTCGCTGTCTTTCGTGGCTTTCACCATCACCATGAATCGCATCTTGATCTCCTTGGGTTGATCGGGGCGGCCATCCGCCCGCCTCAGTACGACGATTTAGGCCGCGCCATTTCGACAGCCTGCGTGAATATGACCCGCGTCACTTTACGCCGCGCGCGGGGTGCCTGAAAATTCCCGCCGGGCTTTTCGGCCATCCGTACTTTCCATCGAAGAAGAGAGAACCTCATGCTGTCCGCCGCTGCGATCACGCGTCTGTCCCTGTCTGGCCTGCTGGCGCTGGCGCCTTGGGCGGTTGGCGCGCAAGTGGCATCGCAGATAGGGGCGGCGCGGGCGGCGGCCCTGGCTGATCAGCCCGACGATGCGGCTGGCCTGTCACCGATGCCGATGGGCGCGGGGGGCATGGCGCCGATGCCGCGAAACGTGAAGAAGCTGGGCGATGGCGAACTCAGCTGCGCGCAGATTTATGCGGAAACCCAGGTGCTGGAGAAGACTAGCCAGGAGCGGGGGGCCGAGGCCGAGCAGGCGCAGGCGGCCATGATGGCCAGCCAGAACGAGATGATGAAACAGGCCAGCGGCGGCATGGGCGGCGGCGTGGGTTCGTCGGTGGGCAGCAGCCTGCTCAGCCTGATTCCCGGCGGCGGTCAGATCCAGAGCTTCGCCATGCAGGCCGCTGCCGACGCCCGCCGCGCGAGCATGCAGGACAGTGTGGAGAAGATGATGCAGGTGCAGACCCGCCTGGTGAACGCGGAGCAGGCCCGCGAGCTGGCGCAGGCGCGCAGCGAGCACCTGACCGACTTGTTCCTCAAGAAGGGCTGCAAGTTGTCCGAGGTGAAGTCTGCCGGCGCAGCGCCCTGACGGGCGAAGAGCCTCGACGCTTCGTCAATCCTGTCGGTGCGGCAGCAGCAGCGCATCGAGCGACCAGCGCCCCGCGCCGCGCCCGAGCAGATAGAGCAGCGGCACGGCCCAGGTCAGGTGGGTGGGCCAGGCGGCTGGATACACCAGAAACTGGATGACGGCGGTCATGCCCAACAGCGCGGCGGCCGACAGCCGGGTGGCCAAGCCGAGCACGAGCAGGACGGGGAACAGGTGTTCGGCGCTGGTGGCGAGGTAGGCCGCCCACTCCGGGGGAATCAGGGGCAGCGCGTAGTCTTCCCTGAACAGCAGGAAGGTGGTGTCGGTGAGGCTGAACCAGCCTTCGACCTTGGTGCGGCCGGAGAGCCAGAAGATGCCGGCGATGCCGAGGCGGCTGGCCAGGGCGATGAGGTCGTGCGAGATCCAGCGCTCAAGCCAGAGGCGAATGGATTCGGTGGCGTGGGTCGTGCGTGCAAGGGTGTTCATGGTGCAACCGCCGTGAAGGCGCCGTGGGTGATGAGCTGGCCCAGCGTGGCGGCGAGGTCCAGGCCGGGTTCGGCCGCCAGGGCACGGGCGGCAGCGTCGGGGATGGGTTGGCCCTGGGCGCAGGCGTCGAGCAGCGCGCAGGCGCCCAGGCCGATCTCGTGGGCCAGCACCGTGCCCTGGGGACGCGTGAGCAGCGTGTGCTGGCCGTGCCAGTGGGGTGGGTTGGGGTCGGGCAGGGCTTCGCGTGCGGCGCGCCAGAGGCTTAGAGCGGGCCATTCGGTGCACACGTGCCAGCGCGCGGCGGGGTGGGGCACGAGCACGCTGTGGGGCAGGGTGGTGGCGTCCAGTGCCGTCAGTGCCGCAAGCGGCAGCGTGGGCGCGTCGGCGGCCGTGTGGCACTGGTTCCACAATGCGTCGAGCCGCGCCACCTCGGGCAGCCAGGGCCATTCGCCTGCGGGGAGCGCGCGCGCCAGGTGCTGCGGAAAGCCTTCGCCGTAGCTCGCGAGGCAACCGGCCCGCGGCGGGTGTTCGCGCGCGTGCGCCAGCGCCACGGCGGCCAGCCAGTCGTCACCGGTCAGCCGGCGCACGGCGGGGTGGAGCGCGAGCAGGCTGTCCACGCAGGCTTTGAGCACGGTGTTGCGGTAGACCATGAAGCCGGGCTGGCGGGCCAGCGCGGGTGAAGCGGGCTCATCGCTCGACCACAGGTCGTGCCAGAACGCGGTCTGAAAGTCGGCGTGGTTCATGCCATCACCTCGCCGAACCGGCTCAGTTGGGCATGGGCGCGGTCGCGCTCGGCCATCAGCACGTCGAAGGCGGGCAGGTTGCCGTCGCGCTCGATCAGCGTGGGCCTGGGGCCGATGCGTTCGATGAGGTGTTCATGGAGCCGCCACACCGGTTCGGCCACGGGCGCGTCGTGGCCGTCGATGAGCAGGCCTGCGCCGAGCGCCGGGTCTTCGTGGTGGCCGGCGAGGTGAATTTCCATCACGGCGTCGGCCGGCAGGCGGTCCAGCGCGTCCAGCGGGTCGGTGCCGATGTTGTGCGCCGAGACGAAGAGGTTGTTCACGTCCACCAGCAAGCCACAGCCGGTGCGGCGCACCAGCTCCAGCAGGAAGTCGGGCTCGTCCCAGTCGTGGCTTTGCAGGTGCAGGTAGTGGGATGGGTTCTCGATCGCGATGCGGCGCTGCAGGGCGTCCTGCACCCGCTCGATGTTCGCGGCCGTCTGGCGCAGCGCTTCGTGGGTGCGCACGAAGGGCAGCAGGTCGGGCGCGTAGTGGGCCCCCAGCCTGCTCCAGGCGAGGTGTTCGGACACGAGCGCCGGTTGCAGCCGACGCACCAGTGCCGCCAGCCGCGACAGGTGGCCGCTGTCGGGCGGCTCGTGGCCAGCCAGCGAGAGCGAGACGCCGTGCAGCGCCACCGGGTGGTGTGCGCGCACGGCCTCCAGCCATGCCAGGCGCGGGCCGCCGTCCACCAGGTGGTTTTCGGCATGCACTTCGAACCACAGGCCCGCTGCCCGCGTGCCGCAGGCGGCATTGACGTGCTCGGGCTTGAGGCCGAGACCGGCGCTCAGGTCCATGGGGTGTTCAGCCCTTGACGGGTTGCAGCGCCCCCATGCCGGTGGGCGTCTTGATGCCCACGCAGGTGCCGGCGGGCACATACTTCCAGGCGTTCCCCTGGTAGTCCATCTTGGAGGTGCCCGCACACGTGGTGCCGGGGCCGGCCGCGCAATCGTTCTTGCCGGCCATCGCCACGCCATAGCAGCGTTCCTTGGCGCTGGCGGCGTTCTTGGTGTCGGGCATGTTGGACTGTGCGAGCGCGGCGCCGGTGGTGAGGGCGGCCAGCGTGGCCAGGGTGAGGGTCAGTTGCGAGGTGTTCATGAAAGGCTCCTTTGTGTAGGGCCGCGCCAACCAGTTGGTGCGTACCGATGGCTATTTCGTCGCCGCCGCTGCGCTGGTTACAGGCCCGCCGCAGAATCGATCGGCTTTTTTATTTCGGCCTGTCTGTAACCTTTTCGCGCCATGACACGAATAGCTGACGTGACCGCGACAGAACACGAATTGCACGGACTCTTTGTGGCGGGGCTGGACGGCGATGGCGCCGCCTACCACCGTTTCCTGCAGCGCCTGGCGGCGTTGCTGCGCGGCTATTTCCGGCGCCGCCTGCAGCAGCTGCCGGACGAGGTGGAAGACCTGGTGCAGGAGACCTTGATGGCCGTGCACGCCCAGCGCCAGACCTACCGCCGGGGCGAGCCGCTGACGGCGTGGGTGCATGCACTGGCCCGCTACAAGCTGGTGGATTTGTGGCGACGGCGCGCCCGCCACGAGGCGTTCAACGATCCCCTGGACGATGAGCTGGACGTGTTTGCGCAGTCAGACAGCGAGGCGGGTGAGGCGCGGCGCGATCTGGGCCGCTTGCTCGAGCAATTGCCGGATCACCAGCGGTTGCCCATCCAGCACACCAAGCTCGATGGCCTGTCGGTCGCCGAGGCGGCCCGGCTCACGGGCATGAGTGAGTCCGCCGTCAAAGTGGGGGTGCACCGGGGCATCAAGGCGCTGGCGCGCCAATGGAAAGGACAAGCATGAAAACCGACGATCTGATGAATCTCCTGGCCACCGGCGCCACCCCTGTGCCCCGGCATGCGGGTGAGCGCCGTTTTGCGCTCGCGCTGGGTCTGGGGCTGGTGTGTGCGCTGGCCTGGGTGCACCTGATGTACGGCGTGCGCAGCGACCTGGGCGAGGTCTGGGCCACGCCGGCGTTCGGGGTCAAGCTGGCGATGCCGCTGGCCGTGGCGGTCAGTGGCCTGGTGGTCGTGTTCCTGCTGGGCCACCCGGGCGCGCGCGTGCGCGGCTGGGCGTGGGGGCTGTGGCTGCCCGTGGCGTTGTTGTGGGCCTGGGCGATGCTGGTGCTGGCGCAGGCGGCCCCCGGCACGCGGGCGGCGTTGGTGCTGGGCGAGACCTGGCGCTACTGCGTGTTCAACGTGATGGCCACGGCCTTGCCGGTGGGGGTCGCGCTGTTCTGGGCCCTGAGGGGTCTGGCGCCCACGCGCCCCTTGCTGACGGGGGCCGCGGCGGGTTGGCTGGCGGGTGCCGTGGGTGCCGCGGTGTATGCCCTGCATTGCCCTGAGATGCAGGCACCCTTTCTCGCCGCCTGGTACGTGCTGGGTATGGCGGCGTGCGCGTTGTTGGGCGCGCTGGCCGGGTGGCGTTGGCTGCGCTGGTAGGCCACGAAGGCGACCGCCGCGATCAAGCCCTTTCCCGTTTGTCCAGCGCCCGCTCGATGAAGTGCCGCTTCACCCGCGTCCTGGGCACCGGGTCGCGCAGGTGGGCGAACCAGGCGCGCACGTCTTCGTCCAGCCCGATGCCGTGCATGTAGTTGTAGATGGCCTTGCGCAGGCCGATGCCGAGCGCGTCGTGGTCCACGCCGGTGGGGTCGATGAAGCCGATGTCGTTCTTGGCGAAGGTCACTTCGGGCAGGGGCACCAGTTCGATGCCATACGCGGCCGGGTCCAGCCCCACGGGCGAATGCACGGTGCACGAGAAGCGGTGGAAGAAGCCGCTCTGGATGCAGCCGTTCTCGAACAGCTGGCGCACATATTCGAGCGAGTCCACGGTGTCCTGCACGGTCTGCGTGGGAAAGCCGTACATGAGGTAGGCGTGCACGAGGATGCCCGCGTCTGAAAACCCCTTGGTGACGCGCGCGACCTGCTCGACGGACACGCCCTTTTTCATGAGGGTGAGCAGCCGGTCGCTGGCCACTTCGAGCCCGCCGCTCATGGCGATGCAGCCACTGTCGGCGAGCAGTTGGCAGAGTTCGGGGCTGAAGGTTTTTTCGAAGCGGATGTTGCCCCACCACGAGACGGGCAGTTGCCGGCGCAGCAGCTCGTCGGCCAGCGCTTTGAGGGCCTTGGGCGGTGCGGCCTCGTCCACGAAGTGGAAGCCGGTCTGCCCGGTTTCGTTGACGATGGCTTCGATGCGGTCGGCGAGGGTGGCGGCGGACGCGGTTTCGTAGCGGCTGATGTAGTCCAGGCTCACGTCGCAGAAGCTGCACTTCTTCCAGTAGCAGCCGTGGGCCACGGTGAGTTTGTTCCAGCGCCCATCGCTCCACAGCCGGTGCATGGGGTTGAGCATGTCGAGCAGGCTCAGGTAGCGGTCGAGCGGCAGGCCGTCCCAGGTGGGGGTGCCCACGTCTTCGAAGGCCACCTCGGGTTCGCCGAAGTTGATGTACTTCACCGTGGCCGTGCCGGCTTCGCTGGTCTCGCGCACGAAGGTGCGCACCAGGCGCTGCCGGGAGCGCTTGCGGTCCAGGAATTCCAGCAGCGCGAGCAGGGGGCGTTCGCCGGCGTCGAGGGTGACGTAGTCGACGAAGTCGAACAGGCGGGGCTCGGCGAGTTCGCGCAGTTCGGTGTTGACGAAGCCGCCGCCCAGGGCGATGGTGATGTGCGGATTCTGGCCCTTGATGGTCTGCGCGATGCGCAGCGCGGCGTAGAGCGCGCCGGGGAAGGGCACGGAGAGCAGCACCACGTCGGGCTTGTGCTGGGCCAGGGTGGCGAGGGTGAGGGTGTGCAGCACCTCGTCGACCAGGGTGAAGGGCGCGGCGAGCGCGGCGGCCATGGGCTCGAAGCTGGGCTGGCTGCTGGCGAGGGATTCGGCGTAGCGCACGAAGGCGAAGCGTTCGTCCACGGCGTCGCGCAGCACGTCGGCGAGGTCGTTGAGGTAGAGGGTGGCGATGTGGCGGGCTTTGTCTTGCACGCCGAGGGCGCCGAAGGCCCAGGCCAGGGGGTCGCCGCCTTCTTCGCTGAGGGCGGCGTCCACGTAGACCTCGAGCGCGCTGAAGCGGGGGCCTTCGGGCAGGAGTTCGCGCGCGGCGATGCGGTGGGCGAGGGTGGAGTCGCGGCCTTGCAGGTAGGCGATGACGGGGCCGATGGTGCCGCGGTAGCGGTCGAATTGGTCGAGGAAGGCGTGCACGCTGCCGCTGCGGTCGGCTTCGGGCTGAGCGAGTGCTTTGCCGCGCACGGCTTCGAGGCCGGCGGGGGTGAAGAGTTTGAGGACGAGCGCGAGGGCGAGGTCGGCTTGCACGGCGTCGACGCCGCGCGAGCGGAGGAAGCCGGTGATGTAGGCGGTGGAGGGGTAGGGCGTGTTGAGCTGGGTCATCGGGGGGATGAGGCTCAGCACGCGCGGGGCGTGGGTGGTCATGGCTTTTCCGGGCGTGGCGACGATGTTAAGGCTTGGGGCCTATTTTTCGTTTTGGCGGGGTTTGTTGGGTTCGCTTCCGGCCTGCACCTCGCGGCAGGCCGGTGGCGGGATCCGACTGCTCCGGCCCTGCTCGCGGGCGGCTGCCCGGGTCCGCCACCGCCCCTTCGTCAACGCCTTGGCCGGCGCGCAGCCTCTGTGGCAACCGCGAATGGGGGCCTGCGCATTCGGACGCCGCCACCGTCCTGCGAAACAACGCAGGCGCACCACCGTTGGTGTGCCCGACCTCGCCCACCCAGCAGGCGAGGGATCAGGACTTCATCAAGCGTAGTCAGACAGGGGCACGCAGCTGCAGAACAGGTTGCGGTCCCCGTACACGTTGTCCACGCGGCCCACGGGCGGCCAGTATTTGGCGTGGGCCCGGGTGGAGGCGCTGGCGGCGCCCACGTCGCGCGCATAGGGGTGTGGCCAGTCGGCCTTCATGAGGCTGGGCGCGGTGTGCGGCGCGTTCTTGAGCGGGTTGTCGTCCTGCGGCCAGACGCCGTTCTCCACCTGACGGATCTCGTCGCGGATGGCGATCATCGCGTCGATGAAACGGTCCAGCTCGTCCAGCGTCTCGCTTTCGGTGGGTTCCACCATCAGCGTGTTGGCGACCGGGAACGACAGCGTGGGCGCGTGGAAGCCGTAGTCCATCAGGCGCTTGGCCACGTCCTCGGCCATCACGCCACTGGTGTCCTTCAAGGGCCGCAGGTCCAGGATGCATTCGTGCGCCACGTGGCCGTTGGCACTCGCGTACAGCGTGGGGTAGTGCGGCGCCAGGCGCTTGCTGATGTAGTTGGCCGCGAGGATGGCGGCTTCGGTGGCATGCTGCAAACCCTCCGCGCCCATCATGCGGATGTACATCCAGCTGATCGGCAGCACGGCGGCGTTGCCCAGCGGCGCGGCGCTGATGGCGCCCACGCCGTTGACCGGCAGACCACCCGCCGCATGGCCGGGCAGGAAGGGCACGAGGTCTTCCACCACGCAGACCGGGCCCACGCCGGGGCCGCCGCCGCCATGAGGAATGCAGAAGGTCTTGTGCAGGTTGAGGTGGCTCACGTCGCCGCCGAATTCACCCGGCGCGGCCACGCCCACCAGGGCGTTCATGTTGGCGCCGTCCACGTAGACGCGCCCGCCGTGCTGGTGCACCAGCGCGCAGAGCTCCTTCACGGTGGTCTCGAACACGCCGTGGGTGCTGGGGTAGGTGATCATCACGGCGGCCAGGTTGGCGCTGTGCTGTTCGCACTTGGCCTGGAGGTCGGCCATGTCCACGTTGCCGTTGTCGTCGCACTTGGTGACGACGACCTGCATGCCCACCATCTGCGCGCTGGCGGGGTTGGTGCCGTGCGCGCTGCTGGGGATGAGGCAGATGTTGCGGTGGCTTTCACCGCGCGAGGCGTGGTAGGCCTGGATCACCAGCAGGCCGGCGTATTCGCCCTGCGAGCCGGCGTTGGGCTGCAGGCTGATGCCGGCGTAACCGGTGGCCTGGCAGAGCCAGGCGCGCAGCTGTTCGTCGAGCAGCTGGTAGCCCTGCAGCTGGTCGGCCGGGGCGAAGGGGTGCATGTTGGCGAACTCCGGCCAGGTGATGGGGATCATCTCGCTGGTGGCGTTGAGCTTCATGGTGCAGGAGCCCAGCGGGATCATGCTGCGGTCGAGCGCGAGGTCCTTGTCGGACAGCGCGCGGATGTAGCGCAGCATGCCGGTTTCGCTGTGGTGGGTGTTGAACACCGGGTGCGTGAGGAAGTCGCTGGTGCGGCGCAGTTCGGCGGGGATGAGTGGCTCCACGCCTTTTTCGAAGGTGTCGAAGACGGGCAGGGCCTGGCCGTCCTTGGCGAAGATTTTCCAGAGCAGGGCGATGTCGTCGCGGGTGGTGGTTTCGTCGAGCGAGACGATGAGGTACTCGCCCCAGGCCTTGCGCAGGTTGGCGCCATGGGCCACGGCGCGGGCCATGAGGGCGTCGGTCTGGTCCTTGGTGTGCAGGGCGAGGGTGTCGAACACGCCTTGTTCGCCGTGGTGGGTGTCGCGGTGACCGAGTTGCTCCAGGCCGCTGGCGAGGATGGCGGTGTAGGCGGCCACGCGGTTGGCGATGCGCTTCAAGCCCTGCGGGCCGTGGTACACGGCGTACATGCTGGCAACCACGGCGGGCAGCACCTGCGCGGTGCAGATGTTGCTGGTGGCTTTTTCGCGGCGGATGTGCTGCTCGCGCGTCTGCAGCGCGAGGCGGTAGGCGGGCTGGCCGTGCACGTCCACGCTCACGCCGACCAGACGGCCCGGCAGCGAGCGCTTGAATTCGTCGCGGCAGGCCATGTAGCCGGCGTGCGGGCCGCCCGCGCCCATGGGCATGCCGAAGCGCTGCGTGGTGCCGACCACGATGTCCGCGCCCATCTCGCCCGGGGGCTTGAGCAGGATGAGCGCGAGCAGGTCGGCGGCGACGATGAAGGCGGCCTGCTTGCCGTGCACGGTGGCGGCGTCCTTGGTCCAGTCGTGCAGCCAGCCGCTGGAGGCGGGGTACTGGGTGAAGGCGGCGAAGTAGTCGCCGTCCGACAGCATGGCGGCCCATTCCTCGCCCGACATCGCGATCTTCACCGTGAGGCCCAGGGGTTTGGCGCGGGTCTGCACCACTTCGATGATCTGCGGGTGCACGTCGCCCGAGACGATGAAGGTGTTGCCCTTGCTCTTCACCGAGCGTTTGGCCAGGGTCATGGCCTCGGCGGCGGCGGTGGCTTCGTCGAGCATGGAGGCGTTGGCGATGGCCATGCCGGTGAGGTCGCTCACCATGGTCTGGAAGTTGACCAGGGCTTCCATGCGGCCTTGCGAGATCTCGGCCTGGTAGGGCGTGTAGGCGGTGTACCAGGCGGGGTTCTCCAGCACGTTGCGCAGGATCACGCCGGGCGTGAGCGTGCCGTGGTAACCCTGGCCGATGAAGCTCTTGAACACCTTGTTCTTCTGCGCCAGCGCCTTGAGCTCGGCCAGCGCCGCGGCCTCGGTGACGGCCGGTGGCAGCTGCATGCCCTGGCTGCGCGCGATGCTGCGCGGCACGATGCCGTCGATCAGCGCGCGGCGCGAGGCCTCGCCGATGACCGAGAGCATGTGGGTCTCGTCGGCCTGGCCGATGCCGATGTGGCGCGCCACGAATTCGGACGGGTTTTCGAGTTCACCGAGGGGTTTGACAGAGGGCATCAGCATGGAAGGCTCCGGCGGGAGAAGAGGCGGATCAGGCGTTGGCGAAGGTGTTGTAGGCGGTCTCGTCCAGCAGGGCGTCGACCTGGGCCGGGTCGGAGAGCTTGACCTTGAAGAACCAGCCGGCCTTGAGCGGGTCGGTGTTGGCCAGCGACGGGTCGGCGCGCAGGGCTTCGTTGACTTCGGTGACTTCGCCGCTGACGGGCATGTACACGTCGGCCGCGGCCTTCACGGACTCGACCACGCCGGCCACTTCCTTTTGCGCGAAGCTCTTGCCGACTTCGGGCAGGTCGACGAACACCACGTCGCCCAGCGCGTCCTGCGCGTGCACGGTGATGCCGACGGTGGCGATGCCGCCGTCAACGGTGATCCATTCGTGGTCTTCGGTGTACTTGGTGGTCATGAAAAAGCTCCTGAAAAAAGAAACGAAAAAAGTGAGATCAGCCGCGGAAGTATCGGTTGGGCACGAAGGGCATGGCGCTGACTTCCATGGGCACGGGTTTGCCGCGCACCATGGCCACCACGGGCGTGCCCAGGGCGGCGTGTTCGGGTGTGACGTAGCCGATGGCGATGGGCTTGTTGGCGCTGGGGCCGATGAGGCCGCTGGAGGTCTTGCCGATCACCTCGCCACTGGTGTTCTGCAGTTCGACGTTCTCGCGCACGGGCACCCATTCCTGGGCGATCAGGCCCACGCGCTTGCGGGTCAGCGGTTCGCTGCCGTCGAGCTGCGCGAGCACGCGCGCCGCGCCGGGGAAGCCGCCCGCGCGCGCGCCGCCGGTGCGGCGCACTTTCTGCATGGCCCAGTTGAGCCCGGCTTCCACCGGGGTGGTGGTGGTGTCGATGTCGTTGCCGTAGAGACACAGGCCGGCTTCGAGGCGCAGCGAGTTGCGCGCGCCCAGGCCGATGGGCATCACTTCGGGCTGGGCCAGCAGGGTGCGCACGAACTGGTCGGCGCGGTCGCCGGGCAAGGAGATTTCGAAGCCGTCTTCGCCGGTGTAGCCGCTGCGGGTGATGAAGAGGTCGGCACCGTGCCACGGGAAGGGCGAGCCGGTCATGAAGATCAGTTTTTCGACGCCGGGCACGAGGCGCTGCAGCACGTCCACCGCCAGCGGGCCCTGCAGCGCGAGCAGGGCGCGGTCGGGCAGGGGGATGACTTCGCAGCGCGAGCCGATGCGCGCCTGGATGTGCGCGATGTCACCAGCCTTGCAGGCGCCGTTGACGATGACGAAGAGGTCGTGCCCGCGGTTGACGAACATCAGGTCGTCGATGATGCCGCCCTCGTCGTTGAGCAGCAGGCCGTAGCGCTGCTTGCCCACGCCGAGGTCGATCACGTCCACCGGCATGAGCGTCTCGAAGGCGGCGGGGGCGTCGGGCCCGACCAGGCGCAGCTGGCCCATGTGCGAGACGTCGAACAGGCCGGCGGCCTCGCGGGTGTGGTGGTGTTCGGCCATGAGGCCGGTGGGGTACTGCACCGGCATGTCGTAGCCGGCGAAGGGCACCATGCGGGCGCCCAGTTCGACGTGGAGCTTGTGCAGCGGGGTCTGGAGAAGCGGGGCGGCGGCAGCGGGCACGGCAGAGGCTTTCAGGCAAGGGGGCAGGCCCCGGTGGGGCGAAACACGGTTCATCCGTGCGCTGCCCCACTGTCCGCTTTACCTGAGAGATTCACGCGGGTGATGCCGCGCTTGCTCCTTCGGTGGGCCGCTTCGAGGAACGGCCTCTCTCCAGGGGGGTACACCGGCCTCGCGGCCCGTGTTTGCCAGTCCTTTTGCCTGAGCGTTCAGGGCACCCGGTGTGCGGTGCCGCCTGCGCCTTCGGCGAGCCTTCTCCGGGGACCGGATCGGCTTCTCTCCTGACCCGGCGAGTGTATCGCACGGCGTCCGGCGGGCCGGTGTTTCAGGGCGTTTCCAGGGCCGATTCGGGCAGCAGGCGGGCCAGCCGCTCGCGGATGCCGTCGGCGCGTTCGCTGCCGGCCAGGCGCTCCACGTCGGCCATCATGGCCCGGCTGACGGCCAGCATGTCGCCCACGTCGCGCGCTTCGCGCAGGGCGTCGCGGTAGCGCTGGGCCATGGCCTTGTCGCGCGGGGCGAACATGCGCTCGCTCAGGTCGAACAGGAACATGCGCGCGCTGGCGAGCGAGCGGGGGCCGGAAAAGGCGTCGGCGGAGACGGTGGGCGGGGTGTTGGCCGGCGTGCGGGGCGGCGGTGGTGCTTCGTCCACAAGGTAGCCGCGCGAGATCAGGTCGGCCGCGAGCGTGGGGCCCTGGCCCTCGAACAGGGCGAACAGCTCGGCATCGGGTTTGCGGCCATCGGCCAGCAGCAGCAGGGCGCGCTCGCGCTGCGCGAGTTGGCGTTGCCCGGGTCGCAGCTCGGCGCGGCCCTTCTGGGTCTTGTTCAGCATGGCATCTCGGCGTCGTTCACGGAGCCTGCACTGTGGACAGCCCATGTGACGGCGCGGTGAACACCGCGCAGGTAACCGGCCTGCGGTCGGTTTCAGCCGGCGAACGTGGTTTCCGGCAGGCCCCGCACGCCCGGCACCTCCAGGGCAAACAGCGCGCCCGACAGCGGTGCGCTGGCCAGCGCCTGCGAGCCCAGCCGCACCGAGGCGCTGGTCACATAGAGCGTGCCGAGGTCGGCGCCGCCAAAGCAGCAGCTGGTGGGCCGTGGCACCGGCAGGCGCACCCGCATCAGCTCGCGGCCGTCGGGGCCGAAGCGCGCCAGTTCCCAGCCGTCCCACACGGCCACCCAGAGGCAGCCCTCGGCATCCACCGTCAGGCCGTCGGGTTTGCCTTCACCCGCGCCGAAGACCACGAGCGGGCGGCGGTTCGCGATGCGGCCGGCCGCGAGGTCGAAGTCGTATTCGTAGATGGTCTTGCGGAAGGTGTCGGTGAAATACATCCGCGTGTTGTCGGGACTGAAACCCAGGCCGTTGGGCACGGTGAAGCCGCTGTCGACCTTCTCCCAGCTGCCATCCGGATCGACGCGAAAGAGGTTGCCCCGGTTGGCCATGGCGCCCATGTCCATGGAGCTGACCCACAGCCGGCCGCGCCGGTCGCACTTGCCGTCGTTGTAGCGGTTGCCCGGGCGGGCGGATTCGGGGTGGGCGAACAGGGTCATGCGGCCCGAGTCGGGCGCCATGGCCATCAGGCCCGAGGGCGTGGCGAGCAGCAGGCCACCGGAGGCCATGGGCACGACCATGCTCACCATGGCGCCCAGCGGTGTTTCGCGCAGCACCCCGCTGGCGGCGTCGAGCTGGTGGATGGCCGGCGCGAGGATGTCCACCCAATACAGCGCGTTGTCGCGGGGCGACCAGACCGGGCCTTCGCCCAGCAGCGCCCGCGCCTCGCCGATGGCATGCACCTCGGGCGTGGGCGCCGCGGGGGGCTCGGTGTGCGCCAGCAGCGACATCGGCTGGCCCGCCGCGCTGTGCGTGATGGTGCGGGCCGCGCCGATCAGCTCTGCCGACAGGCTGTGCGCACGCCGCGCATCCAGCTGCGCCGCGCTGGCCGTCACGGCCACGGCCCCGATGGCGCGGCCCTCGTAGTCGAACACCGGCGCGGCCACGCTCACGCGCTCGGCGTCGTATTCACCCACTTCCAGCGCGTAGCCGCGTGCGCGGGTGAGGTCGAGCTCGGCCCGCAGCGCCTCGGTGTCCACGATGGTGTGCTCGGTGAAGCGCTCCAGCAGCGAGGCGGCCAACAGCTGGGCCTGCTGCGCGGGCGCCAGGCAGGCCGCGATCGCCTTGCCGGCCGCGCTGGCGTGCAGCGGCAGGCGCATGCCCACCTTGGAGGCGACCTGCGGTTCGCGGCCAGCGTCCTCGCTGGCCACCACCACCATCTGTTGGCCACTGAGCACCACCAGTTGCACGCTTTCGTCGAACGCGTTGCGCAGGCGCACCAGTTCGTCCTGGGCCGCCACGCGCAGATCGAAATCGCTCCAGACCTCGTGCGCCAGTTCCAGCAACCGGAACCCGAGCAGGAAGGTCTTGTTGTAGCTGTCGTGGCGCAGCAGGCCTTCGCGCACCAGCGTGCCCAGCATGCGGTGCAGCGTGGCTTTGGGCAGGGCCGAGGCGCGCTGCAGTTGCGTGAACGTCATGGGCGCGCGCGCCGCCGACACCAGATTGAGCACGGCCATGGCTTTCTCCAGCACCCCCAGGCCCGGGGCGGTGGTGGCGGAGGTCGAGACGGGATGAGCGGTTTCTGACATGGCGGGTGCGGGAATTCTAGGGGAGGTCAACCCAGGGTAAGTACCAATGAATGGAACTTGTTTGTCAAACACCACGAGATCTACAATTGAAGTTCCATTCAACGGAACAAATTGGATTCACGACGTGACATCACCTGCATCGCTTGCCGGGGTCTACCCCGTTCTCCCCACGCCTTTCGACGCCGCCGGCCAACCGGACGCGCAGGCCCTGCGCGGCCTGGTGCGCTACCTGCTTGAAGCGGGTGTGGATGGCATCACCTACCCGGGCGTGGCCAGTGAAGTTGGCCAGCTCAGCGTGCCCGAGCGCCTGTCGCTGACCGCCGCCGTGCTGGAGGAAGTGGCGGGCCGGGTGCCGGTGGTGGCGGGGGTGTCCAGCGCCCAGGCGGCCACCACGATCGAGCTGGCGCGGGCCGCGATCGCGCAGGGCGCGGCCGCGCTGATGGTGGCGGTGCCGCCGGACCGCCCGACGGTGGCCACCCAGGTCGAGTACTTCCGCGAGGTGTCGGCGGCCGTGCCGGGCGCGGTGCTGGTGCTGCAGAACGTGCCGCAGCCGGTGGGGGCCGGCCTCGACCCCGAGGCGATCGTGGAAGTGGCGGCCGTCGTTCACGCGATCCGCTACGTGAAGGAAGAGACCCTGCCCAGCGGCCAGCGCCTGACGGTGCTGCGCGAGCGTGGTCCGGCCAGCCTGGTGGGGGTGTTCGGCGGCGCGGGTGGGCGCTACATCACCGACGAACTGCGGCGCGGCGCGGCCGGCACCATGCCGGCGATCGAGCTGGCCGAAGTGCATGTGGCGCTGTTCAAGGCCCACCGCGCGGGCGACGCGGCGCGTGTGCGCGAACTGTTCACGCGCATGCTGCCCATCCTCAACGTGCAGGCGGTGTTCCGCTGGTCGCTCACCAAGTACGTGCTGAGTGCCCGCGGCCTGCTGCCGTGCGAGCACCAGCGCGCGGCCGGCCCGCGCCTGGACGCGCTGGACAAGGCCGACGTGGACGCCTTCCTGGGCGACTTGCAAGACTTGTTGTTGCCCACGCACCCGCTGCGGAGGCGCGCGGGATGAGTGGGCCGCGCATCGCTGCGGTCGAGACCTTCGTGGTCTCGCTGCCGCGCGACACGCCCTACCTCGGCCCGCTGGGTGAGGGCGAGCAGGTCAACGCGCGCGGTTACCTGGTGCGCCAGGGCAACCGCACGATCTACCCGAGCACCGACATGTCGGTGCTGATCAAGGTGACGGCCGAGGATGGCACATGGGGTTGGGGCGAGACCTACGGCATCGTCGCGCCCGAGGCGGTCACGGCCCTGATCGACGATGTGCTCGGGCCGGTGATCCTCGGGCGCGACCCGCGCGATGCGACCGCCATCCACGAGGATCTCTACGACCTCATGCGCGTGCGTGGGGCCTCGGGCGGCTTCTGGGGCGACGCCATCGCGGGCATCGACATCGCGTTGTGGGACCTCGCCGGCAAGCTCGCCGGCCTGCCCGTGGCCAAGCTGCTGGGCGGCCAGCGCACGGTGCGCGTGCCGGCCTACGTTTCGGGCCTGCCGGGCAGGACACTCGCCGACAAGGTGGCGCTGGCGCGCGATTTCGCGGCGCGCGGGTTCACCGCCTTCAAGTACGCGGCGGCGGTGTCGTTCGAGGGCATCGTCGAGGAGATGCGCGCGCTGCGCGAAGCGCTGGGGCCGCGCGCGAAGCTGATGGTCGACCTGCACTGGAAGTTCGATGCGGGCGAGGCGATCCAGCTCATCGACCGGCTCGCGCACTTCGCCCCGTACTTTGTCGAGGCGCCGTGCGCCGCCGAGGATCTCGAAGGCCAGGCGCGTGTGGCCGCCGCCGTGCGCGTGCCGGTGGCGCTGGGCGAGGAGTGGCGCTCGGTGCACGAGGCGCTGCCGCGCTTCGAGCGCCGCGCGATGTCGATCGTGCAGCCCGAGATGGGCCACACGGGCGTGAGCCAGTTCATGCAGATCGGCCGCATGGCGCACGCTTTCCACGTGCGCGTGATTCCGCACGCGAGCATTGGCGTGGGCATCTTCCAGGCCGCGAGCCTGCACGCCTCGGCGTCGCTGCCCAACGTGCCCATGCACGAGTACCAGCACTCGGTGTTCGACCGCAACCTGCGTTTCGTCGACACCACCATGCGCTGCGAAAGCGGCGCGTTCATCGTTCCCGACGGACCGGGGCTGGGCATCGAACCCAACGCCACGCTCTGGTCCTTCCTGCGCAAGAAAGCCCCCATTTCATGACCGCTTCCCCCTCCGCCCTCATCGCCATCGACTGGGGTACCTCCAACCTGCGCGCCAGCCTGCTCGATGCGGCCGGCGAAGCGATCGAGACGCGCGCCGCGCCTGGCGGCGTCATGGCCGTGAAGGACGGCCGTTTCGCCGATGCCCTGCTGTCGCTGTGCGGCGACTGGATCGATCAACGCGCGGGCGCGCTGATCGCCAGCGGCATGATCGGCAGCCGCCAGGGCTGGAAAGAGGCCGACTACCTCGGCTGCCCTGCGGGCATCGGCGAGGCCGCCGCGCGCCTCACGCGTGTGGACGTGCTGCCGGGGGTGCCGCTGCACATCGTGCCGGGCCTGACCTGCCGCAACGCCGACGGACAGGACGACGTGATGCGCGGCGAAGAGACGCAGATGTGGGGCGCCGACCTCGCCGCCGGCAGCTGCTGCGTGCTGCCCGGCACCCACGCCAAGTGGGCCTGGCTTGGCGAGGCCGGCCAGGTCACGCGCTTTTCCACCTACATGACCGGCGAGCTCTACGGCCTGCTGACCCAGCACGGCATCCTGGGCCGCCTCATGGCGTTCGGCCACGCCGCGCCGCAGGCTTTTGAGACCGGCGTGCGGCTCGGCCTGGCGCAGAGCGACAACGCCACCCACGTGATCTTTGCCGCGCGCACCGCTGGCCTGATGGGCCGCATCGCGCCCGAGGGCCTGCCTGACTATCTGTCGGGCATCCTCATGGGCATCGAGATCGCGAGCGCCACGCGCACCGAGCGCCCGCTCGAGGTGGTGCTGCTGGGCGACGACGGCCTGTGCGAACGCTATGCGAAGGCGCTTGCGCTCGCGGGCATCGCGAGCACGCGCGCCGCCGACGGTGCGACCACGCGCGGCCAGTGGCGCGTGGCGCGGCAGGCCGGTCTGCTGGAGCGCGCGCCATGAGCGCGCGCAGCGCGAGCGAACGGGTCGCACAGGCGCTCGCGGCCCGGCCGCTGGTCGCCATCCTGCGCGGCATCACACCGCCCGAGGCGGTGGCGGTCGGCCGTGCGCTGCACGCCGCGGGCATCGGCGTGATCGAAGTGCCGCTCAACTCGCCCGAGCCGCTGGAGAGCATCCGCCTGCTGGTCCAGGCGCTCGAGGGCGAGGCGGTGATCGGCGCGGGCACCGTGCTGCGCGAACAGGATGTCGACGCTGTCGCGGCGGCGGGCGCGCAACTCGTGCTCTCGCCCAACTTCCACGCGCCCGTGGTGCGGCGCACCCGGGCGCACGGCCTCTATTCGATGCCGGGCGTGGGCACGGTCAGCGAGGGCTTCGACGCGCTCGATGCGGGTGCCGACGCGCTCAAGCTGTTCCCGGGTGAGCTGCTCGGTCCTGCGGTCATCAAGGCCTGGCGCGCGGTGTTCCCGCGCGCCACCCCGATGTTCAGCGTGGGCGGCGTCAACCTGGAGAACCTGCCGGCCTTCAAGGCCGCGGGCGCCAGCGGCGCGGGCATCGGCTCGGCGCTCTATGCGCCGGGCACACCGGCGGCCGAGGCCGCTCGACGCGCGCGCGAGTTTGTCGCGCGCTGGCAGGGCCAGCCGGACTGATACAACACAACCAGGAGATGAAGTGATGAACCAACGATTCAACCGCCGCACGCTGCTCGCAGCCTCGGCCGCCGTGGTGGCCTCGGGTGTGCTGCCCGCCCGTGCCTGGGCTCAGGCGAGCTGGCCCACCAAGCCCGTGACCGTCATCGTGCCTTTTGCGCCGGGCGGCGCGGGCAACGGCTCGGTGCGCATCCTGGCGGAGATCATCGGCCCGCAGATCGGCCAGCCGCTCGTGGTGGAGAACCGCGCCGGTGGCGGCGGCATCCCGGGCACGCAGGTGGTGACGCACAGCAACGACGACCACATGCTGCTGATGGGCAGCACGACGATGACCATCCTGCCCGCGCTGCGCAGCGACCTGGGCTACGACGTGCAGCGCGACCTGCAGCCCGTGGGCATGATCTCCTCGCAGCCCCTGGTGTTCGCCGTGCCCGCCAATTCGCCGCTGAAGTCGCTGGACGACCTGGTCGCGCGTGGCAAGGGTGGCGAGCTCACGGCCGGCAACAGCGGCGTGGGCACGCTGTCGCACCTGACCACCGAACTGCTCAACCGAAAACTGGGTCTGAAGCTGCTGGCGGTGCCCTACAAGGGCGACGCGCAGCTGATCCCCGACGTGGTGGCCGGGACCATCTCGATGGGTGTGATGAACCTGCCGGTGGCGCTGCCGTTGATCCAGGACGGCCGCCTGCGCGCCATTGCCGTCACATCGAGCAAGCCGGTGGCCTCGCTGCCCGGCGTGAAGACCCTCAACACCCAGGGCCCCGAGTTCGTGATCACCGGCTGGGCCGCGCTGTTCGCGGCGCGCAATGTGCCCGCGGCCGGGGTGGAGCGCCTGGGCACGCAACTGCGCGCGGCCTTGCAGCAGGAAAGCGTGCGCGAGCGCTTCGCGGGTTTTGGCGTCACGCCCGAGATCGCCACGCCGGCGCAGCTGCGCGATTTCATCGCTTCCGAGACCGCGCGCTGGGGCGACGTGGTCAAGAGCCGCGGCATCAAGCTGGAGTGAGCTGGCTCACATGCCGGCGTAGTTCGGACCGCCGCCGCCTTCGGGCGTGACCCAGACGATGTTCTGCGTCGGGTCCTTGATGTCGCAGGTCTTGCAGTGCACGCAGTTCTGCGCGTTGATCTGCAGGCGGTCGGTGTTGTCGGGGTTCTTCACGAACTCGTACACGCCGGCCGGGCAGTAGCGGGCTTCGGGGCCGGCGTACTTGGCGAGGTTGATCCTCACCGGCACGCTGGCGTCTTTCAGCGTGAGGTGGGCCGGCTGGTGCTCTTCGTGGTTGGTGTTGCTGACGAAGACGCTGCCCAGGCGGTCGAAGGTGAGCTTGCCATCGGGCTTGGGGTAGACGATCTGCTCGCACTCGGCGGCCGGCTTGAGGTAGAGGTGGTCGGCCTTCTCGCGGTGCAGCGACCACGGCGGGGCCTTGAAGCCCAGGCGGGGCAGCAGCCAGTGTTCGATGCCGACCATGAGGCCGCCGACGATGTTGCCGTACTTGAACCAGGACTTGAAGTTGCGCGAGGCGTCCAGCTCTTCGCGCAACCAGCTCTTGCCGAAGGCGACCGGGTAGGCCTTGAGTTCGTCGTGCTGGCGGCCGGCCTGCACGGCCTCGAAGGCGGCTTCGGCGCAGAGCATACCGCTCTTGATGGCGGCGTGGCTGCCCTTGATGCGCGCGCCGTTGAGGTAACCCGCGTCGCAACCGACCAGGGCGCCACCGGGGAAGGTGGTCTGCGGCAGGCTCATGAGGCCACCGGTGGTGATGGCGCGCGCGCCGTAGCTGATGCGCTTGCCGCCTTCGAGGAAGGCGCGGATGCGCGGGTGCGTCTTCCAGCGCTGCATTTCCTCGAACGGGCTGAGCCAGGGGTTGCTGTAGTTCAGGCCGGTGACCAGGCCCAGCGTGACCTTGTTGTCTTCCAGGTGGTACATGAAGCCTCCACCATAGGTGTCGTCCTTCATGGGCCAGCCGGCGGTGTGGATCACCAGGCCGGGCTGGTGCCTGGCGGGGTCGATTTCCCACAGTTCCTTCACGCCGATGGCGTAGGCCTGCGGGTCCTTGCCTTCGTCGAGGTGGAATTGGGCGATCAGGCGCTTGCCCAGGTGGCCGCGCGAGCCTTCGGCGAAGACGGTGTATTTCGCGTGCAGCTCCATGCCGAGCTGGAAGTTGTCGGTCGGCTCGCCGTCCTTGCCCACGCCCAGGTTGCCGGTGGCCACGCCCTTGACGGAGCCGTCGCCGTTGTAGAGCACCTCGGCGGCCGCGAAGCCGGGGAAGATCTCCACGCCGAGGTTTTCGGCCTGCTGGGCCATCCACTTGACCACGTTGCCCAGGCCGACGACGTAGTTGCCTTCGTTGTGGAAGTTGTTGGGGATCAGGAACTTGGGCGTGTCGATGGCGCCTTTTTCGGTCAGCCAGAGCAGCTTGTCGTCGGTGACAGGCTGGTTGAGCGGCGCGCCGTCGGCCTTCCAGTTGGGCAGCAGCTCGTTGAGGGCCTTGGGGTCCATCACCGCGCCGCTGAGGATGTGCGCGCCGGGCTCCGAGCCTTTTTCGAGCACGCAGACGTTGATCTCGCCGCCCTTTTCGGCGGCGATCTGCTTGAGCCGGATCGCCGTGGCCAGGCCGCCGGGGCCGCCACCGACCACGACCACGTCGTACTCCATGGCTTCGCGCGGGCCGTAGGTGCTGAGGATTTCTTCGGGGGTCATGTGCAGGGTCTCGCTCTGTCGGGCGGGAAGCCCGGGATTTTCATGACGGCAATGCATGGAGTCATGCCGGTGTCGTGGTCGAGACCGATTTTAGTGGCCCAGGGCGCACAATCCTGTCGCATAGGGCCTCGTTGGCCCGCGCGGTGCGCGAATGCCCGCAGAATCCAACCACTTTAGAGGAGGTTCTCTCATGGCATACAGCCTGGACTTGTCGGGTCGCGTGGCCCTGATCACCGGGGCGTCCGGCGGGCTTGGTGAACAGTTCGCCAAGACGCTGGCGCGCGCGGGCGCGGCCGTGGTGCTGGCCAGCCGCCGCACCGACCGCCTGATGGCGCTGCGCGCGCACATCGAGGCCGCTGGCGGCGACGCGCACGTGGTGGCGATGGATGTGACCGACACGGCGTCGATCAAGGCGGCGGTGGCGCACGCCGAGACCGAGGTCGGCGCGATCGACATCCTGGTCAACAACTCGGGCGTGAGCACCACGCAGCGCCTGCAGGACGTGACGGAGGAAGACTACGACTTCGTCTTCGACACCAACACCAAGGGCGCGTTCTTCGTGGCGCAGGAAGTGGGCCGGCGCATGCTGGCGCGCGCCAACGGCGCGGCGCCGGGCACCTACGTGGGCGGGCGCATCGTCAACATCGCGTCCATGGCCGGGCTCAAGGTGCTGCCACAGATCGGCGTGTACTGCATGAGCAAGGCCGCCGTGGTGCAGATGACCAAGGCGATGGCGATCGAGTGGGGCCGCTTCGGCATCAACGTGAACGCGATCTGCCCGGGCTACATCGACACCGAACTCAACCACCACCACTGGCAGACCGAGCAGGGACAGAAACTCATCAACATGCTGCCGCGCAAGCGCGTCGGCTCGCCGGCCGACCTGGACGCGCTGCTGGTCATGCTGTGTTCGAGCGAAAGCCATTTTGTCAACGGAGCGGTGATCGCCGCCGACGACGGTTTCGGGGCTTAGATGACGGCAGCGGTGTTGGGCCGGCCTTCGGGCTGGCCGCCAGGCATGGTGACCGGCATTCTGGCGGGGCTGGGCGCGGGGGCTTTCTGGGGCACGGCCTTTCTGGCGCCCCTGCTCACGCCGGGCTTCAGCTCGATCGATCTCACGGTGGGCCGTTTCCTGGCCTGCGGCCTGTTGTCGGTGCTGCTGCTGGCGTGGGCCGGGCTGCGCGGGGAGGCGCACCTGCCGACCTGGCGCCAGGCGGGCGCCGCGCTGTGGTTGAGCCTGCTGGGTTACACCGGCTACTACCTGCTGCTGGTGCTGGCCATCCAGGCGGCGGGCGCGGCGCTGCCGGTGCTGATCATCGGCACCATCCCGATCTGGATCATGTTGCTGGGCAAGCCGCAGGGCCTGCGCTGGCGCGCGCTGGTGCCGGGGCTGCTGCTGACCCTGGCGGGCCTGGCGCTGATGATGCGGGTGACGGCGCATGGCGGTGGCGAGGCGGGCGGCGGTGCGCACCTCTGGCTCGGCATCTTCTATGCCGTGCTGGCCATGGCCTCGTGGACCGCGTTCGGTCTGCTGAACGCGCGCTGGCTGAGCCGCCATCCGGAAGTGAACTCCACCGTGTGGGCCAACTGGCTGGGCGTGGCGGCGGGCCTGGGCGCGCTGGGCATCTGGGCCGTGGCCGGGACCGAGGTGGACACCCTGGTGCAGCGCCCGGGCTTCGGCATGTTCCTGATCGTCTGCGCGGTCACCGGCATCGGCTCGGCCTGGATCGCCTCGGTGCTCTGGAACATGGCCAGCCGCCGCCTGAGCCCGAGCCTGGCGGGCCAGCTCATCGTGAGCGAGACCGTGTTCGGCCTGATCTACACCTTCGCCTGGAGCGCCCAGTGGCCCGCTGCCCTGCAATGGACGGCCTGCGTGCTGTTCGTGCTCGGCATCCTCGCGTCGATCAAGGCGCACCGCTGACGACCACCCCAACCCCATGAAACTCGACATCCCCGAACAGAAGAAGCGCGTGTTCAGCATGACCATCCCCATCCGCTGGGGCGACATGGACGGCATGAACCACGTGAACAACACGATCTATTTCCGCTACCTGGAGATCATCCGCATCGACTGGATGCACTCCATCGGCTGCCCGCCCGATCCGGGCGGCGAAGGGCCGGTGATCGCCAACGCCTTCTGCAACTTCTACCGGCAGCTCGAATACCCGGGCGATGTGATCGCCACCATGTACGTGAGCGATGTGGGTCGCAGCAGCTTCGAGAGCTGGTGCACGCTCTCGCGCAGCGACGACCCCGACACCGTGTACGCGGCCGGCGGTGCGACCACCGTGTGGGTGAACTTCCCGCTGAAGAAGTCGGCCCCGATTCCCGACTGGCTGCGCGCGCATCTGAGCTGATCGCTGTGTGCGCTGGCGCACACACAAATGCTTGCACACAGGCGGCGCGCGTGTGCCTAGCATGTCCGACATGCGCCACCTCTCTGCGCTCATCGGCGGGGCCCTATCGACGGGTCTGCTGTTGTCGTGCGGCGGCGGTGGTGGTCGTGACGGTGACGATGGCTCGCCCGCGCCCGGCAACCCCAGCTTCGTGCCCACGACCGGGCCGGTCGCGGTCACCGAACTCGCGACCAACCTGCCCAGTCCCTGGAGCCTGGCCTTCCTGCCCGATGGCCGCATGCTGATCACGGGGCGCACGGGCAGCCTGCGCCTGTACGCGGCGAACGCGCAGTCGTTCAACCTCATCAGCGGCCTGCCCGCGCTGGACACCGGCGGGCAGGGCGGTCTGCTCGACGTGGTGCTGGACCCGGCCTTCGGCAGCAACCGGCGCATCTACTTCAGCTTCTCGGAAACCGACAGTGGCAACGCGAACAACAACGGCACCGCCGTGGCGCGGGCCGAGCTCGACACGGGCGCGATGGCGCTGGTGAACCTGCAGGTGATCTACCGGCAGTTGCCCAAGGTGGCGAGCAGTGGGCACTTCGGTTCGCGCCTCGTGTTCGACCGCGAGGGCCACCTGTTCGTGACGCTGGGCGACCGGCAGAGCAACGACCAGCGTGGGTACGCGCAGGACCTGAGCCGCGGCAACGGCAAGGTGGTGCGCATCACCACCTCGGGCGCGGCGGCACCGGGCAACCCCGTGCTGGCGGGCGCGCAGGCCGGTATCTGGAGCTACGGCCACCGCAACCCGCAGGGCGCGGCGCTGCACCCGGACACCGGTGAGCTGTGGACCAGCGAACACGGCCCACAGGGTGGCGACGAGGTCAACCTCACGCAGGCGGGGCGCAACTACGGCTGGCCCATCATCAGCTATGGGCAGGAGTACGGCACAACGCAGCAGGTGGGCGAGGGCACGGCCAAGGCCGGCATGGAGCAACCGGTGGCGTACTGGGAGACCATCGACGGCAGCGCCTGGACCGGCGGACAGAAGTCGTCCATCGCGCCCAGTGGCATGGCCTTCTTCACCGGCACCATTCCCACGAACTGGAACCGCAGCCTGTTCGTGGGCGCACTGGCCGGCACGGCGCTGTGGCGCCTGCAGCTCGATGGCACGCGGGTGGTCGGGCGCGAGCGCCTGCTGGCGAACCGCAACGAGCGCATCCGCGATGTGCGGCAGGGCCCCGACGGCCGGCTTTACCTGCTCACCGATGGCGGCAGCGGCAAGCTGCTGCGCATCGGGGGCTGAAGCCGGCGCGGCGGCTTACTGCTTGTTCTCGCGAGCGTCCTTCTTGTACTCGACGTCGTCTGCGTACAGGCGGCCGTCTCTGCGGTCGATGTCGACTTCCACATAGTGGCCCTGGCGCAGATCCTCGAAGCGCTTGTAGTCGTTTTCGTAGTCGGTCTTGTCGGTCACATAGATCACTTCGCTGTTGACGGTGAAGGTCTTCGCGGTGGTGTCGACGGCCGTGATGCGTCCCTTGATGTCTTCTGCGCAGGCCGCGCCTGTGCCCAGGGCGAGAACGGCGGTGAGCAGGAAGGCTCGCTTGACGGATGGTTTGATCGGCATGGAAGCACTCCTTGTGTTGTTGTGTGGCGGTATCGATTGAATCGCGCGCCGACAAAAAGTGCTGTAAGCCTTGTCTGATTTGGCGGCTGTGCCGTTCAGTCCTTCGGCGGCTTGGCCTTGGGCACGCGGCCCATCAGGTAGAACTCCGGGTTGGGCAACATGTTGCTGAAGCTCGCCAGCCGGTTGGACAGGCCGAAGAAGGCGGTGATGGCGGCGATGTCCCAGATGTCCTCGTCGGAGAAGCCGTGGGCGTGCAGGGGGGCGAAGTCGTCGTCGTTGATTTCGTGCGAGCGCTGGCAGACCTTCATGGCGAAGTCCAGCATGGCCTTCTGGCGCGGCGTGATGTCGGCCTTGCGGTAGTTCACCGCGACCTGATCGGCCACCAGTGGTTTCTTCTCGTGGATGCGCAGGATGGCGCCGTGCGCCACCACGCAGTACAGGCACTGGTTGGCCGCGCTGGTGGTGGTGACGATCATTTCGCGGTCGCCCTTGGTGAGCGAACCTTCTTCCTTGAGCATCAGCGCGTCGTGGTACGCGAAGAAGGCCCGCCACTCGGCGGGCCGGCGCGCCAGGGCCAGGAACACGTTGGGCACGAAGCCCGCCTTTTCCTGCACTTCGAGCACCTTGGCCTTGATGTCCTCGGGCAGGTCGTTGATGTCGGGGGCGGGGTAGCGGCTCATGCGGGTCTCCGGCGTGGTGGAATGTCTGGCCATCGTACCGCCCCCCGCCGAAGGTCAGAAGCGGTAGGCCCCTGTCACCCAGACGCGCGGGTTGCGCTGCTGGCTGTCCGATTGCGAGGGGCCGCCGGCGTGGCGCCAGGCCAGCGTGCCGTCCACCGACCAGTTGCCGTGCTGAGCGCGCACGCCCACGCCGCCGCCGGCGAGGCTGCGGTGGTTGTCGCCCACGGCCCAGGGCCGGCGGTTGAGCGTGCTCTGGCCGGCGTCCCAGAAGGCGTAGGGCACGACCGCGCCCTGGCCGTAGCGCAGCTCCACCTGGCCGAGCACGCCTTCGTCGCCCGCGCCTTCGCCGCGCGGGTAGGCGCGCACGCCGCTGGCGCCGCCGAGCACGAAGTCTTCGGAGGAGTCCAGGTTCTTGCCGCTCCATTGCGCCGCGACGCGGGCCGACAGCGTCCAGCCGCCCGGCAGGGCCTGCAGGCGGGTGACGTCGAGGTTGACCTTGTTGAACGAGCCGTGGGTCTTGGCGGTGAGGCGGTCGAGCAGGCGCTGCACATCGCCCTTGAGCGAAACGCTGCCGTGCGTCCAGCCCAGCGTGCCGTAGGTGATGCCGCCGCCGAGCAGCGCGTCTCGCAGGTCGAACTGCACCGCGACCGGCAGCACGTTGCTGGTTTTTTCGTTGCGCATGCCGGTGGCGCGGTATTCGTCCACCATGGTCTTGTGTTGTGCCTGCGCGGTGAGCAGCAGGTTCGCGCGGTTGCTGCGCACCAGCGGGTAGCTCACGCCGAGGCTGGCCACGCGGGCCGTGCCGGAGGCCTGCAGGCTGCTGAACTCGCCACCGAGGCTGTAGTCGGAGACGGCGTAGCCGACGTCGCCGCGCAGGCCGCTGGTGCCCAGGGCGCGCGAGTAGGCCAGGTTGCCGAAGAACAGGTCTTCGTCGGTGGCCATCACGGCTGCGTTGAGGCGGTCGCCGAAGCTGAACGGGTTGTTCCACGCGCCTTCGACCAGCACGCGGTGCTGGCCCGAGTAGCGGTTGCCGTGGTTGTCGACGGAGACGCGGCCTTCCACGGCCTTGGTGCGTTCGACCTCGACGGCGAGGTCGCCCGTGCCCACGGCCTGGCCGGGGCGCACCACCGGGCGCACGCGGATGCCCGGCAGATCGGACAGCACGAGCACCGAGCGTTCGAGTGCGTCCATGGCGATCACGTCGCCGCTGCGCAAGTTGCCGAGGAAGCGCCCGGCTTCGGTGGCGAGTTCGGCGTCCTGCGAGGTGGCGTTCACCTGGCCGTAGCGGCCTTCGATGACCTCGATGGTGAGTTCACCGTCGGCCATGCGCTGGGCGGGCACGTAGGCGCGGGCGAAGGGGTAGCCCTGCTCGCGGTAGAAGCGCGTGATCTGGTCCGCCAGGCCGCGCAGGCCGGCCAGGGTGTGGCTGCGTCCGGTGGCGGGCGCGATGAGGGCCTGCAACCGCGCGGTCTCGATGCGGCTGGCGCCGTTGATGCGGACGGTCTTGAGCGCGACCGCGGGTCCTTCGTCGCGGCCGGCGCTGTCCGCCGGCGGCACGTCGAGCTGAAGGTTCAGCGATTCGGGCAGCACCTGCTGGGGCAGTTGCAGGTCTTGCAGGATGCGGCCGGCATCGGGGGCCTGTTGGGCGAAGGCGGAAGAGGCGCTGCTCAGGGCGAGCGCGGAGAGGGCCAGCGTGAGCGGCGAGAGGCGAAAGGTCTTGTGCATGGGAGGTGAATCGTTCGTGGATGCCCGCGCCAGGGCCGTTGGGCCCTGGCGGGAGCGATCAAAAAAAAGGAGCCGCGGTGGTGTGCGCGTCAGTGGCCGCCGTTGGGCAGGCGCAGGCCGCTGCCCCTGACGAGGACCTGGGCCGAGGCGCCGCAACCGCTGCCGGTCCAGCCGCTGGCGGCGCAGTCTTCCGGTGCGGCATCCGTTGCGCTGGCGCTCTGGGTACCGGCACCCGTGGTGGAGTCACCCTCGGCCGCCAGTTGCACCAGTTGCAGGCCGCCGGTCGCATCGGGCGCGGATGCCGGCTCGCTGACCTGTGGCACATGCACCTGCGCCGGCACGGCCGTGAGGCTGGGGCGCTGGATGCTGTCGGTCACCGAAGCCGGGTTGAAGGGCAGGGTCACCTCGACCTCGGCGTTCTCCGTGCTGTTGACCACGGCGTAGCCCAGCTCGTTGAGCAGCGAAATCCGGATGGCGTGCTTGCCCGGGCCGGCCGCGTTGGTGGTGTAGCGCGGATCGCCGAGCATGGCCTTGGTGTCGCCGTTGAGCAGGCCTTGCACGTCGTAGCCCTCGGCGCCACCGCCATCGAAGCCATTGACACCGGAGTTGTCCGCTTCGAGCTTGGTCGAACCGTTGGTGCTCACGGTGAGCACGGGTTGTTCGCGGTAGACCGCGTGCACGCCGCTGTCGCCCAGGGCCTTGGTGAAGTTGCTGGTGCTTTCGTCGCTGTTGTAGCGGAAGCGGCCCGAGCCACTGCCCACGGCGCCGGTCACGCCGGTGCTGCCGGCCACGCTGCCGGTGTAGATCACCGCGCGGCCGCCCGCGCCGGTGCCCACGGTCGCGCCCGCGCCCACCGTCACGTTGCCGCCCGTGGCCTGGCCGGCCGACTGGCTGGCGCCGGCGTTGAGCACGATGGCGTTGCTGGCGGTGCTGCTGGTCTGAACGCTCTTGCCGAGCGCGATGTCGCCGCTGACGGTGCTCACGTTCACCAGACCCGTGTTGTGGATGCCGTTGAGCGTGCTGCCGTCGGCCAGCGTGGCGCTGCCGATGGCGAGCGCGCCGCTGTTGACGAAGTGCACGTCCTGCGTGACGGTGACCAGCGTGCCCACGGTGTTGCCCGCGTTGCCCAGCGTGAACTGGCCGCCGTTGCCGACGAGGGCGAGCGTGCTGGCTTCGAGGGTGGCGTTGCCGGCCTGGGTCACGGTGCCGCCATCGGTCTGCAGCGTCACCATGTCGGTGGAGCCCAGCACGGCGTCGAGCCGGATGTGGCCGGTGCCGGCATCGAGGGCGACGCTGTCCTGCAGTCGGGTGTCGGTCACGACCACGATATTGCCCTGCATGGCCGCGCCGCCGATGTTGATGGAGGAGAAGCCGTCGGCGAGCGAGGCCAGCGTGGCGGAAGAGACGTTCAGCACGCCGTCGCCCGGTGTGCCCGCGCCACCGCCGACGTGGATGTCGTGGCCGGGGTTGAGGGCCTCGAAACCGATCTGACCGGTGCCGGAGACGGTGCCACCGAAGTTCACCTCGTCGGCCTTGAGCGTGAGCTTGTTGTCGGCCGCGTTCATGCCCTGGAGGAAGCTCAGCGAGCTGCCTTCGAGCGTCTTGCCATTGAACAGGGACGTGGTGGAAATGTTGTCCAGCGTCAGCGTCGCGCCCAGCGCCCGGCCGCCGCTGGCATCCCAGCTGCCCGAGACGAAGACGAAGGCGTAGGTGCCGGCGGTCTCCACGGTCGTGCTGGCCGTCTGCCAGCCGGTGGAGGACCAGGCGTTGGCGCCGGTGGCGTTGAGAATCACCTGCGTCTCGCCGGTCTTCACGTTGAGCAGGTAGCCGAACACGTCGTAGGCGTCCGAGCTGCCGGCCGCGTTCCACTGGAAGCTGACCACGTCGCCCTTGGCCAGGGCGATGGTGCTGTCGCTGGTGACGTAGCCGCCGCGCACGATGCAGTAGCCGGTGGCGCACTGCTGGGTGCTGCTGAGTTGCAGGCCCTGGGTGCGGTTGGCACCGTTGTTGGAGACGCCGGAGGTGAAGGTGCCGGAGGAGCTGACGTTTTCGCCGCTGGAGGTGGCGGGGCCGCTCGGGTCGTTCGGCGTGAGGTGGCCGCGCACGGTGGATCCACCGTTCATGTAGACGCGCTGGTCGTGGATGCTCCAGCCGGTGGTGCCGTTCTCGAAGCCGGCGTTCAGGAACTCGGCCGCGCCCAGCACCACGGGCGAGTCGTACACCTGCTCGCCGAAGGTGCGCACGATGCCGCCGTTGATGTGCGTGGCGCCGGTGGGGGCGGTGGTGACGTACAACGAAGCAAGCGGGTTGGTGCCACCCACCTGGTCACCGAAGACGATGCTGCCCGTACCGGTGTTGGTCAGCGTGAGGCGGCTGGCGTTGCCCGCGCCCGCGGTGGCCGAGTCCACGTACTTGGCGAAGTAGATCTCGCCGCCCTGGCTGGCGATGGTGATGTGGCCGTCGAGCTTGACGTCGCCATTGAAGATGAAGCTCAGGTCCGAGGTGGAGCCGATGTTGCCCTGCAGCACCAGCTGGTCCGCGCTGAGGATCAGCGAGCGGCCGCTGCCGCCGGTGTTGGTGTAGTCGCTGGTCCAGGTGATGGTGTCGTCGGCCTGGATGCTGACGTTGGTGCCGCCCGCGAGCGCGGTCTCGATGTCGTCGAGGCCCACGTTGGTGCCGCCGATCGCGCCTGCGCCGGCGGCGATGGTGACGTTGGTGGGGTCGATCAGCCACAGGCCGCCGTTGCCCTTGGGGGCGGCGGCATCGGCCGCGCGGCTCACCGAGAGCGTGGCGCCGCTGGTTTCGATGCGGCCACCGTTGCCGCCTTGCGCGCCGCCGCGCGCCTTGAGCACGCCCGCGACCTCGGTGCGGCCGCCGGCCGCGTGGATGTCGGACCAGGCGACCACGGTGCCACCGTGGCCGTTCTGCGTGGCGGAGGCGTCGAGCAGGGCGCCCGAAGCCACCACGGTGTGGCGTGCCTGCTTGATGCGGTTGTCCTTGCCTTGCCAACTGCCGCCGACATAGATCTGGCCGCCGCCGGTGGCGCCGGTGGCGTCGATCACCGCGCCGTCGGCGATGGTGACCGTGTCGCCGGTGACGATGGCCTTGCCGGCCTGGCCTTGCGGCGCGGAGACGTCGATGCGGCCCGAGACATGCACGCCGCCCTGTTCGGCGACCAGGCTCACCACGCCGTCGGCGCCGACGCCGAGCGAGCGCGCCTCGATCAGGCCGCTGCTGTTGATCACGGTGGCGGTGAGGCTGTCGATGGCGCGCGCGGTCATGAGCACGGTGCCGCCGTTGGCGTGGATGGCGCCGCCGTTGTCGATGAGCGCGCCCAGCGCGCCGCCGTCGACCTCGACCTGCACCGGGCCGCCCAGGTCGAGCCGCACGGTGCTGCCTGCGGCGAGCACCACGCTGCCGCGTTCGGCCGAGAGTTGGCCGTCGTTCACGATGCGCGCCGCGACCAGCGCGACGTGGCCACCCGAGGCGGCCGAGATCTGGCCCTGGTTCACGATGGCGGCGGCGCTGTCGCCGCTGAAGTGGTAGCGGCCCGCGAGGAAGTCTTCGGTGCTGATGTTCAGCGTGGAGGCCACCAGAGAGCCCACGTTCACCTGCGCGGTGGGCGAGAAGAGCACGCCGTTGGGGTTGACCAGGAACACCTGGCCATTGGCGTTCAGCGCGCCCTGGATCACCGACACGTCGGGTCCGAGCACGCGGTTGAGCGCGACCGAGGCCGCGCCGGGTTGCACGAAGTTGACGCTGTGGCCCTGGCCGATGGAGAAGCTGTTCCAGTCGATGGCGAGCTTGTCGCTGGCCTGCTGGATGGTGAGCACGTTGCCGGCCTGCTGCAGGCTGCCCTGGCCGGCGGTGACGGTGCCGCCGGTGGGCAGGCCGCCGGCTACGGCGGCCAGGGGCGCGAGCAGCAGGGCGCCGGCCACGCGGGAGGCGCCGCGCTTGCCGCGCGCGCTGGCGACCTCGCTCACAACGGTCCATGCGTTGATGGCGTGGTTCCAGATGGTGGTGTAGATGCGGTTCATGGCGTTGTCTGGTTTTCTTCTTCAGTCGCCCTCGGTTCGAAGACCGTGAGAGGGCCGGTGCGGCCCGGACACATTGCATGCCGGGGGATGCCGATGGATATGGATTGCGGTCTGTCGAGCAGGCCGCGCGGATGATGGAGCTGTTGCTATAGAAATTGCTCTCGGGGCAGTATCGACCGGGCCTTGATGTTCTTGAGGCCCGAATAGCGGGGGATTGGGGTGCTTGTTCGGTTCGCTGCGCTATCGTTCACACGAACCCTGTTTTTCTTGCCATGGAGCACCTATGCCCTCTCATCCCGATTCCGAATTCGAGCGCGGCCTGGCCACGCGCAGGCAGGTCATGGGCGATGCCTTCGTGGACAAGGCCTTCGGCGACATGACGGCCTTCACCGAACCGATGCAGCAGCACATCACCCGCAAGGCCTGGGGGGACGTGTGGCAGCGCGAGGGGCTCGATCTGAAGACCCGCAGCCTCATCACCGTGGCCATGCTCACGGCGCTGGGCAAGCAGCACGAGCTCAAGGGCCACGTGCGCGGCGCGCTGAACAACGGCGCTACGCCCGCCGAGTTGCAGGAGGTGCTGCTGCACGCCGCCGTGTACTGCGGCGTGCCGGCGGCGGTGGAGGCGTTTCGCACGGCGGCCAGCGTGGTGGACGGCGAGAAGGCCTGAGTGCCGATGCGGCGCTACGATCGGAGGTTTCTTCACCATCCCCTACGGAGTTCCGTCATGACCGCTTACCGTCTCTCGCTGGTCCGCCGCGCCCTGTTGGCCGCCGGCCTGGTCTGCTCCCTCGGCCTGGCCCAGGCGCAGTCCACCACCCGCATCCTGGTGGGCTTCCCGCCCGGCGGCGGCACCGACGCCATCGCCCGCATCCTGGGCGAGCGCCTGCAGCAGGACCTGGGCAGCCCGGTGGTGGTGGACAACAAGCCCGGCGCGGGCGGGCAGCTGGCCGCTCAGGCGCTGAAAGCCGCGCCGGCCGACGGCCACACCCTGTTCCTCAGCCACGACCACAGCATCACCATCCTGCCCATGGTGACCAGGAACCCGGGTTACGACTCGGCCAAGGACTTCGTGCCGGTGGCGGGCTTCGCGACCTTCGTCAACGCCTTCGCCGTCTCCAACGGCACGCCCGCGCAATCGTTCAAGGCCTATGTGGATGGCGTGAAAGCGGCGGGTGGCAAGGGCTCGGTGGGCATTCCCGCGCCGGCCTCGGTGCCACAGTTCCTGGTGCAGGTGATCGCCAAGCAGAACGGCCTGGACCTCGTGGCCGCGCCCTACCGGGGCAGCGCGCCCATGATGTCGGACATGCTGGGCAACCAGATCCCCGCCGGCGTGGCCTCCATTCCCGACTTCATCGAAAACCACAAGGCCGGCAAGCTGCGCGTGGTGGCGGTGATGGGTTCGCAGCGCCAGGCCGCCATGCCCGAGGTGCCCACCTTCTCCGAACTCGGCCTCAAGGGTTTCGAGGACGTGCCGTACTACGGTCTGTTCGCGCCGGCCGGCACACCCAAGGCCGCGCTGGACCGCATTGCCCAGGCGGTGCAGAAGGCGATCGCCCAGCCCGACGTGCGCGAGAAGCTCACCGCCATGGGCCTCACCGTGGGTTTCATGACCGGCGAACAGCTGGGCGCGCGCGAGCAGGCCTATGGCAAGGTGTGGGCGAAGATCATCCAGGACAGCGGCTTCCAGCCACAGTGATCTGGCGCCGGATCGGGCTTAGCCCGCCAGCAGGCGCTGCATCAGGTCCGGCGTGCTGTGGGCCTGGTACTTGCGCATGAGCCGCGCGCGGTAGATCTCCACCGTGCGGTGGCTGATGTCCAGCGCCTTGCCGATCTGCTTGCTGGTCAGGCCATCCATGAGAAAGGCCGCCACCTCGCGCTCGCGCGGTGTCAGCTCGGCCTTCACGGTGCGCGTGGAGCTGAGGTCTTCGAAGCTCCAGATGCCGGCGGCGTGCGGCGCGTCGCGGTTCAGCGCGCGGCCGGTCACGTGGCACCAGAAGGTCTCGCCCTGCAACTGCCCGCCCACGCGCTTCATGATGCGGTTGTCCGAGTAGGTGCCGCTGCGGCCCAGCAGGGGCGCCATGCGCTCGCCGATGCGCTCGTACTCGTCGGCGCTGGGATAGAGGATCTGGAAGCTCTGGCCCACGAGCTGCTCGCGCGTGGCGCCGAACATCTCGCACAGCACCTGGTTGCAGTCGACCATGATGCGCTGCCGGGACAGGGCCAGGCCCACGGGGGCGAGGTCGAAGGCGAGGCGGTAGTCGATCTCCATGGCGTATCAGGCTTCGGGTTTGGCTTTACGAAATACTACGTATGTGGTTACGTAGTATCGTAGCGGCTTCCACGGTCCAACCCAGGAGACACCGACGTGAACAAGATTTTCCCGAACGCGGACGCCGCGCTCAAAGGCATCGTGGCCGATGGCCAGTTGCTTGCCGTCGGAGGCTTCGGCCTTTGCGGCATTCCCGAGGCCCTGATCGATGCGCTGCGCGACAGCGGCGCGAAGAACCTCACCGTGATCTCCAACAACGCGGGCGTGGACGGCTTCGGCCTGGGCAAGCTGCTGGAGACGCGCCAGATCAGCAAGATGATCTCGAGCTACGTCGGTGAGAACAAGGAGTTCGAGCGCCAGTACCTGGCCGGTGAACTGCAACTCGAATTCACGCCGCAGGGCACGCTGGCCGAGAAGCTGCGTGCCGGCGGCGCGGGCATCCCGGCCTTCTTCACCAAGACCGGTGTCGGCACCCTGGTGGCCGAGGGCAAGGAGCTGCGCGAGTTCGACGGCGAGACCTATGTGATGGAGCGTGCGCTGGTGCCCGACGTGGCCTTGGTGAAGGCGCACCGCGCCGACAAGTCCGGCAACCTGCAGTTCCGCCTGACCGCGCGCAACTTCAACCCCGCCGCGGCCATGGCCGGCAAGATCTGCGTGGTCGAGGTGGAGGAAATCGTCGAGACCGGCGCGATCGACCCGGACCAGATCCACCTGCCCGGCATCTACGTGCACCGCATCGTGCACAACGCCCACCCCGAGAAGCGCATCGAGAAGCGCACCATCACCGAGAAAGCTGGAGCCTGACCATGCCCTGGACCCAAGACCAAATGGCCGCGCGCGCGGCGCAAGAACTCGAAGACGGTTTCTACGTGAACCTCGGCATCGGCATCCCGACGCTGGTGGCCAACCACACCGGCACCAAGGAAGTCTGGCTGCAGAGCGAGAACGGCATGCTGGGCATCGGTCCGTTCCCGACCGAAGACCAGGTCGACGCCGACCTGATCAACGCCGGCAAACAGACCGTGACCACGCTCCCGGGCTCCAGCATCTTCGGCAGCCACGACAGCTTCGCGATGATCCGCGGGGGCAAGATCAACCTCTCCATCCTGGGCGCGATGCAGGTCAGCGAGAAGGGCGATCTGGCCAACTGGATGATCCCGGGCAAGATGGTCAAGGGCATGGGGGGCGCGATGGACCTCGTGGCCGGCGTCAAGCGCGTGATCGTGCTGATGGAGCACGTCGCGAAGAAGAAGGATGGCACCGAGGACCTGAAGATCATTCCGTCCTGCACCCTGCCGCTGACCGGCGTGGGCGTGGTCGATCGCATCATCACCGACCTGGGCGTGATGGACGTGACGCCGCAAGGCCTCAAGCTGGTGGAAATGGCCCCGGGCGTCACGCGCGAGTTCATCCAGTCCAAGACCGGCGTCACGCTGGTCTGATACCCCTGGCGGGTATACTCCCGCCTGCACCCGTCATTGGGGAGTAGCCGCTCTGCGCCCTGCAGAGGTCCGCGTCAACACACTTGGCCCCCACGGCCATGGCGCAGACAGCTTCCAGCCTGGCAAGACCTTTGACCACACTGCCTCCGGATGGGCCGGGGATGCCGTGTGGTCTTCTGTCTTTTGCCGGCCCTCGGAGCATTCTCTTGGAAGCATTCCTGATCTCGACGGGCATCGTCGCCCTCGCCGAAATGGGCGACAAGACCCAGTTGTTGTCCCTCGTCCTCGCCGCCCGCTTCAAGCGCCCCTGGCCCATCGTCTGGGGCATCCTGGTGGCCACCCTGCTCAACCACGCCCTCGCGGGCGCTGCCGGCGCCTGGATCATGGCCGCCGTGGGCCCGAACGTGATGCGCTGGGTGCTGGGGGTCTCCTTCATCGCCATGGCGGGGTGGATGCTGATTCCCGACAAACTGGACGACGAAGACGCCGTGCCCAAGCGGCAGATGGGCGTGTTCGTCGCGACGCTGTGGGCCTTCTTCCTGGCCGAGATGGGCGACAAGACACAGATCGCCACCGTGGCGCTGGGCGCGCAGTACGAACCCCTGATCGCGGTAGTGATCGGCACCACCTTCGGCATGATGCTGGCCAACGCACCGGTGGTGTTCTTCGGCGAGGCGATCACGCGGCGCGTGCCGATCAAGATCGTGCACATCATCGCCGCGCTGATCTTCGCGGTGCTGGGCGTGCTGGCCCTGATGGGCGTGGGCGCGTCGATGACCGGCTGACCGGTCCGGCCGGGGCGCTAGAATGGCGGCCTGCTGCGGGTGTAGTTCAATGGTAGAACGGCAGCTTCCCAAGCTTCATACGAGGGTTCGATTCCCTTCACCCGCTCCACCTCTCGACTCCCCCTTCACCGGCACCATCGCTGCGCGTGCGGCGCCTGTGGCAGCGCGGTTTCATCATGAACGAGCCATCAGCCCACACCGCCCCCCAATGGGAGCCCGCCGCGCGAGCCGAAAGCCTCTCGTGGTCGATCGTGCGGCAGATCCGCGATGCGCTCTTCTCGGGAAAGCTCAAGGCCGGCGAGTTCATCGGCAGCGAAATCACCCTGGCTCAGCAGTTCGGTGTGAGCCGGATCGCGGCGCGCGATGCGCTGCGTTCGCTGATCGCCATGGGCGTGGTGGAAGTCCGCATGGGTTCCCGGGGTGGTGCCTGGGTGGCCATGGGCAACTCCGATCGCCTCGTCGACTCGCTGGCCGTTCAGCTCCATCTCATCGGATTGACCGCGGCGGAGATGCTCGAAGCGCAGAGCATCACGAGCATCGCCTCGGCCGAGCTGGCCGCGGGCCGCGTGACCCCGGAGGATGCCGCGCGGATGGAAGAGGCGGCGCAGGCCACCGAGGCGGCCGCGGGTGACCCGCACGCGTTCACGGAAGCGTCCATGCGGTTCCGCGAGGCCATCGTCAACGCCTCCAAGAACCGCGTCCTCATCGCCCAGTACCGGGCCTTCGGATCGGTGCTCGGCCCCTTGCTCGAAGCCAACACGACCGCGGCGGCCACCCGCCGGATCATCCAGTCCAACGCCCGCCTGCTCCAGGCCATCGTCAATGGGGATGCGGAGGCCGCGGGTGAGCTGATGCGCGAGCGCGAGTCCGGCATCCGGATGCGCATCCTTGGCTCGGATCCGGCCGCCACGGCCGAGCCGGCGGCTCAAGCCCCGGCTCCCTAGCGCCGGGCGCTTTTTCTTCTTTTTTGCCAGAACGGGCGCCTTGGGCGCCCGTTCTCTTTGGTGCGCCTGCGCCGGCACCATCGTGAAAACCCTAATGTATATTACAGATATACAGATTACAGTTCGACCCAAGCCGAGAGACGCCCATGGGGTGTCCGGCGCCAGAGGTCGAGGTGCCGCGTTGGTCCCGATCGCCCGCAATGCCCACGGAAAAAGACATGCTCATTGATGCACACGCGCACGTGACTGCGCCCGATTCGCTGTATGTGTGGAAGGCCGGATTGCTGTCGCACCGCGGCAACCACGGACGCGGATCGCCGAAGGTGAGTGACGACGAGATGCTGGCCGTCCTCCACACGCCGACCTTCGGCACCAAGTCCCATCTGGAACAGTTGAAAGAGCTCGGCACGGACATGCAACTGATCTCGCCCCGGCCCTACCAGAGCATGCACAGCGAAAGGCCGGCCAAGCTGGTTCACTGGTACACGGAAGAGGTGAACAGCATGATCGGGCAGCAGGCCCGGTTGGTGCCGGGCACCTTCCGGGGGGTATGTGGCCTGCCGCAGGCCTGGGGCGAGCCGATCCAGAACTGCCTGCCGGAGCTGGACCGTTGCGTCAAGGAGCTCGGCATGGTGGCGGCGATGGTGAACACCGATCCCAGCGAGGGGCTGGACACCCAGGCGGTGCCGAATCTCGGCAGCGAATACTGGTACCCGCTGTGGGAGCGCCTGGTCGAACTCGACGTGCCCGCCTACCTGCACTCCGCGGGCTTTCGTTCGGAGCGCAACAGCTACTCGGTCCACTTCATCAACGAAGAGACGATCGCCGTCATGGCGCTGTGCAACTCGCGCGTGTTCAAGGATTTCCCGCGACTGCGCATCGTCGTGTCGCATGGCGGTGGCGCGATGCCGTATCAGGTCGGGCGCTTCCATGCGCCATCGCTGCGCCCGGGTCGGGCACCCGAGCCCTTCCTCGATGCGCTGCGCCGCCTCTACTTCGACACCGTGCTCTATTCGGAAGAGGCCTTGCGCCTGCTGATCAAGACCGTCGGCCCCGAGCGCTGCATCTTCGGCGCCGAGCGCCCTGGCGTCGGCACGGTGAAAGACCCCGCGACCGGGCGCTGGATGGACGACATCCAGCCGCTCATCGAGGGTTTCGACTGGCTCTCTGAAGACGCGAAGCAGGCGATCTTCAGTGGCAACGCGAAGCAGGTCTTCAAGCTGTAGATCCTCTGCGGGAGACACCAGACATGGCAAACATCGTTGGGGGCATTGCGGTCTCCCATGGCCCCCTGTTGTGCACGCCCCCTTCGATCTGGCACCTGCGAGCGGGAGCCGATCAGAAGAATGTGAACCACTGGTATCAGGGCCGGCGTCACAACTACGATGAGCTGCTCGCCGCCCGAGCGCCGGGATTCGGCATGGCCGTGCAGGCAGCGCATCAGGCGCGCGCCTACGCGCAATGCCAGTCGTCACTGGACCAGCTGGCGGACAAGTTCAAGGCGATGAGGGCGGACTGGGTGATCGTCGTGGGCAACGACCAGAGGGAGGTCTTCCATGACGACATGTCACCCGCGTTGCTGGTGTACACCGGCGAGTCGATTCCCAACATTCCCCTGACCCCGGCGCAGCTGGCCAAGCTGCCGCCCGGCATCGCCGAAGCGGAGGTGGGGCACTGTCCACCGGAGGGGGCGGTGTACCCCGGTCATGCGGCCCAGGCGACGCGCATCGTGGAGAGCCTGAGCGACGCGGGTTTCGATGTGGCGACCTCCGCCCGCCTGCCGTCGACCGCCGATGGACAGCACGGTGTTCCCCACGCGTTCGGTTTCGTGTACCGGCGCATCCTGAACGATGCGCCGCCGCCGAGCGTGCCCGTCTTTGTCAACGTGGGTGTCGCCCCCAACCAGGTCAGAACGGGGAGGGCGCTCGCCTTCGGCGCGGCATTGGCCCGGGCGGTGCGCGATCTGCCCGATGCCTCGCGTGTGGTGCTCATCGCCTCGGGGGGGCTGAGCCACTTCGTGGTCGACGAATCGCTGGATCAGAAAGTCCTCCAGGCCCTGAGCCCATTCGATGCGGCATCGCTCCAGTCGATTCCGGAGAGCTGGTTCAACGGGAACAGCGGCGAGATCAAGAGCTGGATGGCCGTGGCCGCGGCCATGAACGAAGCGGGGCTGCGCATCGACATGCGGGACTACACGCCGTGCTACCGGACGCCGGCCGGCACCGGCAGCGGCATGGGTTTCGTGGCGTGGTCCTTGTCAGTGTGAAAGAAGGAAACAGAAGCAATGAACGAAGAACAGAACCGCAGGCTGACGCAGGTCGGCCGCGGAACGCCCATGGGCGAGGTGCTGCGAAGGCACTGGATGCCGATCGCGGGTGCGTCGGAACTCGATGAGAACCCCATCAAGCCGCTGCGGCTGATGGGCGAAGACCTCGTCCTCTACCGCGACCTGAGCGGCAACCATGGCCTGGTCGAGCGGGCCTGCGCCCACCGCCGCGCCGACCTTTCCTACGGTTTCGTCGAGGCCGAGGGCATCCGCTGCAGCTACCACGGCTGGGCCTTCAATGCCTCGGGCAAGTGCGTGAGCCGCCCGTACGAGGACACCGTCAACCCCGACATCACGAAGCGCGGGCGGATTTGCATCCAGGGCTATCCAGTGAAGGAGAAGGCCGGGCTTCTGTGGGCCTACCTGGGGCCTGCTCCCGCACCGGAGCTGCCCGACTGGGAGCCTTTCAGCTTCGAGAACGGTTTCGTCCAGATCGTGGTGTCCGACGTGCCCTGCAACTGGCTGCAGTGCCAGGAGAACTCCATCGACCCCGTGCACTTCGAATGGATGCACAACAACTGGAGCACCCGCCTGAGCGGGCAGACCGGCCCCTACTCGGCGGAGCACAAGGAGGTCGCTTTCGAAGAGTTCGACCACGGACTGGTCTACAAGCGCATCCGCGGCGAGGCCACGAAGGCCGATGCGATGTGGACCGTCGGCCGGGTGTGCCTGTGGCCCAACGCGTTCTTTCTCGGCGACCACTTCGAGTACCGGGTGCCGATCGACGACGAGAACACGCTCAGCATCTCGTGGATCTTCACGCGCCTGCCGCAGGAGGTCGAGTCGTATTCACAGCCTTCGGTGCCAACCTGGCGCAGCCCGGTCAAGGACGACGCCACCGGGCGCTGGGTGACGAGTCACGTGATCAACCAGGACATGGTGGCCTGGGTGGGCCAGGGGGTCATCGCCGACCGGACGAAGGAGACCCTCGGGCTCAGCGACCGCGGCATCGTGATGCTGCGCCGGCGGTTCGAGCAGGACATCGCGGCGGTCGAACGGGGCGAGGATCCAAAAGGCGTCATCCGCGATCCGGCGAAAAACGTCCGGGTTCAGCTGCCCATCGCGGAACGCGAGTTTCTGCTGCGGGGCCTTCCGAGGCAAGTGCTTCTGGCGCACCCCATCTGGCGGCAGCACTACGAAGGGTTCCGCTTTGCCTATGGCCAGCCCGAGTCGGTCCGCCAGGCTTTCCGGGAGGCGGCAGGCCTATGAACACGCTGAGCACCACCCAGAAGGCATGCGTGGCGCGCCTGCGGCGCATCGACGTCTGCGCACTGTCCGACGCCCTCGACAAGCTGGGCCGCGCGGGCGCCGTCACCGGCATCCCGCAGCGCAGTGGTCAGGGGCGCATCGCCGGGGTCGCTGTCACGATGAAGGTCGGTCCAGGCCAGCCACCCCCGGGTGAGCCACGGCATCTGGGTTGCACCGCCATCGAACTCTCGGGGCCGGATCAGGTGATCGTGGTCGAGCAGCGTTCCGGCGTCGAGGCCGGCTGCTGGGGCGGGCTGCTCACGCTGGGCGCCAAGGTGCGCGGCGTCGAGGGCGTCATTGCCGATGGCCCGCTTCGGGACGTGGACGAGGCCATCGCCTACGGCTTCCCGATCTTCAGCCGCAGCCTGACCTGCCTGACGGCCCGGTCGCGCGTCGTCGAGCTGGGCACTCAGCTGCCAGTGGCGCTGGGGAATGTCTTGGTGCAGCCGGGTGACTACGTGGTGGCCGATCGCAGTGGTGTGGTCGTCATTGCGGCGGCAAGCATCGAGGAGGTGCTCGACACCGCCGAAGCCATCGCGCGGCGCGAGGGCGGCATGGCCAAGGCCCTCCAGGGGGGAACCCCGATCAGCCAGGTGATGAATGGCCACTACGAACAGATGCTGGAGAACAAGCGATGAACGAAGATTCCCATGTGCAACGCGCGGCCCGGCTGGACACGGCAGCCCTCAGTGACGCCCTCGACAAGCTGGGCATCGTTGGCCAGTGCCATCGCGTCAAGCCGCGAGACCCTTCCTTTCGCATGGCCGGCCGGGCGTGGACCCTGCTGTACGGCCCCGCGGGCAGCCCACCTGGCACCGTCGGAGACTACATCGACGATGTGCCTCCCGGCAGCGTGATCGTTCTGGACAACGGCGGCCGCGACAACGCCACCGTGTGGGGCGACATCCTGACCGAGATTGCGCATCGGCGGGGCATCGCCGGGACCGTGATCGACGGCATCTGCCGCGATGTCGCGCTCTGTCTGGAACTGAACTACCCGGTCTTCTCCAAGGACCACTGGATGCGCACCGGCAAGGACCGTGTGCAGGTCGAGGCCACGGGCGTTCCCGTCAATGTCGGCGATGCCCGCGTGAGCCCGGGTGACATCGTGAAAGGCGACGCGGATGGCGTCGTGATCATTCCGAAGGAGCACGAGGCACGGGTCCTGGACACCGCCGAAGCCATCGACTCGGCCGAGGCGCGCGTGCGCGCGGCGGTGCGGGGTGGCATGCGCCTGGACGAGGCGCGCAAGGCCCATGGGTACCACCAGTTGCAGACGAGGGCATCGTGATGCACCGGCACGACCCTTCCACCACGACGCGGGACGCGGTCCGGCTGCCGGCGCCCGTCCTCGCGCGAGCGCAGGCCGCATCGTCGGCCACGCTGCACGAGGCCGGGCGAAAGATCGGTGCCCTGCCTTCTCAGATCCAGGCGCTCGCGCCCGGGTTTCGCTGCGCGGGATCGGCCCTCACCGTGCATTCCCCGCCGGGGGACAACCTCTGGCTCCATCGCGCGCTCGAGCGGGTCCAGCCCGGCGATGTGATGGTGGTGTTCACGGGCGGTGCCCACGAGCATGGTTATTGGGGCGAGATCATGGCGACGATGGCCAAGGCCCGAGGCCTGGCCGGCCTGGTGATCGACGGCTGTGTGCGCGATGGCGATCTGCTGCGGGAGATCGGCGTGCCCACGTTCAGCCGCGGTCTCTGCATTCGGGGGACGGGCAAGGATTTCGGCGCCGTCGGCTGGATCAATCACCCGGTTCTGATCGGCGACGTGGTCGTGAACGCCGGCGACCTGATCGTCGGTGATGGCGACGGGGTCGTCGCCATCCCACACCACATGGCCGGGGCGGTCCTGGACGCGGGGGCGCAACGCGATGCCGAAGAAGCCGAGTTCGTCCAGCGGCTCCAACGAGGAGAGAGCACCTTGTCGATTTACGGATGGCGTTAGGCGCCCGCGCAAGCCCAGGCAGATGGACGGTAAAACCAGGAGACAAACCCCATGAACATCCCTCGACTCGACCGACGCACCGCGGTCATCGGCCTGCTGGCCGCCGCCACCACCCCATGGGCGATGGCCCAGGCTGAGACAGCGGGCAACTATCCCGCCAAGACCCTCAAGATGGTCGTGCCCTACAGCCCGGGGTCCGTGACGGACACCCTGGCCCGCATGGTGTCGGAGCGGCTGTCGCAACGCCTGGGGCAGCCGGTCATCGTCGAGAACCGCCCCGGTGCGAGCGGACAGATCGGCACCGCGGCGGTCGCCGCCGCCGCGCCGGACGGCTACACCATGATGCTGGCGCCACCCACGCACATCATCAACTCGGTGCTGCGCAAGATGCCTTACGACCCGATCAAGAACTTCGATCCGGTCATCCAGATCGCCCGCTCGAACCTGGTGCTGGTGGTGAACGCCGCGACACCGGCGAACAACCTGAAGGAGTTGGTGAGCTATCTGAAGGCGCAGGGCGACAACGCCACCTACGCTTCGGCGGGGCAGGCCTCGACCCTGCACCTCTACACCGCCCAGCTGCAACAGGTGCTGGGCACCAGCATGCGGCACGTCCCGAGCAAGGGCGTGCCCGGCGCCATCATGGACGTGGTTCAGAACAGCGTCACGGTGGTGCTCGCCCCGATGGAGAACGCCGTTCGCCTGATCAAGAGCGGCCACCTCAAGGCGATGGCGCAAACCGGCAAATCGCGCTTCGCCGAGATTCCCGATGTGCCGACGTTTGCCGAGGCCGGCCTCTCCAGCGTTCACAGCGAACTCTGGTACGGCCTCTTTCTGCCTGCGGGCACACCCAAGCCCATCCTGGCGAAGCTGAACAGGGAAGTCGCCGCGGTGCTCGCCATGCCGGAGGTGAAGACGCAGCTCCTCACGGCCGGCACGGAGCCGGTGGGGGGGGCACCCGAGCAACTGGCGGCGCTGTGCCGCAGCGAGCTCGCGATGTGGACCGACGTGGTCAAGCGCAACGGCATCAAGGCCGACTGACGCGTGGCGCCCCCGCAGGACGACGCTCAGAACCCCACCGCCTGCCCGTCGCGCCGCGCATCGCTCGCGGCCACGTAGCCGTCGGCCATGTCGTCGCTCAGGCGCGCGATGAACTGGCCGCTGCCGAAGTCGAGGTAGGTGTCGGCGGTCGGCTCGAAGCGGTGGCCCAGCGCCTTGAGGCCGTCGCGCAGCGCGGGCGCCATAGTGGATTCGAAATCCACGTCCAGGCCTTTGCCCCATTTCCAGCGCGGTGCGTCGCACGCGGCCTGGGGCTGCTGGCCGTGCACCAGCATGCGCACCAGCGTCTGCACATGGCCTTGCGGCTGCATGTTGGCGCCCATCACGCCAAAGCTCATCACACCCTGGCCCTGCCGCGTGAGGAAGCCCGGGATGATGGTGTGGAAGGGCCGCTTGCCCGGTGCGACCTGGTTGGGGTGGCCATCCTGCATCGTGAAGCCGTGGCCCCGGTTCTGCAGGCTGATGCCCCAGCCGGGCACGACCACGCCGCTGCCGAAACCCAGGTAGTTGGACTGGATCAGGCTGACCATGCGGCCTTGCGCATCGGCGGCGGTGAGGTAGACCGTGCCACCGCGCGGCGGGTGGCCCGCGCCGGGGTGAATGGCGCGTTTCGGGTCGATGAGCCTGGCGCGGTCGCGCAGGTAGCCCGGGTCCAGCAGGTCGGCGGCGCGCACCTCGGTCATGAAGCGCTCGTCGGCGACCCAGCGGTAGGTATCGGCGAAGGCGAGCTTGACGGCCTCGATCTGCAGGTGCTGGCCTTCGATGCTGTCCGGCCCGTAGCGGCCGATGTCGAGCTGTTCGAGCATGCCCAGCGCCATGAGCGCGGCGATGCCCTGGCCGTTGGGCGGCAGTTCGTGCACCGTGTGGCCGGCGAACGCCATCTCGATGGGCTTGACCCACTGCACCTCGTGCGCGGCGAGGTCGCTGGCGCGCAGTTGCGCGCCGTGTTCGCGCGCGAAGGCATCGATGGCGGCGGCGATCTCGCCCCGGTAGAAGGCTTCGCCACGCGTCTCGGCGATGCGGCGCAGCGCGCGGCCAGCCTCGGCGAAGCCGAAGCGCTCACCGGGCAGCGGCGCACGGCCACGGGGCATGAAGGCCTGCGCGAAACCGGGCTTGTCCTGCAGCAGAGGCACGGCCAGGGCCCATTTGTGCGCGATGACGGGCGCCACCGCGAAGCCGCTTTCGGCCAGCTCGATGGCCGGCGCCATCAGGTCGGCGAAGGGCAGGGCGCCGAAGCGCTCGGACAAGGCGGCCCAGCCGGCCACCGCGCCGGGCACGGTCACGGCGTCGAAGCCGCGCAGCGGGATCTGGCCGTTGTGCTTGTTCTCGAAATAGGCCTTGCTCCAGCCCGCGGGCGCCACGCCCGAGGAGTTCATGCCGTGCAGTTGCTGACCGTCCCAGACGATCGCGAAGTTGTCGCTGCCCAGGCCGTTGGAGATGGGCTCCACCACGGTGAGGGCGGCGGCCGCCGCGATCGCGGCGTCCACCGCGTTGCCGCCTTTGAGCAGCATGCGCAGACCGGCCTGCGCGGCCAGGGGCTGCGAGGTGGCGACCACGTTGCGCGCCATGAGCGGGCTGCGGATGGTGGGGTAGGGGTGGCTCCAGTCGAACTGCATGGGGTGGGTGTCTCTCAGGTGGGAATCACTTGAGGATATCGCCGACGCAGAGGTACTTGATTTCCACGTAGTCGTCCATGCCGTGGTGCGAGCCCTCTCGGCCCAGGCCGGACTGCTTCACGCCGCCGAAGGGCACGTGTTCGGTGGCCAGGATGCCGACGTTGATGCCGACCATGCCGTACTCCAGCGCCTCGCTCACGCGGAAGATGCGGCCGACGTCGCGGCTGTAGAAGTAGCTCGCCAGGCCGAATTCGGTGGCGTTGGCCGCGTCGATGGCTTCCTGCTCGGTGTGGAACTTGAACACCGGCGCGAAGGGGCCGAAGGTTTCCTCCTTCGCGCACAGCATGTCGGCCGTCGCGTCGGCCACCACGGTGGGTTCGAAGAACTGGCCGCTGCCCAGGCTGGCGAGGCGCTGGCCACCGGCCACCACGCGCCCACCCTTGGCCACGGCATCGTCCACATGGCGCTGCACCTTCACGAGGGCTGCTTCCTCGATCAGCGGGCCCTGGCTCACGCCCTCCCCAAAGCCGTTGCCGACCTTGGCGGTCTTCACCTTGGCGGCGAACTTGGCCACGAAGGCGTCGTAGACGCCGGCCTGCACGTAGAAGCGGTTGGTGCAGACGCAGGTCTGGCCGGCGTTGCGGTACTTGCTGGCGAAGGCGCCTTCCACCGCGCTGTCGATGTCGGCGTCGTCGAACACGATGAAGGGCGCGTTGCCACCCAGTTCGAGCGACATCTTCTTGACCGTGGGCGCGCACTGCGCCATGAGGATGCGGCCGACCTCGGTGGAGCCGGTGAAGCTGATGTGGCGCACCACATCGCTCGCGCACAGCACCTTGCCCACGGCGATGGACTGTTCGGCGTCGGCGGTGAGGATGTTGAACACCCCGGCCGGGATGCCGGCGCGGATGGCCAGTTCGGCCGCGGCCAGCGCGGTCAGCGGCGTGAGTTCGGCCGGCTTGATGATCACGGGGCAGCCGGCGGCCAGCGCGGGCGCCACCTTGCGCGTGATCATGGCCAGCGGGAAGTTCCACGGCGTGATGGCCGCGCACACGCCGATGGGCTGCTTGAGCACCATCAGGCGGCGGTTGTTGTCGAAGGTGGGCAGGGTTTCGCCGTTGACGCGCTTGGCCTCCTCGGCGAACCATTCCACGAAGCTCGCGCCATAGGCCACCTCGCCCTTGGCCTCGGCCAGGGGCTTGCCCTGTTCGGCGGTCATGAGGGTGCCCAGGTCGTCCTGGTTCGCTATCAGCAGGTCGTACCACTTGCGCAGGATGTGGCTGCGTTCCTTGGCGGTCTTGGCCTTCCAGGCCGGCCAGGCGGCGTTGGCGGCGGCGATCGCGGCCTCGGCGTCCTGCGCGCCCAGGTTGGCCACGTCGGCCAGCTTGTGGCCGGTGGCCGGGTCAAACACGTCGAAACGGCGGCCGCCGGCAACCCACTGGCCGTTGATCAGGGCGTCGGTCTTGAGCAGGCTCGGGTCCTTGAGCAGGGCCAGGGGGGAGGTCTTCATGTCCATGGGTGTTGTCTCCGTCGATGCGGTGCGCGGGAAGGGGTGATCGGGATTTATTTAACTTGTTAAATGAATCGCCGCCGATTGTGCCGCCGAAAGGCGTTCCAGCATAGCCCCCGGTCTTTTCCGGGGCGGTGCCGCCCGCGACGCGGCGGGCCGATCCACCCGATTTCGCCGCCCGCGCGCCGGGGTCGGCCCGCATGTTGGAAAATAGCGGGTTCCGCGCGCGCGAGCGCTGCCCCGCATTCAACGACGACCACCCACAAGGCCAACATGACCCGCCCCGCCTCCGTTGCCGACATCCGCAAGAGCTTCCTGGACTTTTTCGCTTCCAAGGGCCACACCGTGGTCGCGTCCAGCCCCCTGGTGCCCGGCAACGACCCGACGCTCATGTTCACCAACTCCGGCATGGTGCAGTTCAAGGACGTGTTCCTCGGCACCGACAAGCGCCCCTATGTGCGCGCGGCCTCGGTGCAGGCCTGCCTGCGCGCCGGCGGCAAGCACAACGACCTGGAGAACGTGGGCTACACCGCGCGCCACCACACCTTCTTCGAGATGCTGGGCAACTGGTCGTTCGGCGACTACTTCAAGCGCGAGAGCCTGAAATGGGCCTGGGAGCTGCTGACCGAGGTCTACCAGTTGCCCAAGGAGCGCCTGCTGGCCACGGTGTATGAAGAGGACGACGAGGCCTACGACATCTGGACGAAAGAGATCGGCCTGCCGCCCGAGCGCGTGATCCGCATCGGCGACAACAAGGGCGGCCGCTACAAGTCCGACAACTTCTGGATGATGGCCGACACCGGACCTTGCGGTCCGTGCAGCGAGATCTTCTACGACCACGGTGACCACATCGCCGGTGGCCCTCCGGGCAGTCCCGATGAAGACGGCGACCGCTTCATCGAGATCTGGAACAACGTGTTCATGCAGTTCAACATGGACGAGACCGGCGCCGTCACGCCGCTGCCCGCCCCCTGCGTGGACACCGGCATGGGCCTGGAGCGCCTGGCCGCGATCCTGCAGCACGTGCACAGCAACTACGAGATCGACATCTTCGACGCGCTCATCAAGGCCGCCGCGCGCGAGACGCACATCAGCGACCTGGACAACCCCTCGCTCAAGGTGATCGCCGACCACATCCGCGCCACCGCCTTCCTGGTGAGCGACGGCGTGATCCCCAGCAACGAAGGCCGGGGCTATGTGCAGCGCCGCATCGTGCGCCGCGCCATCCGCCACGGCTACAAGCTGGGCCAGAAGACGCCGTTCTTCCACAAGCTGGTGCCCGACCTGGTGAAGCTGATGGGCGCGGCCTACCCGAACCTGGCGCGCCAGGAGCAGCGCATCACCGAGGTGCTCAAGGCCGAGGAAGAGCGCTTCTACGAAACGCTGGCCAACGGCATGGAAATCCTCGACGCGGCGCTGGCCGGCGGCGAGAAGGTGCTGCCGGGCGACGTGGCCTTCAAGCTGCACGACACCTACGGCTTCCCGCTCGACCTGTCGGCCGACGTCTGCCGCGAGCGCGGCCTGTCGGTGGACGAGGCGGGTTTCCACGCCGCGATGGAAAAGCAGAAGGCCGCAGGTCGCGCGGCCGGCAAGTTCAAGATGGACAAGGCGCTGGACTACACCGGCGCGGGCAACCAGTTCGTGGGCTACGAACAGCTGGAAGCGCCCGGCAAGATCGTCGCGCTCTACTTCGAAGGCACGCCGGTCGCCGCGCTGAACGCCGGCCAGACCGGTGTGGTGGTGCTGGACAACACGCCGTTCTACGCCGAGAGCGGTGGCCAGGTCGGCGACGAGGGCGTCATCACCAGTGGCTCGGCGCGTTTCGCCGTGGGCGATACGCAGAAGATCAAGGCCGACGTGTTCGGCCACCACGGCAGCGTGGAGCAGGGCACGCTCAACGTGGGCGACCACGTGAACGCCCAGGTGAACACCGCGCTGCGCGCCGCCACCGTGCGCAACCACAGCGCCACCCACCTGATGCACAAGGCCTTGCGCGAGGTGCTGGGTGAGCACGTGCAGCAGAAGGGCTCGCTGGTGAACGCCGAGCGCACGCGCTTCGACTTCGCGCACAACGCGCCCGTCACGGACGCGCAGATCCGCCAGATCGAGGCCAAGGTGAACGCCGAGATCCTCGACAACCACGCCACGCAGGCGCGCCTGATGGACATCGAGTCGGCGCAGAAGACCGGCGCCATGATGCTGTTCGGCGAGAAGTACGGCGAGACCGTGCGCGTGCTCGACATCGGCAGCAGCCGCGAGCTCTGCGGCGGCACGCACGTGCAGCGCACGGGCGACATTGGCCTCTTCAAGGTGGTGGGCGAGAGCGGCGTGGCCGCGGGCGTGCGCCGCATCGAAGCCATCACCGGCACGAACGCGCTGGCCTACCTGCAGTCGCTGGAAGACATGGTGGCGCAGGCGGCGGGCGTGCTCAAGGCGCCCACGGTCGAGCTGAACGCGCGCATCGGCCAGACGCTGGAGCAGGTCAAGGCGCTGGAGAAGGAAGTGGCCGCGCTCAAGGGCAAGCTGGCTTCGAGCCAGGGCGACGAGCTGGTGGCGCAGGCGGTGGACGTCAAGGGCATCAAGGTGCTGGCCGCCGTGCTCAACGGCGCCGACGCCAAGACCCTGCGCGACACGCTGGACAAGCTCAAGGACAAGCTCAAGACCGCCGCCATCGTGCTGGCCGCCGTGGACGGCGCCAAGGTGCAACTGGCCGCCGGTGTGACCGCCGACAGCATGGGCAAGGTCAAGGCCGGCGAGCTGGTGAACTTCGTGGCCCAGCAGGTGGGCGGCAAAGGCGGCGGCAAGCCCGACATGGCCATGGCCGGCGGCACCGACGCGAGCGGCCTGCCCAAGGCACTGCAGTCGGTGCAGGGCTGGGTGGCCGAGCGCGTGTGAGCACGCTGAGCCGCCGGCAGATCCTGGCCAGCGGGCTGGCCGTGGCCCTGGGGCCGGTGGCGGTCGGCGCACAGCCGGCTTTCGAGCTGAGCGACTGGCCGCGCGGCACGCCCACGCCGGCGCTGACGACCCTGGACCTGCAAGGCCGGGCCGTGAAGCTCGCCGATTTCAAAGGCCGCGCCGTGCTGCTCAACTTCTGGGCCAGCTGGTGCGAGCCCTGCCGCACCGAAATGCCCATGCTGCAGGACCTGCCCCCGCTGATTGGCGAGGACCGCCTGGCGGTGATCGCGCTCAACTTCAAGGAGCCGCCGCAACGCGCCCTGCGTTTCGTGGAGCAGACCCAGCTGAGCCTGCCGGTGTGGCTGGACCCACTGGGCGAACACGCGCGCGCCTGGGGCGTGCGGGTGTTTCCGACCACGGTGCTGATCGATCGCCAGGGCCGCGCGCGCCAGCGCGTGCGGGGCGAGGTCGACTGGAGCGGCCGCGAGGCGCTGGGCTGGGTGGATCGTTTGCTCGTGCTCTGACCCCGTCCCATAATTCCTGTCCCCCCTTCCGGAGTGCCCTTCATGACCCCCGATCGCCGCCGCTTCCTGCAGCGCGCCGCCACCTCCGTGGCCGCCGCATCACCGCTGTTCCATGCCACAGGGGCCCTGGCCCAGGCCAACCCGGCACCACAGCGCGAGTTCAACCCGCAGCCCGGCGCCTGGCGCACCTTCGATGTGACCACCCGGGTGGACATCGAGTTGCCCCGGGGCGCTTCCCAGGTCTGGTTGCCGCTGCCCTCGGTCGAGAGCGACTGGCAGAAGTCCTTCACCAGCGACTTCCGCACCAACGGCACCGCGCAGCTGACCGAAGAGCGGCACTACGGTGCCCGCATGCTGCACGTGACGTTCGCCGAAGGTGGTGGCACGCCTTACGTGGAACTCACCAGCCGCGTGCAGACGCGCAACCGCGCGGTCGATCTTTCGCAGAAAACGGCCAGCACCGAAGACGCCGCCAGCCTGCGCTTCTGGACCCAGCCCACGGCCCTGCTGCCCACCGACGGCATCGTGCGCGAGACCGCGCTCAAGGCCACGCGCGGTGCGCGCACCGACGCGCAGAAGGCGCGCCAGATCTACGACTGGGTGGTGGCCAACACCTACCGCGAGCCCAAGGTGCGCGGCTGCGGCGAAGGCGACATCAAGACCATGCTGGAGACCGGCAACCTGGGCGGCAAGTGCGCCGACCTCAACGCCATCTTCGTCGGCCTGTGCCGCTCGGCCGGCCTGCCGGCGCGCGACGTGTACGGCATCCGCCTGGCGCCCTCGGCCTTCGGCTACAAGGAGCTCAGCGGCAATTCCGCCAGCCTCAAGGGCGCGCAGCACTGCCGCGCCGAGGTGCACCTGGCCGGCCACGGCTGGGTGGCGATGGACCCGGCCGATGTGGCCAAGGTCATGCGCCTGGAGACGCCCGAGTGGATCAAGACCACGCAGCACCCGGTGGTCACGCCGGTGAACCGCGCGCTGTTCGGCGGCTGGGAGGGCAACTGGATGGCCTGGAACATGGCGCACGACGTGAAGCTGCCGCAGGCACAGGGCCCGCAGCTGGGCTTCTTCATGTACCCCGTGGGCGAGACCGGCGGCCAGCGTCTGGATTCCTACGCGCCGGACGACTTCAAGTACCAGATCACGGCGCGCGAGATCAAGGCCTGACCGTTTCCTGCGGCTCGGGCCAGCTCAGCGATTGCTGGCTGGAAAAGGCCCGTGCTTCGCCTGTCACGGGGTCGGTGAAGGCGATGGCCCGGGCCAGCAGGCGCAGCGGGTTCGAGAAATCCTCGGCTTCGTGTGGCCCGCGCTGCACACTCGGGTAGAACTGATCGCCCACGATGGGCCGCGCCAGCGCGTTCATGTGCACGCGCAGCTGGTGCCGCTTGCCGGTGACGGGCTCCAGGCGGTAGCGCGCCCACGGGCCGTGCATCTCCAGCCGCTCGATGCGCGTCTCGCTGTTGGGCTCGCCTTCGGCCTCGTTCATGCGGAAGAAGGCGTCGTGCGCTTCCTCGATGCGGCTGCGCCGCACCACGGGCCAGGCCTGGGACGCATCGCCGGAGGGGGCGAGCGCTTCGTACACCTTGTGCACCGCGCGGTCGCGGAACAGCGACTGGTAGGCGTCGCGGTCCTGCGGGCGCAGGCTGAACACCACCAGGCCCGCTGTCTCGCGGTCGATGCGGTGGATGGGGCTCAGCGTGTCGATGCCCAGCCGGTTCTTCAGACGCACCAGCAGGCTTTGCTGAACGTAGCGCCCACCGGGTGTCACCGGCAGGAAATGCGGTTTGTCCGCCACCAGCAGGTGCTCGTCCAGGTGCAGCACGGTTTCCTCGAACGGCACCACGGGTTCGTGGTCGAGTTCGCGGTAGTAGTAGACCCGCACCCCCGGCGTGAAAGCCGCATCGGGTGGCAGGGCCTGGCCCGCGTCGTCAAGCACCTCGCCGCGCGCGAGCCGTTGGGCCCAGGCCTCGCGGCTGACGGCGCTCAGGCGTTCGGTCAGGAAGTCGAGCAGCAACGGCCAGGGCGCGGCCTTGCCGTAGGGCAGGGCGATGCAGCTGGCGGACACGCCCTGCCGCGAGGGAATCGCCGGGTTTTTCGGGGGACGGCCCATGGTGGCCCGTTGCGGATCAGACGCGGCGGAACACCAGGTCCCAGACGCCGTGGCCGAGCTTGAGCCCGCGGTTCTCGAACTTGGTGAGCGGCCGGTAGTCGGGCTTGGGCACGAAGCCGTCGCCACCCGCTTCGGCGATGTTGCTCAGCAGGGGCTCGGCCTGGAGCACCTCCAGCATCTGCTGGGCGTAGGGTTCCCAGTCGGTGGCGAGGTGCAGGTAGCCGCCTGGCTTGAGGTGGCGCGCGAGGCGGTTCACGAACGGGCCCTGGATCAGGCGGCGCTTGTGGTGGCGGCTCTTGTGCCAGGGATCGGGGAAGAAGATGTGCACGCCATCGAGGCTGGCTTCGCCCAGCATGTGGTCCAGCACCTCCACCGCGTCGTGGCGGAAGATGCGGATGTTCTCCAGGCTTTGCTCACCCACGAGCTTGAGCAGGGCGCCCACGCCGGGCTCGTGCACTTCGCAGCAGAGGAAGTTGTCCTGCGGGCGCACGGCGGCGATGTGGGCGGTGGCGCCGCCCATGCCGAAGCCGATCTCCATGATGAGCGGCGCGGCGCGCCCGAAGGCTGCAGCCGCGTCGAACGCGCCGGGGGCGTAGTTCAGCAGGAAGCGGGGGCCGTGCTGTTCGAAGGCTCGAGCCTGGCCCGGGCCCATGCGGCCCGCGCGCAGCACATAGCTCTTCACCTCCCGCATGAAGGTGGTGTCGGCGGGGGCAGGGCGCGGTTGGGCGTGGCGGGGGTCGGTCATCGGGAGCGGTCGGTCGGGGAAGGGGTGGATTTTAGGCGGGCCAGGCCTTCGTCCACGCCGCCAGCAGGTTGGTCACCGTGTCGCGCCCTGGCGTGGGCAGGCCGAGCACTTGGGCGGCCTGCATCAGCGCGGTGGGGGGATCGCTCAGGTCCAGCGCCTGCGCGCCGTTCTGCTTGCTGAGCTTTTCACCGTGGTCACCGAGCACCAGCGGGGTGTGGCGGTAGGCCGGCGTGGGCAGGCCCAGCGCCTGTTGCAGCAGGATCTGGCGCGCCGTGTTGTCGGCCAGGTCTTCGCCACGCACCACGTGGGTGATGCCTTGCGCCGCGTCGTCCACCACCACGGCGAGCTGGTAGGCCCAGAGGCCGTCGGCGCGCTTGAGCACGAAGTCGCCCACCTCGGTGGCCACGTCCTGCGCCTGCGGGCCGAGCTGGCGATCGGTCCAGCGCACTTCGCTGCGCAGGGGCTGCACGGCGAATCGCCAGGCCCTGGCGGGCTTGCCGCGCAGGCCGCCACGCTCGGGCCGGCAGGTGCCGGGGTAGACGGCGCTGTGGTGGCGCTCGCGCACCACACCCTGGGCCTGCAGCGCGGCCTCGATGTCCTTGCGCGAGCAGGCGCACGGGTAGGCGCGGCCCGCGGCCACCAGCCGGTCCAGCGCCTGCTGGTAATGGGCGCCGCGCTGCGATTGCCAGAGCACGGGCTCGTCGCTGACCAGGCCGCAGGTTTCAAGCTGCCTCAGGATGGTGCCGTCGGCACCGGGCACGCAGCGTGGCGTGTCCACGTCTTCCATGCGCACCAGCCAGACGCCGCCGTGGGCGCGCGCATCCAACCAGCTGGCGAGTGCGGCGACCAGCGAGCCCGCATGCAGCGGGCCGGTGGGCGAAGGGGCGAAACGTCCTCTGTACATGGCCGCCATGGCCCGCAGACGCGGAAGACTCAGGCGATGGCGAGCGCCATTTCCAGGCCGGAGACGAAGGCGTCTTCGACGCGGTGGCCCAGGCACCAGTCGCCGCAGGCGCCGATGCCGAGTGCCTTGTCGAGCAGGTGGCTCTGGCCCAGCGGCGTCTGCGTCTGGGCAAAGCGCCAGCGGTGGGCCACGGCATGGGTGGGCGTGGCGCGGATGCCGGTGATTTCGGCAAAGCCCTTGAGCAGCTTGGCCTTGGCGCGCTCGGCGTCGTCTTCCAGGTGCTTGGTGGACCAGGCGGGGCTGGCCTGCACGGTCCAGCGCTCGATGGGGTCGCGCCCGGGCTTGCTGGATTCGCGCGCCAGCCAGCTGATGCGGTGGTGCGTGCTGCGCGCGGCGTTCCACTGCGGGCCGAGGTGCGGCAGGCCGGGCTGCATGGCCTGGGGGTAGGCGACCATCAGCGTCCAGCAGGGCGCCACGTGCACGGGGGTGAGCGCCTTGCGCAACTCGGGCGCGAGGCCGGAGGCCAGCAGCAGGTCGTGGATCTGCGGGTGCGGCATGGCGAGGACCACGCGGTCGAAGCCGCCCAGCACCTGCTGGCCGCCCTGGGCGTCTTCGGCGCGCAGTTGCCATTGTTCGGGATGCAGCGCATCGCGCTCGATGCGGGTCACGCAGGTGTCCAGCAGCGTGCGGGCCAGCAGGCCGCCATGCAGCTCGGGGTGCGCGAGGGGCTGCGCCCAGAGGTTGACCAGGGCGCTCATGCCGGGCGAGGCCACGAAATGCGGTTCGGTGGGGGGCGGCGCGCTGGCCAGCACGCGGCCCAGCTCGTCGAGCACGCGCACGGTGCTGGCACTCCAGGGGCGCACGACGGCGGTGGCGTTGCTGCGCAGCGCGGTCTCGAAACGCGCGTCGCGCACGGTGAAGTACTGGGCGCCGTGGTCGAAACCGCCGAACTCGGTGCGCCGCGTGGCCATGCGGCCACCGAACTCACGGCTTCTCTCGAGCAGGGTGACGCGGTGACCCGCCTGCACCAGCGTGCGCGCGCACACCACCCCCGCCATGCCACCGCCGACCACGGCGAAGTGCAGAGGCTTGGCCGCCGCGCCGCGGGCCTTGGAGCGGGTGTTCTTCGTGGCTGGGGCTGCGCGTGGGCTTCTGGTGTTCGTCATGTCTCTTGGCGCGTTGGGTGATGGGTGTGTGGCTGACTGTATCAGTTGCTTCATCGTTCGCGCCGCTTTCCCATGGATCAGATCTGATGGTGGTTGTTCAGCAGCGCGCCGCGCGTCTTGGGATGCTGCAGGCGGTCCAGCCACCACCGCAGCGCGCGGCCGGTGTCGCCCGAGCTGCGGGGCTGGCGCCAGGCATACGAGACGCGCAGCGTGCGGTTGGGCCGCTGCACGGTTTTCACCACCAGCCGCCCGGCGTTGATGAAAGGCTGTGCGAGGGACAGCGGCAGGAAACCCCCACCGAGGCCGCGCAACTGCGCTTCGAGCTTGTGCTGCATGGTCGGCACGGTGAGCACATCTTGCCCCGGCAGCAGGTTGTGCGTGACACCGCGCCCGCGCTGCGTGCTGTCGGCCACGGCCACGGCGCGGTGTTCGCGCAGTTCCTCGTCGCACAGGCTGTGGGTGGCGGCGGCCAGGGCGTGGTGCGGTGCGACCGCGTAGACGAAGCTCAGCGTGCCCATGGGCGCGGACTGGAACTCGGTGAGCGCCATCTCGCTGGGCACGCCCAGGGCGAGGTCGGCCTGGCCGCTCTGCAAGGCTTCCACCGTGCCCGAGAGCGTTTCGGCCCGCAGCTTGAGCCGGGTGGGCGCGCCTTCGGCATAGAAGGCCTCGCAGAGCTCGAACAGGGTGGCGCGCGCGATGATGGCGTCGGCGGCGATGGTGAGTTGCGGTTCCCAACCCGTGGCCACGCGCTTGACGCGCTGGGCCACGGCGTCGAGTTCGCTCAGCAGGTATTGCCCGGAACGCAGCAGCTCGGCCCCGGCGGGGGTGAGCACGGCGCGGCGCGCGCTGCGGTCGAACAGCAGCACGTCCAGCGCGTCCTCGATCTGGCGGATGCGGTAGGTCAGGGCGCTGGGCACCATGCCGAGTTCGCGCGCGGCGGCCGCCATGCTGCCCAGGCGGGCGACGGCATCGAGCAGGCCGAGGTTTTCAGGAGAGAGGGCGGCCCGGGGGCTGGAAGTAGCCATGGCGGTGACTCTGATCGTTCAAATGATTTGAATGATGCCATCAAAACCGTGCAGTCACAAAGGGGGCTGGTCCGCTCAGAATTCACCCCATGCCAGCCATTCGGGCCGGCCCCACGGAAGATGGAAAGGAATACACCATGCTTCAGATTCGACGCTCCGATGCCCGCGGCTATGCCGACCACGGCTGGCTCAAGAGCCACCACTCGTTCTCCTTCGCCGAGTACTTCGACCCTGCCTGGATGGGCTGGGGCAACCTGCGCGTGATCAACGAAGACCGCATTGCCCCGGGCACCGGTTTCGGCACGCACGGCCACCGCGACATGGAAATCATCAGCTACGTGCTGCAGGGCAACCTGGCACACAAGGACAGCATGGGCAACGTCAAGGGCATTCCGCCCGGCGACGTGCAGCGCATGAGCGCGGGCAGCGGCGTGCGCCACAGCGAGTTCAACCACGCACCCGACGCCACCACGCATTTCCTGCAGATCTGGATCGAGCCCAATGTGACGGGCATCGAGCCGGGCTATGAGCAGAAGGGGTTTGCCGAGGCCGAGAAGCGTGGTCAACTTCGCCTGGTGGCATCCCCCGACGGGGCCGAGGGCTCGGTGACCATTCATGCCGACGCGGCCATGTACGCCGGCCTGCTCGATGGCCAGGAAGCCGCCGAGCTGGCGCTCGACCCGGCCCGCAAGGCCTATGTGCACCTGGTGCGTGGCGCGCTCGACGTGAACGGCCAACACCTCAAGGCGGGGGACGCTGCCGTGCTGGCCGGCGAAAGCCGCCTGCAGCTCTCGAACGGCGATGATGCCGAGGTGCTTGTGTTCGATCTTGCTCCCTGAACGTTTTTTCCATCCTTTCAACTTCCATTTTTTCAAGGACTCACCATGAACGCTCTGCAAAACCCCCTGGCCCTGATCGGCCGCATCCTGCTGGCCATCCTTTTCGTGCCGGCAGGCTTTGGCAAGATCGCCGGCTTTGCCGGCACGGTTGGCTACGCCACGGCCATGGGCCTGCCTGCGCCGCAAGTGGGCGTGGCCATCGCCCTGGTGATCGAGCTGTTCGGTGGCCTGGCGCTGCTGATCGGCTACCGCACCCGCGTTGCCGCCATTGCCCTGGCCGTGTTCACGCTGGTGGCCAGCTTCTTCTTCCACGCCTACTGGGCCGTGCCGGCCGAGCAGCAGATGATGCAGCAGCTGTTGTTCTTCAAGAACATCGCCATCACCGGTGGCCTGCTCGCCTTCGCCGCCTTCGGCGCCGGTGCCTTCAGCCTCGACGCGCGCCGCCCGGCCGCCTGAGCTTCATTGGTTTTCTCCTTCGCGGCGCCTGGGCGCCGCTTTTTTTTCAGGAACACAAGATGTCCAAAGTTGTCGTGGTCTACCACTCCGGTTACGGTCACACCCAGCGCATGGCGCAAGCGGTCGCCCAGGGCGCCGACGCCGAACTGCTCGCCATCGACGCCGACGGCAACCTGCCCGACGGCGGCTGGGACACCCTCGATGCGGCCGATGCCATCATCATGGGCTCGCCCACCTACATGGGCAGCGTGAGCTGGCAGTTCAAGAAGTTCGCGGACGCCTCCAGCAAGCCCTGGTTCGCCCAGAAATGGAAGGACAAGATCGCCGCCGGCTTCACCAACAGCGCCGGCATGAACGGCGACAAGCTCGCCACGCTGAACACGATGTTCACCCTGGCCATGCAGCACGGCATGATCTGGGTCAGCCAGGGCCTGATGCCCAGCAACACCAAGGGCGCCCAGCGCAACGACGTGAACTACCTCGTGAGCTACAGCGGCGCGATCGCCCAGTCGCCGTCCGATGCCGGTGCGCAGGACATGCTGCCGGGCGACCTGGAGACCGCGCGCCTTTTCGGCGAGCGCGTGGCCAGCGTGGCGGCGCGATTCACGGGCTGAGGCGCTAGCACGCGCCGATCCGGCGAGCGTGCCGCTGTCCAGAGGCATCCAGGGTCCGGCTCCGCCGGCCCGAGATGCCGTCCCCCTCCCAGCGCCGAAGGCGCGCCAGAGAGGGGGGACGCCGCGTCAGCGGCGCAGTGGGGGCGTACCATCCAGCTCCATGAAGTTCCTCAGCATCATCCCCTGGGCCGACTGGCTGGCCCTGGTCTGCTTTCTGGCCCTGTGGGTCGGCTACGCCTGGTTCGCCCGCGAATGGGGCCGCAAGATGGGCTCGCTGCTCCACACCACCAACCGCTACCGCGGCTACTGGATGACGCAGACCACGGCGCGCGACCCGCGCATGCTCGACGGCCTCATCACCCAGGCCCTGTCGGCCACGCCGACGTTTTTCTCATCCACCTCCATCCTGGTCATCGGTGGTCTGTTCGCCTTGCTCGGCACGACCGACAAGGCGACGGAGTTGATGAGCGAGATCCCGTTCGCCCAGACCACCTCGCTGATCGTCTTCGAGTTCAAGATCCTGGTGATGGTGGCGATCTTCGTCTACGCGTTTTTCCGCTTTTCCTGGTGCATGCGGCAGTACACCTTCGTGGCGCTGGTGATCGGTGCCATGCCGCCGGCCGAGGACTTCGAGTCCGGCAAGCACGACCGCCGGGCCTTCGCGGACCGCGCCGCAGCCATGGTGGGCGCCGCGGCCGACACCTTCAACGACGGCCTGCGCGCTTATTACTTTTCGTTCGCTGCGCTGGCCTGGTTCATCTCTCCGGTGGCGATGGTGGTCGCCACGCTGGCCGTGGTGGCCATTCTTTACAGCCGGGAGTTCCGCTCCGAGGTGCTGAGCATCCTCAAGGACGAAATGCCACCGCCCGCTTGAGAGGAAGAAGGCCCCGCGCCTTCTAAAATGGCCCGATGTTCACTCATCTGCGCCTGCACACCGAATTCTCCGTCGTCGACGGCACCAACCGCATCGATGACGTGGTGGCCGCGGCCGCCGCCGACGGCCAGCCCGCGCTGGCCATCACCGATCTCAGCAACCTGTTCGGCGCCGTCAAGTTCTACAAGGAAGCCCGTGGCGCGGGCGTCAAGCCCATCATCGGCGCCGAGGTGCTGCTGCAGGGCTTCACCGAAGAAACGCCCGGTGCCATGCCGGGCAGCCAGCAGGCGCCGGTACCGCGTGCGCTGCTGCTGGTGCAGGACAAACAGGGCTACCTGAACCTGAGCGAGCTGCTCGCCCGCGCCTGGACGCGCAACGACGGCCGGGGCCAGGCGCTGGTGCAGCGCGACTGGCTGCAGGAATGCAATGCGGGCCTGATCCTGATCTCGGGCGCGCAGGCCGGCCCGGTGGGCCAGGCGCTGATGCAGGGCGATGCGCAGCGCGCGGCCGACGTGGCGCTGCAGCTCTCCAGCATCTTCACGCACCGTTTCTACATCGAGCTGCAGCGCGCCGGGCGCGTGGACGATGAACGCCACGTGGCGCAGGCCGTGCAACTGGCCGCGCGCCTGCACCTGCCGGTGGTGGCCACGCACCCGGTGCAGTTTCTCGAGCCCGACGACTACGAGGCGCACGAGGCCCGCGTCTGCATCGCCGAGGGCGAGATCCTGGGCAACAACCGGCGCGTGCGCCGCTTCACGCGCGAGCAGTATTTCAAGAGCACGGCGCAGATGCAGGCGCTGTTCGCCGACATCCCGTCCGCGCTGGCGAACTCGGTGGAGATCGCCAAACGCTGCAACCTCACGCTCGTGCTGGGCAAGCCGCAGCTGCCCAACTTCCCCACACCGCTGATCGATGGCGTGCCGATGCCGATGGCCGATTTCTTCCGGCAGTCGTCGTTCGAAGGCCTGGAAGAGCGCTTGGCGCACCTGTACCCCGAAACTGCCAAGCGCGACGCCGAGCGCCCGCGCTACGTGGAGCGCCTCGAGTTCGAGATCAACACCATCCTGAACATGGGGTTCCCGGGCTACTTCCTGATCGTGGGCGACTTCATCAACTGGGCCAAGAACAACGGCTGCCCGGTGGGACCGGGCCGGGGCTCGGGCGCCGGCTCGCTGGTGGCCTACGCGCTGAAGATCACCGACCTCGACCCGCTGCAATACAACCTGCTGTTCGAGCGCTTCCTGAACCCGGAGCGGGTGTCCATGCCCGACTTCGACATCGACTTCTGCCAGACCAACCGCGATCGCGTGATCGACTACGTGAAGGACAAGTACGGCAAGGAAGCGGTGAGCCAGATCGCCACCTTCGGCACGCTGGCCGCGCGCGCGGCCATCCGCGACGTGGGCCGCGTGCTCGACTTCTCCTACGGCTTCTGCGACGGCATCTCCAAGCTGATCCCGAACAAGCCGGGCATGTCGGTCACGCTGCAGTACCCGCCGGCGCAGAAGAAGGAAGGCGACAAGAACAACTACGCGATCGAGATGGAGCCGGTGCTGGCCGATCGCATCCAGAAGGAAGACGACGTCAAGACCCTGATCGAGCTGGCGCAGAAGCTCGAAGGCATGACGCGCAACATCGGCATGCACGCCGGGGGCGTGCTCATCGCACCGGGCAAGCTCACCGACTTCTGCCCGCTGTACGCGCAGCCCGGCAGCGAATCGGCGGTGAGCCAGTACGACAAGGACGACGTGGAGGCCATCGGCCTGGTGAAGTTCGACTTTTTGGGACTGGCCACGCTGACCATCCTGGAGATCGCGCGCGAGCTCATCATGAAGCGCCACCCGGGGCAGGAGAACTTCCGTTTCGAGGACGTGCCGCTGAACGACGCGCGCGTGTACGCGCTGTTCTCGCGCGGTCAGACCGAAGCCGTGTTCCAGTTTGAAAGCCGCGGCATGCAGGGCATGCTGAAGGACGCCAAGCCCTCGCGCCTGGAAGACCTGATCGCGCTCAACGCGCTGTACCGCCCGGGCCCGATGGACCTGATTCCCAGCTTCGTGAACCGCAAGCATGGGCGCGAGGAGGTGGAGTACCCGCACCCGGCGGTGGCGGAGATGCTGTCCGAGACCTACGGGATCATGGTCTACCAGGAACAGGTGATGCAGACCGCGCAGATCCTGGGCGGCTACTCACTCGGCGGTGCCGACCTGTTGCGCCGCGCCATGGGCAAGAAGAAGGCCGAGGAGATGGCCGAGCACCGCGAGAAGTTCCGCGCCGGTGCGCTTGCCACGCACAACATCCCCCACGACAAGGCCGACGAGGTCTTCGACCTGATGGAGAAGTTCGCGGGCTACGGCTTCAACAAGTCGCACGCCGCCGCCTACTCGCTGCTCGCATACCACACTGGTTGGCTCAAGGTGCACTACACCGCCGAGTTCTTCTGCGCCAACATGACGGTGGAAATGGACGACACCGACAAGCTCAAGGTGCTGTTCGAAGACGCGCAGAAGATGGGCATCGCTTTCGAAGCGCCGGACGTGAACCGGGGCTTCCACCGCTTCGAGCCGATCACCAACAAGTCCATCCGCTACGGCCTGGGCGCCATCAAGGGCACGGGCCAACAGGCGATCGAGGCCATCGTGGCGGCCCGTGAAGGCCGGGGCGAAGGCCCACGCGGCGACGAGAAGGGTCCGTTCAAGAGCCTCTTCGACTTCTGCGTGCGCGTGGACCGCACGCGCCTGAACAAACGCACGGTGGAAGCGCTGATCAAGGCCGGTGCCTTCGATTCGCTGAACCTAAACCGCGCCGAGATGCTGGCCTCGGTGGACCGCGCCTTCGAGTTCGCCGCCGCCACCCTGGCCAACGCCAACCAGGGCGGGCTGTTCGACATGATGGGCGACGACGACCACGGTTCGAGCAAGCAGGAGCCCGACCTCGTGGCCACCATGCCCTGGGGCGTGAAGGAGCGGCTCACGCTGGAGAAGACCGCGATGGGCTTCTACTTCTCGGGCCACCTGTTCGACGAGGTGCAGCGCGAGGTGCGCCGCTTCGCGCGCACGCCGCTGGGGGATGTGGTGGAGAGCCGCGACCCGGTGATCCTCGCCGGCATCGTGACCGACTTCCGCGTGATCAACGGCCAGCGAGGCAAGCTCGCGCTGTTCAAGCTGGACGACAAGACCGGGGTGTTCGAGACCAGCGCGGACGAGAACCTCATCAACCAACATCGCAACCTGCTCAAGGACGACGAGCTCATCATCGTGCAGGCGGTGGCGCAGCCCGACCGTTTCTCAGGCGGTGTGCGGCTGAAGATCCAGCAGATCTGGGACCTGGCGGCGGCGCGCTGCCGTTTCGGCAAGTATTTGCGCGTGGCGGTGAACGGCACGGCGCCATCGATCGCCGAGCTGGTGCGCGAGTTCCCACCCAAGCGTGAGATCACCGAGCAGGGCGAGCTGGTGCGCGGCCTGCCGGTGCGGCTGGCCTTGCTGCGCGAGGGCGCGCAGTGCGAGCTGCAGCTGGACGACCGGGCGCTGTTCTTCCCCACGGACGCCGCGCTGGCGAGCTGGATGGCGCAGGCCCACGAGCAGCGGGCCGAGATAGTCTTCGATTGACCCCCTGCGCCGCTGCGCGGCTTCCCCCTGGGGGGAAGCCGCGCAGCGGCGCAGGGGGGCTTAGTCCAGGGGTCGAAGCCCGATCACCAGCGGCGACGGCACGGTGCCGTTGGTGTCCTTGGGCAGGGTCGCGGTGCGGTCGATCGCGCGCAGCACCGCCTCGTCCCACTCCGGGTTGCCGCTGCTCTTGACGAGCCGGCGCGAGACAATGCTGCCATCGGGCGAGGTGCGAACCTCGACCTCGGCGCGCGGGTTGCCCGGTGCCACGTCGGTGAACACCACGTTGGGCTTGATGCGCGCGGCCACGCGCCCGGCGTAGCCCGGTGTCGGACCGCTGGACTGCTGGGCCGTGCCGGTGCTCTGCGGCCCGCCGCTGGCGCCGGCCTGGCCCATCATGCGTTTGATCTGGTCTTCGCGGATCTGCGCCAGGCGTTTTTCCTCGGCGGCTTCCTTGCGTTCCTGTTCGCGCTTCTCGGCCGCCAGTTTCTGCTGGCGCTCCTTCTCGGCGGCGGCTTTGTCCGCTGCGGCCTTTTTCTCGGCGGCCGCCTTTTCCGCGGCCTTCGCGGCGGCGACTTTCTTCGCCTCTTCCTCTCGCTCCTTCTTTTCCGCCTCGGCCTTCTTCTTGGCCTGCGCGGTGGCGATCTCGGCCTGGGTCGGGCCCGGGGGCGGCGGTGCGGGGGTGGGCGCGGGTGCCGGTTTCGGGGCCGGTGCCGGCGTGGGCGCCGGGGTGGGCGCGGGCGGGGGTGGCGGCGGTTCCACCGCGCGCGGCGCGGCCTGCTGCGGGGTGCGGGACCAGAGTTCGGCCTCCACGGTGACCGGTTCGCCGTCGTTCTGCCACTGCACGCCCAGGGTCAGGGCGATCACGAGCAGGCCATGGGCAACCAGGGCCAGCCCCATGGGGCCGAGCCAGCGCCCATTCCGGGGCGGGGCGAGGTCGAGGTGGTCGGCAGTCGATTGCATGGGGCGTGGACGGGGCTCAGCGCGAGGTTTGCACGGAGAGGCCGACGCGCGCAATGCCCGCGCGCTGCAAGGTATCCATCACGCGAACAACGGCTTCGTACTTGACGTTCTTGTCGGCGCTGATCACCACCGGCACGCCGCCTTCGGGCGGGCTGCCCCGGCTGGCCTGCAGCTGCTGCACGCGCGCGACCAATTGGCCCATGGAGACCGGTTGCGGTTCGGCGCTGGAGGAGCCTTCGCGCACCTTGATCTGCTCGTCCTTGTCGATCACCACGGCCACGAAGCGGTCGGGCTGGCGCCCCGCCTGGCCCACGCTGGGCAGGGCGATCTGGCTCGGCGTGATCAGCGGCGCGGTGACCATGAAGATGATCAGCAGCACCAGCATCACGTCGATGAAGGGCACCATGTTGATCTCGTTGATGGTGCGGCGGCCCCGGCCGCGGGAGGAGACGGCTGGCATGTCAGTGTCCCGACGGCGTCTGGGTGTGCACGCCGAGGTTGCGCTGCAGGATGTTGGAGAACTCTTCCATGAAGGTCTCCATGGCGTTGGCCACGCGGTCGATGTCGTGCGAGAAGCGGTTGTAGAACACCACCGCCGGGATGGCGGCGAACAGGCCGATGGCGGTGGCCACCAGGGCTTCGGCGATGCCGGGGGCCACCGTGGCCAGGGTCACCTGGGCCAGCGCGGCCAGGCCGGTGAAGGCGTGCATGATGCCCCAGACGGTGCCGAACAGGCCCACATAGGGCGAAACCGAGCCGACCGAGCCGAGGAAGGAGAGGTTGGTTTCCAGGGCATCGAGCTCGCGCTGGAAGCTGGCCCGCATGGCGCGCCGCGCGCCGTCGAGCAGGGCGCCGCTGTCGGTGATGCGGCGCTCGCGCAGCTTCTGGTACTCGCGCATGCCGCTGGCGAAGATGCGTTCCATCGGGCCGCCGTGCTTGGCGTTCTGGGCGGCGGAGGCATACAGGTCGTTGAGGTTGGTGCCCGACCAGAATTCGCGTTCGAAGTCTTCGTTGTAGCTGCGCACGCGCCTCAGGGCGAACACCTTGCGGAAGATGGCGGCCCAGCTCACCACGGAAACCACCACCAGCAGCGCCACGACGGCCTGGACCACCCAGCTCGCGTTGAGCATCAATTGAACGATGGAGAGATCTTGGGTCATGGGTGTTCGGATGCGGTAGGTGGGAAAAAAGTTTCGGTAGGCGGCCGCTCAGGCCGGGCCTTGCAGCGCGCTCTGCACCTGAACCGGGATGCGCTGGGGGCGCAGGCTTTGGGCATCGACCCAGCCGATCCGGATCGTGCCCTCGCACAGCAGCAGGGGGGCCTCGCCAGCCAGCGGGGGCTGCAGGAGCGCGCGCTGCTCGATTGTCAGGGAGGCCCGGCCCGCTTCCCGCACGCGGGCTGTAACCAGAAGCAAATCATCCAGGCGGGCCGGGCGGTGGTATTGCACCTGGGTTTCGCTCACGACGAACATGCCGCCGACCTCGTCGCGCAAGGCCTGCTGTCCCAGGCCCAGGTGGCGCAGCCACTCGGTGCGCGCGCGCTCGAAGAACTTGAGGTAGTTGGCGTAGAAGACGATGCCGCCCGCGTCGGTGTCTTCCCAGTACACGCGCACCGGCCAGGTGAATGGCGCCCCCACGCTCCCCGCTGCGCGTGGTTCGCTGCCCCCCGTGGGGGCTGCCCCCGCCTTGGGGCGGCCCGGCGGCGGGGTCGGCGCTGTGGTGGGGGGCGCGCTCACAGGGCCTGCTCCAGGCGGGCCACGGCTTCCTGGAGCTGGGCCATCGAGTTGGCGGTGGAGAAGCGCAGGTAGCGGCCGGGCTCGGCCTGGCCGAAATCGCGCCCCGGTGTGGTGGCGAGCTGGCAGCGCTTCATGAGTTCGAACGCCAGCGCCCAGCTGCCGCCCTCGTCGGGCCGTGTGCCTTGCGGCGCGATGCCCCAGCGCTCGCACAGGCTGCGCACGTCGGCCCAGGCGTAGAAGGCACCGTCGGGCATCACGGGGACGTTCAGGCCCAGGCGGTTGAGTTCGGGGATGAAAAAGTCGCGCCGGGCCTTGAAGGCGGCGCGGCGGCGCTCGTACTCGGCCAGGCTGTCGGGCTCGAAGCAGGCCAGCGCGGCGTGTTGCGCGATGGTGCTGGCGCAGATGAACAGGTTCTGCGCCAGGCGCTCCACCGCCGGAACAAGGGCGGGCGGCAGCACCAGCCAGCCCAGGCGCCAGCCGGTCATGTTGAAGTACTTCGAGAAGCTGTTGATGCTGATGACCTCGTCGCCGAGGCCATCGGGCAGGCCCAGCGCGCTGTGGCCGTACTCGTCTTCGAAGCTCAGGCCGAGGTAGATCTCGTCCACCAGGGTGATGCCACCGCGGCCACGCACCAAGCGCGCGATGCGTTCGAGCTCTTCGCGGGCGATGCTGGTGCCCGTGGGGTTGGAGGGCGAGGCCAGCAGGACACCGCGCGTGGCGGGGCCCCAGGCGGCTTCGACCTGTTCGGCGCTGAGCTGGAAGCGCTGTTCGGGGCCGGAGGGGATCAGCACCGCGCGGCCTTCGGCGGCCTGCACGAACTGCCGGTTGCACGGGTAGCTCGGGTCGGGCATCAGCACTTCGTCGCCGGCTTCGATGAGCGCCAGGCAGGCCAGCTGCAGCGCGGCCGAGGCGCCGGCGGTGACCACGATGCGAGCCGGGTCGATGCGCAGGCCGAAGCGCGAGGCGTACCAGCCGCTGATGGCTTCACGCAATGGAGGCAGGCCCGTGGCCTGCGTGTACTGGCTGCGGCCGGCATGGATGGCGCGTTCGGCGGCGGCGGTGACCAGCGGCGGTGCGGTGAAGTCGGGTTCACCGATGTTGAGGTAGATCATCGACCGGTCGCCGGCGCCGGCCTGGGCCGCCATGGCGGAGGCGGCCTTGGCCAGCTCCATCACGTAGAACGGTTCGACGCGCTGCGCGCGCTGGGCAATCCTCATGGAGCGGGCTTGCGCGCGGCCGGCGCCGGTGATGCGGCCACTTCCGCGGGGCGCAGCTGCGAGGCCAGCTGGTGCATCACACCATTGACGTATTTGTGGCCGTCGGTGCCGCCGAAGGACTTCGCCAGTTCGATGCACTCGTTGAGCACCACACGCCAGGGCACGTCCAGGCAGTGCTGGAATTCGTAGGCGCCGATCCAGAGCACACCGTGTTCGATCGGCGAGAGTTCCGCCAGCGGGCGGTCCAGGCGCGGCGTGATCAGCGCGTCCAGCGCCGTGGCCTCGGCGATGCAGCCGTGCAGCAGGGCGTCGAAGTGCACGCTGTCGGCCTTGTGGAAGCCGGCCAGGTCGCGCGTGAAGGTGTCGATGTCGATGGCGGCGTTGCGGCCCACCAGGTATTGGTAGATCCCCTGCAGCGCGAATTCGCGGGCGCGGGTGCGGGCGGACTTGTCGGCCGCCTTGCGCGCGGTGCCGCCGCTCTTGGCGGTGGCCGGGGTGGGGGTGTCAGCGGACATGGTGTTCAACCGATCTCTTGCAGCAGGTGCGCCATTTCCACCGCCACGCGGGCCGCATCGCGGCCCTTGTCGGTCTGGCGGGCCACGGCCTGGTCCAGGTTTTCGGTGGTCAGGATGGCGTTGGCAATGGGGATCTGGTAGTCCAGCGAGAGGCGCGTGACACCGGCGCCCGATTCGTTGGCCACCAGTTCGAAGTGGTAGGTCTCGCCGCGGATGATGCAGCCCAGGGCGATCAGCGCGTCGAAGTCGTCGCGCTCGGCCATGGCCTGCAGGGCCACCGGCACTTCCAGCGCGCCGGGCACCTTCACGTGGGCGATGTTCTTGTCCTGCACGCCCAGGGCGAGCAGCTCGGCCAGGCAGGCGTTGAACAAGGCGTCGGTGATGGATTCGTTGAAGCGGGCCTGGACGATGCCGATGCTGAGTTTTCTGCCGTCGAGCACGCTGGGGGTGCCTTTGTCTGCGCCGAACATGTGGGGGTCCGTTTCTTGGGATGGAGGAGGGAAGGGGGAAAAAGGGATCAGCCGTTGCGGCTGAGGTAGCCGGTGATCTCGAGGCCGTAGCCGGTCATGCTGGGCATGCGGCGCGGGTTGCCCATGAGTTGCATGCGGTGCACGCCGCAGTCGCGCAGGATCTGCGCGCCCACGCCGTAGGTGCGCAGGTCCATGCGACCGCGCTCGGGCGCCTGGGCGGAGCGCGCCGTGCCTTCGAACTGGGCCAGCAGCTGGCTGGCGGTTTCACCGCAATTGAGCAGCACGGCCACGCCCGCGCCGGCCTGGGCGATGTGGCGCAGGCTGGCTTCCAGGCTCCAGGAGTGCATGGAGCGGCCGACTTCCAGCGCATCCAGCACCGACAGCGGTTCGTGCACGCGCACGGCCACGCTGTCTTCGGGCTTCCACTCGCCCTTCACCAGGGCCAGGTGCAAGGCGCCGCTGGGCTGGTCGCTGAAGGCCGTGACCTGGAATTCGCCGAAGGCGGTGTTCATGCTGCGCGTGCCCAGCTTCTTCACCAGGCATTCGGTGCGGCTGCGGTGTTCGATCAGGTCGGCGATGGTGCCGATCTTCAGACCATGCTCGGCGGCGAAGACCTGCAGGTCGGGCAGGCGCGCCATGGTGCCGTCGTCCTTCATGATCTCGCAGATCACCGACGCGGGGCTGCAACCGGCCATGGCGGCGAGGTCGCAACCCGCTTCGGTGTGGCCGGCGCGCATGAGCACGCCACCTTCGACCGCTTGCAGGGGAAAGATGTGGCCGGGCTGAACCAGATCGCCGGCCTGCGCGTCGGGCGCCACGGCGGCCTGCACGGTGCGCGCGCGGTCGGCGGCCGAAATGCCGGTGGTGACGCCTTCGGCGGCTTCGATGGAGATGGTGAAGGCCGTGCCCATCTTGGTGCCGTTGCGCGGCACCATGGGCGGCAGGCGCAGGCGCTCGCAGCGCTCGCGCGTGAGGGTGAGGCAGATCAGGCCGCGGCCGAAGCGGGCCATGAAGTTGATCGCTTCAGGCGTGACGTGGTCGGCGGCCAGCACCAGATCACCTTCGTTTTCGCGGTCTTCTTCGTCGACCAGGATGACGATGCGCCCGGCGCGCATGTCGGCGACGATGTCCTCGACCGGCGAGATGGCCACCGGGGCCAGGGTTTCAGGGGCGTTCATGCGGGTTCCTTGGTGGGGTGCGTGCCGGCGCTGAGCATGCGCTCGACATAGCGCGCGACGGTGTCGATTTCGAGATTGACCGTGCTTGCCTCGGCCAGCTCGCCCAATGAAGTGTTGTCCACCGTGTGGGGGATGAGGTTGATGCTGAATTCGCAACCTGCGGCGCTGTCGGCCACCTCGTTGACGGTGAGGCTGACGCCGTTGACCGTGATCGAGCCCTTGTAGGCGAGGTATTTGCCGAGTTCGGTGGGCGCCATCACGCGCAGCTCCCAGCTTTCGCCCACCCGGGCGAAGCGGGTGACCGTGCCCACGCCGTCCACATGGCCCGCGACGATGTGCCCACCCAGCCGGTCATGGGCGCGAAGCGCCTTCTCCAGGTTGATGCGACGGCCCGTTTGCGCCAGGCCGGTGGTGCGGGCCAGCGATTCGGCGGAAATGTCGATCGTGAAGCGGTGCTGGGGCAGGTCCAGCGAGGTGACGGTCATGCAGGCGCCGTTGAGGGCGATGCTGTCGCCCAGACCGACGTCGTCGAGGTAGCCAGGCGGCGCCTCCAGGGTGAGTCGCTTGCCATGGTCCAAAGAGCTGCCCAGGTCGTGGAGGGCGGCGATGCGCCCCACGCCGGTGATGATGCCGGTAAACATCCCGCTATTTTCGCAGGGTTTCGGAAACCGGGCCTGGAGCCCTCTTTGGTGGGCTCTGGCGCTAGCGGTTCCAGCAGGTCTGAGCCGACAAGGGGGCCGTCACGAGCGCCGAGGCGGACTGGGTTCTCAGCCCCGCCTCGCTGAGTTCGAAAACGCCGCATTCGTCCGCGCTTTGCGCGGCGCGCGGGGTGGCTTGCAGCACAAAGGCGCTGGCGTTCAGCGTTTTGAAGCCGACCGTGTACCGATCGCCTTCCACCGCCAGCACGCCGGCGGGAATGGCCGCCCGTGCGGGGTAGGTGCCCTGCGCGGTGGCCGCGCGCTCCAACCATTGGGCGGCCTGCAGCAGGGCGGCCCGGGCGTGGGCCCGGTTTGTTCGCTGCACATGCGAGGTGTATTGCGGCAATGCGATGGTGGCGAGCACGGCGACGATCGCCAGCACGATCATGATTTCGATCAGCGTGAAAGCCCGCTGCGCCAGCGGCCGCCGCACGCCTGGGGAAAGCCGCGTGCTCATTCGAATTCCCGCCAGTCCGCGCGCCGGCCCTCGACCTTGCCGGCTGTCAAGGTCAGCTTCCTGATGCACGTCGCTTTGGCGGGATCGCAGGTCGGGTCGCCCGACGCATTGGAAAGCGACAGCAGGTTGAGGTCACCACCGGATGTGTGGATGCTGGCGAATTCACCGCTGCCAAAGCGCGCGCGCGAGGCGTTGATCATGGACATGGTGGCATCGGTGCTGGCGAATGCCGGCGCTTTGCCAGGCTGCCCCGTGATCATGTTGAGGACGGTGATCGCACCCCCTTCCTGGGCCTGTTCGAACGCGCAGGTTTCTTCGTTGCTGCCCTGCGCAGGGACGGTGGTGGTCACGATCACCTTCTGGCCCTCGAACGGTTGGGGGTTGCTCAACACGCGCTCACCGGCGTCGGGCAGGTCCATGTACCAGCCGCGCGGTGAGCTTGGGTTGGTTCGGGCGTACGCGACCGGCTGGCGGGAGCTGTTGAAAAACAGGGTTGGCAGCTCGGTGCCCGAGGTGCGGCTGGTCACGGCCCCGGTGACGGATTGCTGGACGAGTGCGCTGCGGCCGGGAATCGTGGAGCGCGCGTCCGTGCTCTCGGACAGCCGCCCCTTGTCGACTGTGTATTGGCTGAAGTCCCAGACCGAGTAGATGGTCTGCACTTTCGCACTTGCGCGATCGGCCTCTTCCAGGCTGCGGCCGGTGCCGAACAGGATCTGGACGCCACCCAGCGGATGGGCCATCCACAGCGGTGCCGTGGTGATGGGCTGGAGGTTGGCGGACGAGGCCGCGTCGCGGGCCGTGAAAAGGGGGGTGCAGGAAGCGCTCTTGCAGGGCATGCCACCGCCGCTCCAGTCGCTGACACCCCATTTCGTGGCGTCGGTATCGGTCAGGTTGAATTTCCAGAGGTTGCCTTGCAGGTCGCCGGCGTAGGCCACATCCATCCTGCCGTCGCCGTTGACATCGAGCAGTCGAGGCGCGGACAGGCCATTGCCTTGGTGGGTGGTGGCGTGGGCCACGATGCTGAGCAGTTCCCGTGGTCCGTCCAGGTACTGGATGAGCAGCACCGGGCGCTCGTTGACGCTGTTGACGCCATTGCCCATGACCACCGCCCAGCGGCCGTTGTTGAGCTTGGCGATCTGCTCGCTGCGGCCGCCGTCGATCGCACTCACCACCGGCGGTGCGTAGAGGTGGCCGACGTCCTTGCTCGCCTCGTCGGGAGCGGGGCCGCTGCCCGGAAAGCTCCGGTCCAGCAGAACGCCCGATGGGTTGAAGGAGGAAGTGGCCGCCGTGGTCGCCCGAGGGGTGGTGACGTCCAGCACGAAGTAGCCCCTGCCGCCGCCGCCCAGGGCGCCGACCAGGTAGGTGCGCCAATCGTCGAGCCGGCCTGCGTTGCTGCTGGTGCCATTGCCGCTGATATCGGCATCGCCGGTGAAGGCCTGCCCATCCACGAAGTAGCGGTGGCTGTAGTCGGGCCGCGTGTAGCTGCGCAGGTGGCCGTAGACCCCGGCGGGCACATAGGCCATGAGTTCGCGGCCGTCCTCGGCGCTGAAACCGTGCAGCATGCCATCGTTCGCACCCACGTAGAGCATGGGTGGGCGGTTCGCCTGCGCGGCTCGGAAGTCGGCATGCCCGGGGTGTTCGAATCCCATGCGCACGGGCTGCCGGGTCTGCCAGATGTTCGCGTTGGCAATGTCGCCCAGGCGCGAATCGCGGCGGCGCAGCGTGCCGCCGGGCTTGTCGTTTTCATGGGCACGGTCGCCCCGCAGGTAGTTCAGGCGGCGCTGGCCTTCGGTGTCGCTGTCGCTCCCTTGCAAGGAGGCCTGCTGTGCCTCGTTCAGGTTGTTCCAGCTGAAGACGGCGCCTTCCCTGCCGTTGTGTGTGAGCACCTGCCGTGCATCCGGTGTGCTGGCGTCCAGCAACTGGTGCGCGGACCATGAAGGGGCGCTGCTGATCCCCTGGGTGGAAGCGTTGATGGTGTACGCGCTCAGGTTGCCGCTCCAGCTGCTGGAGTTGAAGCCGGCGACGTAGATGAGCCCGTTGGAGCGCAGGCGGCTGGAGCTGCTCGCGATGCTGACGAGGGGTTGTGACGTCTGATGGAGGATGTCGTCCAGGATGCCCTGGAAGGCGTCGAGCAGCGCTGTGTTGTTGATCGCGGGCACGAAGCGTCCGCGGCTGTTCAAAGCGGCGTGCCACAGCTCCACCTTGCGTTCGTTCTCGCGGGTGAGCCAACTCAGGTTGAACGCACTGTCGCAGGGCCGGTTGTTGTCGGAAAAGACGAGGCAGAACGGTGAAGGCCAACTGGTGTCGCCGTTGATGAGGCCGCCCAGGTTGTTGAAGGTGTTGCCGTTCCAGACTGGCTGCCCCGTCCATCCGGCGGCGTCCTTGAACCCGACGGTGTAAGTGACCATGTGTTGCCAGGTGGCGGGATCGTTGCGCGGGTTCCAGTACGCGTCGAGCTCCGCCGGGTGTTTGTCCGTGCCGAAGTTTTGCCGAGGCCATTGCGTTTTGGGGCTGGGGCGCACGTTGTTGGCCAGGCCCGGCTGAAGATCGCGTGACCAGTAGTAGAAGGCGAGGTCGGACAGGCTGCTCACGTAGGAGGTGCCCCAGTTGTCCCGGTACAGGCGGGTCTGCGGCGATGCCGTGTCGTACTTGACGCCGTCGGGCAGGGTGAGGGAGGTGTTGTCCGTGTTGCCACCCCGGACGATGTACTGGTCGTCGAGGCCCGCCGCATCACGGCTGTTGTAGGGCGCTGTGTTCCAGGCTCCATCCGTCATGAAGATGTGGAAGGACTTCCGGCACGACAGCACAGGGGCCTCCGTCACGCCAGGGTTGGACGCCCACGGACTGTGGACCCCGAGATCGGTGCGGCTCAGGTACTTTCCCGCTTCGTCGATCATGAGATGCGAAGGCGTCTGGTTGTTCGGGGTCAAGCGGTCCACCCAGTTCAAGAAGTTGATGCGGTGGATGCCGCTGAGCCGGGCCATGGCGTTCTGGCCATTGCAAGCGGCGCTGCCGCTGGGGATGCCGGCACAGCGGTTCATGGATTGCCACGCCAGCCGCACCCGATCGTCAGGCACGTTGGCGGCCGAAAAGGTTTGTCGCAGGACGGCCTGCAGCGTGGCGATGCCCTCAAATCCCATGCTGCCGGAATCGTCGACGGACACGATCACGTTGGGAGCAGGCTCGCGCCCCAGCGCCGCCGGTGACTGCGCCAGGTTCAAGGGCGCGGCGCGAAGCGTCGAGGGCAGAAGGGCGATGGCGATGGCGATGAAGGCAAGGGGCAGAGCGGCATGGCGCATGTTCAGCAACCTTTGGAAAGTCAGTCCAGATCGGCTTGCGGGCGGGGTACGTAGATCGAACGCAACCACACCCGGGTGCCCGGCTTCATGCCTTGCACATAGGCGGTGATGCGATAGACGAAGGGGTGGCTGTGCATGTCCGGCGTCAGGGTATGACCGGACTTGGCCGCCATGCCCGCTGCTTCGGTATACAGAAACACCTCCACCCAATACCAGGCGCGAGCGGCCACGGCGGGCGTCACGCCTGGGCGGGACCATTGCAGCAGGGCATTGCCGCTGGAGGCGGGGTCGATCCCTGTAAATTCGCCGTACCGAGCTGGCACGGCGGTGTCGCCAGTGCCGGCCGTCATGGCCGCCAGCTTGGTGGTCCACTGCTCCCGGCCCAGGGTGGTGGTGCTGCCCGGCAGGCAGATGCCTCGCAAGCAACCTCCGATCGCGTTCGCTTTCAGACGGGCCTGCAGCAGATCGAGATCGGCCACATCCTGAGGAAAGAAGGGCGCGCCGGCCTCGAAATTCCGACAGCCGATGAAGGCCGGGTCGGCCTGGCAGGGCGTGGTGGCGTCGGCCTGTACGCCCTTGATGTCGCGCTCGGCGTCGCGGATAAGGGCCTCCGCTGCCGCGAAGGCGCGCTGGTGATCGCTTTCGCTGCCCACCATGCGTTCGTTGAGCCAGCCCAGGCGCGTGCTGCTGAGCACGACGATGGTGGCCAGCAGGAGCATGACCATCACGACAATCAGTGCGATGCCTTGTTGGCGAGCGCTTGTTGATGGAGACAAGCGAGCGTTCATAGGCTGGCGTTGCGCAACTTGAAGACGCGAAAGAACACGCGGCGCAGCCTGCCGTCGTTCGGCGTGGTTTCACCCTGGCAACCCACCGTGGCCGCACCCGGCCCGTTCGTGAGCTCGCCTGCGAGGCGCAGGCAGACTCGCAGGGCCTCGACCTGGTCCCAGGGCGCGGGAGAGAACTGGTTCAACGCGGTGGCGGTGGTGTAGCGCAGGCCAGCGCCCTCCCGAAGCCCGTACCAGACCTGAAAGTCCTCGACGCCGGCAATGAGGCCATAGGTGTCATCGCTGCTCCCTGATCCTTTGCACTTCAGCTGACTGGCGTCCACGCTGAAGGTGCTCGTGACGTTCTGGCCCGGGGCGGTTGGCTGGCCGAGGCAATCGACGTTGTCGATGTTCAAGGGGCTCTTCTTGTCTGGGCCCGACGCCAGCGTGTGGTCCCGGGCGAGCGCCAAGGTGTCGGGCCCATTGAGCGCGCCATCCGCGCCCTTGACGGCGGCGGGCTGCCACGTGTTCGTGTTGACGTCGATTCCCTCGTACTGCGGATTGAAGCTCACCGTGCTCCCCGGCATGTCCACCAGCCGCCGCGCCCCGGCCTGGCGGGCCGTCTGGCCGATGACACGAAAAGCGGTGGCGGCGTCCTGTTGCAGGCGCGTGCTGTCGCCCATCAACCGCGATGCCGTGCGCGTGTACACCAGGCTGCCCATGGCGGCGATCACCACCATGAGGCCGACGGCCAGCGCGATCATGAGCTCGACCAGGCTCACGCCCGACTGGCGTGATGTCGTCATGGCCGGACGAAGATCAGGTGGCAGGTGAAGGTGTCAGGGCAAAGCTCGCCCGTCACGCCGACGCCCGGTTGATCAGCCGCACCTCGGACGGCGACGGCCTGGCGGAAGAGAGCGGCCTCTTCTTTGCCGGCCTGGGCCTCGTTTCTGGCCTTGACTTCCGTCCACCTCACCAGAATGCCCAACTGGGTGGCGTCCTTCGTGGAAGCAAACACCCGTCCGTCGCCCGCAGGCAGGACTCGGGCCAGTTCTTTCTTCCACTGCATCAGATCGAAGGTGGCGAGTGGTGTTCCTCCGCACGGTGTGGAGGAACAGTCGGTCCCGGCGGCGGGTGGTGAGCCCCAGGTGGTCACATACGGGTTGACCAAGGCTGGCCTGTGCCGGAGGTCGGCGTTGGCCTGGATGCGGTCCTGCAGGTCTTCGGCGGCTTGGATGGCGACCGCCCGTTGGTTGGTGGTGCGGGCCGTGGTCAGGGCGCGCGTCTGAACCGCCGCCATGCCCATGACGCCCAGGGCCAGCACGAGCAGGGCCACCAGCGCTTCGATCAGGCTGGTGCCACGTTGGCGGTGGTGCGGTCTCCTCATCATTTGCCTTCATCGGGGCAGGTTTTTGCACCCTTGACCGTGCGCAGGCGCGTGCCCGTGGAGAAGCAGATCAGCTGGCCACTCAGTTCGTCCATGCCTGCGGGGAAGGCCGCGAAACGCTGGCCTATGGCGGTGACCTGGCCGTACCGGTTGATGGTGATGTACTGCGGGCTGCCGCCACCCTTCGCCTTGACGAGGCGGATGCCGGTGGGAAGCGCAACGGACTGCAGCTCGGCCTCGGCCGGGTCCGGCAGTTGATTGCCATTGAGATCGACGAACACGCGCCACCCACAATCCCAATCGGCGGTGGTGGGCAAGGCCACGTCGCACGAGGTTTGGCGCTGGATCAAGATGTCTTGGCCCAGGCGCATGGCGTCCACCCGGGCCAGCTGGACCGACGCCATGAATTCGTCCACGGCCGCATTCACGCGGTACTGGCGGGCGATACCGGCAAACGACGGAATGGCGATCGATGCCAGGACCGCCAGCACCGCGATCACCACCAGCAGTTCGATCAGGGAGACGCCCAGAGGCCTATTCGGTCCAGCGATGAAGAGATGCCGCGCTTTTTGCATGGCGGCACTCTATCAGCCAAAAATACAACTAAAGCACCATATGGATGAGCGGCGGAATTCAGTGGATAGTTGCTTTGTATGACTTTTTGTATCTTCGTGGTGATCGATCAGGTCGCAGAGGGCAGGAGGAAGGCATCGCGGCCTTGCACCCGTGCCAGGATGCGCAGATCGGTGCCCACCGGATCCACCGACACATAGCGGAGCAGAGGGCCTTCCGTCAGCTGCTGCAGCGGTCCGAAGTCGGCCAGGCTGGCGCCACGCCCAAGCAGTTGAGGCGCCTGGTAGAGCAGCATCTCGTCGACCAGGCCCTCGCGCACGAACGAGCCATTGAGCTTGTGACCGGCCTCGATGTGCAGCTCATTCACCTCGCGTCGGGCCAGATCGGCGAGCATGCCGGGCAGATCCACCTTGCCGTTGGCACCCGGCATGTGGACCAGGGTCGCGCCCAAGCGCTGCAAGGCGCTTTCCTTGTCGGCGTCGCGGCTGGCGTGATAGATCCAGATCTGACGTGCCTGGCCGTTGGCGGGCGTCTGGAAGAGGCGCGCGGCCGGTGGCGTTTGCAGGCGGCTGTCGATCACCACCAGATGCGGTTGGCGAGGGGTGTCCACGAGGCGGACGTCCAGCAGGGGATCGTCCTCCAGCACCGTGCCGATGCCCGTGAGCACCGCACAGGCACGGGCGCGCCAGGCATGGCCGTCCGCGCGCGCGGCCTCGCCCGTGATCCATTGGCTGGTACCGTTGTCCAGCGCGGTGATACCGTCAAGCGACGCAGCGGCCTTCATGCGCACCCACGGTGTGCGACGGATCATGCGGCTGAAGAATCCGATGTTGAGTTCGCGCGAGCTGTGCGCATGCTCGTCATGAGGAGTCAGCACATCGACCACCATACCGGCGGCGCGCAAGCGTTCCAGACCCTGACCAGCCACGCGGGGATTGGGGTCTTCGGCGAACACCACGACCCGTGCCATGCCGGCTGCAATCAGCGCATCACAACAGGGTGGCGTGCGGCCATGGTGAGAGCAGGGTTCGAGGGACACGTACGCGGTGGCACCTTGCACGGAGCTGCCCCGCGCAAGGGCATCGCGCAGGGCCATTACCTCGGCATGTGGTCCTCCGGCCTGTTGTGTGAATCCTTCGCCCAGCAGGCGGCCCCCGTCGTCGGTGATGACACAACCCACACGGGGGTTCGGATTGGACAGGCGCAAGGCCTGTTCAGACAGGCCGCGGACACGCTGGAGCAGCGCCGCGTCGTGAGCAGGCATCGGTGTATGAGCCTCCGGTGAAGCTGGAAAAAGCAGCGAGCGGGGCGTCAGGAGCCCTTGAAGCATTCTGTCGCCGTGGTGCCCGCGGCATTGTTGCTAATGGCACGTGCCCCGGTGTGCGTGACGGTCAGGTCTCCGCAACGGTCATTCGCCATGGTATTGGCGCGGGTGGCGCGCAGGGTGTAGCTGGTGGCATCCGTGGCCGTGTCGACGATCTCACCATCCTCCACCAGACCGATGTTGTAGGCAGCGGCGCCCTCGCGCGGCGATCGGGCCAGGGCCGCAGGCAGGGCGGCGCCCACGAAGGTGTCGCGGGCGCTGTAGTAGCGCTTCATGTACTGATCCACCTCCGTCAGGGCGCGTTGCACATCGGCGCGGCGTGACGCGTTCACGTATTCCGTGTAGGACGGGTAGGCCAGCGCGCCCAGGATGCCGATGATGGCGATCACGATCATGAGCTCAATCAGGGTGAAACCACCCTGCAGGGTGGCGCGTGGGAACGGTGAGGGGCGTCGTGAGGTTGGGGACATGTTGAAGGCTCGCTCAATTGGATGGTGGGCGGCTCAGCTGGTACTGGCTGCGGCTCCAGCCGGGCACTTCACACGCCACGCCGGCCGTTAGCGCACCGGATTCGGTGCCGATCAGCTTGGCGATCAGTGGGGTGCAAGGCTTGGATTCTGGATCGGATTCACCGGACGAGCTGTCGGGCGCGAAGCGCTGGCGCAGGCTGTCGGTCAACGAGGTGGAGCGGATGATGTCGGCCACTGACATGCCGCGGGCATAACCACCACCACTGACCAGCACCACCGACACGTTGTCCAGGCGCCCGTCGTTGTTGATGTCGAAGGAGCGGGTGGATGCTCCGTTGATCGCGTTCAGGGCATAGATGTAGTTGGCAGGCAGGTTCGATACCGTGCACATCTCCGCTTGCGGATTGGCCGGCTGGCTCAGCACGGTGGTGGTGATGAGCACGCTGGTGCCGAGGTTGCGGATCTGGTCGATCGAGCGCTCGCCGAGGTGGGTGCGCCCCAAGGGCATGGTCCATCCTCGATGAACGGCCCAGTCGATCGCGTTGCGCGTGGCCTGGAAATAGGTGGTGCCACCCACCACCTGCGCGGTACCCTGCAACACGGTTTGCTGCAGCAGTTCGCTCGGGACGACCGTGGTGAACGGTGTGACGTCGGCCGATCCGATGTGGGTGGGGTCCCAGATGCCGTAGATGGCTTCGTTCGTGGCCGTGTCGCCCAGGTCGCTGTCGGCCAGCAGCATGCCGGTGGCCACCACCACGATCGTGCCGCCCTCGGGGTGCGCCTGCCAGGCTGGCGAGCCATAGATGGGCCGGTGGTTGGCGGTGGTGAAGATCGGCCTGCCGTACGACACCGCCCAGGTGGCTGGCGCGCCTTTGAGGTCGAAGCGCCACAGGTTGCCGTTCGCATCGCCCGCGTAGGCCGCGACGATGCGTTTGTTGGCATTGCGCACCAGGGTCACGCCGCTCAGGCCCCGCCCGGCAGAATAGGCGCTGGGCAGGGGAATGGTGCGCAGCTTGGCGCCGGTCATCGCATTGAGGATCACTAGGCCGGCCTTGGAGCCATTGGTCAACCCGTTGTAGTGCCCGTTGTTGGCGACCACGATCCAGTCGCCGCTGGCCGTCTGCCCGCTACGCAACGGGTTGGTGATGTAGCCCATGGAAACGTCGGCGTCGTTGATCCTGTCGGGGCCAGATTCCCACATAAAGTCGGCCTGCCCGGGTGTGCGATTGGCGGGTGTAGCGGTGTTCAGGGGCGAACGCACCGCGTACACCAGCGGCTCGCCCCGGCCACCGGTGCCCACGGCCATGTGGTTCCAGCGAGTGCCGTCGTAGATGTCGTGCTCGCTCAGGGGGCCATCCAGCGTGTACTCGAAGTTGTAGTCGGCGTTCGCATAGTTCAGCATGCGCCGCAGGCTGCGCCGTGGCATGTAAGCCGCCAGCTCACGTCCGGTTTGGGCATTCAGGGCGTGCATCATGCCGGCGTTGGTCGCCACGAAGAGGGACGCCGGCAAGCTGCGCTTCGCGTCGGCAAAGGCTAGGTAGGAGGCCTTGCCGTCCACCGTGCTGCTCAAGTCGTAGGCGAAATCGCGGTCACCACCCATGAAGATGGACGGTGGGTTCACCATCGCGCCGAGTTTGCTAGAGCGCTGGCGGAACAGCACGCCCTGGGCATCGGTCACAGGATCAAGACCGCGCAAGTAGTTGATGAAGCGGGCGTCCGTGGGAATGCGGCTGGCGGCGGGAACGCTGGCGGGTTTCAAAGCGGCTTGCACATCCGCCGGCAGGGCGTTCAAGGCGCCACTGAAGCTGCGCGGCGTGGTGTCGCCGGTGATGGTGAAGACGTTGCGCGTGTCGGCCGCGCCAATCAGATCGGAGGCGTTCCAGCGTGTGCTCACCACATTGCCATTCGCGTCGAGTTCCTGCGCCGATATCTCGCCGCTGTTGTCCAGCGTGCGGTAGCTCACGCTGTACTTCAGGCTGCCCGCGATGGTAGACAAATCGCTGCCGCCGCTGACCGCGACACCGGCATCGCGGCCCGAGGAGCTGAGAATTTCGGAAATGATGGTGTCGAAGATCGAGCGGACGTCATCGGCCGAGCGGGCGCTGAAGCCCTTGCCGCCACCCGTATAGCCGGCCTGGATGAAGTCGTTCACGCGGTCCTGGTCGGTGCCGCTGTTGTCGAGGTTGCCGGTCGCCCAGGAGGGCTTGGTGGCGGCTGCGTAGCCGCTGGTGGCGTACTGCGACTGGTAGGTCTTGATCTGGTCGAACGTCAGGCCCGACGAGGCACCCGGGACTTCGCCCGAAGGCCGGATCAGGTAGCCCACCGTGTAGGTGGTCATGTTCTGCCAGAAGGTGGGCTGGCCGGCGCGCGTCTGCACATTGTTGGCCAGGTCCTGGCGCAGGTCGAGGTGCCAGAAGTAGTTCGCCGTAAGATCGGCCAAGCCGCCGGTGCCGGTGCTCGGGAACGGCGTGTAGGCCCGCCGCCCGGCCACGGTATTCACACCGTTGCGCAGGTACTGGAAGGACTCGACGGTGTTGTCGATCAGGGTTCGGCTGAACGACGGGCCGTCGGTGTTGTCGTAGTCGGTGCCGGAGATGTTGGACGTTCCGCTGTTCCAGGCGCCGTCCGAGAACAGCAGGTTGAACGAACGCCGGCAACTCATCTCGGGGTTGGTCGTCGAAGCCGCGGCGCCCGGGTTGGTGGACCACGGGTTTTCCGTGGCGCCCGTGCCCACGCTGTAGTAGCTGGCCACCTTGGCCACGGCGTTGTGCAGCGGTGTGCCGCCGTAGGGCGCGTTGCTGCGGTTGCCGGTGGCATTGAAGGCGGCATCGGCACCGTTGTTGGAGTTGCGGTTCTGCGTGCCGTCCTGGTCGTACAGCCAGGTGTAGATGCGCTGGGTGTCCGCTGTGCCCAGTTCGTGCGGGCGAACGCCGCGCAGCAGGCTGAGGTTGTCGGTGGTGACGCCCGGCGTCTGATCGATGGCGCTGATGGTGGAGTTGTTGCGGCGGTTGATCGAGAGGTAACCCAGGCGCAGGTTGCGGTTGTAGTTCGTGTTGGCGATCGCTTGGCCGATGGCGGTGGCGACGGCGGGCGCACGGAACGCGTAGTATCGGTACCAGTTCATGATATTGGCCACTTCCTGCGCGTTCGAGCAGGTGTTGGCATTGGCATTGCCTGCGCAGTCGGTCCGGCTGTGACCGGCGGGCAGGGTCACGTTGCCCGAGACGTTGCGCCGCACCGTCACGTCGGTCCATGCACCGGGGGCGCAGCCCCACTGCAGGCCATCATGGGTGATCACATTGGAGCAGTAGGAGTAGGTGAAGCCTGGGGTCGTCGTCGTCGTGCTGGAGTAGGTGATGTGCTGGGGGATGCGCACAGCCGAGGAGATGTCGTAGATCGAGTTGTAGCCGGTGACCGAGGGGTTAGCTGCGTACATCGAGTGGTGGGTGCGGATCTCGTTGCCGTTGCGATAGACCGTGTAGCGAAAGCCCGTGCTCGCCTGGTTGGAGATCCAGGCCACGCCATCTTGCGGCACGAGCGCGGCGCCACTAGCGCTCACGCGGGGGGCATAGGTCGTGCGGGGGTTGTAGTACACCGGGTTGACATCGGCCGAGCGTTGCGAGGACCAGGCGCCGGACACTTTACGTGGGGGGGTGTACGGATCCGACAGGTTTGTGTAGGAATAGGTGCCGTTGCTGTTCTGGAGGATGCAGCGGTTGTTGTTGTAAAAATCGGCAGTACCTCCCAGCACCCAACTGCCCGTGAGTTCGCTCCAGTGGTTGGCGCGGCATTTTTTCAACTCGAACTCGTTGTTGCTGTCTGTCAGAACACCGTAGGTCTCGTGGTAGCTGAACGACATGGAGCCCGAGTTGTCCAGGCTGATCATCAGGTTGGGTTTGGCGCCTGACTGGCTGGCGAGCAGGGGAGTCTGACTGGGCTGCGCCTGCACCGGCGGGGTGGCGAGCAGGCCCGTGAGCGCCAGTGCAGCGAGCAGCCGCTGCAGGGTGCTTTTCGGAAAAATGGAGTCAAACATGGATCGGCCTCGCGGTCTATTGCTCTGATCAAAACTCACTGGTTGCCTCCGCTGGCGGACTTGGTCGGCACACTGGGTGAGAGAACCGACTGCAGCCAGATTTCCGACCCCCGTACCAACTGGTCGTTGTCATCCACCGCCGCGTCGTTCGACAGCCCTCGAGAGGTGACGAGAAAGCGACCCTGGGTCATGGCTTGAATGAGACAGCTGGGGTAGTTGGTGGCCGATACCTGCGCTTCCGTCTGCACCGCGCTGTTGAACTCGGGCGTGTAGGTGATGAGATTGGCCGCGCCGCTGGCCCAGTTGGCCCGGGTGTTCCACGCGCCTGCGGCGATGTTGGTTGGGTCGAGTTCGGTGGTCACGACCTTACCTTCGAGCGCGCCATGGATGGCGCCTTCGTTGCTGGCAAGGTCGACCACCACCGCCTCGCAGAAACGCAGCGCCGCTTCCGCGGACTGGCGCGCCACCTGGGTGGTGCGCATATTGTTCGAGAACTGCTCATGGGTGGCCGAATTGCGGGCCGCCAGGAGACCCGCCAGCGAGATGATCACCAGCATGATGAGCGCCATCGGCAGCACGATGCCGCGCTCGCGGCGCGCACGGAGGAAGCGCAGGGCAGGGGGATGAAGCGCGGTGGCGTGGGACATGGAGTGGCAACCTAAGGGTGGAATGGGATCATTCGTCCCCCGTGAGGTAAGCCCAGGGGTTGCGCACGGAACCATCCGGGTTCAAGGTGTAGCCGGCCGGCACAGCAGGCCGCATGTTTCTCAGCTGCACGGTGGTGTGGTAAGCCCGGCGCAGGAAACCGTCGTCATTACCGTCCTGCCGCACACCATTGCAATCCACGTAGCTGCCCAGCTCCGCACGGCCAGAGCCGCCGGCGGGAACGGGCTGGCTGGTGCGCACCAGCAGGCAGATGCGCACGCCGGCCACGCGCGACCAGTTGTCCAGGGTGGCACCGAGCACGGCGTCGGCGGCGTCCACATAGCCGGTGATCTGATGTGGCATGGGCTCGTCGTTGACGGGCGCGGCAGTGACCGCGTAGGTGATCTGCATGTCCTCGACGTTGGGCACGAGCGGCGTGGCCACATCGAATCCGCCCCCTGGCGTGGAGCCGTCCTTACCCTTGCAGAACAGGGTGGGAATGTTGTCGTTGGTGTCGTCCTGAGCGATGTAGTAGCGGTTGTCGGCGAGCGGAATCACCACACCAGCGCCGATGTCCCAGGCGGTGATGCCGTTGAAGCTGCAGTTGGTGGGCAAGCCGGCGGCCGTGGGCTGGGTATTGAGCGCGGACGCTTCGTAACGGACCGCGAGCGCGTCGGGGCCGTCATCGTCGGCATTGCACGTCATGGCATCGAAATTTGAGTTCGAGGCGTTGTCGTCGAATCCGCCGTCACAACCCCGAACGCCCATGCCCTGGAAATTGCGGTTGCCCGCAGCAGCAAAGCCGGAATAGCCGGCGAGGCGGATTTGCTGTTGAAGCATCTCCAGCGCCAGGCTGGCGTCTTCGTTCATCTGCGACTCCAGGGTGCTGCCTCGGGAACTGCTCGAGGTGGCCACGTAGATGGCGGCCACGGCGCCGATCAGGAAGAGCCCGATGGTCATGGCCACCAAGAGTTCGACCAGGCTCATGCCGCGCTGGCGGCGCGCGGGTGCCATGCGCAGGGGTGTTGTGCGGCGCGCAAACGGCTTCATAGCCCCACCTTGAAGTACATGCAGCTATAAATGGCCTTCTCGTCGTTGCCTAGGTCGCTGGGGCAGTTGAACTGGCCCGCCACGAACAGACTGTCCTGGAGCGATGTGCGCGGTTCCTGCCACAGGAGCCAGACATCCAGGTTGCGTGCGTTGACCGTGATGTTGGAGGCCACGATCGCCCTTCCTTGAGGGAGGCGGTCCGCCACGGTGCGCTGGAATAATGCGCGGTCGTACGCGGCCACGTTCTGCGCGGCGGTCAACGGGGCGGCCTCATCGGCATTCAGGGCAGCTTTCGCGGTGGTGATGTCCTCGGTCGAGGGCACAGCGTCGGCGAGCTCGATGGCGTAGTTTCCCAAGTCGTAGCCGTACACGTTGAGCCGTGCACGATCCGCGTAGTCGTTGACCAAGTTCAGACCGGTCAGGCGCAACTGGGCCGCCTTGTTGTAGCCGAAGGTCGCGGCCGAAATGCCACCGATGCCGAGCAAGCCCAGCGAAATGATGAGCAGGGCCACGAGGATTTCGACCATGCTGGCGCCCTGGTTGACACGCTTGGATCCGTGGCGGCGGCGAAAGGAGGTTGCGAAGCCTATGTGCATCTTCAGGCTTCCTGATCTTTGGCTTTGACGTGGGTGCGGCCGATGCGGTTCACGCTCACCTCATTCATCTTGAGGGCATTGCTTCCAGCGGGAATGACCTGCAGGCGGGTGGCGCCAGATGCCAACAAGCCATTGGGCAGGAAGGCGAGGCTCTGGACGTCGTCCGATGCCTGCATGCTGGTCAGTCCGGTGGCCGCGCCGCGCGATGCCAGGACGGTTTCGCCGTCGTCATGGCTGCCGTCGCCATTGGCGTCCACGAACACGATCCAGCCGGTGCTCCATTCATTGCTGTCGGCGCAGTCGGCGCCATCGGTGCTGCTGCACATCACCACGCGCCGGGACGTCTTGATTGCCTCCGAGCGGGCCAGGTGAACGTGGGCAGTGAAGGCCTTGGTGGCGCTGTCGCGCTGCCACTCCCGCAGCTGGTTGGTAAAGCTCGGGATGGCCAACACGACCAGGATGGCCGAAAGCGCCAGCGTGACAATGAGCTCCACGAGCGTGAAACCTCGCTGGGAGCCTGCGCGCATAGGGAGAGGGCAACGGATGTGCATGTGCATCAAAGTGATACTCCAATGCAGAATGTAACGAGGGCCAACGTCTTCCCTCGCCGATTCCTGACGTGCGGCAGTTTTGCGACCATCGAGGGAAGAAAACGCCTGAATTTGGGCGGTTCTCCCCTCGGGGCAGGCCTCGGGGAGTCGATGTGGGTCGCCGATCAGCGCCGGACTTCGTCCACCAGAGCCCTGAATTCGTCGATGTCCTCGAAGCTCCGGTACACGCTGGCGAACCGGATGTAAGCCACCTTGTCGAGCTTCTTGAGTTCCCGCATCACCATCTCGCCCAGCCGGGCGGCGGGCACTTCGCGGGCACCCAGGTTCAGCAGCTTTTCCTCGATGCGCTCGATGGCCGCGTCGACCTGTTCGGTGCTGACCGGCCGCTTGCGCAGGGCCAGCGCGAACGAGGCTCGCAGCTTGGCTGGCACGTAGTCCACCCGGCGGCCGTCCTTCTTGACGACGGCCGGGAAGCTCACTTCCGGCCGTTCGTAGGTGGTGAACCGCTTCTCGCAGTGGCCACACTGGCGGCGGCGTCGGATGAAATCCGCGTCTTCCGAGACGCGGGTTTCGACCACCTGGGTTTCAAGATGGCCGCAGAACGGGCATTTCATGCGGAGGGCACTCCCGTTGTACGGCCTGAGAGCATCACTTGTAGACCGGGAAGCGGGCGGTCAGGGCGTTGACCTTGGCGCGCACGGCGTCGATGTTGGCCGGGTCGCGTGGATTGTCGAGCACGTCGGCAATCAGGTTGGCGGTCAGTCGCGCTTCGTCGTCCTTGAAGCCCCGGGTGGTCATCGCCGGCGTGCCAATGCGCACGCCGCTGGTGACCATGGGCTTTTCCGGGTCGTTGGGGATGGCGTTCTTGTTGATCGTCATGTGCGCGCTGCCCAGCACCGCTTCGGCTTCCTTGCCGGTGATGCCCTTGGCGCGCAGATCGACCAGCATCACGTGGCTCTCGGTGCGGCCGCTGACGATGCGCAGGCCACGCGAGGTCAGTGTTTCGGCGACGATGCTGGCATTTGTCAGCACTTGTTGCTGGTAGGCGGTGAAATCGGGTGAAAGCGCTTCCTTGAAAGCAACGGCCTTGGCCGCGATGACGTGCATCAGCGGGCCACCCTGCAGGCCCGGGAAGATCGCGCTGTTGAGGGCCTTTTCGTGTTGGGCCTTCATCAGGATGATGCCGCCGCGCGGGCCGCGCAGGCTCTTGTGGGTGGTGGAGGTCACCACATCGGCGTGGGGAACCGGGTTGGGGTAGACACCCGCGGCGATCAGGCCGGCGTAGTGGGCCATGTCCACCATGAAGATGGCGCCGACGTCCCTGGCCACATTGGCGAAGCGCTCGAAGTCGATGCGCAGGCTGTAGGCCGAGGCGCCCGCGATGATCAGCTTGGGCTTGGTCTCGTGTGCCTTGCGCTCCATGGCGTCGTAGTCGATCTCTTCCTTGTCGTTGAGACCGTAGGAGACCACGTTGAACCATTTGCCGCTCATGTTGAGCGCCATGCCGTGGGTGAGGTGGCCGCCTTCGGCCAGGCTCATGCCCATGATGGTGTCGCCGGGCTTGAGGAAGGCCAGAAAGACGGCTTCGTTGGCGGAGGCGCCGCAGTGCGGCTGCACGTTGGCGGCTTCGGCGCCGAAGAGCTGCTTGACGCGGTCGATTGCGAGCTGCTCGGCCACGTCCACGTACTCGCAGCCGCCGTAATAGCGCTTGCCGGGATAGCCTTCGGCGTACTTGTTCGTGAGTTGCGTGCCTTGTGCGGCCATCACGGCCGGCGAGGCGTAGTTCTCGCTGGCGATCAGCTCGATGTGGTGTTCCTGGCGGGCGTTCTCGGCCTGGATGGCGGCAAACAGCTCGGGGTCGGTTTGCTGGATGAGGATGTTGCGGTCGTACATGGCAGTCCTTCAAGACGTGGAACCTTGCGCGGTGACAAGGGCTGCCCAGGCGAACGGCTGAACACCCGAACCCCTTGAGGCCGGGCGGTACGCTTCCCAGTGGTTGTCCCTGAAGACGATCACAGATCGGGCAGGGGGGCCACGTCAGCGGCAGCCGCCGACGCAGATGTGTCGGGGTGCGCGCCTATCGCCAGTTGCGTACCCGGCTAGTTTAGCCGAGGCCGAGAGGCCGGTTGGCGAGGTCAGGAACGGGTGAGCGGCGCGCCAGGGGGGAGTGCGTTCGGCGCGGCCGGGCCCTCGGCCTCGATTTCGGCTGCCGGGGCGGCCACCGGGGCCGGCGTGACGGGCGCCACCACCGTGGTCGGGCGCGCTTGTGGCACATAGCGCTGCATCGGCTTGCCCAGCGCCACGCTCTGGATCCGCATGTGCTCGGCCATCACCTTGTCGATGTACCAGTTGCCGTCCGTGGTCACCGCACCGACGTACAGGCGCAAACCACCCTCGACCGAGCCGGCGCGCTTGACCGCGTCCTGCAGCACGCGCGCCCCCACCCGGAGGTTGGACACCGGATCGAACGCGGCCAGCTGCCCGCCGAAGTCGTTGTACTTGTCGGTATGAACGCGGGTCAGCACTTGCATCAGGCCTTGCGCGCCCACCGGGCTCTGCGCAAACGGATTGAAGCGGGACTCGATCGCCATCACGGCCAGGATGAGCGTGGGATCGAGTTTGGCTTTCTCGCCCACCTCGAAGGCCTCCGCCACCAGCGCGCTCAGGGGCTCGGGCGCCACGCGGTACTTGCGGCTGAGCCAGTAGGTCACATTGGCCTGCTGCTTGGGCAGGTCGCCGGGTTGAGCAGCGGTCACGCGGTCGACCGCGCTGGGCTCGGCGGCGTACACCGCATCCACGCTGGCGGCTTCCTGGCGTTCCAGCAGCCAGCCGAGCAGTTGCTCTTCTGCGCTGGCGCGCAGATCCGCACGGGCACTCAGGGTGATCAGTGCCACGGCCGCCAGGGTGCCCAGCAGGGCCAAGCTGTTGTGGGTGATGTCGAAGAAGCCCTGGTAGGCGTCGCCAACAGCGGTTTTGAAGGATGCCACGGCACCTGAGGTGCTCTTGGGTGGCGTTGCGTCTTGCGCGGTCATGTCATCGCTCCTTTCTGCGCCGGCCTCGCTCGTGGGAGCTGGGCCGACTGGATTGGTCGCCATCGACGGCCCTATCCAGAGGGTGGAGCGGTCGAGTTAGCCTGGGTGGCAGCGGTTCGGGTTTACCCTTCGGCGGGCAAAGCTGGCGCATCCTATGGGCTTATTAATATCGAGTCAATGTTTATGAATCGATTCAAGCCTACTTTTTGATATAAACAAGTGTGAGTAAACGTAAGCAAAAGGGCTTTGCTAGCGGGAAGCCTTGAGCCTGCAAGGCTTGCGGGTGGATGTCGCGCCGACGACCGTTTGTCGGGCAGCGACCACCTTTCATGTTCCAAAACGTGATTTTGGGGTCGTCAAATGGTCGTTTCGGGCGCGATTGAAAATCTGCATGGAGAACGGGCCATGCGGCCTTGATCCGGGGCGGCAAGGGGAGTAACCTGCAGTGGCCTGTCTGAAGACTGGCATCAGCTGACGACGCGGCGAACCGCAAGTCAGCTTCCAACGGGAGCAATCTGTTGCTTCCAGGCTGGAGAGACATCCAACTCCCTCCGCCAAAACCGACGGCATGAGCATCTAGCCCGCCGTCAACCCCGGCAGGCCCCGCTTGCCGGGGTTTCTTGTTTCTGGGGGACTCTATATAGGTGTGCGCTGCCGCATCCCCTCAGTTCGACGACACTCGTGGATCCGTTGGTTAGCGAACGCACGAATGAACAGCTTTTTTCCCCAGTGGTCCCAAGGTCGGTGGGCTCGGCGCCTGATGCTGGGTCTGCTGGGGCTCCTTCTGCTCTGGCTGGTGACCTGGATGGGCATGCCGCCCTTGCTGAAATGGCAATTGGCCAAGCAGGCCACGGCCGCGCTGGGACGCCAGGTGACGGTGGAACGGGTTGATTTCCAGCCGTGGTCGCTGGAAGTGGCCATCGAGGGGTTGCGCGTGGCCGATGCCACAGGCGAGGGCGAGCAGTTCACGCTGGATCGCCTCTATGCCAACGCCGAGCTGCAGTCGCTGTTTCGGCTCGCGCCGGTGCTCGATGCCCTGGTGCTGGAGCAGCCCAAGTTGAAGCTGCGCCACCTGGGTGAAGGGCGGTACGACGTGGACGACGTGCTGCAGCGCTTGCGCCCGAAAGACGATGAGCCCCCGTCCGACCCAGCGCAGTTCGCCCTGTTCAACATCAACCTGTCCGGGGGCGAACTCACGTTCGTCGACGACAGCGTGGGCGTTACGCACCAGCTGAGCGGCTTGTCGGTGGGCGTGCCCTTCCTGAGCAACCTGCCGTCCCGACGGGATGTGGTGACCCAGCCCAAGCTGGCTTTCGTGCTCAATGGGAGCGCTTTCGATTCGAGCGCCAGCACCACGCCGTTCGCCCAGACCCGGGACACCGATGCCAGCGTGGACATTCCCACCCTGGATCTCGCGCCTTACCTGCCCTACTGGCCGGCGACTTGGCCCGTCAAGCCCGAAGCCGGTGTGCTCCAGCTCGCGCTCAAGCTGGCATTCGAACAGCAGGACACGCCGCGCCTCTCCCTCTCCGGCACGGCTGCCCTGTCGGATCTGCGCGTCGTTGAGCGAACCGGGCCGTCCACCACGGCCGAACTGCTGGCCTGGGAACGCCTGGGCGTGACGCTCAATCGGGTGGAGCCGCTGGCGGGTCAGGTGGATCTGGCCGCCATTGACTGGACGTCGCCCACGGTGTCGATCTCGCGCGATGCGGCTGGGTTGCTCAACTTGCAACGTGCGGCGCAAGCCTGGGCCGACCAGTCCCGACGTGCTGCATCTCCTCCCGCCCCTGCGCCCGTGGCACCGGGCGCATCCACCGCGCCCGCCTCGCCGTGGAAAGTGAGTGTGGCGCGCCTGAACCTGGAGGGCGGTACCGTGCGATGGCGCGATGCCGGCACCAAGCCGGCCGCTCAGCTGGCGCTGGAGGCCTTGAGCGTGCAGGCCCAGGCGCTGAGTTGGCCGATGCAGGCACCGGTGCCCTTCGAGGTGTCCGCGCGCCTGGGCCAGACGCCGCTGTCGCTCAAGGGCACGGCCACCGACGCCGAGGCCAAGGCGAAGGTCTCGGTGGGCGAACTTCCCTTGTCGACCTTCGCGCCCTACGCCGCCGGCGTGCTGACGCACGAACTCGACGGACGGCTGGCCGCCGACTTTGATCTCGAGTGGCGGGCAGCCAGGGCCGACCAGCCTATGGCGCTGCTGGTCAACGCTTCCCGGCTCGAGCTGAGCGAGGTGCGCCTGGGGACGGTTCGCCAGCCACAGGTCAGCCTGCGCCGCCTCCAGGTGCAGGACGCGCGCGTGGATCTGGCCAGCAGCACCGTGGCCGTGGGCAAGGTCGTGCTTGATCGACCACAGGTGCGCGCGCAGCGCGACAAGGCGGGGCGCTGGATGGTGGATGGCTGGATGAAGGCATCGGAGGCGCCCGCTGCAGCACCCCCGTCGAAACCGGCCGAGCCCTCCCCGTGGCAGCTGACGCTGGCCGACGTGCAGATCGATGCGGGCGCCGTCGCGCTCGAAGACCTCGCGCTGGCGCGCCCGGTCAGGCTCGACCTCAGTCAGATCAAGATGCAGGTCAAGAACCTGCAGCCCATGGCTCGCAGCCAGCCCGACATGCCGGTCTCGCTGCAGCTGCGCATGGGCGCGGCGCGAGGCAACCGCGCCGAGCCCGGCCGGCTCACCCTCGACGGCGCGCTGCGCCTGCCCGGCAAGGGCGAGCGCGACGCCGACAGCCTGCGCACCCAGCTGAAGGTGCAAGCGGACAAGCTGCCGCTGCATGCCCTGGAGCCGTATTTCGGCGACCGCCTGAACCTGGACTTGCTGCGCGCGGACACCAGCTACCGTGGCACGGTCGAGGCGGCATTGCCCCCGGCGGGTTTGCGGTTGACGGTCGCCGGCAACGTGGGGCTGGACGATTTCGCCGCCAACACGCTGTCGCCCGCCGAAGAGCTGCTGGCCTGGAAGTCCCTGCAGGTGCGGGGTCTGCGGCTCGCCATGGCGCCCGGACAGGTCACCCGGGTGGCGGTGCAGGAGACCGTGCTCAGCGACTACTTTGCCCGCGTGATCATCGACGAGGCGGGGCGCATCAACCTGCAAGGCCTCGTGAAGCACGATGAAGCGGCTCTCGCACCCACGGGCGCCGCCGCGCCGGCGGCCACCACTCCGCCACCGCCACCGCCGTCTCCTGCAAACGCGAGCGCCGTGCCCGACCCGGACATCCGTTTCGGACCGATCAGTCTGGTCAATGGCCGCGTGCTGTTCTCCGACCGTTTCATCAAGCCCAACTATTCCGCCAACCTCAGTGAACTCACCGGCAGCCTGAGCGCTTTCGCCAGCGTGCCGCCGGGCGGCGCGCCACAGATGGCCGACCTGACATTGCGCGGGCGCGCCGAGGGCACGGCGGCGCTGGAGATCGATGGCAAGCTCAACCCGCTGGCCCAGCCACTGGCACTCGACATCCGCGCGCTGGTGCGCAACCTGGAGTTGCCGCCGCTGTCGCCTTACACCGTGAAGTACGCCGGCTATGGCATCGAGCGCGGCAAGCTCAGCATGGACGTGGCCTACAAGATCGAGCCCAACGGCCAGCTGACGGCCAGCAACCAGATCATCCTCAACCAGCTCAGTTTCGGCGACCGCGTGGCCGGGAGCGAGGCGCCCAACCTGCCGGTGAAGCTGGCAGTGGCCTTGCTGGCCGACCGCAACGGGGTGATCGACATCAACCTGCCGGTCAGCGGCTCGCTCAACGACCCGCAGTTCAAGCTGGCGCCCCTCATCTTCCGGCTCATCTTCAATCTGATCGGCAAGGCCATCACCTCACCGTTCTCCCTGATCGCCGGGGCCTTCGGCGGGGGCGGGGAGGAAATGAGCCAGGTGGTCTTCACACCGGGCAGCAAGGCACTGGACGGTGAGGCCAGGCAGCGGCTGGACGCTGTGGCCAAGGCCCTGGCCGATCGGCCGACTCTGCAGATCACCGTGGTGGGGCATGGCGACCTGGAGGCCGAGCGCAGCGGTTACCAGCGTGCCCGGCTGGACGAGCGTGTGTTGGCCGAGAAACGCCGCCAATTGGCACGGGATGGCGCCGCCATCAGCGACACGCTTGCGGTGACGCCCGCCGAGTACCCGGCCCTGCTCAAGGAGGTGTACCGGCGGACCGACATCCCGAAACCCCGCAACCTGGTCGGCCTGGCCAAGGACATCCCGCAGGCCGAGATGGAAGCCTTGCTGCTGGCGTCCATACCGGTCACGTCGGATGCCATCCGCGAACTCGCGGTGGCGCGCGGCGTGGTCGTCAAGGACTACCTTGCAGGGCGGCAGTTGCCGGAAGACCGCATGTTCCTGGGCGCGCCCCAACTGGGCCGCCAGGGTGAGAAGTGGCGCCCGCAGGCCGAACTCAAGCTGGCGCCGCGCTGAGCATTCCGCGTGCGCGCGCAGGGGGAGGCGGGCGCGCGCCAACTGCGGCGACAATACGCCTTGGTCGCGCCGTCGTGGTGCCGACAACCGAATCGATTGAGCCCCCCACTTCATGTCGCTGTTTTCCCTGCGCAAAGCCCCGTCTTCGTCCAACGCTTCCGAGTCTGCCGTGAACACGCCCACCTCCCCCAAGCCGGCCAGCCCCAACGCCGCCCACCCCCTGGATGCCGTCACCGGTGGTGCGTTCTCCGCGCCGACGTCGGGTGAGCGCGCTGCGCGCATCCGCGACTGGCTGGCCACCGGTCCCGCGCTCGAGCAGATGAACGAAGTGTTCAAGGAGCTCTCGCACCGCGACCGCGGAGCCGCCAAGCCCTTGAAGGAAAAGCTCGACGAACTCAAGCGCCAGAAGTCGCAGGAACAGATGTCGGTGGAGTGGGCGCAGAAGGCCCAGGGCCTGATCGACCAGCCGCGCCTGAACCTGGCCGACGCACTGGCCTGGCAACGCGATGCGGCACGCGCAGGCGCACCGCTGTCGCGCGAGCCGCTGGCCACCTTGCGCCAGGCGCTGGCCGAGCGCGTCAAGGCCATCGAAGATCTGCAGCACCGGGTGCAGGTCGAACGTGAGGCCGCCGTGCTGATCGCGCAGCGCATCGAGGTGCTGTCCACCAAACCCTGGCGCGACGCCCAGCAGATTGCCGAGACGCTGCGCACCGATGTGGCCCAGTGGCAGCAACAGGCGAGCGCCTTGGCGCAAGACCCCCAATGGCCCAGCGTGGATGTGAAGTTCCCGCCCATGCTCGACGCCTCGCGCCAGCAGCTGCAACTCGTGTGGGATGCCTTCGAAGCCGCACTGACCCAGACCGTGGCGGCCGATGCCAACCCCCAGGCGCCATTGCCCGCCGTGCCTGTTTGGGCCGACGAGTTGCGCGCCGCGCGGGGCCAGGACGTGAGCGCCCCGGCCGACAAGGCACCGCAGGACACGCAGGCCCAGCAGGAAAAACGCGCCCGCGTGGCGGCCGAACTCGAACAGGCGCTGAGCGTGCTCGAGCGCGAGCTCGCCGAAGGGCACGGCAAGGCCACACCCAAGGCGGCGGCCGACGTGCGCGGCCTGCTCAAGAGCCATGGCCGGCTGGTCCCGGCCGCGCTTGATGCGCGCGCCCAGGCGGCTTTGGGGCAGGCCGGTGAACTCGAAGGCTGGCAGCGTTGGCGCGCCGACCAGCTGCGCGAAGAACTCGTGGCCAAGGCAGAGGCCTTGCTGCAAGCCCCCGAGGGCCAACGCCTGGGCGGGCGCAAGATGCAGGAAACCCTGCGCAGCCTGCGCGACCAGTGGAAGACCACCGATCAGGGCGGCCAACCCAACCATGCGCTGTGGAAGCGCTTCGACGAAGCCTGCACCGAGGCGCACAAGGTGGTCGAGACCTGGCTGGCGCAGGTGCGCCAGCAGAGCGAGGCGCACAAGGCGCAGCGCCTGGCCATCATCGAAGAACTCAAGGCCTGGACGCTGGCGCATGCCGACAGCAGCGACTGGAAAGCTCAGGTGCGTGAACTGCATGCGTTCTCCGAGCGCTGGCGCGAAGCCGGCCACCTGAGCGAGAAGGCGTTTGCCGACATCCAGCCGGTCTGGAAAGACGCCATGCACAAGGCGCACGAGCGACTGGAGACGGCGCAGGCCGAGAGCACCGCGCGGCGCAAGGCGCTGATCGAAGAAGCCACCGCGCTGGGCGCGGCGCCCATGCTGCGCATCGATGCGGTCAAGGCCCTGCAGCAACGTTGGCAGGCCGAAGCCCATGCCGTGCCGCTGGAGCGCAAGCACGAACAGAAACTGTGGGAAGCCTTCCGCCAGCCGATCGACGAGGCCTTCGCCCGCAAGAGCACCGAGCGTGAGAAGGCCGCCACGGCCCTGAACGCACATGACCAGCGCGTGCTTGACGCCTCGCGCGCGCTGGAAGCGGCGAGCGCCAGTGGCGACGCGCAGCGCATCCGCGCGGCCATGAACGAGCTGGAAGCGGCCCTGGCGGGTCAGGCCCCCGCGCCTGCGCCAGCAACTGTGGCCGCGCCGGCATCCGTCGAGCCAGCCGCATCCGCTGCCGAAGCGGCGCCTGCCGATGCCGCAGAAGAGGCCTCCGCCACCGAGGAGGCCGAGGCCTCGGCGCCGACGGCACCTGCACCTGCCAAACCCGCCGCGCCGCCGAAGAAGCTGGTGGCGGTGCGGGGTGACGACCGACCCGGTATGAAGAAAGCCGAGCCGGCCGGCCGCGATGGTCGCCGCGGCGATCGCCCGGAGGGGCGGCGCGACGGTGCACCGGGTCGCCCCGATGCGCGCGGTGGACGCGATGCCCGTGGACCGGGCGCACCGTCCTGGCGTGAAGAGCGCGAGCCGCGCGGCCCAAGGCTGGGCGATGCGGCGTTCCGCGCGCAGCGCCAGGCGATCGAGGCGGCTCAGTCCAGCCTGCGCAAGCTCGCGGCCCAGGCCCACGGCGAGGTGCTCACGCAGCTCATGACGGCCTGGCAGCAGCGCGATGCCGAGCAACTGCCCACCGCGCAGGCCCTGGGCCCGCGGGTGAGCACGGCCCAGCGCGGTGCGTGGGCGTCTGCGGTGTCCAAGCCGGCGGCCCCCTTGCCGGGTGAAACCTTGCTGCGCCTGGAAATGGCCGCCGAAGTGCCCACGCCGGCCGAGCACCTGAGCGAGCGCCGCATGTTGCAACTGCAATTGCTCACGCGCCGCCACGCCGCCGCACCGGTCGACACCTGGGCGGAGGATGTGGCCGCGGTGTTGGGCTCGAGCTTCGATGCCACGGCAGAGCGCCGCCTGCAGAACGTGCTGAAGGCGCTCCTCAAGCGTTGAGCGTCAACGCCCCGGGCGGAAGAAGCCGTCGTACAGCGGCATCAGCTCGGGGAACTCGGTCTCGAAACGTGGCCGGTTGACGAAGTAGGCCTCGCAGGTCACGGCGAAGAACTCGGCCGCGTCCTTCGCGGCGTAGTCGTCCAGCCAGGGCGGCTCGCCGCCGAAGCGCTCGGCCATGGCCACCGCTTCGCGAAAACGCTCGAAGCTGTCCTGCATGGTGCGTTGCCAGATCGCGCGCGCCTCGCTGCGCTGGCGCGCACCCAGGAAGCCCGAGGGGAGGGGCGGGGCCCCGTCGGGCGCTTCGCCCATCTGCATGTCGTGCATGTCCATCTTGTGCACGAACTCGTGGATCACCACGTTGTGTCCGTGTTGCGCGCGCTCCCCAGCGTGGGCCACGTCCTCCCAGCTGAGCATGAGGGGGCCCCGGTCCATGGCTTCACCGGCCAGGACCTCGTCGTAATGGTGCACCACGCCCGCGCCGTCGGTGGTCTTGCGCCGCGCCACCACGGCGCCGGGTTGCACGACGATGCCGACGAAGTCGCCGTACCAGTCCAACAGCTTGAGCGGGTCGCGCACCGGTTCGCCTGACACGCCATGCATGTGGAGCAGCGGCAGGCAGGCCTGCGCCGCGATGGCCAGCGCCATGGCGTCCGTCACGGCCAGGCCGTTGGCGCCGTGGAACTCCTTCTCCATCAGGAAGTGCGTGCAGAGCAGGCGAAGGCGCTGCAGCTCGGGCCCATCGAGTGCCGCCAGAAAGGGGTGGTGCGCCACGGTCTGGCGCCAAAGGGCATCCGGGATGGAGGTGGGGCGGCGCAGCGCGCGGGGCAGCCAGCGTTGGAGCAGGTGGATCATGGAGGAGGAAGGCGGCGGTGGCTCAGGGTCGCAAGGGCCGGCGGTGCAGGCCCTTCGCGTCCAGCCGCAACACCTCGGCGCGGGCCGGCCGCGCGCTCAGCTCCCAGTCGCTGAGCACGACGCGTTGAAGGCCGTCACCCAGGTCGTGGGTCGCGGGCCGGTGCGTGTGGCCATGGATCAGCGTGTGGGCCTCGGCGTGCCGCAGCCAGGCCTTGGCGGCCTGGGTGTCCACGTCGGCCCAGAGGCTGGGGTCGTTGCCGGTGCTGCGCTTGCGCGCCTCGCTCTGGGCGCGCAGCTCGCGCGCGATCGCTTCGCGTTGGGCCAGGGGTTGTGCCAGAAAGCGGTGTTGCCAGGCGGGCTCGCGCACCTCGGCACGAAAGCGCATGTAGTCGGTGTCGGCCAGGCACAGGGCGTCGCCATGGCTGAGCAGCCAGCGCTGGTCCAGAAAGACCAGCACGGTGGGATCGCTCAGGCCTTGCATGCCGCAGGCGTCGAGTCCGGCCGGTCCCAGGAGGAAGTCGCGGTTGCCGCGCATGAAGTAGACCGGTGCGTGCGCGCTGTAGGCCTGCAAGGCCTCGGCACAGGCGCGCCAGAACGCGTGATCGGCCGACGGGGATGTGTGGGTGGAGAGCACGTCGTCGCCGACCCACACCTCGAACAGATCGCCCAGGATGAACAGCGCGTCGGCGCGCTCGTGCGCGGGGCGGCGCAGGTAGGCGGCCCACGCCTCGAAGGTCTCGGGCTCACCGGCCTGCAGATGCAGGTCTGAAATGACATCGACCGCTTGCCAGTTCGCGGGAGCGATGCATTCGGCGAAGCGGTCGACGGGTTGGGCGGTCATGCGGAGCAGGGGCGTTGCCGCCCCTGGCGATCAGAGCGCGACGGCCTTTTCGATCACGACGTCGTCCTTGGGCACGTCGTCGTGGAAGCCCTTGCGGCCGGTGGGCGTGCCCTCGATCTTCTTCACGATCTCGCTGCCCGAGACCACCTTGCCGAAGACGGCGTAGCCCCAGCCCTGTGCGCTGGGCGCGGTGTGGTTCAGGAAGCCGTTGTTCGACACGTTGATGAAGAACTGCGCGGTGGCCGAGTGCGGGTCGCTGGTGCGCGCCATGGCCACGGTGTAGGTGTCGTTCTTCAGGCCGTTGTTGGCCTCGTTGGAAATGGGGGCGTCGGTGGGCTTCTGGGTCATGCCGGGTTCGAAGCCGCCGCCTTGCACCATGAAGCCGGGGATGACGCGGTGGAACACGGTGTTGTTGTAGTGGCCCTTGTTCACATAGGCCAGGAAGTTGCTGGTGGACAGCGGTGCTTTTTCAGCGTCGAGTTCCAGCGTGACGACGCCGTATCCGGCAATGTGCAGTTCGACTTGGGGGTTGGCCATGGTCATTTCTCCAGGGTGGCTTTGAGGATGGTGATGGGGGTTTTGGGCACGTTCTGGTGCATGCCCTGGTCGCCGACGGGCACGGCGCGGATCTTGTCCACGACATCCAGCCCCGCCACGACCTTGCCGAAGACGGTGTAACCGTAGCCGTCGGGGCTGGGGGCGTTCAGGTTCGGGTTGTTCACGGTGTTGATGAAGAACTGCGACGTGGCCGAATTGGGGTTGGAGGTGCGTGCCATCGCGATGGCACCGCGGTCGTTCTTCAGGCCGTTGGTGGCTTCCAGCGGAATCGGCGCCTTGGTGGGCTTTTGCTGCAGGTCGGGCGTGAAACCGCCGCCCTGGATCATGAAGTTGCTCATCACGCGGTGGAACACCGTGCCGTCGTAGTGCTGGTCGCGCACGTACTGCAGGAAGTTCTCCACCGTTTTCGGGGCCTTGTCGGGGTACAGCTCGACCACGATGTCGCCCTGGGATGTGGCCAGTTTCACGCGGGGCGCGGCGGTGGCCTGGGCCTGGGCGGCCAGAGGCAGCAGGGCGGCGCCGGCCGCCAGGGCCGTGAGCCAGAGGGCCGCGCGTCGGCGCAGGGGCAAAGAGGACAGTGTCATCAGATCGTTCCTTCAAAAAAGATGGTCCAGCGGTCTTGCTCGCGCACCCAGTACTGGCGCTTGGTCACTCCCCGGCTCTGGCCTGCGGCCACTTCACCGAAGGTGACGACCATGGTGTCGTCCTGGTCGCGCCAGCGCAGCACCGACAGGTCTTTCATCTGCAGCTCGCGCGAGCCATTGGCCCGCAGCTCGCTTTCGACGCGGGGCCACCATTGGGCCAGATCGCGGCCCTGGTTCATGAACCGGTTGGAATAAAACGTTTTGAGTTCGGCGAGGTGGCCCGCACTGCGGGTCTGCCGCCAGGCTTCGAGCACGGCTTCGAACTGCGTTCGGTCGCTGGCGAGGGTTTCGGGCTGCACCCATTGCAGCGAGGGCGCAATCACCACCGGCGTGGTGCGGATCTGCACCGTGCCCAGCAGGCGCTGCAGGTCGGGGTTGGACAGCACCACGCAGCCGTCGGACGCTTGCGGCGCGCGCACGAACTGCTCGGTGGGCGTGCCGTGCAGCCAGATGCCGCTGCCGGTCTTGCCGCGCTGCACATCGAGCGCATTGGGGTAGTTGATCGGCAGGGCACCCACGCCATACAGGTCGGGCAGGTCCGCCGGGTTGAGGGTGCTGGTGATGTAGTAGACGCCCAGGGGGGTGCGCTTGTCGCCCTCCGCGGTCTTCTCGATGCCCGAGAGGCCGACCGAGATGTAGAAATCGCCCAGCAGCTTCAGGCGCGGCGCACGATCGGCTTCGCTGGCGCTGCCACGGGCCGGGTTCAGGTTTTCGAACAGGTAGAGGCGGGAGCGCGAGGCGTCGATCGCGATCGCGTGGCGGCTCTGGGGGGCGAGGGTGAGGAATTGCGTCGGCACGGCCCCTTCGGGCGGGCGCTCGGTCAGCGCCAGCAGCCGGCGGCGCGACTCCTCGCGCAGGGCGCTGAGCTGTGCCGACGCGGCCAAGGCCTGCGTGTCGGGCACGTCGCCGAGCCGGCGCACCGGGCGGGTCTGCTGGCTGAGCAGGTCGCCGTGCACAAGGTGGGCCAGCTGGAAATTGGGGTGGTCGCGCACCAGGCTCTCGGCCTGTTTCAGGGCCTCGCGGTGTTGCGCGTTCCCGATGAGCTGGTAGATCTCGATCAGACGGGCCTCGGCCCGGCCCATCATGGGTTTGACGTGCTGGAGCTGTTCGCCTGTGAGGCTCACGGGCGTCAGACCCGAGGAGGGCGGACTGGCCGTTCCCTGAACGGCATCCTGCACGCGGGTGAGGGCGCTGTTGATCAGTGAGACGGCAGGGGCCTCGCTGACCGGCTCGGCGACGGTGTTGGCGTCGGCCGTCTGGCGCTTGTGCAGCGACAGAGCGAGCAGGGCGGCCACCGCCACGGCCGTGGCGACCACGAGCGTGCGATGTCTCGGTGTCACGCGTTGAGCGTTGTTCGGCCCCGGCCCCAGCAGCTCGGTCGTGAGGCTGGCATGGCCCCGTTGCGCGAACCGCCGACTGACCATCAAGAGCCCGTGGATTCCCGAACGATCAGCCAGCGGTTGCCGCTTTTGACCAGATCCAGCGTCTTGCGGCTGGTGACGTTCAGGTTGTCGGAGGTGTAGTCCTGGCGAAAGCGCACCGAAGCGCGGTCGCCGTTGACCGTGACGTTGAGGTCGTTGATGCCGACGCCGATGCGCGAGCGGGGTTCGATGCGCGAGCGGCGCTCGGCCTCCCAGGCGGCGCGCGACTGGCCGCCCGGTGGCGTGAACGCCGGGCCGTAGGCTCCCAGGTAGGCGGACACGTTCTTCGAGGACCAAGCCTTGGCCCAGGCGGCCACAGCCGCTTCCACGTCAACCTGGGCATCGGCGGCGGCTGGGGCGGGCGCTGCCGGAGCGGCGGGCGCCGCAGGGGCCGGCGCAGCCGCGACGGGAGGCTTCGCGGCGGGAGGTGTGGCCACCGGAGCCGATGGAGCCGGTGCGGCCGTCGGGGGCGCGGCGGAGACAGAGGTGGCCGGGCGGGCACCGCGCGGATCGGCCGCGAACAGGTTGCGGATCAGGCTCAGCTTGGGTGCGACAGCGGGGTTGTTCGAATCGAGTTGCAGCGCCTTGCTGTAGGCCTGGCTGGCCAGCTTGGCATAGACGTCGCCCAGGTTTTCGTGGGCGGTGGCGTAGCTCGGGTTGGTGCGGATCGCCATTTCGAGCGCGGCGCGGGCCTTGTCGAACTGGCTCTGGCCGGCATAGAGCACAGCCAGGTTGTTGTAGGGCTCGGGCAGCTCCGGGTAGTCTTCCGTGAGCTTGGCGAAGGTGGCAATTGCATCCGTCGACTTGCCGCTCTCGGTCTGGATCACACCCTTGAGGAAACGCATCTGCGGATCGCGTGGCTTGCCCACCAGGTATTGGTCCACCTTGACCATGGCTTCGTTGAGCTGGCCGGCGCGCACCAGCCGGTTGACCTCGGCATAGTCGTCGCCTTGCGCCCAGGCCAGCGAGGTGCCGAGGCTGGCGGCGGTCAGGGCCACGAGGGCCAGTTGGCGCAGTCGCATGGAAAAACCGTTTCTGGTGATGATGGGGGAGGATGGGCCGCTGCAGTGGGGGTGTGATGGAACGTGGCGAGACATGGCACCTCGAAAACAAACCTGGGCTCCCTCTCATGAAGGGGCCAGTGACACGTTGATCGAATGCCCGGCGGCGTGCTGTGGAGTGTCACCGGGCTGGATATACTGACACCGATGGATTGTATCTGAGGGGTCCCGTTCCGACGGTTGCGCCAGACCGCATGGAACGCCGACGGGCCCGCTCTTCGGATGGTGCCACGCACGGCCTGTGGAAGCCCCGTTTTTCACCCTCCGGCTGCCATCCGGAATCCCGTTCCCGTTCCCGTTCCATGACCCTGAAAATCTACAACACCTTGTCGCGCCGACTGGAGGACTTCCAGCCCATTGAGCCTGGGCATGTGCGCATGTACGTCTGCGGCATGACGATCTACGACCTGTGTCACATCGGCCATGCCCGCATGATGATGGCCTTCGATGTGGTGCAGCGCTGGCTCAAGGTCAGCGGCCTGCGCGTCACCTACGTGCGCAACATCACCGACATCGACGACAAGATCATCAAGCGCGCGCTCGAGCGCGGCATCACGCTGCGCGCGTTGACCGACGAGATGACCGCCGCCATGCACCAGGACATCGGCGCACTGGGCATTGAACCGCCCAGCCTCGAACCCCGGGCCACCGAGTACGTGCCGCAGATGCTGTCGCTGATCAACACCTTGCAACGCAAGGGCCTGGCGTACCAGGCCGACAACGGTGATGTGAACTACGCGGTGCGCAAGTTCCCTGGCTACGGCAAGCTCTCCGGCAAATCGCTCGACGACCTGCGCGCGGGCGAGCGCGTGGCGGTGGACAGCGACAAGAACGACCCGCTGGACTTCGTGCTCTGGAAATCGGCCAAACCCGACGAACCAGCCGAAGCCAGGTGGGACAGCGCCTATGGCGCGGGCCGGCCGGGCTGGCACATCGAGTGCTCGGCCATGAGCTGCAGCACCCTGGGCGAGACCTTCGACATCCACGGCGGTGGTGCCGACCTGCAGTTCCCGCACCACGAGAACGAGATCGCGCAGAGCGAAGGCGCCACCGGCAAACCGCTGGCGCGCTTCTGGGTGCACAACGGCTTCGTGCGGGTCGACAACGAGAAGATGTCCAAGAGCCTGGGCAACTTCTTCACCATCCGCGAGGTGCTGGCGAAGTACGACCCCGAGACCGTGCGCTTCTTCATCCTGCGGGCGCACTACCGCAGCGCGTTGAACTACAGCGATGCCCACCTGGACGACGCCCGGGGTGCGCTCAAGCGCCTGTACACCGCGCTGTCGCACGTGCCGCCGGCGGCTTCGACGCAGATCGACTGGTCCCAACCGCACGCTCAGCGCTTCCGCGCGGCCATGGACGAGGACTTCGGCACGCCCGAGGCCGTTGCCGTGTTGTTCGAACTGGCGGGTGAAGTCAACCGGAGCAAGGACGCGGCATTGGCCGGGCTGCTGCGCGCCCTGGGCGGCACGCTGGGCCTGCTGCAGGCCGACCCGGCCACCTACCTGCAGGGCGGTGGGGCCGAAGGCGGGCTGGACGAGGCGGCCATTCTGGACCTGATCGCCCAACGCAGCGCGGCCAAGCAGGCCAAGGATTTCGCTGGGGCCGATCGCATCCGGCAGCAGCTGCTGGACCAGGGCATCGTGCTCAAGGACAGCCCCGCGGGCACCACCTGGGAGCGCAACTGATGGCCACCACCGTCCTGCCCGAGCTCAACACGGAGGCGCCCGGCTATTGGGTGGATGCCTGTCGCCATCTCATGAAGCGCGACCGGGTGATGAAGAAGCTGATCCCCCAGCATGGGGGTGCCTGCCTGCAGTCGCGCGGAGATGCCTTCGTCACGCTGGCGCGCAGCATCGTCGGCCAGCAGATCTCGGTGAAGGCGGCCCAGTCGGTCTGGGACCGTTTCGAGCAATTGCCACGGAAGATGGTGCCCGCCCAGGTGCTCAAGCTGAAGGTGGACGACATGCGCGCGGCCGGCCTGTCGGCCCGCAAGGTCGAGTACCTGGTGGACCTTGCCCTGCACTTCGCCAACGACCAAGTCCACGTCAGCCAATGGGCCGACATGGACGACGAGGCCATCATTGCCGAGCTGGTGGCCATTCGTGGCATTGGCCGATGGACGGCCGAGATGTTCCTGATCTTCCACCTGATGCGGCCCAACGTACTACCCCTGGACGACCTTGGTTTGCAGAATGGCATCAGCCTGGCGTATTTTTCGGGTGAACCGGTCAGCCGCAGCGAGATCCGGGAGGTGGCGAACTCCTGGGCACCGTTCTGCAGCGTGGCAACTTGGTATATTTGGCGGTCGCTCGATCCGCTGCCGGTCAGTTACTGAGCGCACCGGCTTCGCCGGGACGTCGTGGCAAACAAGACCAAAGGAGCACACCTTGGCCAAAAAGAATTTTCTCGATTTCGAGCAACCGATTGCCGAGCTCGAAACCAAGATCGAAGAACTGCGTTATGTGCAGACCGAATCCGCGGTGGACATCTCCGAAGAGATTGAACAGCTGGCTGGCAAGAGCCTGCAGCTCACCAAGGACATCTACAGCAACCTCACGCCGTGGCAGATCACCAAGATCGCCCGCCACGCCGACCGCCCCTATACGCTGGACTACGTGCGCGAGATCTTCACGCACTTCCAGGAGTTGCATGGCGATCGGCACTTCTCGGACGACCTGAGCATCGTGGGTGGTCTGGCGCGCTTCAATGGCCAGCCCTGCATGGTGCTGGGCCACCAGAAGGGGCGCGACACGAAAGAGCGCGGCCTGCGCAACTTCGGCATGACCAAGCCCGAAGGCTATCGCAAGGCCCTGCGCCTGATGAAACTGGCCGAGAAGTTCAAGCTGCCGGTCTTCACCTTCGTGGACACGCCCGGCGCCTACCCCGGCATCGATGCCGAAGAGCGCGGCCAGTCCGAAGCGATCGGCCGCAACATCTTCGAGATGGCGCAGCTGGAAGTGCCCATCATCTCCACCATCATTGGTGAAGGCGGTTCCGGCGGCGCGCTGGCCATTTCGGTGGCCGACCAGGTGCTCATGCTGCAGTACTCGGTGTACTCGGTCATCAGCCCCGAAGGTTGCGCCTCCATCCTCTGGAAGACCAGCGACCGCGCCAGCGATGCCGCCGATGCCCTGGGCATCACCGCGCACCGCCTCAAGGCTCTGGGCCTGGTGGACAAGATCGTCAACGAGCCCGTGGGTGGCGCGCACCGCGACCACAAGCAGATGGCCGCCTTCCTCAAGCGCGCCCTGGGCGACGCCTGGCGCCAGGTGACGGACCTCAAGGCCAAGGAGCTGCTCGATCGGCGCTACGCGCGCCTCAACAGCTACGGCCGCTTCACCGACACCAAGGCCGAGAGCAAGGACAAGCGCTGAGGTGAATGCCTCGCCAACCCCGGCCAACCCCTGCGATCGGGCGTTGGCCGCGTGGTGCGAGCGCTGGGGCTTCCTGCAGCCAGCCGGGCCCATGGCGGTGGCCTTCAGTGCCGGTGCCGATTCCACGGCCTTGTTGCTTGCGGCGCATCGGCGTTGGCCGGGCCAGGTGATCGCCTTGCATGTGAATCACGGCTTGCAGGCGGCGGCCGACTCCTTTCAGAACCACGCCCAGGCGTTCTGCGCTCTGCACGGCATCGTCTTGCGCGCCGAGCGTGTGCGGGCTGCGCATGCGCCGGGCGATAGCCCGGAAGACGCCGCCCGCCAAGCCCGTTACACCGCCCTGGCGCGCATGGCCGAAGAGGCCGGTGCAGCCTGTGTGCTGCTGGGCCAGCACGCGGACGACCAGGCCGAAACCGTCCTGCTCGCGCTCAGCCGGGGTGCGGGCCTGCCGGGGCTGGCCGCCATGGCCGAGCGCTTCGAGCGCCATGGTCAGGTGTTTGGCCGGCCTTTGCTCGACGTGCCGTCCACCGCCTTGCGCGCCTGGCTGGCGTCCGCTCGTCACGCCTTTGTGGACGATCCCAGCAACGCCGACCAGCGCTTCACGCGCAACCGCATCCGTGCGCTGCTGATGCCCGCGTGGGAGGCCTGTTTTCCCGGCTTTCGGCCCATGCTCGCGCGCAGCGCGGCCCACGCCGCCCAGGGGCAGCGGCTGCTCGACGACCTGGCCCGCATCGATCTCGCGCAGGTGGGCACGCCTCCCGCGATCGCGGGGCTGCAGTCGCTGTCGCGCGACCGCCAGGCCAACGTGCTTCGCCACTGGTTGCGCGCCGAAGCGAATGTGGCGGCCAGCGCGGCCCAGCTGGACGAGCTGCTCGATCAGATCGCGGCCTGTACCACGCGCGGCCACCGCATCCGCCTCAAGGTGGCCAGCGGCTTGGTCACTCGCGAGGGTGGGGATCTGCGTTTCGTGGCGCCGATATAATTCCCGGTTGCCCTGAACGGCCCTTTGGGGCCTGGCATGCCGCGTGGAACACCGGTTTCGCGGCCGCAATCAACCCAATCCAATCCCTCCCGATGGCCTTGATAGTTCACAAGTACGGCGGCACCTCCATGGGGTCGACCGAGCGCATCCGCAATGTGGCCCGACGCGTCGCCAAATGGCACCGTGCCGGCCACCAGCTCGTCGTGGTGCCCAGCGCCATGAGCGGTGAAACCAACCGCCTGCTCGGCTTGGCCAAGGAGCTGGCCCCGGGCAAGACCGACAGCGCCTACAACCGCGAACTCGACATGCTCGCCGCCACCGGCGAGCAGGCCTCGTCGGCCCTGCTGGCGATCGCGCTGCAGGCCGAGGGCATAGGCTCGGTGAGCTATGCCGGCTGGCAGGTGCCGATCAAGACCAACAGCTCCTTCACCAAGGCGCGCATCGAATCGATCGACGACGCGCGCATCCGCGCCGACCTGGCCGCCAGCAAGGTGGTCATCGTCACCGGTTTCCAGGGCGTGGACCCCGAAGGCCACATCACCACGCTGGGCCGTGGCGGCAGCGATACCTCTGCCGTGGCCGTGGCCGCGGCGCTCAAGGCGGCCGAGTGCCTGATCTACACCGACGTGGACGGCGTGTACACGACCGACCCGCGCGTGGTGCCCGAAGCACGTCGCCTCCAGCGCGTGAGCTTCGAGGAAATGCTGGAGATGGCCAGCATGGGCAGCAAGGTGCTGCAGATCCGTTCGGTGGAATTCGCCGGCAAGTACAAAGTGCCCTTGCGCGTGCTCTCCAGCTTCACGCCCTGGGACATCGACCTGAATGAAGAAGCCGCCTCCGGCACCCTGATCACTTTTGAGGAAGACGAAGACATGGAACAAGCCGTCGTTTCCGGCATTGCCTTCAACCGCGACGAAGCCAAGATTTCGGTGCTCGGCGTGCCCGACACCCCCGGCATCGCCTACCAGATCCTGGGTGCTGTGGCCGATGCCAACATCGAGGTCGATGTGATCATCCAGAACCTGAGCAAGGACGGCAAGACCGACTTCAGCTTCACGGTGCACCGCAACGAATTCCAGAAGACGCTGGACCTGCTCAAGACCAAGGTCGTGCCCGCGCTGGGTGCGGCCGAGGTGGTGGGCGATGCACGCATCTGCAAGGTGAGCATCGTCGGCATCGGCATGCGCAGCCACGTCGGCGTGGCCAGCCGCATGTTCAAGTGCCTGAGCGTGGAGGGCATCAACATCCAGATGATCTCCACCTCCGAGATCAAGACCTCGGTGGTCATCGACGAGAAATACATGGAGCTGGCCGTGCGTTCGCTGCACCGCGAGTTCGATCTCGACCAGACCGCCGACACCATCACCGGTTGAACCCTCCACCAGAGGGAAATGCCTCCCGAGTTGAGGCATAATACGCAGCTTCCGGAGCGATGACCGAGTGGCCGAAGGTGCTCCCCTGCTAAGGGAGTATGGGGTGTAGAGCCTCATCGAGGGTTCGAATCCCTCTCGCTCCGCCAGTTATGCCAGGCGCCCCAGACGCGGGCTTCTGAACACCAAGCCCCACCGCCCATGGCCGTGGGGCTTTTTCACGTCCCGCCGCGTGGCGGCCGTGGCCGTTTTGATCGTCAAGGAGCCGCGATGAACGCTTCCCTCGCGCCCGCCCAGCAGATGCAGCTGGCGGTGCACTACCACTCGCAAGGCCTGCTGGACGCGGCCCGTTCGCTGTACGAAGGCGTGCTCAAGCAGTTCCCGACCGAATTCGCGGTGCTGTACCACCTGGGCCTGCTGGAGTCGCAGGCCGGCCATCCTGAACGCGCAGCGGGCTATTTCGGCCGTGCCGTGCAGTCCTCGCCGCAGAATGCCGATGCGCTGAACAATCTGGCGTTCACGCTGCAGCAGCTGGGCCGCGACACCGAGGCGCTGGCCACGTATGAGCAGGCGCGGGCGCTGCTGCCCGACGATGCGGACATCGCGATCAACCTCGGTCTGTTGCACAAGAAGCTGCAGCAGTTGCCCGAGGCCCTGGCCTGCTTCGAACGGGCCTTGCAGGCCCATCCGGCGCACACCGCGCTGCTGTGCAACCAGGGCAATGTGTTGCAACGCCTGGGGCGCCAGCCGGAGGCGCTGAGCAGCTACGAGCGGGCGCTGGCGGTCGAGCCCGACAACCCCGTGGTGCTGTGCAACCTCAGCAACGCGCTCAACGAACTGGCCCGGTACGACGAGGCCCTGGCCCGCGCCGAGCGCGCCACCGAGGCGCACCCGAAACACGCCCAGGCCTGGGTGGAGCGCGGCAATGCGCTCAAGCAACTGGGCCGCATCCCCGAGGCCGTGGCCAGTTGCGAGAAGGCCATCGCGCTGGATCCGGCCATGGTCCAGGCGCACACCAACCTGGCGGCCACGGTGCTCAGCGACAGCGTGGACACGCCCCGCGTCATCGCCGCCGGCCGCAGGAGCCTCGAGGTGTTCCTGCAGAGCGTGTACCGCGCGCCGGCCTTGCGGCACGCGGGTCTGGCGCTCAGTGCCTTCCGCCTCAAACACGATGTGCAGCAGGCGCAGTGGCTGCAGGCGCACGGCCACGCTGTGCCCGGCCTGGCGCCGTTTCTCAAGACCGGCAGCGCGCTGCTGCAACAGGCGAAAGATTGGCCGCCCGGCGGCACGCTGCGCGCCTCGGCCAAGGAGCTGTCGAGCCTGCAGGAATTTCTGGCCACGCCCTGGCTGCATGCCATGCCCGATGCCATGCCCGACGTGCTCAACCCGGAGAACGACTGGCTCGCGCTGGAAGAGGCCTACCTTGCGGGCACGCCCGAAATCCTGACCATCGACCACTTCCTGTCCGAGCCGGCGCTCAAGGCCTTTCAGGACTTTGCCCACGCCTCGCGCGTGTGGCACGGCGAGTACGCCAACAGCTACCTGGGGGCCTTCGCCAACCGGGGCTTCAACAGCCCGCTGCACCTGCAGCTCGCGCGCGAGCTCAAGCAGCGCATGCCGCGTGTGTTCAAGGACTACCTGCTGACCCAGCTCTGGGGTTTCAAGTACGAGCCGGCCGTGACGCGTGGCATCAACGTGCACGCCGACTTCGCCAAGGTCAACCTGAACTTCTGGATCGCACCGAGCGAACACAACCTCGATCCCGAGAGCGGCGGCCTCAAGGTCTACGACGTGCCGGCGCCGGCCGACTGGACCTTCGAGCAGTACAACGCAGACAGTGCCCGCATCTACGAGTTCCTGGCGCAACACAAGGCGGGTTGCGTGACGGTGCCGCACCGCTGCAACCGCGCGGTGCTGTTCAACTCGGCGCTGTTCCACGAGACCGACACCATCCGCTTCGTGGACCGCTACGAAGCCCGGCGGGTCAACATGACCTACCTGTTCGGCCAGCAGTTGCGATAGCAAGCAAGGCCTGACCGACAATCGAGGCATGACGTCCTCCGCCCATTCCCCTGCGGCCCTGAGCCGCGCCGCCTTCGCCACCCTGTTGCTCATCGCATTCATGATGGGCGCCAACCACGTCGCCGCGCGGCTCGCGTTCGACCACGGCGTGAGCGTGGCCACGGCCGTGGCCTTCCGCAGCAGCGTGACGGCGTTGGTGGTCGCGGCCATCCTGCTGGTCTACCGCGTGCCCATGCGCCTTCAGGCGCGGCATCGCAAGGCCTTGCCCGCGATCGGCCTGCTGGTGGGTGTGCAAAGCCTGTGCCTGTACGCCGCCGTGGCGCGCCTGCCCGTGGCGCTGGCGCTGCTCGCGTTCAACACCTACCCCTTGTGGACGGCGCTCTGGGCGCGCCTGGTCTACGGCCAGCGGCCGCAGCCGCGCGTGCTGAAGGCCATGCCGGTGATGCTCCTTGGTCTGGCGCTCGCGCTCGACGTGTTCGGGGCGGCATCGGGCCTGGGCGCTTCGGGCCATTGGGCACAGATCGGTGTGGGCGTGGCGTTCGCGCTGGCCGCGGCCGCCACCTTTGGCATGGCGCTGGTGTTGACGCAGCACGAAACCAGTGAACTCGATGGCCGGCTGCGCACGGCCACCACCATGGCCATCGTCGCCGTGATGGCGATGATCGCGGCCACCGCGCAGGGCGGCCTGTCCCTGCCCACCGCGCCCACGGGCTGGTGGGGCTTGCTGGGCCTGACCTTCCTCTACGGCACCGCTTTCACCATCATGTTCACCGTGCTGCCCAAGCTCGGGGTGGTGGGCAATTCGGCCATCATGAACATCGAACCCATCTTCGCGCTGGTGCTGGCCTGGGCGATCCTGGGGCAGTCCATCGCCGCCGTGCAAGTGGTGGGCGGCCTGGTGGTGGTGGCCACGGTGATGTGGCTGGGCCTGCGCAAGGCCTAGGCCTTATTCCCCGTCGTCGAGCGACGCGCTCCAGCGCTCGTTCCATTCCCCGCGCGGCGGCGCGTCGCGCAGGTCCTCGATCTGGCGCCGGTCGCGTTTGGTGGGGCGGCCCATCGGCAGGCTGTGGGCCGGCTCGGGCGCCAGGCGCCGCTGCTCGGCGGCCTGGCTGCGCCGCAGGAGCGAGGCCGCGGTTTCTTCGTAGAGCAGGGCGGCCACCGGCGCGGGGCCGCGAACGCCGCTCAGGCCCTTCACGACCACGGTGCGCGTGTCCGGCCCGATGCGCAGCTCCAGGGTGTCGCCCGGTTTCACGTCGCGCGAGGGTTTGACCGGCAGGCCGTTGAGCCGCACATGGCCTTTGTCGATGGCTTCGCTGCTCAGGCTTCGGGTCTTGTAGAAGCGCGCGGCCCAGAGCCATTTGTCCAGGCGGACCTTGCCGGTGGCGTCGTCGGTGTCGGGTTTCATGAGTGGCTGGCAGGTGTGGCCAGGGGCAGGCGCACGATCGCTTCCAGCCCGATGACCTGGCCCTGGTGGGTGCGGTTGTTGAGTTCGATGCGGCCGTCCAGGGACAGCACGATTTCCCGGCAGATCGCCAGGCCCAGGCCGGAGCCCGACACGCCGGGCGCATGCTGCTGGTCGGTGACGAAGGGCTGGAACAGGCGTTCGCGCAGCGCGGGCGAGATGCCCGGGCCCTCGTCGCGCACGGTGAGCGCCGCGGTTTGCAGGTCCACCACCAGCACCACCGACAGGCTGGAGCCCGCGGGTGTGTTCTTGATCGCGTTGTGCAGCAGGTTGCGGCTGAGTTCGCGCAAGGCCCATTCGTGTGCCTGCACCGGCGCGGCCTGGGTGTCGATCGAGAAGTCGATCGAACGCTCCGCAATCAGCGCCGAGAGGTCCAGCGCCACCGCGCGCACCACCTGGGACCAGTCGATCACCGGCGGCTTGCCATCCTGGCGCAACTGCTCCACCTTGGCCAGCGCCAGCATCTGGTTGGCCAGTTCCGTGGCGCGCTCGACCGTGTGGCCGATCTCCTCCAGCGCCTGCTGGGGCGGGACGTCGCCGCGCCGCGCCGACTGCACCTGGGTTTTGAGCACCGCCAGTGGCGTGCGCAACTGGTGCGAGGTGTCGCGAACGAAGCGCTTCTGGTGCTCCAGCAGGTGCGAGAGCCGTTGCATGTGCTGGTTGGTGGCGTCCAGCAGTGGCAGCAGCTCGCGCGGCGCGCCTTCGGTGGACAGCGGCGAGAGGTCGTTCTCGCTGCGCATGCCCAGCGCCTGGCTGAGCGCGCGCACCGGGCGCGTGGCGCGCTGCACCACGAAGACCACCACGAGCGCAATCACCACCACCAGCGCGGCCTGCCGCCACAGCGTGTCGAGCAGGATCTGCCGTGCCAGCGTCTCGCGCAGCTCCAGCGTTTCCGCCACCTGGATGGTGGCCATGCCCTGCTCGTACACACCGGACACTGGTTGCAGCAGCACCGCCATGCGCACCGGCACGCCGCGGTATTCGTCGTCGTAGAAGTTGACCAGGGCGGCGTAGAGGTTCTTCTGCGGGATGTCGCGGCGCCAGTCGGGCATGTCGCGAAAGCCCGAGACCATCTCGCCCTTGAGGCCGCTCACGCGGTAGAAGATGCGGCTGCGGTTGTCGGCCTCGAAGGCTTCGAGCGCCGAGTAGAGCAGGGTGGATTCGACCCGCACCTCGTCGCCCGCGCCCGTCACCCGCAGCTGTTCGCCGAGCGACTTCGCGGTGGCCAGCAGGGTGCGGTCGTAGGCGGTGTCGGCGGCGTCGAGGGCCTGCCGGTACAGCACGACGGTGTTGATGATCACGAACGCGAACACCGGCAGCAGGATGCCCATGAGCAGTGTGCGGCGCAGCGACACCGCGCGCGGGCGTGGGGTCTCGGTGGTGGGGTTCACGCCGTGGCCTTCAGCAGATAACCCAGGCCGCGCAGCGTGACCAGTTGCGCGCCGGTGTGGGCGATCTTCTTGCGCAGGCGGTAGGCCACCACCTCGATGGCCTCCGGCTGCACCTGGCTCTCGCCCGGGAACACCAGCTCGAACAGCCGCTCCTTGGCGATGGCGTGGCCCGGCTTGCCCAGCAGGGCTTGCAGCAGCGCCAGTTCGCGCGGGGCGAGCTCCATCGGCCGGCCATCGAAGTAGACCGCGCCGCTGTCCTTCTCCACGTGCATGCCGCACCACACGGGCCCGCGCGCGGCCTGGTCGGCGTTGCTGGAGCGCCGCACCAGGGCCCGCACGCGGGCTTCGAGTTCGTCGAGGTCGAAGGGCTTGGGCATGTAGTCGTCGGCGCCCGTGTTCAGGCCGAGGATGCGGTCGCCCACCGTGCCACGCGCGGTCAGCACGATCACCGGGGTGCTCAGGCCGGCGGCGCGCGCCTGGCTCAACACCTCCAGTCCGTCCACGCCCGGCAGGCTCAGGTCGAGCAGCACCGCGTCGGGCAGGCTGGCCTGCCACAGCGCCAGGGCCCTGGCGCCGTCTTCGCAACCCAGCACCTGCATGCCGCGCCGCTCGAAGCTGCGCCGCAAGGTGGTCTGCATCGTGGCGTTGTCTTCGATCAGGAGCAGCTTCATGGCCTCCGATTATGGGCGTGGGGTGAACGCCCGCCGGTCCGCGCCCGCGTCCGGCCTAGGGTTTGTCCCGATCGGTTGGACAGCGAACTGACAGCCGCCAAAACGAGCATGGCCTCTCCCATTCACTTCTGAAAGTCATCATGAAAAAACATGCCATCGCCTTGGCGGCACTGGGTCTGGTCAGCGGTTACGCGAGCGCGCAGTCGTCCGTGACGCTGTACGGTGTGGTGGACGTGGCGCTCGAGCGCGTCAAGGGCGCCACCTCGGTCACGCGCGTGACCTCGGGGCAGCAGCAGGGTTCGCGCTGGGGCCTGCGCGGCACGGAGGACCTGGGCGGCGGGCTCAAGGCCACCTTCCTGCTGGAGTCCGGCTTCAACGCCGACGTGGGCACGCTCGGCCAGGGTGGCCGGCTGTTCGGGCGCCAGGGCTATGTGGGTCTGGGCGGCAACTGGGGCACGGTGCGCCTGGGCCGCCAGTACACGCCGATGGACGACATCGCCAGCATCATCGGCACCAAGGTCTACGACGTGGTGAGCGTGGTGCCCATCATCGGCAACGGGGACTACAACCGTGTGGACAACGCCATCACCTACGTGTCGCCCACCGTGGCCAGCACCGTGTTCCAGCTGCAGTACAGCCTAGGTGAGGAGCGCGCCAGCAACAACGCCAGCGCGGACTTCGGCAAACAGGTCAGCGCGTACGCGCTCTACGCGCAAGGCCCCTGGACGCTGGGCCTGTCGCTGATGCAGGTGGCCGATGCCGACGGCGTGCTGGCCGGCAAGCAGGGCAAGGACGCGCTGCTGTTCGTGGGGGCGTACGACTTCGGCCCGGTCAAGCTCACCGGCTACTACGACGTGGAAGACAAGGCCGTGGAGAAGCTCAAGCTGTTCGGCCTGGCGGCGGCCTTCAAGTTCGGCGAGACCACGGTGTCGGTGGGCGCGGCGCAGGCCAAGAACGTCAACGGCTCGGCCGCCGCGGCCAGCGACGACGCGAAGATCTACACCCTGCAGGCCACCCACAACCTGTCCAAGCGCACGGCGCTCTATGGCCACCTTACCGCCGTCTCCAACGACACGGCGGCGGCGCTCGGCTTCAACAGCCCGGTGGCCGGTTCGAGCTCCAACGGCATCCAGGTGGGCATTCGCCACCGCTTCTGAGCCCGCGCGGCGCCGGTCTGTCTCCTAGGGTTTCCCCCAATCAGAAGGACAGCGAACTGACAGCGTGCGGGCAGAAGATACGCACATCGGTTCAGCCATTCCCTAGGAGACAAGCCATGCGTCGCGACACCTTCCTCAAATCCCTTGCGGCCCTCGCCGCCGCCGGCGCGCTGCCCAACGCCGCGTGGGCCAGTGCCAACATCAAGATGATGATCCCCGCCAACCCCGGCGGTGGCTGGGACGGCACCGGCCGCGCGCTGGGCGACGCCATGCGCGATGCCGGCGTGGCCGCCTCGGTGACCTACGAGAACAAGGGCGGTGCGGCCGGTGCCATCGGCCTGGCCCAGTTCTACAACGCGAGCAAGGGCGACCCGAACGCGCTGATGGTCATGGGCGCCGTCATGCTCGGCGGCATCATCACCGGCAAGCCGCCGGTGTCCATCACGCAGCTCACGCCCATTGCGCGCCTGAGTACCGAGTACAACGTGTTCGTGCTGCCTTCCAACTCGCCGTTCAAGACCATGAAGGACGTGGTCGAGCAGCTCAAGAAGGACCCGGGCAGCATCAAGTGGGGCGGCGGTTCGCGCGGCGCCACCGAGCACATCGCCGCGGCGCAGATCGCGCAGCTGGTGGGCGTGCCCGCATCCAAGATCAACTACGTGCCGTTCCGGGGCGGTGGCGAAGCCACGGCCGCCATCCTGGGTGGCAACGTCACCGTGGGTGGCAGCGGCTACAGCGAATTCCAGCAGTACATCGAGAGCGGCAAGATGCGCGCCATCGCCATCACCTCGGCCCAGCGCGTCAAGGGCATCGATGTGCCCACGCTGAAAGAGCAGGGCATCGACGTGGAGATCGGCAACTGGCGCGGCGTCTACGGCGCGGCCGGCATCACCCAGGCCCAGCGCGACGCGCTCACCGCCATGATCGTCAAGGCCACGCAGAGCAAGTCGTGGGCGGCCGCCGTCGAGAAAAACAACTGGACGCCCGCGCTGCTGACCGGCAAGGCTTTCGACGAGTTCGTCGACAAGGACTTCTCCTCCTTGCGCGCGACCATGGTGCGTGCCGGCATGGTCTGAGCCTGCCTTCTCGGTGCGCTCCCGCCGGGAGCGCCATGCCCTCACCCTGGTGTGTTCGCGCGCCAGGGTGATTCGTTTTGATAAGGACCCGTCATGAACCCCACTCCCCAGGCCGCCGCCGCGCCCGACCACCGCCCCGGCCAACTGGCCATGGGCATCGGCGCACTGATCGTGGCCGCCGTGCTTGCCTATGGCGCGGCAGCGATTCCTTCCGACGCGGGTTACGCCGGCGTCGGCCCCGACTTTCTGCCCTGGGTGGTGAGCGCGGCGCTCGCCATCTGCGGCGTGATGCTCATCTGGGAAGTGCGCACCGGCGGCTACCGGCACATGGAAGAGCCTTCGGGCGCGGCGCGCGGCGACTGGCGCGCGCTGGCCTGGGTCTCGGCCGGCGTGCTGCTCAACGCGGCACTCATCACCACCATCGGTTTCATCCTGAGCTGTGCGCTGTGCTTCGCGCTGGCCGTGCGCGGTCTGCGCGCCAGCGAGGGCAAGCCCATCGGCGATCTGCGCCAGACCGTGAAGGACGCGGTCACCGGCATCGTCATCGCGGCGCCCGTGTACTGGCTGTTCACCAAGCTGCTGGCCGTGAACCTGCCCGGCGTCACCGCCAGCGGCTGGATCTGAATCGGAAGGCGGAACCGACATGATGGACACCCTCAACCAACTGCTCGCGGGCTTCGCCACCGCCGGCACCCCCATCAACCTGCTGTGGGCCTTCGCGGGCTGTGCCCTGGGCACCGCCATCGGCGTGCTGCCCGGCCTGGGCCCGGCCGTGACGGTCGCCATGCTGCTGCCCATCACCGGCCAGGTCGAACCCACGGCCTCCATGATCTTCTTCGCCGGCATCTACTACGGCGCCATGTACGGGGGCTCCACCACCTCCATCCTGCTCAACACGCCGGGCGAGACCGGCACCATGGTCACCGCGCTCGAAGGCTTCAAGATGGCCAAGAGCGGGCGCGCGGGCGCGGCCCTGGCCACCGCCGCCATCGGCTCCTTCGTGGCCGGCACCATCGCCACCATCCTGGTGACGCTGTTCGCGCCCATGCTGGCCGAATTCGCCGTGAAGCTCGGCCCGCCCGAGTATTTCTGCCTGATGCTGCTGGCCTTCACGACCGTGAGCGCGGTGCTCGGCCAGAGCACCTTGCGCGGCCTCACCGCGCTGTTCTTCGGTCTGGCGCTGGGCCTCATCGGCATCGACCAGATCACCGCGCAGGTGCGTTACACCGGCGGCATCCTGGAGTTCATGGACGGCATCGAGGTGGTGCTGGTTGCCGTGGGCCTGTTCGCCGTGGCCGAAGCGCTCTACAACGCGCTCTACGAAGGCCGCAGCGAGGCCAGCATGAACAAGATGAACAAGGCCCACATGACGCGCAGCGAATGGCGCCGCTCCTGGCCCGCCTGGCTGCGCGGCACCGCCATCGGTTTCCCCTTCGGCACCATCCCCGCCGGCGGCACCGAAATCCCCACCTTCCTGAGCTACGCCACCGAGCGCAAACTGGCCGCACCCGAGCACAAGGCCGACTTCGGCACCGTCGGCGCCATCGAAGGCGTGGCAGGGCCCGAGGCCGCGAACAACGCGGCCGTCACCGGCACGCTGGTGCCACTGCTCACGCTGGGTATTCCGACCTCGGTGACGGCCGCCATCCTGCTGAGCGCGCTGCAGAACTACGGCATCAACGCCGGCCCGCAGCTGTTCCAGACCTCGTCCGCGCTCGTGTGGGCGCTGATCGCCTCGCTCTACATCGGCAACGTCATGCTGCTGGTGCTCAACCTGCCCATGGTGGGCCTGTGGGTCAAGCTGCTGAAGATTCCGCGCCCGCAGCTCTACGCCGGCATCCTGATCTTCGCCACCGTGGGTGTGTACGGCATGCGCCAGAGCGCGTTCGACCTTTTCCTCATGTACGGCCTGGGCCTGCTCGGTGTGGTGATGCGCCGCTACGACTTCCCCACCGCACCCGTGATCGTGGGCCTCATCCTCGGCCCGATGGCCGAAGCGCAGATGCGCAACGCCTTGTCCATCGGGGAAGGCAGCTTCATGGTGTTCCTGCAGCGCCCCATGTCGGCCACGCTGCTGGCCGTGGTGCTCGTGGTGCTGGTGTTGCCGCGCCTGTTGGCACGGCTCAAAGGGCCTGCGGGGGCCTAGCCTCGATCCGAAACCGTCTCTCGGCTAGGGGGAATCCCTGGCCTGGAAGGCCTGGGTTGTCACCTGCATACAACGCGGCAAGCACCCAGTTTCCCGGCAGGCCCACCACGATTCCTGCCCGCGCAGGAGTCAGGTGCAGGTATCTGGAATGAAAAGCCGGATGGCGGCAACGAAGCGCGTCCGGCCCTGAGGTCAAAGTCCTCCCGAGTCGTCAAGCCTGTCAGCCTTGACAGGCGTTGGACGCCGCTTTTCCCCCAAGACAGCATGGCCGCCCATGAAAAGCGTGGGGCGGCGAGCCCGTCTTCGCCCGTTGAGTCATGCCAACTTCGTGAGGTTCGGGTTTCTGCAATGAACACTTCCAGATCTGTTGAACAGGCGCATCAAGAATTGAAAGACGCCTGTCTCGCCTTCATTCGTGGGCGGCCGTGGGACTCGGTCACTTGCCATGCGGTCATCCTGAACAAGATGGCCCGAATCAGCATCTATCTGGTTCACGAGAACCAGATCGAAAGAAAAAGGCTCGCAGCGACTGGGGCTTTCACGGCACCCGAAGACGCCGTGCTGTTCCTGCGCGACGATCTTTTGAGCACCACCGGGGAGCGCATGTGGGGCCTGACTTTCACGCTGTATCCCGACGGCAGGTTCAACATCGAGTTCGACTGCCACCAGCCCAAGGGCCACGAAGCCGCATCCACGCCAGGCGAAGCCTTGTCTGTCGCCGAGAGACTGCCTCAGGCCTGGGACAGGATGGCTGCGGCGCTGTCCGCTCACCAATCCTTCGAAGACCAATGGCTCGTCACCGCCATGACCTGGCTGGAGCAGCAGACGACGAAGCACCGCCAGGCATGGGGCCTGGGCAGCGAAACGCAATGGCACCTCGACATGGACGAAGGCTGGTTGCGCTGGAGTTTCGCCGACGGCCGCGTGATGCAGGCCGCCGCGCAGGTGGTGGGGGTCTACTGCACGAAGGAGAGCCGCTTCACCTGGGGTTGGGAACACCCTTCGGTGCCCGACGCCTTGCAACGGGCCGCACAGCAGGTGCGCACCCTCGGCTTTGATCGGTGGGTCACGCGCGTCGTGAACTGCTCGCAGGATGAGGCCTGGCAATTCGCCGCCATGGCCGCACAGCACGACGGGGCCGCCGGGGCCTACCGGGGCGACAACGATGGGACGTGGATGTACCTGAGTTTCGATGAGCCCAGGGCCGTGACGCTGTGATGCCTCAGGTGGCGTGACCTCAGGTGGTGCCCGTTCGCTCGGACGGGGACCACTCGCCCCCGAAGAGCATCCTCTCCAGGCAGTGGCTGGCCTGCGGCACGTCATGGGTCTGGGCCAGCAAGAAGACGGCGTCTCGATCCGGTCGCGAGACACCGAGTTGCTCCAACAGGCCGTGCAGCCATGCCGCGTCATCCTGCTGAATCCGTTCGATCAGGCAATGGATGGCGTAGCAGGGGTTTTCCGCCGCCATCTTCAGCTTGGCGGCCGTCCATCCCTCCGAGCGGGCAGAGCGGTTCAGGGTCTCGACGAACGCGGGGGAATGGAAGTCGACGCGCCAGGCCGTCTCTCGCCGGTTCAGTTCGCGCGTCGAGAAAAACGATCGGATGCCTCGGTACACCCGGTAGCCGGCATAGGCCAGGCCTGTGGCGATGGCGATGAACGCCAGCGGGGGAAAGAGGAATGCCAAGGCGCTGAAGAGGGTGGCCGCGATGCCGGTGATGGTTTCTATCCTTGCCTTGGTCCGCTTGTCTCGGGCTTGTTGCAGCGCGTCCTTGCGTTGGCTGCGGGCGTGTCGGATCACATGGGCTTGCAGCGATGTCGGGCTGGCGGCTGTTGAGCCGCTTTCGATCAAGCGCAGCGCGCGCTTGGCCTGTTCGACCAGCTTGCTCGACGAATGCCATTTGAAGATGCCCGCCAAGGCTTGAAACGCCGAGCCCACGATGCCCACGATGCTGGCGGCCAACGAGAGCCACGCACTGGCCTTGAAGGCCAGCTTCAGGGCGGAAAACAGGCGCGATGTCCACGACACGACGGTGTAGCGAACCACATCCACGATCTGCTCCGGCGCGTGCCGCATGGCCGTCTCCAGCTGCACCTTGGAGGCGCGCGCCTGCCAGGCCTTTTTGGCGGCGTCGCACAGTCGCCGCGCCAGAGAGGGATGTGCCTCTGAATGCGCCCACCGGCGGTGGGCCTCGTCCAGCGCCAGTTGGCCTTGTGCGAATGCGGCGTGGGTCGCCTGTCGGTGCGACAAAGCCTGGCAGGTGTTGGACAGGTTTTTGATCGCCGCGCCCGTGTCGATGGCACCGCCCGCACCCTGGAGGGCCTGGAAGGCGCCCAGCGCTTCCACGGGAAAACCATCCCCGATCGGTGCGCTGTTCTCATGCCCGGTTTTTTCCAGGGGCGCCTTGCTCAGCCCCGAGGCAACGCCTTGCGGCGCCCGGGTGAGGCAGGCCATGCCGCACACGGCATCGAGTTGGGAATGCAGCCGTCGGGCTCTAACCGCCCCCTCCAGGTGCCCCGGGTCCGTGGAGGCGAGTGGGGTGTCCCTGAACACCCACACGTCCGCGTGCGCGTGGCCGTGGTGGCGTGGGCTGCCCGTCGGCCCATTCACTTCGCCACGGGAAGAGGGCGGGCGGGTCGGAAAAGCCAGGACAGAGGAAAGAACCATGTGCGTCATCGCGGCGAATCGTAGTTCTTACTTATTACTCTTCAATGACAGCGCAGGCACGGAGAAGTGCAGGGTTACCATCCCGCCATGACCCGGGACAACCGCCTGCCGCGTGACGCGCAAAGCATCCTCGAACTCGCCGCGAGGTCGATGTTCGATCTGTTCGCCAACGCCAGCGAGGGCATGATGCTGGTGGACCGCGACGCGCGCGTGGTCTGGATCAACGACCAGTACCGCCGCTTCCTGCCCGCGCTGGGCTTCGAGCGCGAGGAAGACTTCGTCGGCCACCCGGTCTCGCGCGTGGTGCAGAACACGCAGATGCACCAGGTGCTGGCCACCGGCAAGCCCATCCTCATCGACCTGCTGACCAACCGCGCCGGCACCTTCGTGGTGAGCCGCATCCCGCTGCGCGACGACGCGGGGGAGGTGATCGGGGTGCTGGGCATCGTGCTGTTCGACCACCCCGAGACCACGCTGCAACCCCTCATCAGCAAGTTCGCGCGGCTGGAGCAGGACCTGAGCGAAGCCCGGCGCGAACTCGCGAGCCAGCGCCGCAGCAAGTACACCTTCGCCAGCTTCGTGGGCAGCAGCGCCGCCGCGCTGGAGGTCAAGCGCCAGGCCCGGCGCGCCGCGCAGTCGGCCAGCCCGGTGCTGTTGCTGGGCGAGACCGGCACCGGCAAGGAGTTGCTCGCGCACGCCATCCACGCGGCCTCGCCGCGCGCGGGCCGCTCGTTCGTGAGCGTGAACATGGCGGCCGTGCCCGACACGCTGCTCGAAGCCGAGTTCTTCGGCGTGGCCCCCGGGGCCTACACCGGCGCCGACAAGAAAGGGCGCGACGGCAAGTTCAAGCTGGCCGATGGCGGCACGCTGTTCCTGGACGAACTCGGCGACATGCCGATGTCGGTTCAGGTCAAGCTGCTGCGCGCGCTGCAGGAAGGCGAGATCGAGCCGCTGGGTTCGAACAAGCTGGTGCGCTTCGACGTGCGCGTGGTCGCCGCCACCTCGCGCGACCTGCAGCAGATGGTGCGCGAAGGCAGCTTCAGGGAAGACCTCTACTACCGCCTCAACGTGTTGCCCATCCGCGTGCCGCCGCTGCGCGAGCGGCAGGACGACATCGCGCTGCTGATCGAGGCCCTGTGCGAAGACATCGCCGCGCGTGGCGGCGGCGCGCAGCTGGAGCTGACCGCCGACGCCCAGGCCCTGCTGGCCGCGCAGCCCTGGCGCGGCAACATCCGTGAACTGCGCAACGTGCTGGAACAGCTTGCGCTGCGCAGCGACTCGCACCACATCGCCGCCGCGCAGGTGGGGGCGGTGCTGCAAGAAGCCGGCCTGCCCGCCCTTGCGCCGGCGGCCACGTTGCCGAAGGCCGTCGCGCGTGCGATGGAAGAGGGCGACGAACTGCGCCCGCTGCCCGAGCAGATCGCCGAGCTGGAGCAGCGCGCGATCGCGCAGGCCCTGGCCCGCACCGGTGGGAACCGCACCACAGCCGCGAAGCTGCTCGGCATCTCGCGCGCCAGTCTGTACGACCGTTTGGCGGCCTTGGGCGATGCGTCTGAAATTCAGACGATTGTCTGAATTTCAGACAATTTCACGATTCGGGATTGTCTGAAATATGGACAATCGCCAGGGCGGTCTGAACAAAACCCTTTGAAATCAAAGGCCTGTACCGCTGGCACGAAGTCTGCGATAAGGAAGGCACGGCGCACCGCGCTGTCACGATCCTTCCAACCAGGAGACAAGACATGACTCACACCACCCGCCGCCTGGCGGTCATCGCGCTCGCCTGCTCCGCGGCGCTCGGCACCTCGCTCGTTTCGGCCCAGGCCAACAAGGGCGAGATCCGCATCGCCCACATCCACAGCAAGACCGGCCCGCTCGAGGCCTATGCCAAGCAGACCCAGGCCGGCCTGATGATGGGCCTGAGCTACGCCACCGGCGGCACCATGATGGTGGGTGGCAAGAAGATCGTCGTGATCGAGAAGGACGATCAGGGCAAGCCCGATGTGGGCAAGAGCCTGCTGGCCGCCGCCTACGCCGACGACAAGGTGGATCTGGCCATCGGCCCGACCGCTTCGCCCGTGGCCCTGGCCATGCTGCCCGTGGCCGAGGAGTACAAGAAGATCCTGCTGGTCGAGCCCGCCGTGGCCGACTCGATCACCGGCGACAAGTGGAACAAGTACATCTTCCGCACCGGCCGCAACAGCAGCCAGGACGCCGCCGCCATCGCCGTGGCGCTGGACCAGCCGGGCAACGTGATCGCCATTCTGGCCAACGTCAACGCCTTCGGCCGCGACGGCGTGAAGGCCGCCAAGG